>Ga0105048_10005315_pt1 | contig 20830 bp, 13 predicted proteins | sample MAT05_FD_78382 | JGI IMG/M metagenome (GOLD analysis project Ga0105048, IMG submission 78382) | Freshwater microbial communities from Lake Fryxell liftoff mats and glacier meltwater in Antarctica - MAT-05 | ecosystem: Environmental > Aquatic > Freshwater > Ice > Liftoff microbial mat | place...
GCTGCAGGGCCTCGTCACGGGCATTCACCACCAGCCGGCCGCTGGCAGGCACGGTGCGCACGAGGTGGTGGAACTGCGTCTCGATGGCCGCCAGGTCGGGGAAGATGTCGGCGTGGTCGAGTTCCAGGTTGTTCAGGATGGCCGTGCGCGGCCGGTAGTGCACGAACTTGCTGCGCTTGTCGAAAAGCGCGGTGTCGTACTCGTCAGCTTCGATGACGAAGCATTTGCCGGTGCCCAGGCGTGCCGACACGCCGAAGTTCAGCGGCACCCCGCCGACCAGAAAACCCGGCTGCAGGCCGGCCTGGTCGAGGATCCAGGCCAGCATCGAGGTGGTGCTGGTCTTGCCGTGGGTGCCCGCCACGGCCAGCACATGCCTGCCCTGCAGCACGTGTTCGGCCAGCCACTGCGGGCCGCTGGTGTAGGCGGCGCCGGCATCGAGAATGGCTTCCATCAGCGCGTTGCCGCGCGTCACCACATTGCCGATGACGAAGACGTCGGGCTTCAGCGCCAATTGATCGGCGCCGAAACCTTCGATGAGTTCGATGCCGATCGCGCGCAACTGGTCGCTCATCGGCGGATACACACCCGCGTCGCAACCGGTGACACGATGACCGGCTTCACGGGCCAGCGCCGCAAGTCCCCCCATGAAGGTGCCGCAGATGCCGAGGATGTGAAGATGCATGCGGATCATTCTAGGTTTGCGCCCTCTATGCGCCAGATTCCGCGCCGCACATGACCTTCCCCCGCTTTGCCGGCATTCCCTGGATTTCCAGCAACCCCTACGCCTACCCGGCGCTGGAGGTCGTGCACATCGTCGGCATTGCCTTGCTCTTCGGCAGCCTGGTGCTGGTGGAACTGCGGGTCTGGGGCGCCGGGGCCGATTTGCCGCTGCGGGCGCTGGCGCGGCTGGCGCTGCCGGTCACGGTGGCGGGTTTCGGGCTCGTGGTGGTGAGCGGGTTGCTGCTGTTTGCAGCCCACCCCAACGACATGCTGGCCAACCGCGCTTTTCTCATCAAGCTGGGCCTGGTGTCGCTGGCGGGCCTGAATGCTGCCTTCTTCCACACCCGTGGCAGCCTGGCCTTGAACGACAGCTTCGCGCGCGCGCAAACCGCGCTGTCGCTGGGGTTGTGGCTGGGGGCCATCATCTGCGGCCGTTGGATTGCCTATCTCTGAAAGGACTCTCGCCATGCAAAGACGTGCCTTCATCGCCAGCAGCACGATGCTCGCCTTGGCCACCCCGGCAGCCTGGGGCCACCACGGCTGGAGCAGCTTCGACCAGAACCGCCCCATCTATCTGGAAGGCACGGCAGCCAAGGTGCGCTGGGCCAACCCGCACACCGAGATGGAGCTGGAACTGCCGGCCGACCTGAGCCTGCCCGCCGACCTGGCCACCCGCGCCCTGCCTGCGCAGAGCGCCAATGTCGACGGCCCCGCGCTGATGAAGGCCGCTCAACTGCCCACGCGCAAGGACCGTCGCTGGCAGATCGAGCTGGCGCCGTTGACGCGCATGAATGCCTGGCAGGTGCCCGAGATCAAGAACGGCGACCGCGTGGCCTTGCTCGGTTTCACCTTCGCGGGCGAGAAGGGCGAAGCCATCCTGCGCGCCGAATATGTTTTTGTCGGCGGCAAGACTTACGGGTTGCGGTCTTCGCCGGCCTGATTCACGGCGTGCATTGCCGGGCGCGCCTGAATGGCGGCTCGGTCAGCAGCTCGGTCTGCGGCTCGGTCAGCGGCTCGGTCAGCGGCCCCACCAGCGGCGCAGCACCCGCGTCGCCGCGTGCAAGACGTCGCCGGCTGCGCCCTGCAGCCAGTCGGCCAGCGCATCCTCACGCTCGCGCTGCGGCAAGGGCACGCGCCCCGAACGCTGGTCGGCTTCGGACTGCATCGCGCGGGCCCGCTCACGCTGGCGGTCCAGCGCCGGTTGCTGGCGCGCCAGGCGTTCCTGCACCACCTGCGGCGCCGGGCGCTGCGCGTGAGCGGCCAGCGCCGGGCCCAGGGCGCTGACCTGTCGATGCGCTTCGGCCAGGCCCGGTGCGGTCCGCGTGGCGCCGCACGTGTCGCACAGCCAGCCCGCGTCACGGGACTGCGCCGCACCGCAGGCCTGGCAGTTCAGTGCACCGGCATCTCCCGGGCGCTGATGCACGGCATGCTGGCGGGTGGCGCCTTCGGGGTCGAGCGCCAACGCCAGCCGTGCGACGTCCACCACCGCGGGCACCGACGTGCACCACGGGCATTGCGTATCGGCCTGGCCCAGGCTGCCACCGCAGTTCACGCAATGAACGGCGCCGTCGCGCTGCAATGCGCGGTGGCGGTCGGCCGAGTTCATGGGCCGCACCAGGCCCTTTTGCTGCAGGAACTGGCCGAAGCTCTGCCAGGCGCCATGGCGCTGCGCACATTCCAGCTGCAAAGAGCTGCCGAAGCGCGATGGGTTGTGCACCGTGCGCAGCGGCCCGCGGCAGCGCAGGCAGGCCATCTGCGGCCGCATGGGCGTGTGGGCCAGCGTCTGGGCTGCGGCCATCTCGCCCACCAGTTTCAGCAGCGAAGGGCCGGCCAGCTGCGCGGCCTCGATCCCGTCGAACCACACCAGGTGGCAGGGCGCGCAGAGGTCGAGTTCCAGCGCGCGGCCGTAGTGCCCCTGCAGCGCCAGCACGCGCAGCGCCTGGCCGCAGTTGCTGCAGGCCGGGGCCGCGCTGTGCTGCGCCAAGCCAGCGCCCGTTTTCAGCCCTTCAGCGCCAGCAGCGCTTCGCGCGCCGCCTGCAGCGTGCGGGCGATGTCTTCTTCGCTGTGCGCTGCGCTGACGAAGCCTGCTTCGTACAGTGCCGGCGCCAGGTAGACGCCGCGTTGCAGCATGCCGTGGAAGAAGCGGTTGAAGCGCTCCTTGTCGGTGGCCATCACGGTGCTGTAGTTCTGCGGCAGTTCCCGCTCGAAGAAGAAGCCGAACATGCCGCCCAGGCTGTCGCCGATCATCGGCACGCCGACATCTTTCGCCACGTGTTCCAGGCCGCGCACCAGCGAGGTCGTGCGTGCGCCCAGCGCGTCGAAGAAGCCGGGCTTGGTGATCTCTTTCAGCGTGGCCAGGCCGCACGCGGTGGCCACCGGGTTGCCGCTCAACGTGCCGGCCTGGTAGACCGCACCCAGCGGCGCCAAGTGCTCCATGATGGCCTTGCTGGCGCCGAAGGCCGCCAACGGCATGCCGCCACCGATGACCTTGCCGAACACGAACACATCGGCCTTGAAGCCCGGGATCAACTGCTGATAGAGGCTGTGCGCGCCGCCGAGCGCCACGCGAAAGCCCGACATCACTTCGTCGAACACCAGCATCGCGCCATGCGCCGTGCACAGCTCGCGCAGGCGCGTCATGAAGGGCACGCTGGCGCGCACGAAGTTCATGTTGCCCGCGACGGGTTCCAGCATCACGCAGGCGAGTTCCTTGCCATGCGTCTCGAACGCTGCTTCCAGTGCCGCCACGTCGTTGTAGGGCAGCACCAGCGTGTGCTTCACCACGTCGTCAGGCACGCCGGCGCTGGTGGGGAAGCCGAAGGTGGCCAGGCCCGAGCCGGCCTTCACCAGCAGCGGGTCGGCGTGGCCGTGGTAGCAGCCCTCGAACTTGATGAACTTGGTGCGCCCGGTGGCGCCGCGCGCCAGGCGCAGCGCGCTCATGCCGGCTTCCGTGCCGCTGCTGACCAGGCGCACCATCTCGCAACCGGGCACCAGCGCGATGATGGCCTCGGCCAGTTCGATCTCGCGTTCAGTGGGCGCGCCGAAGCTGAAGCCATCCAGCAGCGCTTTTTGCACAGCATCCACCACCGCCGGGTGGCCGTGGCCCAGGATCATCGGGCCCCAGCTGCCGATGTAGTCGATGTACTTCTGGCCCTCGGCGTCCCAGATGTAGGCGCCGTGGCCGCGGGTGATGAAACGCGGCGTGCCGCCGACGGCGCGGAAGGCGCGCACAGGCGAGTTCACGCCGCCGGGAATGACGCGCTGCGCGCGCGCAAAAAGTGTTTCGTTGGTCGTCATATCGTGATGTGTGGGTCAAGCTTCCCGCAGAACCGGCTCTGCCGGGCCACTGGCGGGCGGTCGCCTCGGGGCGCAGCGAGCACTGGCGAGCTTGGGGGCATCAATGAACACGCCGGGGCGTGCCCTTGCCAAGCGGGTCTTCGGGTTCGGGCTCGGGCATGCCGCCTTCGGGCATCTCGCCCTCTTCGGGCGGGGGCAGGGCCCAGAAGAAGCGGTCGGGCACGACGTGGCCCATGCCGGGGCGGAAACCGGCGTCCAGGCTCTGGTCCAGAAAACTCAAGGCTTCGCCCACGGCCGGCTGCAGTTCGCTGCCAGACGCCAGCAGTGCGGCCAGCGCCGCGGCCAGCGTGTCGCCGGCGCCCATGAACGAGGTGTCGAAACGCTCGAACTTTTCGCCTGTGATGGCCCCCTGCGGGCTGGCCAGCACGTTGTCTATGTACTGTTCAGGGGGCGTCGCGGCCTCGCCCTTGACGGCCTTGGCCACGGTCTTGGGCGCCAGCATGATGCCGGTGACCAGCACGTACCGGGTGCCGTGTTCGCCAGCGGCCACCGCCAGTTCACGCGCCGACGGCGGGCGCTCGCTGTCCCAATCGGGCAGCAGAAAGTCCTGCAGCGTCTTGTGGCTGCCCACCAGCACCTCGGTGGCGGGCAGGATGAGCTCGCGGAAGGCGTCGAGGTAAGGCTGCAGAGCGTCTTCTTCCATCCAGCTCAGGTTCGGAAGGTAGCTGACGAGAGGAATCTCGGTGTAGTCGGAAAGCACCTCGGCCACCGCGCTCACGTTGTCGGCATTGCCCAGGAAGCCCACCTTCCAGCCCGCCAGCGTCACGTCTTCGAGGATGGTGCGCGCCTGCTCGGCCACGGCATCGGCCTCGATCTCGTGCTGGTCGAAGGTGTCGGCGGTGTCGCGCATGACGATGCTGGTGACGACAGGCAGCGCGTGGGCACCCATGGCGGCGATGGTAGCCACGTCGCCAGCCATGCCGCCGGCGCCGCTGGGGTCGCTGGCGTTGAAGCACATCACGCAGGCCGGCGGCGGCGGTTCGGTGTGGGGGTCTTCGAGGGCCGGGGCCGGTGAGGTTTCGGGGGTCATGAGCGATCGGCCTGAGCGGGAGCGTAACGCGGAAGGGTCGTGTCGGTCAGCGTTGCCGCTGAACCTCCAGCAAACCCTGAAGAATGGGTTATAGGTCCTCACAATTCCGCGGAAAGCCCCGGAAATGCGTGGCTACAATCGCGCTCCATTGTAGTGAGGTGACAGTCTGACCGTGAGCGAACCCCGTACCTGGATGTGCCTGATCTGCGGCTGGATCTACAGTGAAACCGACGGTGATCCGGAGCACGATATACCGCCCGGCACCGCGTGGGCCGATGTCTCGATGAATTGGACCTGCCCTGAATGCGGGGCGCGCAAGGAAGATTTCGAGATGGTCCAGATCTGAGCGGCGGTGCGCGGGGCTGGCACAGAGCCGGCACAGAGCCGGCACTACGGCTCGTGCACTCCAGGCGGCGCCGTTCGCTGCGCCGCATTCAATTCACGGGCTCTGACCCGACCGTACGGGCTGCGGCGCGCGCGGCGGAGCTCTTCAGGGAGAACAGCGCTTGGAGATTCAGGGTCCTGAAACGGGCGCAGGCAGTGGTGCGAAAGTGCTGGTCATCGACGACAGCAACACCATCCGCCGCAGCGCCGAAATTTTTCTGCGCCAGGGCGGGCATGAAGTGGTTTTGGCTGAAGACGGGTTCGACGCGCTGGCCAAGGTCAACGACCACATGCCCGAACTTATCTTCTGTGACATTTTGATGCCGAGGCTGGATGGCTACCAGACCTGCGCCATCATCAAGCGCAACCCGAAGTTCACTCACGTGCCGGTGATCATGCTGTCCAGCAAGGACGGCCTTTTCGACAAGGCGCGCGGGCGCATGGTGGGCTCGGAAGACTATCTCACCAAGCCCTTCACGAAAGAGCAGCTCTTGCGCGCCGTCGACCAATACCGGCGCAGCGCGGCCTGATACGGTTCGATGATCGCGCTACTGCAGCGACTCAGCCCAAGCTCAGCCCAAGGAACCCCTCCCGATGCCGATTCAGAAAATTCTCGTCGTCGATGACTCGAAGACCGAGCTGCATCACTTGTCAGAGCTGCTGGGCAAGCACGGCTATGCCGTTCGCACCGCCGAAAACGGCGAAGAGGCCATGCGTCGGCTGGACGAAGAGAAGCCCGACCTCATCTTGATGGATGTGGTGATGCCGGGGCAGAACGGGTTTCAGCTCACGCGTGCCATTACCCGCGACTCGCGGTTTTCCGATGTGCCGGTGATCATGTGCACCAGCAAGAACCAGGAAACAGACAAGGTCTGGGGCATGCGCCAGGGAGCGCGCGACTACATCGTCAAGCCGGTCAACGGTGACGAGTTGTTCGCCAAGATCAAGGCCTTCGACTGATGCCCGCCTGCGGCGCTGCTGACTGATGGCCAGACGCGAAGCCCTGCGCGAGCTGCAGACGCGGCTGGCCGACCGACTGCAGCAGGCGCGCACCGAGACGCGTGCGCTGTCGTGGCTGGCCGTGGAGTGTGGCGGTCTGGGCCTGCTCTTCCCGCTGCCCACCGCAGGCGAGATTTTTCCCGTCGGCACGCTGCTGCCGGTGCCCCACACGCAGCGCTGGTTTCTCGGCGTGGCCAACCTGCGCGGCGGCCTGCACGGTGTCGTCGACCTCGCCGCCTTTCTCGGCCTGCGCGCGCCCATCGCACGCGACGCTGTGCGTGAGCAGGCGAGGCTGTTGGCGCTGAATGCGCGCACCGGCGCCAACTGCGCTGTCCTGATCGACCGCCTGGCCGGCCTGCGCAGCGCCGAGCAGCTGACGATTGAACCGGCTTCGGAAGCCGACGCACAGCAACCGCGCCCGGTGTTTGCCGGGGCGCGCTGGCGCGACGTTGCCGGCCGCGTGTGGCAAGAGATCGACCTGGCCGCGCTGGCGCGTCACGACCAGTTTCTGGCCATCGCGGCCTGAGTGACATGACGATTCGCGGCCTGCCTATCCATTTCTCCGCGCAGCCCCGGCTTCAGCCGCTGGTGTGCCCCCCCGCAATCACGAGGACGACATGAGCTTCCTTGACAGGATCACAGGCAACGGCCGCAAGACCGAAGCTCAAAGCACCGCTGGCCCGCGTACAGCGCCCTACGACGAACTGGCGCAGCCCGACAACCCCATGGAAGCCACCCAGCGCCTGGGGCAGAGCACGATGGGCATGGAACCGAGCCGGCTCGACAACGCAGACTCGTCCATCATTTCCGAGGCAGCGCCGTCCGAAATGGCGGCCGACTTTCCCGAAAGTCGCCACCCGGGCGCTGACGCCGACGGCTTCACCACCGGCTTGCCGGTGGTCGGTGCATGGCCGCTCGCGCGCCAGCAGCGTGCGATGCTGGCGCTGTTTGCGGCAGGTTTCGCGCTGCTGCTGTTGGTGGCCGTTCTGGCGCTGGCAGCCGGCAACCGCAGCGCAGAGCAGCTCGGCGCAGCCGGTCAGGCCACGACGCAGTCGCAGCGGCTGGCCAAATCGGTGTCTCAGGCCCTGGTGGGCAACACCGCCGCTTTCCCCGAAGTGCAGGACAGCATCAGCATTCTGGTGCGCAACGTGCGCAGCCTGAGCACCGGCGAAGGCGACGTGGCGGCGGTGCCCGCTGCGCTGCAAGGCTCGCTGGACACGCTGGTGCCGCTGGTCGACAAGGCCGAGAAGAATGCCGCTTTCGTCATCGGCCAGCAGAAGACGCTGACGCAAGTGGGGCAGGCGCTGCGCTCCATCAACCGCCAGAGCGCCGACCTGCTGGAAACCGCCGAGACGGTGTCGTCGCTGAAGCTGCAGAGCGGCGCCTCTGCGGCCGAGTTGTCGGCCGTGGGCCAGCTCGTGATGCTGACGCAGCGCATCGGCAAGAGCGCCAACGAATTCCTCACCACCGAGGGCGTCAGCGCCGAGGCGGTCTTCCTGCTCGGCAAAGACCTGAATTCCTTCCGCGAGATTGCTCAGGGCGTGGCCGACGGCAACGCAGACCTGCGCCTGCCCGGCACGCGCGACCCCGAGACGAAGGAGAAGCTGACGCAGTTGCTGGCGCAGTACGAGCAGACCCGCACCGAGGCCAACGCGATTCTCGGTAACCTGCAGGGCCTGGTCTCCGCCCGCGAAGCGCAGACCGCCATCGTGGCCGACTCCGAAACGCTGCGCGTCGGGCTGGACGGCCTGCAAAAAGCCCTGGCCGATTCGGCCGGCTTCGGCGGCATGCGGCTGGTGGGGTTGCTGCTGGCGCTGGCGCTGATGGGAGCTGGTGGCTTCGGCTTGCTGCGCCTCTTCGTCATCGACCAGACCGGCCGCTCGCGCGCGGCCGACAGCCAGCGCCAGGAGGCCGAGCGTCAGGAGCAGGAAGCCAAGCGTGTGAACGACGCCAACCAGGCCGCCATTCTTCGCCTGATGAACGAACTGCAGACGGTGGCCGAAGGCGACCTGACGCAACAGGCCACGGTGACGGAAGACATCACCGGGGCCATTGCCGATTCGGTGAACTACACCGTGGAAGAGCTGCGCAGCCTGGTCGCACAGGTGCAGGACACGGTGGGCCGCGTGACCGAAACCACCCAGCAGGTGGAGCAGACCTCGACCGAACTGCTGGCCACCTCGACCGAGCAGTTGCGCGAAATCCGCAGCACGGGTGACTCGGTGCTCCAGATGGCCGGCCGCATCAACGACGTGTCGGCCCAGGCGCAGGAAACCGCGCAGGTGGCGCGCCAGTCGCTGCGCGCGGCCGAAACCGGCCTGGGCGCTGTGCAGAACGCCATCGGCGGCATGAACGCCATCCGCGACCAGATCCAGGACACCTCCAAGCGCATCAAGCGGCTGGGCGAGAGTTCCCAGGAGATCGGCGAGATCACCGAGCTGATTTCAGACATCACCGAGCAGACCAACGTGCTGGCGCTGAACGCCGCCATCCAGGCCGCGAGCGCCGGCGACGCCGGCCGCGGCTTCAGCGTGGTGGCCGAGGAAGTGCAGCGCCTGGCCGAACGTTCAGGCGACGCGACGCGGCAGATCGCTGCCATCGTGCGCACCATCCAGACCGACACCCAAGATGCCGTGGGTGCCATGGAGCGCAGCACCCAGGGTGTGGTGGAAGGGGCGCGCCTGTCCGACGCCGCCGGCGCCGCGCTGGGCGACATCGACCGCGTCACGCGTGAGCTGTCGCAGCTGATCCAGCGCATCTCGCAAGAGGCGTTGCGTGAAGCCGAATCGGCCAACGTGGTGGCGGCCAACATCCAGCACATCTTCGCGGTGACCGAGCAGACCTCTGAAGGCACGCGCAGCACGGCGCAGATGGTGCGTGAGCTGTCGCGCACGGCTGAAGAGTTGAAGGCATCGGTGGCGCGCTTCAAGATCGCATGAAACTGAAACGCTTCCTTCGGTCGCTGACCTCTGACGGGGTTTTTGCAGCGGCCCGGCAAGGCCGGTTTCGTGCAAGGCCCGGTTGGGTGATGAGCGGGAGTTCGTGAAGTGAATGATCTGCCCGTGCAAGACGATCTCAGCGCCCTGGCGTGGGTGAATGGCGAGTTGCGCCGCTCACTGGAAGCGGCCAACAAGGCGCTGCGCCGCTTTTTGAAAGAGGCCGAGGCCGCACGCGGCGGCGACCTGGACGCGGTCGACCCCTCGGTGCTGCGCAGCGCACGTTCGCAGCTGCACCAGGGCGTGGGTGCGCTCGAACTGGTGGGCCAGCCGGCAGTGGCCGATGTGCTGCGCGCCAGCGAAGCGGCGGTGCAGCGCATGGCCGCCAGACCGGCGCTGGTGACGGCTGCGGCCGTCGACACGGTCGAGAAGGTGTCCTTCGCGGTGCTCGATTTCCTGGCCCGGCAACTGGCCGGCAAGCCGGTGTCGCCGGTGATGCTGTTCCCGCAATACCGGGCGGTGCTTCAGCTGGCCGGTGCCGACCGCGTGCACCCGGCCGATTTGTGGAAACAGGAATGGCAGTGGCGCGAGCTGTCCCACGACGCCACGGCCACGGCGCGCACCGCCGACGACGCCACGCGCGGCGAGATGGAGACCCTGACGCTCGCAGTGATGCGCCAGCCCGCGGGCGACACGGCACGCGGCCCGCTGGACCGCATGAGCGACCTCTGCGCCGATCTGGGCGCCGGTGCGCGCATGGCACGCGAAGGCGGCGCACAGCTGGGCACCTTCTGGCAGCTGGCCGCCGCGGTGTTCCAGGCCCAGGCGGCAGGCCTGCTGGTGGGTGACGTCTACGTCAAGCGTCTGGCTTCGCGGCTGCTGTCGCAGCTGCGCGCCTCGGTGCGCGGCCAGTCCGCGCTGTCGGACCGTCTGGCGCAAGACCTGCTGTTCTTCTGCAGCCAGGCCAAGACCCCCATGGCCGGCCACGAGGCCCCGCGCCTTTCGGCCGTGCGCAAGGCCTGGAAGCTTGATGTCCAGGCTTCGGCCGACTACGAAACGCCGCGCCTGGGCCGCTTCGACCCTGCCGTGCTGGCCTTGGCGCGCAAGCGCGTGGCGGCGGCGAAGGATTCGTGGTCGGCGGTGGCAGGTGGTGAACTGCACCGCATGACCGCTCTGCCCGAACAGTTCTCGCTGGTCGGTGAATCGCTGCAGCGCCTGCTGCCGCATGGTGAGCAGCTGGCGCAGGCCTTGCAGTCCGCCGTGGCCACCACCGTCAATTCCGGCGAGGCACCGTCGCCGACGCTGGCCATGGAAGTGGCCACCGCCATCCTCTACCTCGATGCCTCGCTGGAAGACGGCGAGTTCGACTATCCCGAGCTTGCGCCGCGCGTGCTGCATCTGGCGTCGCGCATCGACGCCGTGCGCCAGGGCGCGGAGCCGCAGCCGCTCGAAGTGTGGATGGAGGAGCTGTACCGCCGGGTCAGCGACCGCCAGACGATGGGCAGCGTGGTGCAGGAACTGCGCGCCTCGCTGTCCGAGATCGAAAAACAGATCGACCAGTATTTCCGCGACCCCTCGCAGCGGCAGCTGCTGATTCCGGTGCCGGCGCAGCTGTCTTCGATGCGCGGCGTGCTGTCGGTGCTGGGCCTCGAACAGGCCTCGGCCGCAGCGCTGCACATGCGCGACGACGTCGACGCCTTGGCGCAGACCGAGGTCGACCCCGCCCGTGCGGTGCAGGCCGGCACCTTCGACCGCCTGGCCGACAACCTGGGCGCGCTCAGCTTTCTCATCGACATGCTGGCGGTGCAGCCGGCGCTGGCCAAGAACCTGTTCCGCTTCGACCCCGAGACGGGCAGCCTGAGCGCCGTGATGGGCCAGACCGACCGCGTGTCTGCCTTCGCCGCGTTCGACGACAGCCACTCTGGTGCCGAGTTGGCGGTTGCCGCACCGCAAGCCCCGGCCGTGCCGCTGCTGGAGCAGCTGCGTGAACTGGCCAGCCTGGCCGCGCTGCCTGGTGTCGCCGACGAAGACATCGCACACCGGCTGGAGCCGCTGGCGCAGCTGGCCTATGCGGCCGAGCAGCCCGAGCTGGCGCGGCTGCTGGCCGGCGCACAGAACACGCTGCGCACTGCCGTCGACCCCGATGCGCGCCAAGCCGTGCGCCGCGAACTGGCCGATGCCGTGGCCGCGCTGTCGCCGCCGGGCGCGCCGCCGGTGCCGGCGTCGGCTCCTGTGCCTGCGCCGACACCCGCGCCGGCGGGTGGCACGGGGCTGGAAGACGACGTGGAGATGCGCGACATCTTCATCGAGGAAGCCCGCGAGGTCATCGCCGACGCGCATGCAGCGCTGGCGCGTCTGGGTGAAGCGCCCGAGAACGGCACCGACCTCACCCATGTGCGGCGGGCCTTTCACACGCTCAAGGGCAGCTCGCGCATGGTCGGGCTGAAAGAATTCGGCGAAGCTGGCTGGGCCTGCGAACAGCTCTACAACGACCGTCTGGCACATGCGCCGCGGCTGGACAGCCCGCTGCGGCAGTTCACCGCCGAGGCGCTGATCTACCTCGCCGACTGGACCGAAGCCATCGCCGTGGGCGAAGACCACGGCCACCAGGCCGCCGATGTGGCGCGCGCGGCAGACGCGCTGCGCCTGAGCGCTGAACTCTTGCCCATCGCCTTGCCCCAGCGCCCCGACGGTTCTGCTGTGGCTGTGCCGCCAGCACCCGCGCTCGCGCCCGCGCCGGCGGCAGAAGCAGCGCTGAATTTCGACTTCGCGCTGACAGACAGCCCGCCCGCCGCGCCCGCGCCTGCGCCCTCGGTGGGCGAGTTGATGGAGCTGACTTTCGACCCGCCCGAGGAAGTGGTCGAGGGCGGCGAGGCCGCGCCTGTGGCGGGACTCGCGGCGGCCTCGGACGAGCTGCTCGACTTGCCGTCGCTCGATTTGCCGCCCGAGCTCTCGACGGATGCTGTGCCTGCAGGCACTGCGCTGGAGCTGGAAGATTTCGATTTCGAGCTGCCGGAATTCGCGGAGCCCGGCAGCACTTTCCGGCAGCCGGATCAGACGCTGTCGCAGCGCGTGCCCGAGCTGCCCAGCGCGGCCGACCTCGACCTGGGTGGACCGGTCATGCCGGACGCCATGCCAGAAGGTGAGGCGCTGGAGATCGAGCTCGAGGACATGAGCGCGCTCTTCGCCGATGCCTCGGCAGCGCCGGCGGCCCCCGCGGTCGCGTTCGAGTTAGATCCGGTGATGGACACCGTGCGGCTGCCGCCGTCCGAGGACGCAGCCACCGCCGCCGAAGAACCCGGCGCGCTGGATCTGCCGCTGAATTTCGAGCTCGACCTGGGCGACACGGCTGACACACCCCAGAGCGAGGGCATGCCGTCGCAGGCTTCGGCGCTGGCTGAAGAGCAGGACGTTGCGGCAGAGGCCCAGCCAGCGCTCGACGCAGGCGACGAGGCGCAGGGCGAGGACGAGCAGGTCAAGTTGATCGGGCCGCTGCGTATCAGCATCCCTCTCTTCAACATCTACCTCAACGAGGCCGACGAACTCTCGCGCCGGCTCGTCACCGAACTGGCCGAGTGGGCGCTGGAGAGCGAACGCCACGCGGTGCCGGAAAGCAGCGTGGCCCTGGCCCATTCGCTGGCCGGCAGTTCGGCCACGGTGGGTTATGCCGACCTCTCGGCGCTGGCACGCGCGCTGGAACACGCCTTGATGCGCTCGCACGACGCCGGCCGCGGCCGCGAAGGTGAACCGGCGCTGTTCTGCGATGCCGCAGAGGAAATTCGCCGCCTGCTGCACCAGTTCGCCGCGGGTTTCCTGCGCGAGGTCGAGCCGACGTTGATGGAGCGGCTGGCCGCCCACGAGCGGCTGCCGCCGCCCGAAGCGACTTCTGACGATCTGGACGATGAACGGCATGGCGGGCTGGACCGCGCCGGCACGCCTTCTGCAGACGACAGCGTGGTCGATGTCATCGACGAAGAACTGCTGCCGATCTTCGAGGAAGAGGCCGAGGAACTGCTGCCGCAGCTGCAATCGCGCCTGCGCGACTGGCTCGACAACCCCGGCGACGCTGATGCGCCGATGGCCTGCATGCGCACGCTGCACACCTTGAAGGGTGGCGCGCGCCTGGCCGGCGCCATGCAGCTGGGCGAGATGGCGCACAAGCTGGAAACCGACATCGAGGCACTGGCGGGTTTCGGCGACATCACGGCGCAGGACATCGACCCGCTGATGGCCCGCGCCGATGCCATGAGCGTGCTCTTCGAGCGCCTGCGCGAGCGCGGCGCGCCGGGGCCTGCTGCGCCTGCAGCATCTGTCGAAAAGGCGGTGTGGCAACAGCCACAGCCCGAAGAAGCGCTGCACGAAGAAGTACTGCGCGAAGAAGCGTCGCTCGTCGAAACGCCATCCGCCGAGGCCGATGAGCCAGGCGGTGCGGCGATGCCTTCCGTGCCAGAGGCCGAACCCGAGGCTGCGCCTGAGTTCATGGCTGCGGATGCGTCGGCCATCGCAGCCCTGGCCGAGCTGGGGCTGGACACCTCACCCGAAGGGGCCACTGCTGAAACGACAGCCGCCGAGCCAGCGGCCGCGCTGCCGGCAATCGATTGGGCGCGCTTCACGCTGGGCGAAACCACCGAGGCGGCTCAACCGGAACGGGCCGCCGCCAGCAATGCCGTGGTGCGCGTGCGCGCCAGCCTGCTGGACCGGCTCGTGAACCAGGCCGGCGAGGTGAGCATCACGCGGGCGCGCATCGACGCCGACGTGAAGGTGCTGCAAGGCTCGCTGAACGACCTGACCGACAGTCTGGACCGTTTGCGCAAACAGCTGCGCGACATCGAGCTGCAGGCTGAAACGCAGATCACCACGCGCATCGAGGCCGCCAAGGCCGCTTCGCAGACCTTCGACCCGCTGGAGATGGACCGCTTCACGCGTTTCCAGGAGCTCACGCGGTTCATGGCCGAGTCGGTGAACGACGTGGCCACGCTGCAGCGCAGCCTGCAGCGCACGCTGCAAAGCAGCGAGGACGAACTGGCGATGCAAGCGCGGCTGACGCGTGAACTGCAGGACGACCTTCTGCGCACGCGCATGGTCGAATTCGAGAGCATGGCCGAACGCCTGCAACGCACGGCGCGGCAGGCCGCGCGGGAGACCGGCAAGCAGGCGCGGCTGGAAATCATCGGCGGCGCGATCGAGATCGACCGCGGTGTGCTCGAGCGCATGGCAGGTTCTTTCGAACACCTGCTGCGCAACAGCGTGGCCCATGGCGTGGAAGCGCCGGCGGCACGCGCCGCGGCCGGCAAGGAAGCCAGCGGCTTGATCACCGTCACCGTGGCCCAGGCGGGCAACGAAGTGGCGGTGGAGTTTGCCGATGACGGCGCCGGCCTCGACCTGACGCGAATTCGCAAGCGTGCACTGGAGCGCGGGCTCTTGCGCGACGGAGAAACCGCCAGCGACGCCGAACTGGCGCAGATGATCTTCAAGCCCGGTTTCAGCACCGCAGAGACGGTGACCGAGATCGCCGGCCGCGGCGTCGGCCTGGACGTGGTGCGTGCCGAAGTCAATTCGATGGGCGGCCGCATCGAAACGCAGAGCCAGCCCGGCGCCGGCACCCGCTTCAAGCTGCTGCTGCCGCTGACCACGGCCGTCACGCAGGTGGTGATGCTGCGCTGCGGCGAACTGCTGGCGGCGGTGCCGTCGCCGCTGATCGAAACCGTGCGCCGTGTGCCGACCGACGAGGTAGCGCGCGCCTACAGCGGGCTTCACCTGCGCTATGCCGACGAAGACGTGCCCTTCTTCTGGCTCGGCGCCCTGCTGCGCAACACTTCGCGCAGCGAAATGACCGGGCGCACGCAGATCGTGGTGATCATTCGCAGCGCCACGCAGCGTGTGGCGGTGCACGTCGACGAAGTGGTGGGCAACCAGGAAGTGGTGGTGAAGAACGTCGGGCCGCAGCTGTCGCGCCTGCCCGGCCTGGCCGGCGTCACGCTGCTGCCCTCAGGCGCTGTTTCGTTGATCTACAACCCGGTGGCGCTGGCCGCGTTGTACGGTGACGAGGCCCGCGCGGGCATGCTGAAGGCCAGCGGTGCGAGCAGTGTCGGCGCTGACCTCGCGCTGCCAGCCGAAGCCTTGGCCGAGCCCGAGGTGAAGCGCGCGCCCATGGTGATGGTGGTGGACGATTCACTGACGGTGCGCCGTGTCACGCAGCGCCTGTTGGTGCGCGAGGGCTACCGCGTCGTCACCGCGAAGGACGGGCTGGAAGCCCTGGAGCGCCTGGCCGAAGAACGGCCGACGGTGCTGCTGTCGGACATCGAGATGCCGCGCATGGACGGTTTCGATCTCTTGCGAAACGTGCGTGCCGATGCTCGCCTGGTCGGGTTGCCGGTGGTGATGATCACCTCGCGCACCGCGCAGAAGCATCGCGACTACGCCGAACAGCTGGGCGTCGACCACTATCTCGGCAAGCCGTATTCGGAAGACGAACTGCTGGGCCTGGTGGCGCGCTACGCCAGGGTGACGCTGCCGGCTTGACCCCTTCTGCAGGGCCCGCAGCGGTCGCTGCAGGATCGCGTTAACCCTAGAGCCGAGTAAGTTAAACAAACGTTTGATTAAGTCGGCTAGAGTCGGCGCCGTGAATTCACGCCGTCCCCAGCCGTTGCCTGCAACATGGCCCCCAGCGCCCCTCGCGCCCGGAGGGCCAGCAGCGCATCCCGCACCTGTCCGTGCCGCCGAAGAGCCGCGCCACCGCCTGCTGCACAGCGGGTTGCGGCTGTTTGCAGCCCAGGGTTACAGCAAGACATCCACGCGTGAGGTGGCTGAAGCGGCGGGCGTCAACGTCGCGGCCATCAGCTATTACTTCGGCGACAAGGCCGGCTTGTACCGCGCCGCCTTCTGCGAGCCGATGGGCGCGCCTGAAGACGACCTCGCCCGCTACAACGGCGACAACCTGTCGCTGCCCGATGCGCTGCGCGGCTTCTACGCCGGTTTCCTCGAGCCCTTGAAGCAGGGCGATGTCTCGCGCCTGTGCATGAAGCTGCACCTGCGCGAGATGCTGGAGCCCACGGGCCTGTGGGCCGCCGACCCCAGTTTCGGCATACGCGACATGCACGAAGCCCTGCTGGCCGTGCTGTGCCGTCATCTCGGGCTGGAGAAGACCACGGCCGCCGCCGACCTGGACCTGCAGCGCCTGGCCATCTGCATCGCCGGGCTGGGCGTGCACTTGCACGTCGGCCACGACATCAACCACGTGCTGGCGCCCGGCATCAGCGAAGGAGAACAGAACCTCGACCGCTGGTCGGAGCGTCTGGTCGAATTCGCATTGGCGCTGGTGCAAGTCGAAGCGCGGCGCCGTGGCGCTGCCGCGCCCACACAGCCACCCGAAGAGGCGCGATGAAACTGCCCACCTTGTCTGTTGACCTCTGCCCACCCCGAACCCGGCCCGCGTTCAGCGCGGCGGCTTTGCTGCTGGCAGCCGGGCTGGCAGGCTGTGCCAGCACGGCGCCGCCCGGCTCTGTGCCTTCGGCGGCCATGCTCGCGGCCATGCCCACGTCCTGGCAGGCCCCGCTGCCGCACGGTGGCGCCGCCATCGAACTGGCGCGCTGGTGGGCCGGCTTCTCAGACCCGGCGCTGCCAACGTTGGTGGAAGCGGCGCAGGCCGCCAGCCCCACGCTGGTGGTGGCCATCGCGCGCATCGAACGGGCGCGCGCCACACGTGTGGCGGTCGGCGCTGCCGGGTTGCCGCAGCTCGACGCCGTGGGCAGCGTCAGTGCTGGCCGCAACCTGCCACGCCAGCCCAGCGCCACCAGCGCCAGCGTCGGCCTGCAGGCGGCCTGGGAAATCGACCTCTTCGGCGCTGTGGCGGCAGGCCGCAGCGCTGCCCAGGCACGGCTGGAAGGTGCGCAGGCCGGCTGGCACGACGCGCGCGTGTCGCTGGCCGCCGAGGCAGCCTCCAGCTACGTGGCGCTGCGCGGCTGCGAAGCCCAGCAAGCGCAGGCCCAGCTCGACGCCGCGTCGCGCGAGGAGACTTCACGTCTCACCGAGCTGAGCGCTCGTGCCGGTTTCACCGCGCCGGCCGATGCCGCGTTGACGCGTGCCAGCGCCGCGCAGTCGCGCAGTCTGGTGCTCGTGCGCCAGGCGCAGTGCGAGACCTTGCTCAAGAGCCTGGTGGAGCTGACGGCGCTTGCCGAACCCGCACTGCGCCAGCTGCTGGCCACGGGCACCGCCGCGCTGCCGATGCCGGCGGCCATCACCGTGCAGGCCTTGCCGGCCGAACTGCTGGCGCAGCGCCCCGACCTGGCCGAGGGTGCGCGCAACGTGGTGGCGGCTGCAGGCGACCGCGGCAGCGCAGAAGCGCGCGAACTGCCCCAGGTGCGGCTTTCCGGCAGCCTGGCTGGGGCGGGCCTGCGCAGTGCCGGCATCACCAGCAGCGGCAGCACCTGGGTGCTCGGGCCTTTGGTCGTCAGCCTGCCGCTGTTCGATGGCGGCAGCAGCGCGGCCAACAGCGCCGCTGCGCGTGCCGAATACGCCGCCGCCGTGGCCGTCTACCAGGCGCAGGTGCGGCGCGCGGTGCGCGAAGTGGAAGCTGCCCTGGTGGCGCTGGACAGCACGGCACGCCGCCAGCAGGACGCCGAGGCCGCAGCGCGCGACTTCGAAGCCTCGCTCGTGGCCACGCAGGCGCGCCAGCGCAGCGGGCTGGGCAGCCTCTTCGACCTGGAAGCCGCACGCCGCAACGCTGTGCAGGCGCAAAGCGCACTCGTCGAGCTGCAGACCGAACGCGCCACGGCCTGGATCTCGCTCTACCGCGCGCTCGGCGGTGGCTGGTCGGCCAGCGATCCGGCGCCCCCCCGAACCGTCATCTCGTCAGTCCAACCTTGAAGCCCCTTGTTGCCATGAAGTTGCCCACATTCACTTCCCGCCAGGCCGCCGTCACCGCTGCGGCCCTGGCGTTGTGCGGTCTGGTCGTTGCGCTGGCGGTGAACGCCGCCGACGACAAGGCCGCTGCGGCCCCGACGCGCGCCGCCAAGGCTGCGCTCACCGTGACTGCGATACAGGCGCAGCGCAGCGAGGTCGGCAGCGCCCTGGTGGCCAACGGCAGCATCGCGGCCTGGCAGGAAGCGGTGGTCGGCGCCGAGACGAGCGGCCTGCGCCTGGCCGAGGTGCGTGTCAACGTGGGCGACGTGGTGCGCCGCGGCCAGGTGCTGGCGACCTTCGTGCCCGACCTCATTCGCGCCGACCTGGCGCAAAGCCGTGCCGCCACCGCCGAGGCCGAGGCCACGCTGGCAGATGCCGCCGCCAACGCCCAGCGTGCCCGTGACCTGCAGGCCAGCGGCGCCTTGAGCGCGCAACAGATCAACCAGCTGCTGACGGCAGAACGCACGGCGCAGGCGCGGCTGGAATCGGTGCGCGCGCTGGCACAGACGCAGCAGCTTCGGCTGGCCCAGACCCAGGTGCTGGCGCCCGACCACGGCGTCATCTCGGCGCGCAGCGCCACCGTGGGCGCGGTGGTGTCGCCGGGCACCGAACTCTTTCGCCTCATCCGCCAGGGCCGGCTCGAATGGCGTGCCGAAGTGCCGGCCAATGAACTGGCGCAGCTGAAGCCTGGCCAGTTGGTGCGCGTGCAGGCCGGCGACGGCAGCGCCGTGGCCGGCAAGCTGCGCATGGTGGCGCCGACGGTGGACGCCGCCACGCGCAACGGCATCGTCTACGTCGACCTGCCGCAACCCGGTGTGTTGAAGGCCGGCATGTTCGCGCGCGGCGAATTCGACACCGGCCGCCGCACCGCGCTGACGCTGCCGCAGAGCGCCGTGCTGCTGCGCGACGGCTTCAGCTACGTCTTCAAGCTGGGTGCCGACAACAAGGTGACGCAGGCCAAGGTGGAAGTGGGCCGGCGTGTGGCGGACCGCATCGAGATCACCACCGGGCTGGACGCCGGTGTGCGCGTGGTGGCCAGCGGCGGCGGTTTCCTGGCCGACGGCGACACCGTGCGGGTGGTGGATGCAGCGCCTGCGGTGAAGGCCGCGGCCCCGCAATGACCACGAAGCGACCCGGAAATAGCCGAGAAGCAGCCCAGAAGCAACCCAGAAGTCATTCAGAGAAGCCGCAACCATGAACGTGTCAGCCTGGTGCATACGCAACCCGATTCCTGCGGTGATGTTCTTCGTCATGCTCACGCTGGCGGGCCTGCTCGGCTTCCAGCAGATGAAGGTCCAGCAGTTCCCCGACATCGACCTGCCCACCATCAGCGTCACTGCCAGCCTGCCCGGCACCGCGCCGGCGCAGATGGAAACCGAGGTCGCGCGCAAGATCGAGAACGCCGTCGCCTCGCTGCAGGGTGTGAAGAACATCTACACCAAGGTGCAGGACGGCGTGGCCATCGTGACGGTGGAATTCCGCCTGGAGAAGCCGACGCAGGAAGCCCTGGACGATGTGCGCTCGGCGGTCTCGCGCGTGCGCAGCGACTTGCCGGCCGAACTGCGCGACCCCGTCATCAGCAAGCTCGACCTGGCTGGCGCGCCCATCCTCACCTACACGGTGGCCAGCTCGCGCATGGACGACGAGGCGCTGTCGTGGTTCGTCGACAACCAGGTCACGAAAGCCATGCTCGCGGTGCGCGGCGTGGGCAGCGTGGCGCGCGTCGGCGGCGTCACGCGTGAAGTGCATGTCGAACTCGACCCCGCACGGCTGCTGGCGCTGAACGCGAGCGCGGCCGACATTTCGCGCCAGCTGCGCAGCGTGCAGCAAGATGCTTCCGGCGGCCGTGCCGACGTGGGCGGCATCGAGCAGAGCGTGCGCACCATCGCCACCGTGCAGAGCGCGGCCGAACTCGGCCGGCTCGACATCAACCTGGCCGATGGCCGCAGCATCCGCCTGGACCAGGTGGCCAGCGTCACCGACACCGTGGCCGAACGCCGCAGCGGCGCGCTGCTGAACGGGCAGCCGGTGGTGGGCTTCGAGATCGTGCGTTCGCGCGGTGCGGGTGAAACCGATGTCGCCGACGGCGTGCGCGCCGCGCTGGAAAAGCTGCGCAACGAACACCCTGATGTGACGCTGACCGAGGCCTTCAACTTCGTCGACCCGGTGGTCGAGAACTACCACGGCAGCATGATGCTGCTGGTGGAAGGCGCGGTGCTGGCGGTGCTGGTGGTGTGGCTCTTCCTGCGCGACTGGCGCGCCACGCTGGTGGCGGCCACGGCGCTGCCGCTGTCCATCATTCCTGCGTTTGCGGTGATGCACTATGTGTTCGGCTTCACGCTGAACACCGTCACCTTGCTCTCGATGAGCCTGGTCGTGGGCATCCTCGTCGACGATGCCATCGTCGAGATCGAAAACATCATGCGACACCTGCGCATGGGCAAGACGCCTTACCAGGCGGCGATGGAAGCGGCCGACGAGATCGGGCTGGCGGTGATTGCCA
>Ga0105048_10005317_pt1 | contig 20814 bp, 14 predicted proteins | sample MAT05_FD_78382 | JGI IMG/M metagenome (GOLD analysis project Ga0105048, IMG submission 78382) | Freshwater microbial communities from Lake Fryxell liftoff mats and glacier meltwater in Antarctica - MAT-05 | ecosystem: Environmental > Aquatic > Freshwater > Ice > Liftoff microbial mat | place...
CACACCTCGCGTGCACCCGTGACCAGTGACCGTCGCTACGCGGTACTCCCCGCCCTCTGATTCACGAGCCATGTGCACGCAGCGCCTCCTGGCGGCCAGAGATCGTCCGTGGCTGCCGTGATCGTCCGTTCCTGCACAGACTGCGTGTGTTCCGCAGCGCGCTGCGTCTCGGTGCGGGCAGGTGGTCTCGGGTGCACGATCGGCGTGCATTCACCTGGGCGCCCGGATCTGCCGAGGCCAGGATCAGCCGAGGCCCGGTCCAGCCGTCGCCCGGTCCAGCCGTGTGCCCCCAACGGGCGCTACGACCAGGGAGCAGAGAAGGCTCGAGCGACGCATGGACGCCCGCGCCACGACGCGACGGTCCGACGAAGGGCTCCGGTGGCCTCGGAACGAGCCTCGCCGGTCGCAGGACCCGCTCCGCCCACGTCGGCGCCGGTCGGGAGTCCGCGCTAGTTCCTCACCCGTCCGAACTGCTGCTGGAAGAAGGCACGCACGACGTCGATCTTCAACTTCGTGGAGTACCGCACATCACCCGCTCCCGCGAACTTCGTGGGCCCCAGGATGGTGCTCTTGAAGTCACCCAGCTTGGCTCGCCCAGCGAGCGCCAGGAGCGCGGGCGCATCCCCCAGGTCGATGTCCGTCTTGAGGAGGCCATCGAACTTGGCGACCAGCGGCGGCAGCCCTTCTGGACCCCGCTTGATGACCTTCCTGATGGCCCCCGCGATGAGTTGCTGCTGACGCCGGCCGCGCTCGTAGTCGCTGTCCGTGTGGCGCGTCCGCGCGAATGCCAGGGCGACGTTGCCGTTCAGGTGGTTCTTGCCTGCCTTGAGGATGAGGCCGGTCTGGCCCTTCATGCGCACATGCATCGTGGGATCGACCAGGGCACGCGCGAGGGTCACGTCCACCCCGCCGATCTCGTCGACGAGATTGCGCACGCCATGGAACCCGATCATCGCGTACCGGTCGATCTCGATGCCGGAGGTGTACTCCATCGCCTGGACCATGCGCTTGAAGGTGGCCTGGCGGCCGCCGCCGTAGCCCGCGAGGTACGCGAACAGGGCGTTGACGCGGGTGTAGCCACTCCCGTAGGTCTTGCCCGGCGCATAGGGCACGAACACCATGTCCCGCGGCAGGCTGGCCATGGAGACCTTGCCGTTCCTGGGGTTGATGGTCACGAACATGATGGTGTCTGTGCGGCCGTTGAGCTGTCGTGACCGGGAGTCGACACCCAGGAGCAGCATCGTGAACCGGCCATCGGTACCCAGCAGGTGGTCGATGTCGGGGAGCTCCGGCGACGCCGTGGGAACGGGGGTCGGCTCGGCGGTCACCACCGGTCTGGGCATCTTCGTCGGCCTGGGCGTCTTCGTCGGCCTGGGCGTCCTGGCCGGCTTCGCGGTGGGGGTCGCGTCCGGTCCGGGGGTTACGCGTGCCTGCTCGGTCGGGGCGGCGGTCTGACCCGCGCCATCGGACGGTCCTGGCGTCCCCAGCGGGGCGGCGAAGGTGCACGCTGCCAGCAGCGGCACCACCATCGCGGCGAGCATGGCTCGGTGCAGTCGGCTGTTCAAGTCGGGACTCCCATGCTGGTCGTGCACTCCACACGGCCTGACGGGAACTGGGCAGTGATCCCCGATGGCTCGTTGGCACTCTCGTGCCGTTGCGGAGTCTAGCGGTGCATCACCGAACGCGCGTCCGGCGCCTGACGCTCAGCCGGGCGCGAGCACCTGGAGTGCTCCTAACCTGGCCTCGACCTCGATGGCGCCCGAGCCACAGCAGATCCCCAGCACCCCCGGCGGCACGCACGCGTGACGCGAACGGGTTGACGATCAGGAGGCTGGGTGGCATGGACCGATCATGGCACGGAGGGGAGCACGGCGATCGGCTGCCACGCTCCCGCCACGGTGACCATCAGGCGCCCCCCGTCGCCTCCCCCGCTGCGGGCGTTGGCGCGCCCCCATGGGTGCGTCCACCGAACCGACGCGCGGCGGCCTGCTTGCCGCCATCCACCAGGGAGTAGACCACGGGCACGATCACGAGGGTCAGGATGGTCGAGCTGAACAGCCCGCCGATGACCACCACGCCCAGCTCGGCCGCGATGACCGAGCCATTCGAGAAACCGAGTGCCAGCGGCAGCAGCGCCAGGATGGTCGCGACCGCCGTCATCAGGATCGGCCGCACACGGGTCCGGCCGCCCTGCATGAGGGCGTCGTAGGTGGAGTACCCCCGGTGACGTAGCTGTTCCACGAGGTCCAGCAACACGATGGCGTTCGTGACCACGATGCCGATGAGCATCAGGAAGCCGATGAGGGCGCTGATGCCGATCGGCTGGCCCGAGATGAGCAGCGCCGGGAAGGCACCGATGATCGCCAGCGGCAGGCTGAACAGCACCACCAGCGGGTCGACCAGCGAGCCGAACAGGAAGACCATCACGAGATACACCAGCAGGATCGCCACGCCCATGGACACGAACAGGCTGCCGAAGGCCTGGCCCTGCTGCTGCGAGACACCCGCCAGCTCCACGGTCACGCTGGCCGGGATGGCGCCGCTCGCCTGCAGCTCGTCGATCTGCGTGGTGACCGACCTGGTCACGGAGCCCTCGTCGTCGGTCACGATGTCGCCACTGATGGTCGCGGCTGGGGCGCCATCGACACGCGTCACAGACCCCTGCGAGCTGACCGACGTGACTTCCGCCACGGTGCCGAGGGGTGCCTGCCGGACCGTGCCGACAGGCAGTGTCTTGAGGCCCTCGATCGAGGTCGCGGTCGAGGAGTCGATCTTGAGCGTGATGGCAAGCGGATCCAGACCGGGCACCGTGAGAGTGCCCAGCGACTGCCCGATGAGCACGTTGCGCACGTCGTTCGCGATCTGGGCCGTCGTCGAGCCCAGCAGGATGGCCTGGTTGGGGTCCACCGCCACGAGCACCGCGGGCACTTCCGTGGACAGGTCGCTCTTGACGTTGACCACGTCGGGCTGCGCTGCGAGCGCCGCGATGATGGCGTCGTTGGCAGTCGTGATGGCCGCCGTATCGTCACCACTGACGACGATGGACAGGCCGCCGCCGCCGCCGAAGCTCTGCTGCGGGCCGACTGCGATGGAGTAGCCCTGGGCCGTGGCAGGCTCGAGGGTCGCGAGCAGCTCCTTGGTCTTGGCGTCGAGGTCCGAGTCCGGCACGAGTCGCACGGTGAGCTGCGCGCTATTGCCGGAGCGGCCCTGGAATGCCGACTGGAGCGTCTGGGCGCCGGTGTCGGCATCGCCCGGGATGCTCGTCTGGACCAGGGTCACGTCCGGATCGGCGCGCAAGAGGGTCTCCACCTGCTGGGTGCGCTCCAGGACCGCGGCCCCGGACGCGCCTGCGGGCGGCGACACGGTGACTGCCAGGATGGGCTGGCTGCCGGTATCGAGGAACTGGGTCGGGATCTGGGACACCAGCGACAGCGAAGCCACGAACAGCACCAGAGCGATGCCCAACGTCGCCCAGCGGGTGACCCGCGAACGGAGCGCGAGCTGGAGCACGGGCGTGTACATCCGCTGCCAGATCGTCTCCGGCAGCTCCCCGTCAGCGTCGACCTTGATGTTGACCTTGCCGACGAAGAAGTAGGCCAGGACCGGCACCACGGTCAGGGCGACCAGCAGCGACGCGATGAGCGCGAAGGAGACCGTCAGCGCGAAGGGCAGGAAGAACTGGCTGACGATGCCGCCGACGAAGCCGAGCGGCAGGAACACCGCCACGGTGGTCAGGGTGCTGCTCGTGATGGCCCCGGCCACCTCGCGCGTTCCCGACAGCACCGCGTCGCCGATGGCCTCGCCCCGGGCCTTGTGCCGGTAGATGTTCTCGAGCACCACGATCGCGTCATCGACGACGCGCCCGACAGCGACCGCGAGCGCGCCCAGGGTGATGATGTTGATGGTCAGCCCGGCCGCGCCCATGATGGTCAGCGCGGCGAAGATCGAGAGCGGGATGCTCACTGCAGCCACGAGCGTGGAACGCATGCTGAGCAGGAACAGGAAGATGGTCAGGACCGCGAACAGGGCACCCAGGAGCCCCTCGCGCACGAGCCCATCGCGGGACTCCTTGATGAAATCCGCGGTGTTGGAGATGGTATCGACCGCGATGACGTCCTGATGCTGTGCCGTGATGGCCGCGAAGGCGGTCTCGATGGCGTCCGCCACATCCACGGTGTTGGCGCCCGATCCCTTGCTCACCAGCAGGGTCAGCGACGGCTGGCCATTGGTGCGGGAATAGCCGGACGTGTTGACGTCGACGACCTCGACGGCCGCGATCTCACCCAGGGTCACCGGCGTGGGCAACTCCCCTGCCGTGGTCGGCTGGGTCACGGCGACGACCTGTGCCTTGAGCTCATCCAGCGAGGCATAGTGATGGCTGGCGGTGACCGGCAGCACGGTCGTGCCATCGGCCAGGCTGCCGGCAGGAACGGTCAGCTGATTCGCCTGGAGGATGTTTTGGACCTGCTGCAGGCTGACGCCGGCGGCGGCCATGGCCGTTGGGTCCAGGGTGATGACGAGTCGCTTGGTGGTGCCACCGGTGAGGTCCGCCGATGACACCCCGGGGATGGCCCGGATGAGCGGCAGCAGCTCGGCCCGCGCGATGGCTGCGGCGGCAGCCGGATCAGCACCCTCTGCTGGTCCGATGGCGGCGACGATCACCGGCTGGTCATTGATGTTCACCGCGGATACACGCGGCTGGACGCCGCTCGGCAGGGTGGCGCCGCCAAGAGCGGTCTCGATCGCCTGCTGGGTGTCCCTGATGTTGGTGCCGTACTCGAACTGGGCGATGACCAGCGACAGCGAGTTGGCCGATGTGGAGGACAGCGACTCCAGGCGCGGCACGCTCTTGATGGCCTGCTCGATGGGCACTGTCACCTGCTGGGCGACATCTTCCGCGCCAGCGCCCGGCTCGGCTGCGATGACGGTCACGAAGGGCAGCTGGATGTCCGGCAGCAGCTCCTGGCGGAGCGAGCCCCACGCCATCAGGCCGCTCAGGAAGATGGCGAACGAGATGAGGATCACGATGCTCTTGTTGCGCAGGGCGATCTCAGTGAGCCGGATCATGGGACTCCTCTTTCGGCCGTCATCAGGCGTGGACCCGGGGCCGGTCCACGGGGTGGGGGGTGGTCGATCAGTCGTTGGTGGGGAGCGGTGCGTCGGGGGTGTGCGAGGCACTGCCCAGTCGGGCCTCGAGGGCACGCACCAGGCCTGTGACACCTCGTTGGAGACCCATCAGCTCGTCACGCTCCAGGGACACCAGCAGGTCGCGCATCAGCTGTGAGCCGAGGTCCTGGAACCGTTCCACGATCTCCTGGCCCTTGTCCGTCAGCGTGATGACCACCTGGCGCCGGTCGGCCGGGTCATCGTGCCGCGCGACGAGGCCCATCTCCGCCAGCCGGTCGATATTGCCGCTGACGGTCGAGAGCCCGACACCCAGGCGACTCGCCAGGGCTGACATGCGAATGCCCGGTGAGCACTGGACAAGGTGCAGCGCCTTGGCCTGCTGCATCGTCACGTCGAGGCTCAGGAACGCGGGCACGTGGACCTGCGCCGTCAGCTCGCGCATCCGGTCGAAGACCAGCACGAGGTCCGCGACGATGGCTTCGTTGGAGACATCGCTCACGGCTGGCCGCACAGCTGGATGGTCGTTCGTCTGAACCGAATACTTCGCATCGGACGAAGGATACCACTGCCATACTTCTGTGCGCTGTCGCGGGCCGGCGGTGGCTGCTACCGTGCAGCGATGCGCCTCGACCTGACCCCCACCGAACGCGTAGCCGTGCGCTGGACGCTCGCTCTGATGCCCGTGGTGGTGACGCTGGCCGCGTTCCTGCTCCTGGCCATCGTGGTCCAGCCGTTCTTCTTCATCCTGGCCATGTTCTTCCTGGCCTGGATCCTGGCGTTCCTGTTGGACCCAATCGTGACCTGGATCGTGCGCCGACTGCCACGTCTGCCCCGGGGCTTGACGGCCGCGCTCGTGTTCTTCGGCCTGACGCTGCTCATCGTCATCGGCCTCATCGCCATCGCGAGCTCGGTGCTGTCGTCGCTCACCAACCTCCTCGGTGACACCACCAGTGTCCCCCAGGCCATCGACCGGCTCATCGGGCCGCTCCAGACCCAGTTGGACTCGATGGGCATCGAGGTGAACCTCACGGCAACGGTCACGGACGCCATCGCGCAGCTCCAGGCGAGCGGCGCTGAACTCCTCCAGCAAGGGCTGGGAGGCGGCGTGATCCTGTTCACCCAAGGCACGGCGATCATCTTCATCGCCATCGTCATGGTCGCCAACAAGGCGCGCTTCCTGCGCTTCGGCCAGCGGCTCATGCCGTCCGGGCGCGAGACGCTGCTGGACGAGGTCACGGTCGCCACCAGCAAGTCTTTCGGTGGCTTCATCCGTGGTCAGTTCGGAATCGCCGGGCTGTACGGCGTCGTCGTCGGCGTCATCGGCTTCGTGTTCGGGGTGCCCTTCGTGGCCCTGGTCGCGGTGCTCACGGCGGCCCTCCAGTCCATTCCCTACTTCGGACAGCTCGTATCCTGGATCCCGCTCTTCGTGACGACACTTGTGTTCGCGCCCAGCGCTATCCTGCCGGTGACCATCGCGCTCATCCTGGGCTTGCTTATCATCCAGAACATCATCTCGCCCAGGGTGCTGAGTTCGGCAGTGGGCCTTAACCCCATCCTGGTGCTCGCGGCTGTGTTCGTCGGCGCCCAGATCGCGGGTGCCATCGGGGGTGTCTTCGGGGTCCCCGTCGCCGCCGTCGGGGCGACGCTGTTCAATGCCTGGCTGGACCAGGTCCGGCCACCCGCCGCCATCGACGTGGCGGCGGCCGCCGACGCCCCGAATGCGTCCGCGGGGCTCTCCGAACTCGCAGCCCCGGACGACCCCGCCGCGTCGGCGACGGAGATCCTGGCGTCTGCACGCGCTGAACTCGTTGTAGCCCAGGAGCGGGTCATCCAGGACGAGCACACGATGGCCGATGCTGTCGCGGCGGAGGCTGCCGAGCGCCGCGACTGAGCACGAAGCTAGTGCATCGGGAACCGGTCGACCCCATGGCGGCGTCCGGTACGGTCATCACCGGCCTGCAACTGGTCCGGTCGTGACGGAGTCCCACCCATGCGACGAGTCCCAGCCGCGTTCGCGGCCGCGTTCCTGACCTGCGTCATGGTCGCCGCGCCGACCATGGCCTGCGGCGGCCTCATCGGCCCCAACGGTGCCGTGAACCTTCTCCGAACGACCACGTTCGTGGGCTATCACGAGGGTATCGAGCACTACGTCACGGCATTCGCCTTCGCGGGTGGTGGTGGCGCGTTCGGCTCCATCACCCCCCTGCCGGGCATCCCGACAGCCGTCGACAAGGGTGGTGACTGGACACTCCAGCGGCTCATCCGCGAGACCGAGCCGCCGTCACCCCAGATCCAGTTCTCGGCGTCGGATGTCGAGCGCGCAGGCGGTGGCGTAGAGATCCTGCTGGAGACGACGATCGACGCGCTGGACATCACGGTGCTCAAGGGCGGTGGCGACGCGGTCGGCGCGTGGGCCGCGGAGCACGGCTTCCGGTTGCCCCCGGATGCTCCCGAGGTGCTTGACTTCTACGCCCAGCGCAGCCCCATCTTCCTGGCTGCCTCCTTCGATGCCGACGCGGCCGCCGAGCGCGGCCAGGGCGTTGGCGACGGCACGCCCGTGCACATCACCATCCCCACGGACAACCCCTGGGTGCCGTTGCGCATCCTGTCCCTGGGCAAGAACGCCGAGGATCGCGTGGATGCGGATGTCTATCTGCTGACGGACCATGCACCCACGCTGCTGCCGGCAGCAACTGGTGTCGGCTTGGTGCTGGACCACACGGCACCCGCCAGCGCATCCCTCCTGGACGACCTCCGATCGGATCGGGGCATGGAGTGGGTGCCCGAGTCAGGCTGGCTGATGAAGGTCCGCGTCGATTCGCGGGCCGCGGACCTGGACTATGACCTGGCAGTCGACGCGACCGGACGGGGCATGGCTTCCCGGGTCGACGCGGGTCTGGACATGCCCGCCGATGCGGCTCAGGTGCCACCCGCGGAAGGCAGCCTGTGGTTGCTGGGCTTGGTGCTGGTGATCTCGGGTGGTGCGGGTGTCGGCGTCTTGTCGCGCCGGGGCCGCATGGCCACCCCGCCAGACGCCTGACCGACAGCCCCCACGCGTTCGAGACGAGGACCACCTGATGCACCTGCTGCGGGCCCTGTCAGTGCCCATCGCCGTCGGCATGGTGGTCCTCGTCGCGTCTGCGGCGATGCCTGCCGACCGGACGGTGACCATCGGCATCCACTACTCGCGCTTCACGCCGGTCGCCGTCAGCGTGCCAGTGGGAGTGCCGGTCACATTCGTGCTGCGCAACGACGACCCCATCGACCACGAGTGGATCGTGGGCGACGAGGCAAGTCACACCCGACATCGGCTAGGCACGGAACCAGAGCACGGTGAGCGGCCGACCGAGCAGTCGATCGGGGCGCTGTCGAGTGTCCGCACGACAGTCACGTTCCCGACACCCGGCACCTACCGCTTCATCTGCCACCTGCCGGGCCACGAGGCGTACGGCATGGTGGGCGTCGTGACCGTGACAGACAGCTAGGACCACGCCCGCTCAGCGTTGCGTTCGTCGCGCCAGGCCACCCAGCGCCGAACCTCGTCCGCTGTGAAGTCGGGCCCGTCGAGCCCGATGGTGAACTGGGTGACGCCAGCGGCGAGCAGCGCGTCCCCAGTGACGGGACCCTCGTCGCCGACTGCCACGGACCGCTCGATGGCCGCAGGGTCGCGACCAAGCTTCCGGCACCACTCGTCCAGGACGCCGTTCTTGTGCTGGAGCACATCGGCCTTGCCAAAGCCGTGCCAGATGTCCGCGTACTGAGCGGTGATGCGCAGCGTCACCTGCTCGCCGCCGCCACCGATGAGCACCGGGATCCGACGGTTGGGCGGCGGGTGGCCCGCAGCCATCCGCGAGATGGTGCGCGGCAGGTCCGCATCCAGCTGCCGCAACCTCGACGGCGCGGTCCCGAAATCGTAGCCGAACTGGTCGTAGTCCTTCTGGAACCAACCTGAGCCGATGCCCAGGATGAGCCGTCCGCCACTGATGTGGTCGACGGTCCGTGCCATGTCACCCAGCAGCTCCGGGTTGCGGTAGCTGTTGCAAGTGACGAGGGCACCGATCTCCACCCGACTGGTCATCTCGGCCATCGATGCGAGCATCGTCCAGCACTCGAAGTGGAGCCCGTCCGGCGAGCCAGAGAGCGGGAAGAAGTGATCCCAGTTGTAGACGATGTCCACACCCAGGTCTTCCGATGCCTGAACCATGTCCCGGATCTGGGCATACGGGGTGTGCTGGGGCTGGACCTGGACCGCGATACGGATAGGCCGAGTGCGGATCGCCACCTACTTGTCGCGCTCCGCGGCGTTGGACAGGGCAGCCTGCGCGGCTGCAAGTCGGGCGACGGGCACCCGGAACGGCGAGCAGGAGACGTAGTCGAGACCGATCTTCTCGCACTTGAAGATCGACTCCGGGTCACCACCGTGCTCACCGCAGATGCCCAGCTCCAGGCCGGGCTTGGTCGAGCGGCCCTTGTCCACGGCCATCTTCATCAGCCCTGCGACGGCGTCGTCGAGGGTCTGGAACGGGTTGACGGGCAGGATCTTGTCTTCCACGTACTTGAGCAGGAAGCCACCCTCCGCATCGTCACGGCTGAAGCCGAACGTCATCTGCGTCAGGTCGTTGGTGCCAAAGCTGAAGAAGTCCGCCTCGCGCGCGATCTCATCGGCGGTCAGGGCACCGCGCGGCACCTCGATCATGGTCCCGAACTTGTAGTCCACGTGGACGCCTGCCTTGGCCTCGACCGCGGTCGCCTCTGCTTCCAGGATCTGGCGCGTGCGGGCGAGCTCGTTCACATGACCCACGAGCGGGATCATGATCTTGGCGATGGGCTTGACGCCCGCCTTGGTGACAGCGATCTGGGCATTCAGGATGGCCCGCGTCTGGATCTTCACGAAGTCGGGGATCATCAGGCCCAGGCGGCAGCCGCGCAGGCCCAGCATCGGATTCTGCTCGTGCATCGACTGGATGGTCGCGAGCAGCTGCCGGTCCTCGGGAGTGGCGGCGTCGCCAGCCTTGGTCACCTTGACCAGCTGCTCCTCCAGGTTCGGCAGGAACTCGTGGAGCGGCGGGTCGATGAGCCGGATGACGACCGGCAGGCCGTCCATCGCCGTGAAGATGCCCTCGAAGTCGCCCTGCTGGAGCACCTCCAGCTTGGCCATCGCAGCATCGAACTCGGTGATGAGCGCGGCATCGTCGGCGTTGGGCATCTCGCCTGCGTCGCGGCGGGCCTTGGCGCGGGTCGCCTGGTTGGCGACGAGGATGGCGCCCCGGACGATCTCCAGTCGGTCGCCCTCCCGGAACATGTGCTCCGTGCGACAGAGGCCGATGCCCTCGGCGCCATAGCTGCGGGCACGGGCTGCCTCTTCCGGCTTGTCCGCGTTGGTCCAGACACCCATGCGCCGGACCTCATCCGCCCAGCCCAGGATGCGCTGTAGGTCGGGCTGGTCCTCGAAGCGCGCCGCCACGGTGGGCACGGCATCGAGGTAGACCTGGCCGGTCGAGCCATCGACCGAGATCCAGTCACCCTCGCCGAACTCGAGCCCGGACTCCGAGCTGCGGGCACGACCGGTGCGGTAGTCGATGAGCAGCTCCGCACAGCCAGCGACGCACGGCTTGCCGATCTGGCGCGCCACGACCGCGGCATGCGAGGTCGCACCGCCACGGGCGGTGAGGATACCCTCGGCGACGGCCATGCCGTGGAAGTCATCTGGGCTGGTCTCGATGCGCACGAGGACGACCTGCTCACCACGGCCGACCCACTCCACGGCCACGTCGGCGTCGAACACGGCCCGCCCGACGGCGGCGCCCGGGGACGCATTCAGGCCTCGAGCCACGCGCTTCGCGGCAGCGAGGGCGATGGGATCGAACTGGTCGCGCAGCAGCTGGTCCACGTGGGCCGGCTCGACCCGGTTGATAGCCTCCTCTTTGGTGATGAGGCCCTCCTCCACCATATCCGAGGCGATTCTCACGGCTGCGGCGGCGGTCCTCTTCGCAGAGCGCGTCTGGAGCATGTACAGCTTGCCGCGCTCGATGGTGAACTCGAGGTCCTGGACGTCGCGGTAGTGCCGCTCCAGCTGCTGACCGATGCGCAGGAACTCGGCGTACACCTCAGGCATCTCGGTCTGCATCTCGGAGATCCGCGGCGCGGTCCGGATACCGGCCACGACGTCCTCTCCCTGGGCGTTCGTGAGGTACTCCCCAAAGAGCACCTTCTCGCCCGTATTGGGATCCCGCGTGAACGCCACGCCCGTGCCCGAATCATCGCCCATGTTGCCAAAGACCATCGTCACCACGTTCACGGCGGTGCCCAGGTCGTGGGCGATCTTCTGGCTGTTGCGGTAGTCGTTGGCACGCTTGCCGAACCAGGATGCGAAGACCGCCTTGACCGAGAGGTCCAGCTGCTGGTACGGATCGGATGGGAAGGGACTGCCCGTGTCCGCCAGCACGATGGCCTGGAACTCAGCTACCAGGTCGCGCATGTCCGCGGCACCCAGCTCCGTGTCCAGGCTGGCGCCGCGTGACGCCTTCTTCTGCTCCAGGGCATGGTCGAAGCGCTCCGGGGAGACGCCCAGAACGATGCGCCCGAACATCTGGATGAAACGCCGATACGCATCCCAACCGAACCGCTCGTTGCCGGTCAGGGCCACGAGGCCCTGGAGGGTCTGCTCGTTCAGGCCCAGGTTGAGGACCGTGTCCATCATGCCCGGCATGGAGAAGCGAGCGCCCGAACGAACACTCACCAGCAGCGGGTTGGCCGGATCGCCGAACCCTTTGCCGGTCTGGCGCTCGACCTCGTGGATGGCCTCCACGATGTCCTCCCAGAGCCCCTCGGGCAGGTGCTCACCTGCCGCGAAGTAGTCATTGCAAGCAGCGGTCGTGATCGTGAACCCCGCGGGCACGGGCAGGCCGGCGAGGGTCATCTCGGCCAGGCCGGCACCCTTGCCGCCCAGCAGGTCGCGCATCGTTGCGTCACCCTCGGCGCGCCCGCCACCCCAGGCGTAGATATAGCGTGCGGCAGCCTTGTGGGCACGGCTCGACGAGGGTTCGTTCTGGGTCATGGGGTGGGCTCCTCCGGGATCGACGCGGCCCGTTCCCCCACGACCGCGCACATGTCGACTGGTTGACACGGATCGTACCATCTGTACTCCACCACCCATCCGGGATCCCCGGATCTCGGCTGCGCGACAGAGACCCGCGTGCGTGACCAGTCCGGAGGGAGTGCCAGTGTCGTTGCATGCGGTCGCCCGGCGGTGGGTCACGTTGTTCGTGGTCACGGCGCTGCTGCTGCCGACAGGGGCCGTCGCCTCCAGTCGGCCGGCTCCATCGACGACGGCGGCCGGCGCCCGGGTGACCCAGGCTGACGGTCCGACGGAAGACTGTCCGCACGACGCCAGCGTGTCCATCAAGCAGGTCGCCGACGACCTGCTCATCGACCGATATCACCTGGGCAGCCACCCTGTGGCCACGCTGCCGCATGACCTGGCCTGGAACGAGGACCCATTCGGGGACGTCAACTGGCGCGAACGACAGCACATGCTGCGGTATGTGATGGCCCTCGTGTACCAGTGGCGGAAGACGTCGGCGGACCGGTACCTCGACCGGGCGCTGGAACTCGTGCGCTCATGGCTCGACCACAACCCGATCTCGGCGCCCGCGTCGCCGTTCGCCTGGAATGACCAGGCCACGGCGTGGCGAACCATGACCCTCGTGTGCATGGCCCGCATCGTGCCCGCCACTGCGTGGCTCGACGCGGCCATCGCGCTGCACGGCGAGCGCCTGGCGGACAAGCGCTACTACAGCGGTACCGGCAACCACGGCCTGAACCAGTCGATCGGTCTGGTGGACGCCGGCTGCTACCTGGACCGGTCGGACTGGCAGGCGCTCGCCGTCAAGCGCATCGACCGCATGCGCGTCCAGGTCATCGATACCCAGGGTGTCTCCAACGAGCAGGCCGTGCGCTATGACCTGTATGACTATCGGCAGTTCGAGCTGGCCAGGAAGCACCTGACCATGTGTGGCCGGGATGCACCGGCCGACCTCGAGCGAGTGGGGCGGATCCCGTCATTCCTGGCCTACGCGACCCGACCGGATGGCTACTACGAGACCATCGGCGATACCGCTGGATATCGAGCCCAGTCGATCCCAGGCACGCCCTCCGAGTTCTCGGCCACGGCCGGCCGCCGTGGCCAGCGCCCGGCACATCTGGTTCGCTTCTACGAACGTGGCTACGCGTTCGGCCGGACGGGCTGGGGCGACGAACGACCGTTCGCGGACGAGACGTTCTTCTCCGCCCGATACGGCCCGGGCATGTCGCACCACGGGCATGACGACAGCGGCGCGGTGACACTGTATGGCTACGGGTCACCGCTGCTGGTGGATCCGGGCTACGGCGATTTCAACGCGTCCGTCTGGCGGGCCTACTTCCGCTCCCGCAGAGCCCACAACGCGGTCGTCGCCGACGGGCTCACGTCGGCGACGGGCAGGCCGGCGACGCTGGAGCGCAGCGCCCTGTCCGAACGGGCCGCCGAGCTGCGTGTCCGGATCGGCGTCTACCCCTCCGTGACGATGCGGCGGCGGATCGTCTTCTCGCGTGAACTGGGCTACCTGATCGTCGAGGACACCATGAACTCCGCCACGGCGCGGCGCTATCGGCAGTTGTGGCACCTGTTGCCCGATGCCCAGCCGACCACGGATGGGCTCCGGACCGTGAGCCATCGAGACCGGGGCAACGTGCTCATCCGGCAACTGCTGGCTGGTGGCACCACCAGGATCGTCACCGGCAGCACCGATCCCCGACAAGGCTGGTATTCGGCCAAGTACGGCGACCACCGACCGGCACCCGTGGTGGAGTATCGCCAGAGCGGCACGAACGTCCGCTTCATCACCCTGCTCGTGCCGTTCGCGAGCGGATCACCGGACGTGACGGTGTCCGGCCTCACGGTCACCACCTCCGGTTTCTCGCTCACGGTGGATGTTCGTGGGCAGCGTGAGCGGGTCCTGGCGACGTCCGGGGGTGTGCGTATCAGCGACGCGCCATGAAGTTTCCGGCCACCGGGCCGGTCACCCAGACCGCGCGTGCGCGGCGGCATGGTCGTCATGGGCCTGGATCTGCCATCATCGGTCCATGACGACCGACCGCTTCGATCTCGACCACTTCCTGGCCATCCCGCGGCTGTCCGGGCTGCGCCTCTCCCCTGCCGGGGACCGGATCGCGGTCAGCGTGGCCGGGGTCGCGCCGGACGGCCGCAAGATGCGCAGCGCCATCTGGGACATCGACCCAAACGGGAGGCGGGCGCCTCGGCGGCTGACCCATTCGGGTCCCGGCGAGTCGAATGCTGCGTTCGCGCGTGACGGGTCGCTCCTGTTCACGTCTACCCGACCCGATCCCGATCGATCCCCGGAGGACAAGCCGGACTCGGAGCCTGCCGCACTCTGGGCGCTGCCTGCCGCGGGAGGCGAGGCTGTGCTCCTGGTCGCACCGGGTGGTGGCGTCGCGTCGTTCCGGGCAGCCGGGGCGGCGGACACCCTCGCGTTCATGGCGCCAGTCCATCCAGGCACTGCGGACTTCGCTGCAGACGCCGAGCGCGAGGCGGCGCGTGCCAGGGCTGGCGTATCGGCCCAGCTGTATGAGGACTATCCCATCCGCTTCTGGGACCACTACGTGGGCCCGCGGGAGGACCACCTGTTCCTGCTGGATCTCCGGCCGACCGCCGACGGTGGCCGACAGGCAGCCATCGACCTGACCCCGGACGCTGGCACGGCGCTGCACGAGACCGCGTTCGACGTGCTGCCCGACGGATCGGGCGTGGTGACCGGCTGGACCCGGTGGCCCGACCTCGTCCACCCGACGCAGGACATCGTGGTCATCGATGCCGCGACCCTGGGCCGCCGGGATCTGACCTCCGACGGCGCGTGGTATCACCATCCGCGCGTGGCACCAGACGGTCGCTGGGTGGTCGCCATCCGTGACGAGCAGCCCGATCCCGAGATGGCGTTCGACTCGACGCTCTGGCTCATCGACCTGTCGAGCGGCGTGGGCCGTGACCTGACCCCCGAACTGGACCTGCTGCCCGCACACCCCCAGTGGAGCGCCGACGGGAGCCGGGTGGTGTTCACCGCCGATCGGCTCGGACACCACGCGGTGCTCCAGGTGGTCGTCGCGAGGGGCGAAGTCTCCGTGCTGGCCGCAGAGGGTGCCTGGTCGGATGTGTGCTTGACCCCGGATGGCGCGCATATCTACGCCATCCGATCCTCGTATGCGGCGCCACCGGAGGTCGTGCACCTGGCCCTGGCGGACAGCCGACCGGCGGACCTGCCACGCGTCATCCCCTCGCCCGTACCGCCAGTGGATGAGCTGCGTCTGCCCGGCTCCCCGGAACGCATCACGACGACCCTCCCGGATGGCACCAGCATCGGCAGCTGGCTCATCACGCCCCGAACTGCGACGCCGGATGCGCCCGCGCCCATCGTGCTCTGGATCCATGGCGGTCCGCTGAGCTCCTGGAACGCCTGGCACTGGCGCTGGAATCCGCACTTGCTGGTCGATCGCGGCTACGCCGTCGTGCTACCCGATCCCGGTCTCTCGACCGGGTATGGCCTCGACTTCATGCGCCGTGGCTGGGGCCGCTGGGGCGAGGAGCCGTACACGGACCTGATGGCGGTCATGGATGACGTCGTCACACGTCCCGAGATCGATGCCACGCGCACGGCCGCGATGGGTGGCTCGTTCGGGGGCTACATGGCCAACTGGGTGGCCGGCCACACGGACCGCTTCCAGGCCATCGTGACCCATGCATCCCTGTGGGGGATGCGTGGCTTCCACGGCACGACCGACTGGGGCAGCACGATGGAGAGCGAGTTCGGCGATCCGTACCTCCATCCGGAGCGCTGGGACGTCGCATCCCCCGATGCGCACGTCGCTGCGATCCGCACGCCGATGCTGGTCATCCACGGCGAGCTCGATCACCGGGTCCCCATCAGCGAAGGGCTGCGTCTGTGGACGGACCTTGCCCGCCACGGCGTGGACGCCAAGTTCCTGTACTTCCCGGACGAGAACCACTGGGTGCTCAAGCCCGCCAACGCGCGGCTGTGGTACGAGACCGTCCTCGCCTACCTTGATCACAACGTCCTGGGACGGCCATGGGTCAAGCCCGCGCTCCTCTGAGGAAGCGCTGTCCGGTACCATCTCGTGCATCCGACCGCACGAGGAAGACCGCCACCCCATGACCGATGCTGTCACCGCCCCTCGTCCCATCGCGGCCGATTCGCCGCGCTACAACGCGGTGCTCGTGGAGCGCCAGGACCTGACCGATGCCCTGGCCGTATTCAAGGTGCGCTTCGAGGGCGACCCGGTGGACTTCGAACCTGGGCAGTACCTGACCATCGGCGTCGAGTCGGACGGCAAGCTGTACCAGCGGCCGTACTCCACGGCCAGCTCACCCCTGGATGCAGCTGAGGGCTACGACTTCTACGTGCGGCTGGTGGATGGTGGCCTATTCACGCCCCTGCTGTGGCGGCTGCAGCCAGGCGCGCGCATGAGCATGAAGGGGCCCAAAGGCAAGTTCGTGCTGCTGCCGGAGGACGACCGGCGCCATGTGTTCATCAGCTCCGGCACTGGCATCGCGCCGTTCATCTCCATGATGGAGACGCTGCGCCGAGCCGGCACCCCGCGCCGGGCGATCGTGATCCACGGCGTCAGCCACGTCTCCGACCTGGGATATCGCGAGCTGCTGGAGGGCTGGGCGGCATCGGGCGAGTACCCCGTCACCTACGTGCCGACCGTGTCCCGCATCCGCGAGCCGCGCAACGCAGGCTGGCCCGGCCGTACGGGGCGCGTGGAGACGGTGCTCAACGACGTGTACGACGACCTCGGCCTCACCCCTGACGACTCCATCGCCTACATCTGCGGCAACCCGGACATGATCCTCGCCGCCGACGAGACGTTGGCCGGTCGCGGCTTCCCGGAAGAACAGATCCACAAGGAGCTGTACTGGCCCAAGGGCAAGGAGCCCGTGGGTGCGGGAGCATCCCAGATCACGGACGCCTGACGGTCAGCGGGCCACTCGGAGTCCGACCGGCCCACGGACATCCCTGGATCAGCGTCGGGCAGCCTCCATCCGGTCCAGGATGGCACGCTTGATGCCTTCCACCGGGATCCGTTCCTGGGACATCGTGTCGCGGTCACGTAGCGTGACCGCATCGTCCTCCAGCGAGTCGACGTCCACGGTGACGCACCAGGGCGTGCCGATCTCGTCCTGACGCCGGTACAGCTTGCCGATGGCCGCGGTGTCGTCGTACACCGCCATCATGTCCCGCTTCAGGTCGTCCTTGATGCGGTGGCATAGCTCCACGATCTCGGGTCGCTTCTTGAGCAGCGGCAGGACAGCCACCTTGTACGGCGCCAGGTCGGGGTGGAGTGCCAGGGAGACGCGCGTCTCCCCTCGGACCTCTTCCTCACGATAGGCATCGATGAGGAAGGTGAAGGGCGCCCGGTCGGCACCGGCGGCGGTCTCCACGATGCAGGGCACGAAGTGCTCGTTGGTGTGGGGGTCGAAGTACTCCAGGTTCTCGCCCGACGCCCGCTGGTGGTTGCCGAGGTCGAAGTCACCCCGGTTGTGGATGCCTTCCAGCTCCTTCCAGCCGAACGGGAAGCGGTACTCGATATCGATGGCCTTCTTGGCGTAGTGCGCCAGCTCATCAGATGCGTGCTCGCGGAAGCGGAGTCGCTCGGGGTTCGCGCCAAGGCCCACGTACCAGTCCCAGCGCCGTGGCAGCCACTCCTCGAAGATGCGTGACGCCTCATCCGGGCGCACGAAGTACTGCATCTCCATCTGCTCGAACTCGCGCATCCGAAACACGAAGTTGCCGGGGCTGATCTCGTTCCGAAAGCTCTTGCCGATCTGGGCGATGCCGAATGGCAGCTTCTTGCGCATCGACTGCTGCACGTTCTTGAAGTTGACGTACGAGCCCTGCGCCGTCTCCGGCCGCAGGTAGACGATCGACGCGTCCTCCTCGACCGGGCCCATGAACGTCTTGAACATCAGGTTGAACTGGCGCGGCGCGGACAGTGGCCCATTGTCGTTGGGGCAGCGGATCTTCAGGCGCTCCACGATGCCCGGGTCCTTGAGCTCCGTTTGGGACAGGTGCTCGGCACCCGGCAGCTCATCCAGGCGATAGCGTCGCTTGCAGGTCGCGCACTCCACCATCGGGTCACTGAACGAGCCCACATGGCCGGACGTGACCCACACCTGCGGATGCATGAGGATGCCCGCGTCCAGACCCACGACATCGTCGCGCTCCTGGACCATCGCCCGCCACCACGCCTTCTTGACGTTGTTCTTCAGCTCCACGCCCAGCGGGCCGTAATCCCATACGGCGTTGATGCCGCCGTAGATCTCGCTACTGGGGAAGATGAAGCCGCGGCGCTTGGATAGCGACACGATGGTCTCGAGCGCCGCCACCGCGGGACCCGGGTCGACCCCGGGGTCGTTGGGGTCGATGGGGCGCGGGGCAGCGGTGGATGTGGCCATGCGTCGGGAACTCCTTGGGTGCGCCGGCGGTGGCAGAGCCGGTCGTGGAGCGAGGATGGTAGCCCGATCACCCGGCCTTCACGTGACACGACCCCGGTGGCATCACTGTTGGCCGGGGTCGTGACTCACGTGCGGTGCGGTGCGCGCATCGCCGTGAAGCTCGTGGCTAGAAGTCGACGTTGGAGCTGTAGCACGTGTTGTTGCGGACGGTGTCATTGCCGCCGCCCTTGACGTGGTACCAGTCGATGTTGGCCACTACGCGACCCTGCTCGACGGTCGTGGTGCCCGGCTTGTACCACACGATGAATACCTTCACCCGGAAGTTGGATAAGGTGATGGTCTCGGGTGCGGTCCAGGTGCGGCGGGTGAAGCCGGCGATGTTCGACTCGGTCGCGGTCTTCTTCTGGACCGAGCTGGTATAGACGGTCTTGAAGGTGCCGTCGAACTCCTTGTCCTGCTGGATCTTGTACCACCAGCCGACCTTCTGGCTCTGGTTGCCGCTGCCGGTGTCGCGCGCATGCACGAACGGCGCTCGCACGCTGATGTCGTCGAGCACGTACTTGTTGTTGGTCATGTGGGTCTCGTAGTCGCAGTTGGCGCCCCGAGGACCGCTCTCCTGGTCGTTGAACTGGTAGGGCCCGACCTTGCCCTCGGTCTTGGTCACGGTCGCGGCGAATGCGGGCTGGGCGACGAGCGTCAGGGCCAGCAGCGCGGGTCCAAACAGCATCGCGCGCCGGGAGATCCTTCGGAACATGGCTACTCCTGTTCTTGCTCGGCCGACGACCCGTCGGTCCGATGTCTGCGTCCCTGTGCAGCGGCAGGCAAGCCGTCAGGGACTCGCTGCGCGCCAGCATGATGCATCAGGCCCACGCCGACCATGGTCCATGGGTCCGGACTCACATGCGACGGATGACGTAGTCGGGCGCTAGCTCCGGATCTCATCCAGGAACGCCAGCGAGCGCGCATCACGTTCCAGGACGTGACGCAGGAACCGGCGCATCAGCCGTTCCACCTCTGCCTCCACATCCACGGGCAGCCGCAGGGCGGCGATGGCCTCGATGTCCAGCCGGCGATAGGCGCGCAGCACCTTGAGCGCGTTGCGCGACAGGGGGCTCACCTCCGCTGGCGGCCCGGGATGCCGGTCACACAGCAGGCCGCCCATCGTGGGCACCCAGCGGAACGACTCCGTCTCCTCCGGTATCCGGTCGCACTCGACACAGCGCTCCACCTCCGGGCGCATGCCCAGGGCATCCGCCAGCCCGAACTCATACCAGCGCGCGACCCGGTCGGGCTCCATGCCGTCATCCAACAGCTGGAACGAACGCCGCAGCAGCGCGTAGACGGGGTACGCGCCGGCCCGTTCCTCCACGGCGCGCTCGGCCAGTTCGCCGATGTACCACGCAGTCGCCGTCGACGGCAACCGGTCGCGGAGATGGAGCCATGCCTCGGAGACCTGGGCCTGGGTGACGACGTCGAAGGTGCGGCCGCGGACGAGCAGCAGCTGCAGCTCCGCGAACGGCTCCACCGCGCCGCCGATCCGACTGCCGGGCCGTCGGACACCTTTCGCGATGGCCTTGATCTTGCCATCGTGCGGGGTCAGCAGCGTGAGCACCCGGTCGGCCTCCCCGAGCTCGAACCGGGACAGCACGATGGCCGCGGTCCGGTAGGTGCGGGGCATAGGCATAGGACCAGCCTACCTGTCGTGGAGACGATCCATCCAACGGCGTGCCGGGTGCGTATCTCATGACAGGGCATCGTCACGGTCGCGTCCCCCGTTGACGGTGCCCTGCTTCCCTTTCCGGCTGGCGGCCTCGTCGTGCTGCCGATCGGCCACGGAGGTGGATGGCATCAACGTGCTAACGCGCGGTATCATGTTTCCGTGTTGACCACGACCGACCTGGACGTCCTCATCGCGGATACCGAGACCGAGATGGCACGCGTCATCGCCGCCGCGCAGGACGAGCGAACCGCCGAGCTCTACGGCTGGGTGCGCTTCCACCTTGGCCTGGATGCGGATGCGACGCGCGGCAAGCGACTGCGACCGTTGCTGGGTCTGCTGGCGTATCAGTCCATCGCGGGCGATCACCAGCGGGCACTCCCGGGCGCCGCCGCGGTCGAGATGGGCCACAACTTCAGCCTCGTCCACGACGACATCCAGG
>Ga0105048_10005318_pt1 | contig 20808 bp, 13 predicted proteins | sample MAT05_FD_78382 | JGI IMG/M metagenome (GOLD analysis project Ga0105048, IMG submission 78382) | Freshwater microbial communities from Lake Fryxell liftoff mats and glacier meltwater in Antarctica - MAT-05 | ecosystem: Environmental > Aquatic > Freshwater > Ice > Liftoff microbial mat | place...
CGCAGCCGAGCATCTCAATCGCCGGGGCCTCGCGCGTGAAGGCCGCGCCCTGCGCTCTGTGGTAGAGCCACCGCCCATTCGCAGTCTCGCACCGCAATAATCACTGCGGTATGCCATGACTACTGGTTCAGATGATCTCGACGGAGAGACCGGAACTGGCCGAATTCCCTGTCTGACCGCGCACGTGCATCGTCCCGTGGGCCAATTCCTCCACCATAGGGAGTGTCGCGCCGCCGCCCGTCAGGACAACCTTGAGTCCACCATCCGCGAGACCGGTGATGAACGACGGATCGATTCCTACCAGGATCTCATCGAACTTATTCTTGAGAGACCCGGCGAAGCGCCGCGCGCCATCGGACTCGACGAACTCCTTTAGTGTGATCGTGTCGGCGCCGTCGTTGAATCTGACCAAACCGCGCTTGAACAGTGTTTCCTTGTCCTCCCGAATCGTACGCAGGCGTTCGGCGTTGACGCGCTTGAAATCCGGATCTTCCGACCGTACGCCCATGCGGTCGAGCATCATCTTGCGAAGGAGTGAATCCACGGTGTCGCCCGCTTGCCGAAGCGTGCGCACTCCACCCTGGATCTGGAAGGCACGCACGCCATCTGTCATCTTGTTCTCGGTGGTGACGAACAAGGCGAAGTCGGTGGTACCCGCACCGACATCGATAACCATGACGAGACCGCGCTGACCGTCGGCGCGGAGCCTGCTCGCCCCCGCCGCCACGGGTTCCAGAACGCCCTCGAGAATCAGGTGAAGAGGCAGATCGTCGTCGGACAAATTCGCCGTCGCGTCGATCACCGCCTTGACTTCTGCAGCAGGAATCCCGTCGGGCCAGCGCCCGCGGAAGACATCACCGACAATCTGCGCCCGGGCGAGATAATGACGCAACAGTGACTCGCCCCAGTTGAGACGCGCGTCCTCCCAACTGGGAAGAGCGAACCGGCGCGCCACATGTCGAGTAAGCCCCTTGGCATGCTGTTGCAGCGCAGTCTCGGCCAGATCCGTGAGGTACGCGAGATAGAACGTGAGCAGATGGCCGCACGTCAGCGGAACGTCGCTCGGATTCACGTCGGCCGGCACTTTGACCTTGTCGGGCGGGTGACTCATGTCCCCCTGACTGAGCTCTTGCTTGAGAGAGTCAAATCGCTTCTGTTCGGTGCCGGGACGCTGGCTGCGACTCACTGCGGACGGACCGACGAAGACCAGACCATCATCCTCGATCCACACCGACGACGATACGGCGTAGACGGCATCCCGCTCGCCCGCCAGCTTGCCGAGACCCAGTTCAACATGCCCACTTGCGCCGTTCCCGGCCGGGACCGTGGCGAACGCCTTCGAGCGCGCAGTCCCAAAGTCCAGGCACAGTATTACGCCAGGCTGCGCCACCGAGGCGCTGCGAGCCGCAGCAAACTCCCGCACGACGCGTACAGGATCACGGGCGATTGGTCGTGCGTTCACGGCGGGGGCGGGTTTGGCCGGCTCTGCCTCGACGGCGACAGGACCGGCCGCAAGGAACTCGGAGGAGATGGCCGATGCAACCGCTGGGGGGGGATTCGGTCCCAGCGAAATCTGAGCCCGTCCCGGTACCGTCGCAGGAAGCGCCGCAGCAGCCGGTGCTTCGGGGTTGGGTGCCGGGGGTGCTGCAGCGCTCGCAGCGAGGTACCCGTCATTCGGAGGAGACGTGGCAATTGACGGCGGCTGGGCATGATCGATCGACTCACCGAGGGCCACGAGCGCGGCCCGGAGCGCCGACACCTCGTTGCTCGAGAGGACTCCGGGGAGCGTGTGCTGGTTGGTCGTGGGGTCGTGCGCAATGCGCGCGATCAGGTTTTCGAGGAGAATTGCCGCCTTGTACCTGTCCATCACGCTACTCTTTCTTCCCAGCCAACCGTTGACCAACCATGCTCATCGCCGCCCGAGCGGAGGCTCCGTCCGGCTCGGCGCAGGCTCAACGAGCGCCCTCTCCACCACCACTGTGACGGCGTCTGGGCCCACGCGCTCCACGACCGGCTCGACGAGTCGCACGCGGCGCACCGCCGCCCCTTGGGCCTCGTCCACGAGCTGGTGCTCGCTGGGAACGTACTCCTCCACATCACCGGCGTGACCGCGCAGTCTGAGCCCGCGGCGATCGCCGATCCGGCCCACCCCTTGCTCGATCATCTGGGCCTGCGAAAGGATGCTCTCCACATTGCGCACATACTGTGGGGCAACAACCTCCAGTTCGGGCAGCAAGCGCTCGCGCAGCAGCGCTCCCGTGGAGGCGAACCGGGCCACGTCGCGCAACAGCCGGGCGATCAAGACGTCCTCCCGGAGCATCTGGCTCTCCACGGCCAGCGTGCTCTGAGGCGCCTGCTTCTGCGCGGGCTGACCTCGCTCACCCGTCGTCAACCAGGACTGCACGTCGGGAGCCAGACCGCGCACGGTGGCAGCAATTCGTCTCGCGTCCTCGCGTGCGATCTCTCGGGAGCCGCAGACCAGCACCAGTTGAGTGAACAGCGCGTCGTCGCACGTCCCCTGCTTCACCAGGAGCGTCAGCGCCTGGATCACGTCCCGTCGCAGGGCGGACTTGGCCGCCTGGTTCTGACTGTCCGAGAGCCAGCGCGCCCAGCCGTCGCGCGGGAAGAGATCACGAACTGCGCGCACGGCATCGTAGGTGGACGGTTCCGCGGCGAGAGAGAATCGACTGCGGACCAGCGCATGTACGGTCGCGAACGCCTGCGGTGCCATCTCGGCGATGACCTTCGGCGAAGGGTTCACGCCGCCTTTGACGGTCGCGACGAGGAGCGCGCCGAGCGCCCGCCCAGGCTCGCACTCGGCGTCGCTCTCGTAGGTCAGGAGGATCTCGCCGATCGCAGCGAGCAAACGCTTGGCGCGTTTCGCCGCGCTGTCTGCCGGAGACTCGGTCGTGGGCAGCCACGCCCGCATGGCCTGCGCGAGAAGCCGCAGGGCCGCCTCGATGTCGCTCGTCTTCTCAATCAAGCCCAGCACCGCCTCGCGCCGCGCATTCTCGTGACTCTCCTCTTCCACCGCCACGAGTGCCAGATGCTCCGGGATCCACGCGGCGCCTGAGAGTCTCTCCCCCACCAGGATGTAGTAGCGGTCATCGCCGTCCTCGACGTCGGCGATGCCCAGCGGGTCGACGAGTAGCGTTCGGATCGCGTCGCGCAGAGAGGGATCGAGCTTCTTGACCTTGTTGGTGGCATACACGCGCCCCAATGCGGCGAGGGCGGCAGTTCGCGTTGCAGAAGCGGGCGACTCAGCGAGGAGGTCACCCACCAGTTCCTCGATCCCCCGCACAAAATCGGCATCCTTGCCCAGGGCGTGGATCGATTTGTCCGCGACTGCTCGGCGCAGGCGAGCGACACGCTCGGCAACGGGCGCCCTGCGAGACAACGGGCTCTCTTCCTCGGCGGCGGTCATGCGAGAGCGACCCTAGTCGTTGACGCTAGCGCTGTCGAACAGTGTGTGAGGCGCTGCGGGATGCGGCACCGAGCCGTGCTGCGGGCGAGGGAGTCGTCGCGACGACGCCTGCACTGGCCCGTGCTCGGGCAGCAGGTGCGCGTGGAGGGCCCCGTCGAACAGATCTCCGACGCCGACTCGGACGCCTACTTCGCGATGCGCGCGCGGGAGCCAGGTCGGCGCGTGGGCGTCGCAGCAGAGCCGTCCGCTCGCGTCGATGACCGATCTGGAAGCGGAGACGCTGGCGGCGGAGGCGCGCTTCCCCGGGGAGATCCTCCGCCGTCCGTACTGGGGCGGCTACCGCGTCGTCGCCGAGCAGATCGAGTTCTGGTACGACAGCCCGAGCCGTCTGCACGAGCGGATCCTCTTCGAGCGCTCTGGCGAGGAGTGGACGACGTCGCGGCTGAACCCATAAGCTCGCCGTCCATCCTGGAACGCGGTCGCTCCAACCTGCCCGCAGCCCAGATCTTTGCTGCGGTGAAAATCACGAGAAGGTGAGTAGGACGGAGTTCGGCGATTTGCTGTAGTTCAGCAAATACCTCTATGCTCTTCGGCTGCTCTCGTGTAACCAAAAGGCGCCACCCGGCCGCGTGTCATCGCGACCGGGCGACTTGATCGCAACACTCCAGTAATGAGGTTACAACCCGTTGAAAGATATAAAGCAGGCCCCTCCTGAGGGCCAAGAACCTGGCACGTCTTCCTCCACCCCCGCACCCAGCCCGGAGGTCCTCCCGGCATTGATTGCCAGTCTGCGTGGGACTTTCGCTGACGTTCAAGCAGTCGTCGAAGATCAACAGCGCCCGCGTCGCGAGCGACGACTGGGCCATCACGAGGCGGTGCGCATCACCCGAGAGGCCTTTGCGGCAATCGAAAAGGCACTCTCCGCCGCAGAGCGGGCATCCCCGCAACCCCATCCCAAAACCTGATCCCATACTCCCCTCCTTCCCCCAGTCCCCCATCAGAACCGTGCTCGTTCCCCTCCCCCCATCACCCCCATAACGCGGGGGGGCAAAAACGAAACGCAGCCAGGAGAGCGGCCGAGCGGCTTCGGAGGAGGGTCGGAGTCGCCCGTTGTCTGAGCGCGCTCCTGCGCGCGAGTTCGGGCGACTCCGACCTTCCGAAGAAGCCGCTCGGCCGCTCGACTCGACTAGCGAGGAGCAGGCACCGGCGCGCCTGCGAAGGCGAGCGCCTCGCGCGCGTCGTCGGCGACGAGGAGGTTGCCGTACTCGACGGCCTGCGCGAACACCTGCGCGAGCTCGCGCCGGGCGTCGGCGACCTGCTCGCGCTGGAGGTGGAGCATGCCGAGGAGGAAGCGGCCTTCGAGCGCGTCGGTGACGAAGCCGCGGCTCTCGACGAAGCTGACGGCGTCGCTGAGCTGGGACTCGGCGCCCTCGACGCCGCGCATGCCGTCGAGGTACGCGAGGTGGATCCGGTTCAGCGTCGCGAGGCGCTCTTGCCCGGCGGCGTCGCTGATCTCTTTCGACTCGGTGAGCGCGGCGTAGGCGCGGGGCAAGTCCCCGAGGCGGCGGGCGGCGTCGCCGAGGTTGTGGAGCGCCGCGGCGATGGCGAAGCGGACGCCCGTGGTCCGCGCCAGATCCACCGCCTTGACCGAGGCGTCGACGGCGGCCTTGAACTCACGCGCGTAGATGTACGTGAGCACGCGCTGCTTCTCGCGATCGACGGCGGCCGCGAGATCGTCGGGGGAGTCGAGGCGCTCGGCCTCGTCGATGGTGCGGAGCGACGAGGTCGAGTCGCCCGAGGCGGCGCGCACGTGGGCGGCGAAGAGGAGCACGCGCGGGCTCTGGAGCGCGTTGAGGGCCTCGAGCTTCTCCACGGCGCGGCTGCCGCGCGCGAAATCCCCGCTGCGCGACGCCGACTCGATCTCCGCGGACAGCGCCCGGATGCGCAGGGACGCGTCGTCCCCGGCGAGCACGTAAGCCTCGTCGAGGCGGATGTATGCGGGCTCGAAGAGGTTGAGCGACGCGAGCGCGCGGGCGACGTCGACGCGGCCCGCGACCTGCTCCTGGCGGGTCCCGACGGCGTCGATGCGCCGGATCGCGCGCGACGCGATCACCGACAGATCCGGCCCCGATCGCACCCTCGCAGCGGCGTCGGCGAAGGCGCCGAGCCAGAGCCCGATCTCCGCGGCGGAGCGGTGATCGTGATCGGCGAGATCGAGCGCGCGGCCGAGGAGGCGCATCGCCGGCTCGAGCTGGGCCACGCGCATCTTGTGGAAGGCGGCCTGGGCGAAGCAATCCGCGGCGCGATCGCGATCGCCCGCCGCGTAGAGGTGGTGGCCGATGCGCTCGGAGTGATCGACCCCGTCGCGATCGAGCACGGCGATGAGCGCGGCGGCCATCGCCGCGTGGAGCTCGCGCCGCGCCTCGGGCGGGATGGCGTCGAGCACGATCTCTCCGTGCATCGGGGAGGCGAAGCTGATCTGCGCCGTGCCGGTGCTGCGGATCAGATCCTTGGCGAAGAGGCTGGCGACGGCGCGATCGATCTGGGCGACGCTCACCTTCAGCATCGCCGCGAGGACCTGGGTGAGGATCGGCTCGCCCAGGATCGCCGCGGCCTGGAGTACGGCGCGCTCGCCCGGATCGAGCCGAGTCACGCGGCCGGCGATGAGCGTGCGCAGCGTGCGGGGCACCGCGGTGGCGCCGTCGAGGCGCGCCTTCGCCTTGCCGCTCTCCACCGTGATCGCCCCGGAGTCGCTCAGCTCTTTCACGAGCTCTTCGAGGAAGAGCGGGTGCCCGCCGGCGCGATCGCGGCAGAAGGCGAGCAGATCGGGCGCGATGCCGCGCGCGCCGACGCGCGTGGCGATCAGCCGGGCGCCGTCGTCGTCGGAGAGCTCGCCGAGGGTGAGGCCGTGATGCGCCGGGTGCCTGGCGATGATCTCCGGCACCTCCGCGCGCGTGGCGAAGAGGAAGACAGCGCGGAGCGACCCGGCCGACATCGGCGCAACGGAGGCCGCGCCGCGCGCGGGATCCAGCGGGGAAGAGGCCGGCGCGCCGCGGCCGACGACCCCGAGGAGGGTGTCGATCGTGGACTGGTCGATCGCCTGCGCGTCGTCCCAGCAGAAGCAGTGGAGGCGGTCGTCGCAGAGGCTCTGGACCATCCGCGCGAAGGCGGTGCGCAGCGCCAGGCTCGACTCGTGCGGCGGGCGGGGCGCGCCCTCGGCGAACGTGGCGCCGAGCTCGGCGAGCACCGCGGCCGACTCGTCCATGTGCAGCCCGAGCGCGCGCAGCCGGGGGAGCACGGCGAGGATCCGCGCCTCGTCGTCGCCCTCTTGCACGCCGCAGAGGACGCGCAGCATCGCCGAGAGGCCGCTCTGCGGGACCTCGGCGCCGTTCTTCGGGCACGCTGCGATGTAGAAGCCGACGTTGTAGTTGCCCTTGGAGAGGCGCCGCTCCATCTCCGCGAGGAGGCGCGTCTTCCCGATGCCTTTGTCGCCCTGCACGGTGACGATCTGCGCGCGCCGTCGTGTCGCGCTCGCGAGGATGTCGCCGAGGCGCTTGAGCTCGTCGTGGCGGCCGACGAACCGGCCGTACACGCTCGAAGGGGAGCGCGCGGAGGTGATGACGCGGCCGCCTTCGGGCGCGGTGCGGCCCACGCTGGGGAGCTCCTCCGCGGCGAACTCGGAGCGGATGACGCGGCCGGCGAAGCGGGAGACGGCGACCTGCCCCTCGGTCGCGCGCGCGAGCGCCTGGGCCGCGGCGACCAGCGAGGCGAGGCGCTCGTCCTTCACCGGCTCGCCCTGGGCGTCGACAACGATGCGCGCGGCGTGGACGCCGGCGGAGAGCTGGGCGCCGCCGCGGCTACGAAGGATCACCAGCGCGGCGCGGACGGCGGACTCGGTATCACGCCCGTCCGCGTCGCCGAGGCCGAAGAGCGCGACGACCTGCGACACCTCGTCTTCGAGGATGCGCGCGCCATAACGGAGCAGCACCTCGCGCGCGCGCCCGGCCACCAGCGACGGGGGGCGAGCCTCTTCGCGGCCGCGATCGACGTCGGGGAGGGCGAGCACCAGCGCCGTCACTTCTCGCCGCTCGCCCATCTCGGTCGCGCGGCCGAACTGGCCCGTCTCGCCGACGACCGCGAGCCGGAACTGGCCCGAAGGCGGCCCCTTCGTGAGCCCGCCGGTCGGGCTCGGGTTCGGCACTTCGACCGGCGTGCGCTCGTTCGCGCCGACGTTGGGCACGTCTTCGAAGACCGCGACGCTGTCGAGCTCGGGCGCCGACTGGACCTCGTGGAAGCTCTCCAGAAACTCGGCGAGCTTGCTCGGGCCGAAGCGCTCTCCCGACGCGTAGAAGTAGCCGAGCAGGTGCTCATGGAGCCTCCCCGCGTCGGCGAAGCGGTCGTCCGGCTGCCGGGCGAGCATCTTCACGACGATCTCGGTGAGCGCGGCCGGCGTCCCCTCGCGCAGCAGCTCGAGCGGCGGGAACTCGCTCGCGTGCACACGCCGCGAGGTCTCGAACACCGTCGGCGCGGCGAACGGGTTGTTCCCCGCGATCATCTCGTAGAGCACCGTGCCCAGCGAGAAGAGATCGCTCCGCCCGTCGACCGCCTCGGACCGCGCTTGCTCCGGGCTCATGTACGCGAGCTTTCCGCGGACGCGCCCTGCGCGGGCTTCACTGGAGTCGTCGTCGATCGAGTCCTTGGCCTTGGCGATGCCGAAGTCCGTCACCTTCACCTCGCCCTCCCACGAGAGCAGGATGTTCTGCGGCGAGATGTCGCGGTGGACGATGCCGAGCGGTCGCGCGTGCTCGTCGCGCCGCCGGTGGGCGTGGTCGAGCGCCTTGGCGACCTCGGCCGCGAGGAACACCGCCATGCCGAAGGGCACGAGCAGCTTCTGCCGGCGGCAGCGCGCGAGCACCGTGGCGAGGTCGAGCCCCGGCACGTACTCCATCGCGATGAAGTAGCTGGTCGCGTCGCCGGCCTGGCCATCGACGCGACCGAGGTCGAACACCTGGACGATGTTGGCGTGCGAGAGGCGCACCGCGAGCTTCGCCTCGTGGACGAACATGTCGACGAACTTCGGGTGCGCGGCCAGCTTCGGCAGAATGCGCTTGATCACGAGGACTTTTTCGAAACCCTCGACGCCAAAGCTCTTGGCCTTGAACACCTCGGCCATCCCGCCCTCACCGAGGCGCTCCAGGAGCCGGTAACGGCCGAACGTCTGTTCCACGAGATGAGCCCTGCGGTGCCGAGTGAGCCAACGGGCGCCGGGGCGGCCCGAGCGCGTGAGTTCGATCCTAGCCTTTACGCCGGCGCATCGCCGGATCCGCCGTCGGCTTCGCCTCCGTACATCGACTCGGCGATGCGGAACGCGGCCCCTTCGAGCTTGGCGTACGCGGCGCGGAGCGAGTCGAGATCGCCGCCGCCTTCGAGGAGGCGCCGCAGCGTCGCGCAGTCGCTGCGGATCTCGAGGACCACGTCCTCCGTGAGCAGATCGGCGTAGCCCTCGAGCGCCTGCTCGGTGGTGTAGGCCAGCGTGTCCGCCTGGTTGCGGAGCTCGGCCAGCTCGCGCCGCAGGGCGTCGGTCTGCTTGAAGCGCTCGCCGTCCGTCACGAGGCGGTCGACCTCGTCGGCGGTGAGGCCGCTCGTCGGCGTCACCTTCACCTCGGTGACGCGGTTGGTGCCGAGATCCTTCGCCTCGACGCGGACGATGCCGTTCTCGTCGATGCGAAACGTCACCTGGATCTTGGGCAGGCCGCGCGGCGCCGGGGGGATGCCGCTGAGCTCGAAGCGCGCGAGGCTGCGGCAGTCCGCGGCCATGTCGCGCTCGCCCTGGAGCACGTGGATCGGCACGAAGTTCTGGTTGTCGACGCTGGTCGTGAAGATCTCGCTCCGCTCCGTGGGGATCGTGGTGTTGCGCGGGATGAGCTTCGTCATCACCCCGCCGCCGGTCTCCACGCCGATCGAGAGCGGCGTCACGTCGAGCAGCAGGACCTCGTCCACCTGGCCGATGAGCGCGGCGCCCTGGAGCGCGGCGCCGACGGCGACGACCTCGTCCGGGTTCACCCCTTTGTGGGGGTCTTTGCCGAAGAAGGCCTTCACCGCGGCCTGGACCGCGGGCATCCGCGTCATCCCGCCGACGAGCACCACCGTCTTGATCGCGGTGACCGGGAGCTTGGCGTCGGCGAGCGCCGCGCGACAGGCGACGATCGTCCGCTCGACGAGCGGCCCGCAGAGCTCTTCCAGCTCGTTGCGGCGCAGCGTGCGCTCGAGATGGAGCGGCCCGCCGCCCGGCCCGACGGTGATGAACGGGATGTTGATGTCGGTCTCGAGCGCCGACGAGAGCTCGTGCTTGGACTTCTCCGCGGCCTCTTTCAAGCGCTGGAGGGCCATGCGATCACGTCGCAGATCGACGCCCTGGTCCGCGAGGAAATCGTCGGCGAGGCGATCGATAATCATCTGATCGAAGTCTTCGCCGCCGAGGTGGGTGTCCCCGCCGGTGGCCTTGACGCTGAAGACGCCGCCGGCGATCTCCAGGACCGAGATGTCGAACGTGCCGCCGCCGAGATCGTAGACGGCGATCGTCTCCGACTCGATCTTGTCGAGCCCGTACGCCAGCGCGGCCGCCGTCGGCTCGTTGACGATCCGCCGCACATCGAGGCCGGCGATGCGCCCCGCGTCCTTGGTCGCCTGCCGCTGGGCGTCGTCGAAGTACGCCGGCACGGTGACGACCGCCTCCGTCACCGGCTCGCCGAGGTAGCGCTCGGCGATGTGCTTCATCTGCTCCAGCACCATCGCCGAGATTTCAGGGGGCGAGTAGTTGTGCCCCTTGACCTCGACCCAGGCGTCGCCGTTCGTGGCTTCAGCGATCGTGTAGGGCGCGAGCTCGATCTGCTTCTGCACCTCCGACGCCGAGAACTTGCGGCCCATCAGCCGCTTCACGGCGTAGATCGTGTTCTGCGGGTTGGTGACGGCCTGCCGCCGCGCCACCTGACCGACGAGCCGCTCCCCGCTCGACGGGAACCCCACGACCGACGGCGTCGTGCGCGCCCCCTCGGCGTTGGGGATGACCTTGACGTCGCTCACCGAGCTGACGCTTGCTGACTCGACGACCGCCACGCACGAATTGGTGGTGCCGAGGTCGATACCAATCACCTTCCCCATAACGTGGCGGGAGCATACATCAGGAATTGTCAGGCGTTGCCTGGAGATACGAGGGTCCCCACCTACAGCGCCTAGGCTCCGCCCTGCTCGAGCAGGAGCCAGCGGGCGTAGGGTCGGTGGGAACCAGCGCGGGCGGGAGCCTTGGCCCCCGCCGCGGGGATCAGAGGATCAAAGGAAGGAGCGGACCGCGCCGGCCGCGAGGAGCGCCTGGATGCGCGCGCCCTCGTTCGACTCGTTCTCGATGTACGTGAACAGCGCGGCGGGCACCGACGCGTCGGCGACTACACCCTTGCGGCCCACATACTCGAGGAAGGCGTCGGGGATGTCGTAGCGCGCGCCGAAGGCGTTGACGGCGATCTCGCGGGCTTCCTTCTTGGAGCTCGAGAGCAGCTTGATCAGATCGCCGACCGCGGCCTTGTCGCCGCGCTGACCGAGCGCGCTCAGCGCGAAGGCCGAGGCCTTGACCCACTCCGAGTTCTTCGCCGTGGCCCGGAGCGCCTCGTCGATCTTCTTCGCCGAGCCCGCGTCGATCACGTACGTCGACTCGAGCGCGGCGGCGCGGGCCACGTCTTCCTGCGTCTCGTCCTCGCGCTTCTGCCACTTGGTGTCGGCGTTCTTCTTCTTGGCCGCGAGCTCCTCGGCCTTCTTCGCGCGGTCCTTGATCGAGAGCGGGCGCTTGCCCGCGATCATCGCCACGAGATCGGCGGCGTAGTCGTAGGACTTGTCGCCGATGTTGAGGAGCGCGACCGTCGACGTCACCGCGAACGCCGAGCCGGCGCTCTTCTCGTACTCGGCCTTGAGCACCTCGACGGCCGACTTGGCGCCGAGCAGGCCGAGGGCACGACCGTAGGAGAGCTTGTTGTCCTCGTAGCGCTGCGTGAGGATCGCCGCGGCGTCCGCGTTCTTGCGCTCGGCGAGGTACCAGGCGCAGGTCTTGGAGACGTCCTTGTCGTTGCCCTGCTTGAGCACGTCGAGGCAGTACGCGACGCCGTCGTCCGAGCCGAAGCGCGCCATCAGCTTGAGGCTGTTCTTCTTGAACTCGAGCATGCTGCCCTTGGTGGCGAGCGCGTTCTTGAGGACCGGGAGGACCTTGGCCTTCTGCGAGTCGCCGAAGCGACCGAGCGAGGCGATCAGCTGCGCGCGGGGCTCGCCGCCCATGCTCGCGAGGTTCGCCGGTGAGCCGAGGGCGATCAGCGAGTCGATGTGCGCGGTGTCCTTGGCGTAGCCGATGCCGCCGATCGCGATGGACTCCGAGTAGTCGGCGCCGCCTATGTCCTTGCAGCCGGCGGCGTAGAGGTAGGTCGGCTTGGCCGCGCCGTCAGTCTTGAGCAGGTCGGCGAAGAGCTCGAGCATCTTGCTGTCGAGCTTGCCCTTGACCGCGTCCAGGCTCGCGCCGCACTTGTCCGCGCCGGCGGCGCCGTAGCACTTGTACTTGTCCGCCGTCAGGTCCTTCAGCGGGCCGGCCGCGTGGCACATGATCCCGGCCACGCCCTCGCGCGTGACGTACTTCTTCTGGATCGGGTTCGCCCCGGGCTCGTCGGCAGCGGCGACGCCCGCGAACGTGAGCAGCGAGAGGAGCACGGGGACGCCGAGCTTGAAGCGCGTGGTCAAGCGGCGGGCATTCGAGGCGACAGGGGTACGGTTCGTCACGGGAGTCCTCCAAGAAGAGTCTGGCGCGGGGCGCGCTAGGGGCCCTGCCGCCGAATAACTGCTGGGTTTCGAAGACGAGAAGTGCCGCCGCGGCGACGCGACAGCGCCTTGCCTCTTCCGCGATCGCCCGAGGCGTCCGTTCGAGGCCGGCATGAGACGCGCGCCGAGCTTTAATCAATCAAATGATTCGTTGCAATCTTTCCCGGCGCCTCGATCCGCGACCCCGTCCCGATAGCTTTTCCGCAAAAATAGCGAAAGAACAGGGCCTGATCCGGCCTCGTGGTCCCGTGCGCGCGCATTGGCCCGCGGAGGTGCTATCCGGGCACTTGTTCGATTGACTACCTGCGCCTCGAAGGGAGCCATGGCTCGACCCGTCAACGCCGACGCGCACGCCACGCGCAGCCGCATCCTCAGCAGCGCGCTCGACCTCTTTGCGGAGGGCGGCATGAAGGGCGTGACCACGCGGGATGTCTCCAGCGCCGCGGGGGTGAGCCTGGCGATGGTTCATCACTATTTCGGCAGCAAAGAAGGGCTCTACCGGGCCTGCCTGGAGTCGATGCAGGAAGAGCTGGACGGCCTCGGCGGCGAGCTCAAGGCCGCGCTCCTCGAGAGCAGCGCCGCGCCGATCGCGATCTTGGAGCGGGCGATCCGCATCGGCTTCCAGTTCGCGCGCACTCACCGCTCCTCGGTCCGCCTGATGCAGCGGGACATCATCGACGCCGGAGAGATGGACCCGCGCATCCGCGAGGGGCGGCTACTTCCCTTTCTCGGTCAGATATCCGACGCGCTCGCCCTGCTCACCGGGCGCCCCGTCAACGGCCTCCGGCTCGCGATCCAGAGCACGATCTTCCTCGTGGTCCGCTACGCGATCAGCCACGACAGCGAGCTCGCCCTGCTCGCCCACGTGCCCCCGGCGCCCGCCGGCTCCGCCTCGGCGGCGGCCCTCGTGCTGATCGAGGACCACCTGGTCGAAGCGGGCCTGGCGATGCTCGGCGTCTCGAACCGAAGCTGAGCGCGCCGGATCAGTTCGTCGGCGCGGGCGGGCCCTTCGAGACGACGACCAGCGCCGGACGCACCAGGAAGTCGCCGAGGGTGTAGCCACCCTGGACCTCGGCCACTACCGTGCCTGCGGGGTGCTCCTTCGACTCCAGGTGCTGGATGGCCTCGTGCCGCGAGGGATCGAACGGCTGACCGACAGTGACGACGCGCTTGACGCCCATGCGGTCGAGCGTGTCGACGAACTGCTTCGACACCATCCGGAGCCCGTCGGAGACGGCCTTGGTGTCTGCGCCCGACTCGGCGTGGGAGGTGGCGCGCTCGAGGTTGTCGAAGATCGGGAGGAGATCTTTGATCGTCGTCTCTCGACCGCGGCGCGTCGCGTCTTCCTGCTCGCGGCGGGCGCGCTTGCGGAAATTGTCGAAGTCGGCCGCGGTGCGGAGGAGCTGGTCGCGCAGGCGAGAAATCTCGGCCTGGGGGTCCAGGCGGAGCTCGCCGACGGGCGCCACGGACGGGCGCTTGCGGGCCTCACCCGGCTCCACCACCTCGGCCTCCAGCACCTCGGCGGCGGGCGCTTCCGGCAGCACCTCGGCGGCGGGCGCCTCCTGACCGTTGGTCTTGTCCTCGGACTTATCGTCGGTCTCGGTGGTCATGATCGGCGGCACTATAATCGGCCGCGATTCCCTGGCAATCACGGACCGTGCCGTGAGCCGTCGAAGCTCCCTGTTCGCCGCGTTTGCCTCGGCGCGGAGTCGGGCGTAGGTAGGCTCGATGAGCACCGCCCAAAGCACCGCTTCAGGCGCCGAACGCGCGCCCCTTTCCGCCGCGGATCCTCTGATCGCCATCGGACAGAAGCGCCTGCTGGGCAACTACCGCCAGGCCCCGATCGTCCTCGACCGCGGCAAAGGGTGTGAGGTCTGGGACACCGAGGGGCGCCGCTACCTCGATCTGTGCGCGGGCGTCGCGGTCTCGGCCCTGGGGCATGCGCACCCTCGGCTCACCGCGACGATCGCCGAGCAGGCCGGGCGGCTCATGCACGCCTCCAATTATTTCTACAACGCCGAGAACCTCCGCCTCGCGGACGAGCTCTGCGCCAGGCTCGGCTACGACCGCGCCTTCTTTTGCAACTCGGGTGCAGAAGCAAACGAGGCACTGCTGAAGATGGCCCGCCGCTGGTTCTTCGTGCAGGGCCAGCCGGAGCGCTTCCGACTGATCGCGATGCACAACTCCTTTCATGGCCGCACCATGGGCGCCGTCGCGCTCACCGGGAACGCCAAGTACCAGGAGGGCTTCGGCCCGCCCCTCGCCGGCATCACCCACGTGAGCTACGGCGACGCCGCGGCGGTCCGCGCCGTGATGGGGCCGGACGTGGCGGGCATCGTCGTCGAGCCGGTGATCGGCGAAGGCGGCGTCATCCCCGCACCGCCGGGCTACCTCGCCGAGCTCCGCAAGATCGCCGACGAGCAGGGCGCGCTCCTGCTGATCGACGAGGTGCAGACGGGCATGGGGCGCACCGGGCGCTGGCTCGGGCAAGAGCACGACGGCGTCGTGGCCGACGCGATCACGCTGGCCAAGGGGCTCGGCGGGGGCTTCCCGATCGGCGCGCTCTTGATCAAGGAGAAGCTCAACATCGCGCTGACGCCGGGCTCGCACGGATCGACGTTCGGCGGCAACGCCCTCGCCTCCGCGGCGGCGCGCACGGTGATGGCGGTGATCGAGCAAGACGGCCTGCTCTCTGCCGCCGAGAAGAACGGCGCGCACCTCGCGAGCGCCCTCGCGGCGGTCTCAGCGAAGCACCCCAGGAGCTGCACGGGCGAGCGCGGGCGCGGCCTGCTCCGCGGGCTCGTGCTCGCGCACGGGGTCGACGTCCGCACCCTCCTCGGCGCCGTGCGCGATCGCGGCGTGCTCCTCACCGTCGCCGGGACCAACGTCCTCCGCTTCACCCCGCCGCTCGTCGTCACCCCCGAACAGCTCGACGAGGGCGTGGCCCACGTCGAGGCGACGCTCAGCGATCTCGGCTGGTGAAGCGCGATCTCCTCTCGCTCGCTGATCTCGGCGCCAAAGGGGTGCTCGAGATCCTCGAGACCTCGGCCATGTTCGAGCGCCTGCGCGGGACCTCGGCGCACCCGCGCCCCCTCGCCGGCCGCACCGTGGCGCTGCTCTTCGATCTACCGTCGACGCGGACGCGGATCTCGCTCGAGGTGGCCGCGGTCGAGCTCGGCGCGCACCCGCTGGTGATCACCGGCGAGGCGTCGCAGGCCTCGCGGGGCGAGCCGATCGAGGACACCGCGCGCGTCCTCGGCCTCACCGTCGCGCTGGTCGCGTGCCGCACGCCCGATCCGTCGCGCCTCGCCGCGCTCGCCTTTGCGTGCACGGCGCCGGTGCTCAACGGGCTCACGCGCCAGGCCCACCCGCTCCAGGTGCTGGCCGATCTCCACGCCGTGCGCGCGGCGCGGGGCCGCGTCGACGGGCTCCGCTACGCCTGGCTCGGTGACTGCACCAACGTGGCGCGCTCGTGGATCGAAGCGGCGAGCCTGCTCGGGCTCGATTTCACGATCGCCTCGCCCCCGGGCTTCGGCCCGAGCGCCGACGATCTCTCCTGGAAAGGCGGCGTCAAGGTGACCGAAGATCCCTCCGCCGCCGCGGCGAACGCCGACGTGATCCTCACCGACACCTGGCTGAGCATGGGCTTCGAAGACGACGCCGAGGCGCGGCGGCGCGCCCTCTCGCCCTACCGGATCACGAGCGCGCTCCTCGCCGCCGCGGCGCCCGGCGTCAACGTGCTCCATTGCCTCCCCGCGCACCGCGGCGAGGAGATCGACGCCGACGTGATCGACGGGCCGGGGAGCCTGGTGTGGGAGGCCGTCGCGGCGCGCCTGCACACCGCGAAGGCCGCGCTCGTCTGGGCGGCGCACGACGCCGGGCCTCCCCGGGTGCCCACCGCATGAGCCTGGACGAGGCGGATTTCCAGGGCGATCTCGAAGGCGATGGCGAGCGCGATCCTGGCGGCGATCTCGAAGACGCCGCGCCCCTCGCGATGAACGTACCGCTGCCGCCGCCGCGCCTCGTCACGGGGCCGATGGTCGATCCCGTCGCCTGCTCGGGGTGCGCCAAGCTCATCGATCCGCTCCGCGCCGGGCACGTGGCGATCTTCGATCTGCGCTTTCATTTCTTCTGCAACCGCGGCGTCTGCCGGGCGATCTTCCTCGGCGACGAGCCGGTCGGTCCGGCCCTGAGCCCGACGCCGCGGACGCTGGTGCGCGAGGCGGTCCTCGATCAGCTCAGCCAGTTGAGCGAGCCGATCCTCCCCGCGCACGGGCCCGCGCCCGACGCCGATCTGCCCGACGTGCCCGCGCACGGCGAAGACCGCGCGCTGGTCGAGCCGATCGCCCAGACGATCCTCAGCGAAGAGCCGCCGTTCCACGACGCGCCCGAGCAGCGGGACATCGGCGCGCTGCTCCTGGTGATGGCCATCGTCGCCGGATCGCTCGCGGTCTCGCTCAGCCTCGCGGGCGAGGCGCGGCTCGTCGTCGTGGCCCGGATCATCCTCGCCGCGGTCGGCGTGGGCATGCTCCTCGGGCGCGCCGCGACCACGGTGCGCGACGCCTGCGATCCCCACCCTGCGCCGGTGCTCGCCTCGTCGACCGCCTCGCTCGCCGTCGCGATCTGGGCGACGCTCGGGAAGGATCGCGCCCTCGGCGCCGAGGCCGCGTCGCTCGCGGGGATCCTGGTCACGGCCGCCGCGGTGAGCGCCTGGCTCGCCGAGAGCGCGCGCCGTCAGGTCAACGCCGAGCGCGCGTGGATCGAAGGCGCCCTCGCCGTCCCCGGCCGCCGCGCTTTCGACGAAGCCGAGGACGCGATGAAGGATCGCGCCGACAACCGACGCCGCCCCGACACCAGCGTCGCGCCGAAAGAAAAGGTCTTCGATCTCCGCTCCGGCGAGCAGATCATCGTCGAGACCGGCGAGGTCGTGCCGGTCGACGTCACCATCACCGGCGGCGACGTCGAGGTGCTCCCGTGGATCGGCGCCACCACCTCGGCGCGTCGTCGCACCGGCGATCCGGTGGTCGCCGGCGCCCGCGTCGTCCGCGGCCGCCTCAGCGGCACCTGCACGTGGGCCGGCCACGATCGCGCCTTCGCGCGCATGCTCGTCGATCCACGCCGCCGCGCCGACACCCTCGCGCCGATCGCCCAGGCCTCGCTCGCGCTCGCGGAGCGCTGGGCCATCGTCGCGTCGTTCATCGGCGCCGTCGCCGCGGGCGTCGCGCACCGCAACGCGATCGAGGTCGGCATGACCGCGGTCGCCGTCCACGCGGCCCTGGCGACGTCGGTGATCGCCTCGATCGCCGCGACGCACGTGGCCCGCGGCATCCTCCTCGGCCTGCGCCGCGGCATCGTCTACAAGAGCGCCGACGCCTGGGATCGCGCCGGCCGCGTCGCCGTCGCGGTCTTCTCCGCGCGCGGCACGATCCTCCTTGGCGAGCCCGAGCTCGCCGAGCTCGAGAGCGTCGCCAACGCCGCCCGCGGCTCGGCCTTCCAGTCCGCGTCGGGCAAGCTCGACCCCGGCCAGATCCTCGCGTTCGCCGCCGGCGCCGAGCGCAGCGAAGCCCACCCGATCGCCGCGGCGATCGTCCGCGCCGCCCGCACCCGCGGCCTCCGCCCCGACGGCGTCCGCAACCCCAACTCCGACGCCGGCCTCGGCGTCACCGCCGTCAGCTCCTCGGGCGAAGAGCTCTGCGTCGGCAGCCGCGCCTTGATGATGGACCGCCGCATCTCCATCGCCTCGGCCGAAGCCCGCATCGCCGAGCTCGAGAGCCTCGGCCGCACCGTCGTCCTTGTCGCCCTCGGCTCCCGCCTCGTCGGCCTCCTCGGCTTGCAAGACGGCCTCCGCCCCGGCGCCCGCGCCGCCGTCCAGCACTTGCTCGACGCCCAGATCGAGCCCGTCTTGATGTCCGGCGACTCCCGCGAGACCTGCGAGGCCATCGGCCGCTCGCTCGACATCGATCACATCCGCCCCGAGGTCTTGCCCGCAGGACGAAGCGCCGAGATCCGCAGCCTGATCGAAAGCGGCCTCAGCGTCGCCGTCCTCGGCCACGCCGGCATCGACGACGCCGCGTTGTCAGCGGCAGATGTCGCTGTGGCGCTGGCGGCAGCGGGCTCGACGCCGGGCGACTACGCCGTAACGCTGGCCTCAGACGACGTCCGCGACGCCGCCTTGGCGCTCGCCCTCGCCCATCGCGCCCGGAACGAAGCGCGGTTGGGGCTGGCGCTCGCCGCAGTGCCGGCGTTGATCGGGGCCACAGCGATCGCCTTCGGGATCCTGCCGCCGGCCTACGCGCCGATTGCCTCGCTCCTCGGCGGAGCGATGGCGGTGGCGCACATCAAGCGCACGACCTGAAGCCCCGCGGCGAGGTCTCGAGGTCAACCGAACGGTCTGGATTGACGCGAGCCGAGGTCTCCAGGTCAAGCGGAGCCTTGTGATTGACGCGAGATCCCGCCTCCAGGGCACGCCAAGCCTCCCAATTGACGCGATGAATGGTCTCCAGGGTAGAGCAAGCCTCCAAATTGACGCGAGAGCTGGGCTCCAGGGTACGCGGAGCCTCCCGAATGGCGCGAAAGACCGCCTTCAGCCTACGGGATGCCTTCGACTTGACGCGGTTTAGCCAGTCGAGGAACCTCCAACGCCCTGGCGCCGACGCCGAGGACCGGACGAACAGATGACCAGAAAGATCACCCTCCACGTTTCTGCTCCGTGAAGGGCGGCGTCGGGAAGTCGACGCTGGCGACGACGTGCGCCAAACTTCTTGCCGAAAAGCGCCGCGTTCCACTGCTCATCGACGCCGACTTGACCGGAACGCCCCTCGCCGACGGCCTCCGGCTCCTCGCTCCCAAGACCGCCCTGCGTCCGGACGGCACCGTCGACGTCGAAGCCGCACCGACTGGCGAGCTCTTCACGCGCGATGAGGTCGTCCGGCTCAGGCGACTGCGGCGCGACAACCCGGCGAAGAGGGGTCTCCCGCCAGCGTATCTGAACGATGCCCTCCGCCCCTACCTGGAGTCCAAAGTCGAGTACGAAGGCGAGATCCGGGTCGATGCCCTCTTCTGGCGTCACGAAATCGACGACGGAGTCTGGTACCTACCCTCGTCTGCGCTCACCCAGGATCTCGTCGAGAGCCTCCGCTGGTTTTCGCTCGAGGTCTTTGACTGGATGGGGGCGATGACCGTCCTGCTCGATACCGTCTCTTCCCAGTGGCCCGAGCTGACCGATGTCATCATCGACGTTCCGCCGGGGCTCTTCGGCTTTGGTGCAGAAATGATGGCACTGGCGAGCATGCTCATGCGTGACGGCCTGCCCGAGGGATACCCCGACTGGAAGACGGGCCCGGTCGTCTGGGATGCGAGGGCCTTTCTGGTCACCACACCGGACAATAACGATGTGCTCCCCGTCTACGAATACATGGCGCTGAACATCACCAAGCTGCTTGGCGCGAGGATCCTGCTGAACAAGAGCACCACCGTGCCGCCCCGACCCGAGGACGTCATCGGCCCGACGCTGGGCGCACTGATCGACGCCAGGCGGATCGAGCAGGTCGCGTTTCTCCCGCAGACGCTCGGGCGCATCTTCCTGGATGGGAATCTGTACGCGGGTGAAGACGTGCGTCGACTGGACCGGATTTTCGTTCCCGAGGAGATCGCATCACCATGAGCGCTGTGTTAGCGCCCTCTCTCGAAGCGGCTTCCACAGTCATTCTCGCGCACGCTGCATGATGGGAATCCCGCCAGCGCTTTGCGATCCAGAGCGAGATCAGTCTCAAGCCCTGGATCGCGCAAACGCCAACCGTCGCCGAGGCCCGGCCGGCCGCCTGCCCTTGCTGCAAGGCCGCGAGCTGCCCGGTCGGGGGCCGGATCCAGATCCACGGTCACGGCCTCCGTGAACGACAGGTGCGCGGCCCCCTTGGCCCCGGTGAGAAGGCGGTCACCGTCGGCGTCCCGGGGCGGCGTTACCTGTGCATGGTGTGCGGCGCCGTGTTCGTCGTCGTCCCTCGGGAGGTGTTGCCACGACGGCAGTACAGCGCCGCGGCGATCGGATTCGCGCTCGCCCTCTGGGGGCTCGTGAAGGCGACGGCGATCGCGGTGCGACTTCAGATCAGCCCTTCAACCGTGCTCGACTTCGACGCGATGACGGGCTGGGTGACCTTGCGACGCTGGGCGAAGGCGGTGAAGAGCCGGTGTCTGTTCTCCTCGGTGCCCGCAGCGGGGCCTTCCGCGACGCTCCGGGAGGTGGCGGCCCTCGCGGCGACGGCCCTCGCGGCGAGCGCCGATCCCACGACACGGCACCTGCCGCTCGAGCACCGCGCCTTCCTCGGCGCCGCGCAGGCGGCGTGATGGCGAGCCCGAGGATCATGCCGAAAACCAGCGCCCACCTGACTTGATCGCTCCCGCGATTCGGAGCAATCCGCGACAAGGTTTCCACGCCGAAATGGCGCAAGGAGGACCTCAGAAATGCTTTCACCCGATCTGAAGCCGAGCGATCGCGCCGAGGAGATCGCGATCTTTCGCGCGACGCTACTTGGCCC
>Ga0105048_10005320_pt1 | contig 20806 bp, 14 predicted proteins | sample MAT05_FD_78382 | JGI IMG/M metagenome (GOLD analysis project Ga0105048, IMG submission 78382) | Freshwater microbial communities from Lake Fryxell liftoff mats and glacier meltwater in Antarctica - MAT-05 | ecosystem: Environmental > Aquatic > Freshwater > Ice > Liftoff microbial mat | place...
GACCAGCGCCTTGCGGGCGAATGGGAACGGCTCGTTGACGAACGTGACCGCGACGCCCATTTCGGGTTTCAGGTAGGCCCCCTGCTTTTCGTCGGGCGGCAGGATTACCTTCACGCGCACCGGGATAATGCCGCGGGCGCGGTTGGCGATCGGCATCGTGCGATCGAGATAGCCTTCGTAGACGCGCTCCGGGTAAGCGTCCGTGCGAATGCGGCAGAGCATGTCGTCGCTCAGTTTGGCGATGTCGCGTTCCTGAATTTCGAGATCGACTTCGATCTGGCTCAAGTCCGCAATTTCGCACAGGCTCGTCGAGACGCCGCCGACGACGGGGTTGATCAGACTGCCTACCTCGGCCTTCTTGCTGAGGATGATACCGGTGACGGGCGATTTGATGTTGCAATTGTCGAGCACCCACTGGGCCCGGCTCAGCCGTGCCTCGGCCGCGTCGAGATCGCGCTTGGCCGCTTCGATCCTCAGCAAACGGGGGTTGCCGCTGATGATGCTCAGCTTGGCTTCCAGTGCTTTAACCCGCTCGGCAGCCGCTTCGTACTTCTTCTGCGTCTGGTTGATTTCGAGCTTGGCCACCGCACCGCTGGCGGTCGATTTGGTGGTGTCGTACACCAGCAGCGCCTCGGCCCGTTGGGCCTGGGCCTCCGCCAGTTCGGATTCGGACTGCACGATCTCAATCGTCGTGCTGGACTGCAATTCCTGCAACCGCGAGCGGGCGGCGGCGGCCTGCGCCTGGGCCTCGTTGCGGTCGGCCATGAAGCGCGTCGAATCGATGACCGCCAGCACGTCGCCTTCTTTGAACGCCTTGCCTTCTTCAATGTTCAGAACCGTGACGCGGCCGGCCACGTCAATCGGGCTGACCGAGATCGAATGCGACGGGATCAGGTAGCCCTTCGATTCCAACACGACTTCGCCGCGGGGCACAGCTTTGGCGTCGGCCGACTTGCCCGATTCGCGCGGCCGATCGGTCGCCTCGTCGGCGGGCGGAGGAGCGGTCGACTTCTGGCGATATGAACGAATGCCAACCCCGGCCCAGACGAGGGCCATCGCGATACACAAAAACCACGGCAGCCACGACGTACCGCCGCCCGATTTCGCGGAAGGCGCGGCATCGAGCCGACTGCCCAGTTGCAGTTCGCGCACGCGGTCCTTGAGCGTGGGCTGCCCGTTCTTGGACGCCGACTCGGATTGATCGCTCACGGTAATTCTCCATTCGACATGCCGACAATTCCCGTGCTCGACCTGATTCTTAGACGCCGGGATTCGACGCGGACAACGCCGGGAAGACGGAAGCAAAGACAAGCCACAGATGAAATCCGGATGAAGACAGATGAAAACCAAATTCGGGCAGTGCATCCAGCGTTCGTTTCACCCGCTTCCGAACTATTCTCATCTGTGTTCATCCGGGTTTCATCTGTGGCTCGCTTTTGTCTTTGCGTTGCTCTCAAGAATCCATCTTAGTGGCAACGCGGAAAATCTGCCGCGCCAATCCGTGCAGGATGCGGACTTCGTTGGGCGAGGGTCCCGCCCGGGCGATGAGTTGCCGCAGCGCGTGCATCAAAGTCTCGGCCTTGTCGCCGTCGAGGAAATGGATCGCCTCCAGGCTTTCCTGAAGATGGGTGAACATCCGCTCCTGATCTTCAAAGGGAGCGATTGGCTGCGTCGGGTGGTCGGCCGTGTTCTGGATCAGCAGCCACTGGTGGTGCAGTTCGCATAAACAGATGGCGACCGCCTGAGAGAGGTTGAGGGCCGGGTACTCGGCACTGCTGAGAATGCGGATGAGGCCGTGACAGCGGGCCACCTCCGCATTCGTGAGCCCGCTCGGCTCGGGGCCGAATACCAGGGCCGTGCTGCCGGTACGCAACATGCCGGCCAGCTTCGGCAGCAACTCGTCGGGCCGGCCGTAGGCATGCTCGCGGTACGGGCCCGCGACGTTCGCGGTGGTGGCCAGCACCTGCTGGCAGCCTCCGAGAGCTTCGTCGAGCGTGGCAACAATCCGGGCGGCATCCAGGATCGCTTCGCCGTGCGTGGACATTCGCCGGGCCTCGGCATCGAGGTGGTCGGCGATGGGTGAAACCAGATAGAGATCGCGAAGCCCGAAGTTGCGCATGGCCCGCGCGGTGGCACCGACGTTGCCCGCGTAATGCGGGCGCACCAGCACGACCCGGCAGTCGGCAAGCATCAATTTACCTATCCGGCAGAAGCGACGTGAATGCGGAACTGGTACGGCGACAGTAGCCCGCCCAGAATGACGACGTTGTCGCCTTCGTGGAGCGTCATCTTCCGGCGGGGACTCGACCCGCCGATGAGTTCATCGTTGATGTACATGCCCATGTGCGACCCGCGGTCGGCAATTGTCACCACGTTACGGGCGAAGTCGATCGAGCAATGGTTGCGCGAGATGTTGAACGGCTCGACGTCCAATAGCCACATGTCGTTGAGATCGAGCGGTTCCTGCTCGCGATCTTCAGAGGCCCGGCCGATGCGGAACGGAAACTTGGGGATGGCCATGCCGTCGTCGGGCAGCGTCTCGGCCGCCTTGCGCGTCAGCGGATGGATGACGACCTGCGGAGCGGGAAGGTCGTCTTCCACCGGCTCGGCGATGGGGATGCCTTCGTCTTCCACTTCCTTGGCCGACAGGCCGCGAAGGCGCTCGAAGAGAGCCTTCAGATAAGTGCGGAAGGTATCGGGGTCGCCGACGAGCAGTTGCTCGAACTCTTCGCGAGTCAGGGCAGTCAGCTTGACGCGGGTGATCGCCTTGGCTGTGAGCGAACGCGGCCGTTCTTCGATCAGGCTCATCTCGCCGAAGACTTCGCCGGGCCCCATGCGGGTGACGCGGGCATTGCCTTCTCGCAGTAGTTCGATCTCGCCTTCGCGAATCAAGTAGGCACATTTGCCGGGGCTGCCGGGCCGGAAGATCACCGAGTCGGCCGCGAATTGCTGATCGTTCATGCGTGAGGTTCAACCTATGCTGATGCTTGTAATTCGCGCATCCCCGCGGGATGCACGCTGACGATGATGTTACCTCGCCACTTCGATCGAGGCCGTTTTGCGGACCATGCGGGCCGGGTCGAAGCGCAGCGGATCGCCCAGCTTTCGCGGCAGTTCGTAGAAGCGATGCACGTAGCGTTCGATCAGATGGTTTTCGTTGTCGCTCTGGATCAGATCGCCGGGGGCGAACTTCTCGGTGGCGGCAAAGATGATGAAGCGCTGCTTGCCGAGTTCGTCGCCCAGCAGCAGACCCTCGTTCTTGCCATCGAAGCTCACGTCGAACGGCACGTTGGCCTGGGCCCGTGCATTCGGGCCGAGTTCGTGGCTAAAGATCGCCCCGTCGGCCCCGATCTGGATCAGACTGATGAAAACGGTCTCGCTGGAGCGGACTTCGATCTTGAGTCTGTCGCCGGGTTTGAACGTGTCCGCCGACTTCCCGGCCTTGTTGGTGACGGCAATCTCGATCTTCGGTGCCGGCGGCTTCGGGTCGTAGTCGCCGACATAGCGGGCATCAATGGGGATGATCGGTATCGACTTGGTCAACGGGCGCAGTTGAATGCTCGGCAGCGGGCCGCCCCGGGCATCGGGCCCGCGTTTGTCGGGGGCGTTGAACCCGCGTGCCTTCGGCCCATTGACGGCACCGACAAGAGCGACGAGATCGGCTTTCAGCCCCGGAATCTCGACCGCTTTCACGAACCAGTCGGCCCGCAGATAAACGATCGGCCGCACCTGTTCGAGCGGCCGCAGCCAGAGTTCCACGAGTTCTTCGCTGTCGCGAGTCGGCATCTCGGCAAAGGGGTATTCCAGCAGCAACAAGTCGAACGTCCCAAATGCCGACGGTAGATTCTTCCCCTCGCGATCGAGGATGCGGAACTTGGGGGCACTCCAGCCGATGTCGCGCAGATCGATGCGGAACAGCGTGGCGGTCGGGTCGATGGCCTTCAGCGATTCGACATCCTTACTGGCAGTCAGGCTCAGGGCCTTGCGGAAGTCGTCGCGAAGTTTGCCGACATCCAGGCCGGCACTTTCTTCGAGCAAGTGATGCAGCGAGAAGTAGCGGTAGAACTTGCGATCCGCCTCCGGGGCTGCCTTCAGATCGGTCAGGATGCGGGCGTGCGTGTACGCTTCGTCGAACCGCCTCGGGAACTCGCCGGCCCCCTCTTCGATCCAGGCTTTGACGATCGCGATGTCGGCGGGCGTCAGCTTGGCCCGGTCGCCCGGCGGCATCGAACCGTCTTCCATGAACTGAATGATCTGCGAGCCAGCCGCGGACTTCGGCGCGACGAACGCCGGCAGTGTTCGCTTGGTGTCCACGAGTTGCGGATGTTCGAGAAGAATCAGGCCGCTGCGGGTGCCGCTCTGGCCATCATGGCACTCGGCACAGTGTTTCTTGATGATGCCGCGTGCCTGAATCGCCAAGTCGCTGGCATGAAGTGCAGACGTCGGAGCAAGTAAAAGCAAAGCCCATAGCCACGCATTGAACAAGGACGAAGCGCAGATGGGGCGACGCCGCAAGCGGCGGGAGAGCCACGCACAGGGTTTCCGGAGCGGAGCGTTCTGGTTCATCGCGGATTGTCCCTGAAACGAGCGCAAAACTGACGCCAAATCTATGATAACTCGCCGGCCGTGCGCGTGCAGCAGGTTTATCGTTGGCATCGACGAATTCAAGGGGAGCGTACGCCTGCCGGTTGCGTCTACTGCATGCACAAAAAGCACGCACCTTGGGCATTTCTGCCATCAATTCTCCGGCAGTTTCGATAGTCTGTTCGGTACCCACTCAATACGCTGCCCATGCCCGGGACTCGTCACTTTCACCGTTAGAGCGGAACTTATGGCCAAGCGCGCGATTCTCGCACCCGATACTCCAGAGGAGGCAAAAGATCTGCCGCTGGTGGAATCGATCTACCAGGCGATCCTCGAGCGCATCGTCACCGGCCGCTTGCAGGAGGGAGGGGTCGTCAGCGAACTGGCGCTGTCGAAGGATTTGGGCGTCAGCCGCACCCCCGTGCACGATGCAGTTCGTCAGTTGGTCAAGGACAGCCTCGTCGTCTGGGAGCGCGGTCGTCGGCCCCGCGTGGCCCGCTTCACGTCGGACGACATTTACCAGATCTTCGAGATGCGCAAGTATCTGGAAGGCCCCGCGGCGGAACTGGCGGCCGGCCGCATGGATCGCCGGCATCTGACCCCGCTGCGCAGCGCGGTGGACAGCCTGAATGCCAACCGCAAAGAAGTCGGCTGGACCGAGCTCTGGGCCGACTTCGACGACCTGTTCCACCGTACCATTGCCGAGGCCAGCGGCAATCGTCGCCTGGAGTCCGACATCAATCGCTATCGGCTGTTGCACAAAGTCTTTAACCGCATCGCCACCACGCCGGAAGGCCTGCAGTCGGCCATGCGCGAACACGTTTCCATTCTCGAAGCGCTGGAAGCCCGCGACCCCGAGCTGGCCCGCGAGCGCATGATCGCCCACATCTCCGTCTGGCAGGATTTCTTCGTCCGCAACCTGCAAAGTGCCTCGGAAAAGGGGCGCGGCTGAAAGCGATGCTTCACCCGAAGTTTCCGTTCGGCTATACTCACAGGCGAGTGATCGCCCACCGATCCGGCCGAGGCACTTCCCCATGACAGTCATGATTAACGACCCGCTACTCGCGCGGGATTATCTCAACAAGCGCCGCAACGAAGGCTTGGACAAGTACGACGAAGTATGGGATGGCGTGACCATCGCCATGCCGCTGCCGAATAACGAGCATCAGCAGGTCGCTTCCGGAATTGCCGGCATCATTCACTTTACGTTCGGGTTTCGGACGCCGCTTCATGTATTGGCCGGCACCAATGTCAGCGATCAGGTGGCCGGCTGGACCGATAACTTCCGCTGCCCTGATGTCGCCGTCTTCCTGCCGGAAACGACGGCGGTCAATTGCGATACCCACTGGTGCGGCGGCCCCGACTTTCTCATCTAGATCGTCAGCCCGCGCGATCAGTCCCGCGAGAAATTGCCGTTCTATGCGTCGATCCGTACCCGCGACGTGCTGCTGATCGATCGTGACCCCTGGCAGATCGAACAGTACGTCAATCGCAACGGCACCATGACCCTCGCCGGACGATCGACCCCCGATGAACCCGGCGCGCTGACGAGCACGACGCTGCCGTTCTCGTTCCGGCTTGTCGCGGCGATCGATCGGCCGCTCATCGAACTGGTTTATCTCCCCAGCGGCCAAACCTGGCAGGTCTGATCCGGCAACCCGCCTGAGCGACGAACTCGTGCATCCCTAAGGGATGCTCGCTAACGATGCTTAATCCTGGAACTTCAACGTCGCGTTCAGGTGTTCATAGCCCAGGACCGTGCCGGCGTAGACGGTCTCGGCTTCGCGGCGCCAGTAGTCGGGGTTTGGCATGGCGGGGGTGAAGTGTGTCAGCCACAGTGCCTTGGCGCGTGCGGCAGTTGCCAGGGCCGCGGTCTCGGCGAAGGTCATGTGCTTGTTTTCGATCGCCTTGGGTTGGTCGGCCGGGTCGCCGTAGGTGGCTTCGCAGACCAGCAAGTCCACGTCGGTGTGAAACTCGACGAGTTTCCGCGTCGGCCTGCTGTCGGTCAGAAAGCCGAGTGAGAGCCCCGGGCGCGGCGGGCCGAGTACCTCTTCGGGGGCGATCTCCCTTCCCGTGGCCGGGTCGATGACGCGCTCGCCGCGTTGCAGGTGTTTCCACAGCTTCACGGGCAACCCCAGCGCCTGGGCCCGTTCCAGTTGGAATTCCGGGGCACGCGGCAAGTCGATACGGTACGACAGGCACGGCATGTCGTGTTCGCCCAGGCAGCTTCGCACCTGTAAATTGCCGACCGAAATTATTTCATCCGGGTTGCCGATCACTTCCAGGCACTTGACCGGGTAGGGCAGGCGCGGCGCGATGACGCGCAGCGAATCGACGACGCGCTGCAGATTCCGCGGTCCGACGATGGTGACCGGTTCTTCCGGACCGCGGCCGCTGTTGCCGATGGTCAGCAGCAGACCTGGCAGGCCCGAGATATGGTCGGCATGAAAGTGCGTGATCAGAATGGTGCCGATGTCTTTCAATCCCCAGCCGAGCCGGCGCAGGCTGACTTGGGTTCCCTCGCCGCAGTCGATGAGGATCAACTGCCCGCCGGTCCGCACAAGCAAGCTGGAAAGAAACCGATCCGGCAACGGCATGGTACCGCCGGTCCCCAACAGACACACATCGATCATCGGCCCAACCTTTCGTAGCAGAAGGGTCATCTTATGGATGGGGTAACCCGCGGAGTTCGCATGAAGCCGCGACGCGCAGGGTTTCCGGAGCGGAGCGCTGCTGTTTTTCTCCCCCAGTTCGCGTATACTAGCTATTCTTGAATTCCATACCGGTTCGACGTCAGAGGCGTGATACGATGGCTGCTGCACCCAAAACACCCGCACCCGGCACCCTGATGAGCGGGGCCGACATTCTGGTCGAATGCCTGATCCGGCAGGGCGTTGATACGGTCTTCGCCTACCCGGGCGGGGCATCGATGCCGCTGCACCAGTCGCTGACCCGGGTCGAGGATAAGATCCGCACCATCCTTCCCCGCCACGAACAAGGCGGCGGCTTCATGGCCCATGGCTATTCCCGCACCACGGGCAAGGCCAGCGTCTGCATGGCGACGAGCGGACCGGGGGCGACCAACTTCGTCACCTGCCTCGCGGATGCCAAGATGGACTCCGTGCCGATGATCGCCATCACCGGGCAGGTCGGCACCAAGGTCATCGGCACCGATGCGTTCCAGGAAACGCCGATCGTCGAGATCTGCCGGCCGATCACCAAGCACCACTACCTGATCCAGCGGACCGAGGACATCGTCCGCATCGTGAAGGAAGCGTTCCACATTGCAACCACCGGCCGGCCGGGGCCGATCATCATCGATTTCCCCAAAGATGTGCAGCAGCGCGAGATCATCCCCGATTGGGATCCGCCGATGAATCTGCCCGGCTACAAGGTCGTGGAACCTTCGTCGAAGAAAGATCTCGAGCGAGTCATCAACGAGATCCGTAACAGCCGTCGGCCGATCGTCTACGGCGGCGGTGGCATCGTCCACTCCGGTGCCTCAGAGGCGCTCAAGCAGTTCGCTGAATCCACCGGCATCCCGGTCGCGTTGACCCTGCATGGTCTGGGCGGTTTTCCCAGCGAGCATTATCTCTGCCTGCGGATGCTCGGCATGCACGGGACCGTCTACTCGAACTATGCCGTCAACGAGGCCGACCTGCTGCTCGCCTTCGGCGTGCGCTTCGACGACCGCGTGACCGGCAAACTGGCCGAGTTCGCCAAGCATGGCCGAATCGTGCATGTTGACGTCGATCCTTCGGAACTCAACAAGAACAAGCACGCCCACGTCGGCCTGCACGGCGACTTGAAGTCGACCGTCGAAGGGCTGAACAAGCTGTTAAAGGAAGAAAAGAACGCCGACCTGATCGGCGGCGGCCGCTATCCCGAGTGGATGAGCAAGATCGACGCCTGGCGCGATCAAGACCCGATTCGCTACCAGGACCGCGACGACGCGATCCTGCCGCAGCATGCCATTCACCGCATGTGGCAGATTCTGAAGGATCGCGGCCAAGCCGACGACACGATCATCACGACGGGCGTCGGCCAGCACCAGATGTGGGCGGCCCAATACTTCCACCTGAACAAGCCCCGACAATGGGTGACCAGCGGCGGGTTGGGCACCATGGGCTTCGGCCTGCCCTCGGCCATCGGCGCGCAGGTGGCCCACCCGGACAAACTCGTCATCGACATCGACGGCGATGGCAGCTTCCTGATGAACATTCAGGAACTGGCGTGTGCGTTCACCAACAACATCCCGGTCAAGGTGCTGCTGCTCAACAATCAGCATCTGGGCATGGTGGTGCAGTGGGAAGACCGCTTCCACGGCGGCAACCGCGGGCATACCTACCTGGGTGCCGGGCACGAGGAAGAGGAATACCCGAACTTCATCCAGATCGCCAAGGGATTCAAGGTCGAAGCGGCCAAGATCTCGGACAAGGCCGACCTCGATGAAGCGCTGGAAGCGATGATCGACTCGAAGGGTCCGTACCTTCTGGAAGTGATGGTCCCGCACCAGGAACATGTGCTGCCAATGATCCCCTCGGGCCGAACAGTACACGACATCATCAAGGCGTGACGTTAGGCAGAAGAGCACGAGCCGCGCACGAAGTAAGCGGGCGGGGCTCAAACCGCTTGCTTCGCGCGCGGCTCTTCTTGTTATTTCAACTCCAGCCCCTTCGAGCCCAGGGTTACCAGTGTCACGTCGTTCACGGGAAAGCGCTCCGCGTAGTCGAGGACGCTCTTCACGGTTAATGCGTTGATCTTCGCCTGCAGTTCTTCGAGCGGCCGGACCCGGCCGAGGAAGTACCAGTCGCTCGTCAGGCTGCTGGCCCGGGCGGAGGTCGATTCCTGGCGCATGATAAGTGCCGCCTTCAGGCCGACTTTGACGCGGTCGAGTTCTTCCTGTTCGATACCGTCTTTAAGCGTCCGCAGTTCGTGCAGGGTGCGGTCGAGCGTTTCCTGCGCGAGTTCGGGTTTGGCTCCCGCATAAGCGATGATGCTGGCGCGATCTTTGAACGTCTCGTAGCTGGCGTAGACCGAGTAACACAGACCGTGTTTCTCGCGGACGTTGGTAAACAGCCGGGAACTCATGTCCTGCGACAGCACGGCCACGGCACCGCGGGCGTTGTAAAAGTCGTCGCTGCCGATCGGCACGCTGGGGTACGCCAGGGCGATCTGCGTCTGTTCCAGATCTTTTTCCAGGTGTCCGCTGCCGAGTCGGCCCGCTTCCACGGTGAGCGTCGGCCGCGGCAACGGCGACCAGTCGCCGAACAGCGCTTCGAACTGCCCCTTGAGCGCGTCCCACTGAATGTCGCCCGCCACGGAGATGACGATGCCGGCCGGGTGAAACAAGGCCGCATGCTGTTGCTTCAACCGCTCGATGGTGAGACCGTTGATCCCTTCGGGCGTGCCACGGCGGTCGCGGTTGAGCGGAGCCGGGTAATGGCGTTTCGTCAGTTCCACCATCACGCGCGTCTGCGGATCGTCGTCGAGGCCCTGCAAGTCCTGCAGGGCGAGCGACTGGGCGGCTTCCAGTTCCTCTTCCGGCAGGTGCGGCCGGCGCAGTGTGTCGGCATAGATCCTCAGCGCGTCGGGCAGGTTGCGCGCGAGGGTCACGCCCGAAAAATGCATGTTGAAGCCGCCGACACTCTCCGAGCGATCGACGCCCAGCGAGTCGAGTTTCTCGGATTGCGCGCGGCTGTCGAGATCGCCGGCCCCGCGCGTGATGAGATCGGACAGCACCGTCGCCAGCCCGGAAGCGTCGGCCGGATCGGTGATCGCCCCGGCCGGCACCATCATATTGAACGCGGCCGAGCGCACGTGCGGCATTCGTTCTGCCAGAAGGGTCAGGCCGTTCGGCAGCACGTGCGAATAAATCTCTTGTGGCATGACACTTCCGTGGTGATTTCCGGTTCGCCAGTACCCGCCATGATAGGTGAATCGCACCGCTTGGCGAGCGAAGCATTCGCGTAAATCCCTTTCATGCCGGCAGCCGATCGGCTACATTCCGTATGTCGTTCCTCTTCGGAGTTCGCAGATGCGATTTGCTTTCCTCGCGGTCGTGTTCTTTCTCGGCGGTTCCCGGGCCGACGCGGCCGGGCCGAACATCCTCCTCATCATTGCCGACGACTGGGGCCACGGCCATGCCGGCGCTTACGGCTGCCAATGGGTGAAGACGCCCGGCTTCGACCGTATCGCCCGGGAAGGCGCGCTGTTCAACAACTGCTTTACATCGAACCCCAAATGCAGTCCCTGTCGGGCGAGCTTGCTGACCGGTCGCAACTCGTGGCAGACCGAAGAGGCGGTTTGCCACAACGGGCTGTTCCCCAATAAATGGGCCGTCTACCCCGACCTGTTCGAGGCAGCCGGCTACCACGTCGGCTTCACCGGAAAAGGCTGGGGACCGGGCGACTTCCGTGGCGGCGGCTTCAAGCGTAACCCGGCCGGGCCCGAGTTCAGCGAGTTCAAGACTAAGCCACCGGCCAAAGGGATCGGCACTAACGACTACGCCCGCAACTTCGAAGAGTTCCTGAGCAAGAGACAGCCGAACCAGCCGTTCTGCTTCTGGTACGGCGGCACCGAGCCACATCGCCCCTACGAAGAGGGCATCGGCCTGCGCAGCGGCAAAGACCCGAAAGCCGTCACGCTGCCGGCCTTCTTTCCCGACTCGCCTCTCATTCGCAGCGACTACCTCGACTATGCGTACGAGGTGGAGTACTTCGATGCCCACGTCGTTCGCATCCTGAAGAAGCTGGAAGAAGCGGGCGAACTCGACAACACGTTGATCCTGATGACTTCCGATCACGGCGAACCGTTCCCGCGTTGCAAGGGGCAGATCTACGATCGCGGCTTCCACATCCCGCTGGCGATTCGCTGGGGGAAGAACATCAAGCCCGGCCGCAAGGTGGACGACTTCATCAACGTCCGCGATTTCGCGCCGACCTTTCTCGAAGCGGCCGGGCTGAAGATCCCGGATACCGTCACCGGTCGTGCGTTCGTCGATGTGCTGAAGGCCGACAAGAACGGCCAAGTCGATGCCGCGCGCACACGCATGCTGGTCGGCAAGGAACGCCACGACCTCAGTCGGCCCAGCGATCTGGGCTATCCCGTGCGGGCAATCCGCACGCCCGAATACCTGTACGTGAAGAACTTCGAACCCGACCGCTGGCCGGTCGGCAATCCCGAAACGGGCCACCGCGACACCGATGACAGCCCATCGAAACAACTGATCCAGTCGAGCTTCGACAAATACTACAAGTGGTGTTTCGGCATGCGCCCGCCCGAAGAACTGTACCGCGTCGACAAAGACCCCGACTGCATCAACAACCTGGCAGCCGATGCCACCCAGGCCAAAGTAAAAGAAGACCTGCGCAAAGAAATGGAAGATCTACTTACCAAAGATGGCGACCCACGCACCTTGGGCAAGGGTGCGATCTTCGACACCTACAAGTACCTCGGCCCCCGCAAGAACGGGTACGACGAGTGGTTGAAGTTCAAGTGAACGGAGAGTGGTGTAGCGTTCATCCCGTAGGGAAGTTCAAGATAAATCGTGACTCGTGGGGCGGGCCGAGGCTTTGCGAGACCCGCCGTTCGCTCACGGCGGGCAAGCGCGGGCAACGGCAGCCAAACGCGGGCAACGGCGGGTCTCGCAAAGCCTCGACCCGCCCTACGATGGGCGCACTTGGCCAAAGTCTCATTCTGGGCTGAGAACGTCCCACCGCTTTACTTCAGGGTCAAACCGGTAACATGCGACATCAGGACTTGCGGCAGAGGGCCTTGCTCCGATTTTCCGACATACTGCCGTGCGAAACGTGCGGCTGAATTGGTATAACGACAATCCAATTGAAGGAGCGGAGCATTCATGCCGTCTGACGTACTGCCGATGAATCTGCCGGCGCTCGACGACCCGGCCCTATACATCAACCGCGAACTGTCGTGGCTCGAATTCAACCGTCGGGTGCTCGAAGAGGCCGAGGACGCGCAGGTTCCGCTCATGGAGCGTCTGAAGTTCCTGGCCATCTACTCGTCGAATCTCGACGAGTTTTTCATGGTCCGCGTCGGCGGTCTGCAACAGAAGGTGCTGGCCGGCATCGTCCGCTCCTTCGGGGCCGACAAGCTGCCGCCCGCCGTGCAGCTCGACAAGATTCGCGAAATCGTCGGCGAGCAGGTGCAGACCCAATATCGTGTACTGACGAGCGAAGTGCTGCCGGCCCTCGAAGAAGAGGGGATCAGCTTCCGCCGCAGCAAGGACTTCAACGACGCCGACCGCCGCTACCTGCGCGAGATGTTCCGCAAGGAAGTGTTCCCGGTGCTCACCCCCCTGGCGATCGACCCGGGGCACCCGTTTCCGCATCTGTCGAACAAATCGCTGAACCTCGCGGTGGTGCTGCAGCGTCCGCGGCATAACGAAAAGCTGTTCGCCGTCGTGCAGGTGCCGGCCGTGCTGCCGCGCTACGTTCAGCTACCGGCCGACAAGGGCTACGCCTTCGCGCCGCTGGAAACCGTCATCCGCCTGCATTTGAGCGAACTGTTTCCGGGGATGGACCTGGACCACGCGACGGTGTTCCGCGTGACGCGCGATTCGGAATACGAAATCGAAGACGACGAAATCGAAGATTTGCTCAAAGCCATTGAAGAAGAAGTACGCAAGCGCAAGCGCGGTGCGGCCGTCCGCCTCGAGATTGAAGCGGACGCCCCGCCCGAGATCGTGCAGTTCCTGATGACCGCGTTGAACCTCGAGCCGAACGACGTCTTCCGCGTGCCGGGCATGCTCGACCCGACGGGCCTGTTCAAGATATGCGGCCTGCCGGGCTTCACGCATCTGCGCGATCCGCAGTTCGTGCCGCAGTCGGTGCCCGACTTCGCCTCGGCCACCAGCATGTGGAGCGCCATCCGCTCGCGCGACATCCTGGTGCATCATCCTTACGAGAGCTTCAACCCCGTCGTCGAGTTCATCGAGGCGGCGGCCGCGGACGACAAAGTGCTGGCCATCAAGCAGACGCTCTACCGCACCAGTTCCGATTCGCCGATCGTGCGGGCGCTGCAGCGCGCCGCCGATGCCGGCAAGCAGGTCACCGCGGTCATCGAACTGAAAGCCCGACTCGACGAAGAGCGAAACATCCTCTGGGCCCGCGAACTCGAGAAAGTCGGCGTCCACGTCGTCTTCGGCTTCATCGGCCTGAAGACGCACTGCAAAGTCTCGCTGGTAGTCCGCAAGGACGACGACTGCATCCGCCGCTACGTGCATCTCGCCACCGGCAATTACAACCCGCAGACCGCCCGCGTCTACACCGATCTGGGGCTGTTCACCAGCAACCCCGAGTTTGCCGAGGATGCCTCCGCCCTCTTCAATTACCTGACCGGCTACAGCGAACTGCCGCAGTGGAAAAAGCTCGTGGTCGCGCCGTCGCGGATGCAGTCGTTCATGATCGAGCAGATCGAACGGGAAGCGGAGTTCCAACGGGCCGGCAAGACCGGGCGGATCATCGCCAAAATCAACGGCCTGCTCGAACCGGCCGTCATTCAGGCCCTGTACCGCGCCAGTCAGGCCGGGGTGAAGATCGACCTGATCTGCCGCGGCATCTGCGCCCTGCGGCCCGGCATCCCGGGTATCAGCGAGAACATTCGGGTAACCTCGGTGATCGACCGTTTCCTCGAACACAGTCGCATCTTCTACTTCGGCAACAACACCGACCCGCTGGTGCTGATCGGTTCCGCCGACTGGATGGACCGCAACCTGAGCCGGCGCGTCGAAGTCGCGTTCCCGATCGAACAGGCCGATCTGAAGCACCGGATGATCCAGGAGATCCTGGCCACCAGTCTGGCCGACAACGTGAAGTCGCGCGAGTTGACTTCCGACGGCACCTACCGCCGGGTCGCGCCGAAAGAAGGCGAACCGATCATGCGCAGCCAGGAACGCTTCCTGCAGATCGCCGCTGAAAATGCCGCCCGCCGGCAGAACGCCCTCGAAGCGCCGGTCGTCCATCCTGAAGAACCCCGCCCGATCCGCAAGCCACGCAGCGGCGGCCGCCGCCGACAAACGGGGTAGGAGTTAAGCAACGCCATTAATCGGACTCCGTTAGCGCACATCCCAAGGGATACTCGCTTACTCGGCTGTAAAACGATTCAACTCGCTTCGCCTGCCCGTTGAACCACGATCTCTTCCATGAGCGGATGCCGGCCCAGCGGGGCGGCCAGCAGAAAATTCACATGCGGGAAGCGCTCCGCCAGCTCGGCCCGCGCTTTCTGCATGTCGTCGCGGGCATGCACGCCCGGCGACAGGAAGTACGGCAGCATCACCACCCGGCCCGCGCCCGCCGACACGCACATTTCACCGCCCGCGGCAATGTTCGGTTCCGCCAACTCCAGGAATGAAACCTGCACGAAAGAATACTCGCCGCGCTCACGCAGCTTTGCCGCGAGATGGTGCAGGTCGTCGTTCGCTTCCGCCCGACGGCTGCCGTGGGCAATCAGCAACAGCGCGGTATCGGCTTGAGAGTTCACAGAGCTTCCTTCAGTTGGCGTGTGCGTTGACGCAGTTGCTCGATGCATTCTTCGGCACTGCTGCTATCCGCCAGGACGGTGACGATCGGCCAGCCGGCTTCGATCGTTTCGCCGGAGTGAGGTATATCGGCAAGGCACTCGCGATCGGGCCAGGCGTCAGTGGGGACCGTCAGCATTCGTGGAGCAAACAAGATCGCCTTCCCGTGAACGCGATAGGGGGGTGAACCCCCCGACTCGTCAACAGCAACGCCCGTGAACGCCTGGCAGTGCTGGGCCAGTGCCGCAATGCCGAGCGATCGCTCCAGCACCTCCACAGAAGCAGTGTAGCGCGGATTGACCTCAACTAACCAGGGAACATCGTCGGCAAGGATAAAATCGATGCCGAACAGGCCCCGCAGTCCGCAGCGGCGGTGCAGGACATCGGCCAGGCGGCAGAGTATCGCTCGGGCCGTATCGCCGATATCGATCGGCCCGACGCTGCCGGCATAGTGAAACGGGCGGGCGTTGAGCCAGTCTGTCCCGACCAGTTGCCGGGTGATGCCCAGCAGCATTGTCGCCTCGGGCAGGGCGTTGAATATCGCGGCACACGGCAGGCCATCGCGAAATTCCTGGAAGCAGTAACCGGCCACTGCGGTATCGCTCCCTTGCGTCGCGCGGATGTGCTGCCCGCCCGATCCGCGCAGCGGCTTGCGGAGACTCGGCACCGACAACGGCACTTGCGAAATCATCAACGCGGGAAGATCCTCTGTCCAAAGCCAGTCACGGATGCGAAATGGATCGCGAATCTGCCGGAGCGCGGCCGCATCGTTGCCCCAGACGGGTCGCTGCCGGGCAATGCGTTCGATGACGGTCGGATGATTTTCGAGCCCGCCGGTATACACGACCGGTCCCGGCGGGGCTTCGAGCAACAGATCGGGCAGGCGGGCGGGATAGTCGTCAACAGCGATCCGCTGGCAGTCCGCCAGTAATCTCAGGTCCGAATCGGCGAACAGGTCGAGACACAGCGGTCTCAGTCCCGCTCGCCGTGCCGACCATGCGGCAGCCCGGACGCTGCCGCCGATGAGCAGGCAGTCGTACACGCTACTTTTTCGGCTCGTCTTTCTTGGGCTCGTCTTTCTTCGGATCGACCTTCTTCGGATCGACCTTGGCGGGGTCTTCCTTCTTCGGCGGAGCCTTCTTCTTGGGCTCTTCCTTCTTGGGCTCTTCCTTCTTCGGATCGTTTTTCTTTGGTTCGTCCTTCTTCGGATCGGCCTTCTTGGGCTCTTCCTTCTTCGTTTCCGGCGGCAGTTCGTAGCCGCGGTTGATGTCGATACCCGTCAGCGCGCCTGCCAGTTGCTTGGCGCCGCCTTCGGTTACCTTGGTCTGCCAGACGTACAGTTTCTTGAGCGCCTTGCAGTCTTTGAGTTGCTGGATGCCAACATCGGTGATGGCCGTTTCGTACAGGTTCAGCGAGACGAGCTTGTTGAGTCCCGCCAGTTCCGCGATGCCCGCATCGGTCACCTTCGTGCGATGCAGTTGCAGCCGGTTCAAGTTGACGAGCGGCTTCAGATGCACCATCTGCGCATCGGTGATGGCCAGCCCGCCGAGGTTGAGTTCGACGAGGTTCGGGCAGTCTTTCAACAGAATCAGTTCATCGTCTTTCACGTCCTTGCCGCGGTGGGTGAAGTCGACGCGCAGCCAGTTCGTGTTCTGGGCCAGCCGCATCACGAACGCCCCGGCCTTCTCCAGTTTCTCGACGGCGGCCTTCTCGGCCGGGGAGATCGGCAGGCCGGTGTCGTCGACGGTCACCTTGGGTTTTTCTTTCGTCGGCCCCTTGATGACGACGCCTTCGGGCCATTTGGCCCCTTCGTCGATCCACGCCTTCATCTTGTCGGACACGGCCTTGGCCAGCGGTTCGCCATCGGGCGGCATGCGCATGTCGTCGGTCTTCGGCAGCGTCATAAATGTGAATATCTTGCTGTCGGCCGACTTGCCGGGCACGAGGGCCATGCCTTCGTTGCCGCCTTTGACGAGGCCGGCGAGCGTCTCCATACTCAGCCCGCCCTTGGGCTTCGGGCCCGAGTGGCACTTGATGCACGACGACTCGATCAGCGGTTTGATTTCCTTGACGAAATCGACTTCAGCCCGTGCCGACAGCGGCAACAGCAACAGTGTAGCCAGCATTGCGAACAGCAGTTTCATCGTGGATCACTCGTACGGAAAATTGGTCGGTATGCAGCGATAGAGAAAGATTATCCCCCCAGCCGGGCGGAAGCAAGCGCCGCCTTGCCGCAATGAAGACAAAAGCGAAATGCAAAAAGGGCAGCCACGGATGAAATACGGACAAGGAAGAATAACACGGGGCCGGGAGGCGCTTGTGCTTCGTCCCGGAATTCACCCTGGGCTGGCACGGCAGGCCCCGGAGGCCATCGGATACATGACGAAAAGCACCAGCCCCATTTGTTTTCCCGTGCGCATCCAATGCGCGACCCCGGAGATGCAGGCGATCACTCGATACGCCGGGCGGGGAATCCCAGCTACTGACATTTCCATCGGGAATCTCGAATCGCCACCCTCCTTCAAATGATTCTCACCCCCCACCCACCCTCAATGAGAACCATTCCCCGGATGAGAATCATTTTGGGAAGCACTTCGAAGCCGATCCAATACGACCCGATATGTCGAACCACTCTCTAAGAGCTTGCTGTGGCACGGTTTGCTTCATCCGGGGGATTTCGCCTTGCCGACCGGCCGCTGGAAGACGGGATACCGAGGCGGTGTAGAACTATTGAGAACCGTTCCTCGTGGCATTCGACCCGGGATTGCGCAAGCATCCGGGCTTGATCGGCGTCGTCGTAGCATGGGCTGAATCTACACCGCCACGGGCCGCCGACCAGCTGAAACGACTCCCGCGCTATTCTCGACGTCATGGCACTGGGTTTCATCGCCACTGCACTGTAATTCGAGCATTTCTATGTGAGCCGAAGGCTGCACCAGAGGTTTCGATCGGGGCAGATCATGCATTCGCAACGTGCCGGATCCAGCGGCGGCGGATCTGCAGACCGACGATCAGGACGGCCACGCAAATGAGAAGGATGTGGTGCGGTTCGGGGACGGGGGAGTAGTAGAGAACCACGTCATTGCCGCTATTCATTAGCGTGAACGTGCCGCTGCTCGTCGAGTTGTTATTGGTGAAATTGTCCGTCTTCAACGTAAAAGCAGCGGGGTCAAATGCATTAGTGAGGCTGCCGGCCGTGGCGATCACCCAGGTGTAATTTTTGGTATTGTCCCAATCGACCACATTACCAGCGACGTTTGAGGCGTTGAGCCCGGTGATGTCGATGATGAACTTGTCACCCGGCGTGGCATTGATGGTGAGAGCGCCTGTGATGTTGATAAAGTCATGGCCGGGATCGGTTCCCTTAAACACCGTTTGTGCGACATTGACAACATCGACCCTGTTGATTTCAAAGACGTAGCTACCGCCCGAGTTCCAAACTTCGCTGGCGACGGTTTGGCTGCCCGGCGATTCACCCGGGGCATGGCGGCCGCCGGTGCGGATGGTCAGCGGCCCGCCGATGGCGCCCCTGCCGCCTAGGGTGCCGCCGTTGTTCACCGCCACGGCACTTTTCAGCGAGCCGTTGTTGACAAGCGTGCCCGCGTTGACGTTGGTTAAGCCCGTGTAGGTGTTGGTGCCTGAGAGAACGAGCGTGCCGGTTCCGGTCTTCGTCAGACCGCCGTCGGCCAAGGCACCCAGCGTGGGGTCGTGCAGCAACGCCTGGGAGACCGTCACGACGTTGTTGCCGTCGGAATTGATGATCACACCGCTTGCCGGCACAATGATGGGTGCGGGGGAATAGACCAGGTTCAAATTGTTGCCGCTTTTCACTAACGACCAGATTCCCGTGAACGAATTCTGGAAGCTTCCTGTCGAAATGGTTAAGTTGGCCGCCGAGGGCGCGTATCCGCTGACACCGCCGGAGAACGTTGCGATTGTCATGGCGTAGCTCGACGAATTGCTGAAGCTCGGCGTGGCCCCTGCCGCCTGGCTGCCGTTAAGTGAGATGATGTTAATAGTGAACTTGTTGACTGGATTTGAAGTGGCGGTGATGTTCAATGCACCCGTACCGTTGACAAAGTCCCAACCCGTGGTGCCCTTGCCGACATTCGCGTTGGTGGCGTCGAAGGCGTTGATTTCCCAGTTGTACTGGCCACCGCCTGCCCACGTCTGCGCCCCGGTGATGTTGATGGTGCCGGTGCTGTTGATGGTGCCGGTGCTGTCTCCCGGGGCGATCTTGCCGCCGGAGTTGATGGTCACGGTGCCGTTGATGGTGCCGGTGCCGCCCAGAGTGCCGCCGTTGTTCACCGCCACGGCACTGCCCGCTGCCAGCGAGCCGTTCACCCGCAGCGTGCCCTCGTTGACGTTGGTGGGGCCTGTGTAGGTGTTATTCGCGGTCAGAATCGTCGTGCCTGCACCGAGTTTGTTCACGGCGAGAGTACCGGTCAGTTGCGGAGCGAAGGTATAGCTGCCGGTATGGTTGAAGTTCACCACGGCCGTGCCGTCGCCGCCCGTGACGACGCTGGCGTTGAGTGTGCCCGCGGCCCCGCCCGTGCCCAAGTTGAGCGTGCCGGACGAATTGGAGTTCAAAGCAAGAAAGACCGTGCCGGTACCGACGGTGACCGTTCCAGTGCCGGTAATGTTCAGGACCCCAGCGCCGTCGTAGCCGACGTAGAGATCGGCACTGTTGGTCCAGGTGCCGCTGCTCACCGTTGCCGTTCCGCTCGAACCCGTGTCGAAGCCAAGGTAGCCGTAGGTATCGCTGACGACTCCGCCGGTGACGTTCAGAACCCCGGTGCCGACTGCGCCGACGTAGAGATCGTCACTGTTGGTCCAGGTGCCGCTGCTCACCGTCGCCGTCCCGCTCGAACCCGTGTCGAAGCCAAGCATGCCCGCGCCACTGCTGACGGCTCCGCCGGTGACGTTCAGGACCCCGATGCCGCGGAAGCCGACGTAGAGAAAGGAATTGTTGTTGGTCCAGGTACCGCTGCTCACCGTCGCAGTCCCACTCGAACCCGCGTCGTAGCCAAGGAAGCCGGAGTTGTTGCTGACGGCTCCGCCGGTGACATTCAGGACCCCGGTACCGCTGTAACCGACAAAGAGACCGAGACTGTTGGTCCAGGTGCCGCTGCTCACCGTCGCCGTCCCGCTCGAACCCGCGAACAGGCCAAGGTAGCCGTAGGCATCGCTGACGGTTCCACCGGTGACGTTCAGCACCCCGGTGCCGAGGTAGCCGACGGTAAGAGTGCTGCTGTTGGTCCAGGTGCCGCTGCTCACCATCGCCGTCCCGCTCGAACCCGCGCTGAAGCCAAGGGTGCCCAAGGTATTGCTGACGGCTCCGCCGGTGATGTTCAGCGTGCCGTTGTCGCCGCTCAGCATGCCAACGGTGACAACGCTGGCGGTAAACAAACTGCCGGTGATGGAGCCGCCACTGGCAACCTGCAGCGTCCCGCCGCTCACGGTGGTGTTGTTCGTGTACTTGTTCGCTCCGGCGAAGATCAACGTGCCCGTGCCGGACACGGTCACCGAGTTCGTGCCGTTCGCGAGGATGGGCGAACTGATCGTGACCGCGCCGCTGTTATAATTGTTGAAGACGAGGGCATTACCCGAGGCCACGGCTCGCAGTCCCGCGCCGGAGGTGCTGCCTGTGATCTGGTAAGTGTTGGACCCCGCCCCGCCAAA
>Ga0105048_10005322_pt1 | contig 20806 bp, 11 predicted proteins | sample MAT05_FD_78382 | JGI IMG/M metagenome (GOLD analysis project Ga0105048, IMG submission 78382) | Freshwater microbial communities from Lake Fryxell liftoff mats and glacier meltwater in Antarctica - MAT-05 | ecosystem: Environmental > Aquatic > Freshwater > Ice > Liftoff microbial mat | place...
ACGTGCCTCATCCAACTTCCGCCGCACGAGTAAATCCACCACATCACGACAAGAGCAGAGGGCCGCCAAATTGCAAGTCAACCGGGGGGAGGCGACGGAGGAGACTCCCCCGAACTTTTCGATCCTACTCCACGCTGACCACCAACGCCGTCGTGTTGTCGCGGCCGGACTGCTCCAGCGCAACCCGCACGAGATTTTGCGCCGGATTGGATCCCCCGCCGCTGGCTGGCGAAGCGGTCAAAATCTCCAACAACTGCGCATCGTAGAGGCCATCAATCAGGCCATCGGTGCAAAGCAAAAACCGATCTCCGGTTTCATAGGCCACGGCCCCGACCTGCGGATCCACAAATTGATGGCCGGCGCCCAGGGCTTTTTGCAGCGCGTTCCGTCGCGGATGTTCGCGCGCCTGCCGTTCGTTGATCGTGCCGTTGCGATAGAGCCAACCCACATGGGTGTCGTCCTGGCTGATTTGTTTGATCCCTCCGCCCTGAGCGGGCAGATAATAAATCCGGCTGTCCCCGATGTGCCCGAAATACATCCAACCGGGCGTGAACCAGCACATGCTCAGCGTCGCGCCCATCCCGGAACAATCCGGATCGCTGCCGCCCAGATAACACAGGGCGCGGTGCGTCTCCTGAAAAAGCTCGGCCAGAACATCCTCAAAGCCGGCCACTATTCCCCTGGCGGATTGCTTGAAGGAACGGGGCATCAAAAAGGTGATTTTTTCCACCGCGATCCGGCTGGCGAATTCCCCGGCCCTCGCACCGCCCATCCCGTCGCTGACGGCAAAAATAAAATCCGCACTGCCGGTCGGGGCCTCCCCGATTTTTCCCAGATAGCGGACTTCCTGCGCATCGAATTGCAGACAGAGGAAGGCATCCTCATTGTTGGCCCGCACCTTGCCGCGATCCGTCAGCCCGAACCACTGCAGGCGTTCCGTCGCCGAGACTTTGGGTGGGTGATCCGTCACTTTTGCTCAAAGCCGGGAAGAATGGTGGCAAACTCAAAATCGATCAAGCAGAAGCGCCCGTCCGACTGACGGTAAGTCACGTTGCGCATCTCCGCATCGTCATGCCGCACCCCGTAGGGCTCGAGTTCGGCGTAAATTTCCTTCATCCGCTCTTCGTCAAGATGGTCCACGCGGTTCCCGCAGCTTGTCGTGATCATTTTCAACTGAACCGGGTCCGCCTCCAGCAACCGTGGCACGAAGGTGCAGCCGGCCTTCTCCAAATAGCGCAGCACATGCACCTCGTTGGTGAAACGCTCCCCCGCCTTCGGTCCGCGAAAGGTTTTATGGACCCTCCCGTCATACCCGATGCGGACGCTGGCCCTGAGGGTATCCTTCACTTCCTCCATACCCGACGACCATGACGCGCCCCTCCCGGCAGGCAAGCTTGGAACTTCAGTTTTGACGATCTTCTCAAATATGGCACCATTCCTGCTTATACCCTCCGCGCCGAGAAACGGACATCAGGGCAAAACAAAAAACAACATTCTGCGGCCAAATCCGGCGTGGCTGCACAAAAATAGACACTGCAATCATATCATATGGCGAAGTACAAATTGGAATATCTCTGGCTCGACGGTTACACACCCGTGGCCAATCTCCGCGGCAAAACCCTTGTGAAAGAGTTCAGCAGCTTTCCCAAGCTGGAAGATCTCCCGAACTGGGGCTTCGACGGCAGCTCCACCCGGCAGGCCGAAGGCCACAGCTCGGATTGCGTGCTCAAGCCCGTGGCCGTCTATCCGGACACCACGAAAACAAACGGCGTTCTTGTTTTGAACGAAGTCCTGCACGCCGATGGCACCCCGCATTCGACCAATGCGCGAGCCTGCATCCTCGACGATCCCGGCACCTGGTTCGGATTCGAACAGGAATATTTCCTCTATCGCGACGGCGTGCCGCTGGGCTTCCCCGAAGGTGGCGGGTTCCCGCCTCCCCAAGGCAAATACTACACCGGCGTGGGTTATTCCTCCGTGGGCGACATCGCCCGTGAGATTGTGGACACCCACTTGGATCTCTGTCTCGACGCCGGCATCAACCACGAAGGCATCAATGCCGAGGTGGCCAAGGGGCAGTGGGAATTCCAAATCTTCGGCAAGGGCTCCAGGAAAGCCGCCGACGAAATGTGGGTCGCCCGCTACCTGCTCGAGCGCCTGTGCGAAAAATACGGAGTGGACGTGAACTACCACTGCAAACCGCTCGGCCTGGATGTGGATTGGAACGGCTCTGGCATGCATTCCAACTTCTCGACCGAACATATGCGTGAAGTCGGCGGCAAGGAATACTTCGAAAAGCTCATGGCCGCGTTCGACAAATACAAAAACGAGCACATTGCCGTCTATGGACCCGACAACCACATGCGCCTCACCGGACTGCATGAGACCCAGTCCATTGACAAATTTAACTACGGCCTGGCCAACCGCGGCGCTTCCATCCGCATCCCGCACAGCTTCATGAACAGCGGCTACAAGGGATACCTCGAAGATCGCCGTCCAAACTCGCAGGGTGATCCCTACAAGATTGCCAGCCGCATCCTTCAGACGATCGCAACCGTGCCGATCAAATAAGACGCAGGAAAGTAAGCAAAGCAACGACGCCGTTCGCAGGAACGGCGTCGTTTTTTGCTTTTGGTGGGAGAGCGCGGGCTTCCAGTCCGGGCCTCTCGGCATCCTGCCGGAAGGCTCATCTCCGAAATGTGCAAAGACGCCTCTTCAAGGGAGCGTGGGCATCTTGCCCGCATTCCTTTGGTTTGCACATTTCGGAGATGCGCCCCTGCCGAAAGGCTGCCCAATTCTTCTTTTGTTGCTTCCACAGATCTCGTGCTAGCTTCTGCGCCGCATGAGTGATCAACCGCCTTCTCCACCCGACCTTGCCAATCTTGAAATGGATCTGGCTAAAAGCTTCCAGCCCGCCTGGGTCAAGGAATCCGCAGCCCCCGAACGCCTTTCCCGCATGGTGGAAAAACACGGCGGCGACGATGCCTCCGCGCGTCCCGAACGTCCCGGTAACCGCCGCGACCGTGGTCCCGGCCGTGATCGTCCACCCGCCCGCCGCGATGGTCCCAAGCGCCGCGACGATCGCCAGGACGGCCCGCGCCAACCCCACCGCCCCGAGCGCGAGGTCCGTCCGCCTGCCGAACTCGAAGGCTGGACCGTGCAATTCCTCCCCGACCGCCGCGGCGTGGAGAACCTCGCCCGCCAGATCAAGGCCGGCGCGAAAGCCTACCCGCTTTTCGGCCTCGCCCGTCTCGTCCTCGAAAAATCCGAACGCTACCTCGTCGAATTCCAGCGCGCCTCCGAACGCGGCCCCGCCCTCTTCCAACTCCGCGCTGACGGCAGCGTCTGGCTCACCGAAGCCGCCGCCATCGCCCACGCCCTTGCCAGGCACCTCGACAAATTCTACCGCCGCGAACGCGTCACCACCGAGCCGCCCAAGGGTTCCTTCACCTCCATCGCCGTCTGCGGCCTGAGCGGCGAACTCCTCGGCCCGTCGAACCACCACGACTATCCCAACAAACTCCGCCTCCTCCACGCCAAGCGCTACACCACCATGCCCTTCGACGTTTACAAAAGCCGCGTCCGCATGGAGCGCGACGAAGCCCTCATCGCGAAATGGAAGGAAGACCAGAGCACCACGGACGAATATTATCCCGTCGGAGACGAACCTCCCGTGGTCACGGAAATCCCTGCGGCCGTTGAAACTCCTGAGCCCGCCGAAGCTTCCGCCGTCGCCGAAGCATCCGGGTCAGCCGAAATCCCCGTGGCTGCTGAAACCGCCCCAGCCCTCGAAGCCACCGAAACTCCCGAGCCATCTCCCGAAGCGCCCGCGCCCACCGAAGCTGCTGCCGGACCCGCTGCCCTTAAACTCGCCACCCTTGCCGAAGTCGAACGCCATTTCCGCGAACACCACGCCGCCGCCGAGATCGTCCCCATCAAAGATCGCGTCAAAGTCCCCGGCCCCGCCGCCATGAACGAATCCTCCCCGCCAGCGCATTTCCTCGCCCGCCGCGTATGGGACGAACTCCAGCGCTTTCCCCTGCCCCTCGCCCACATCATCGGCCAACAACTCACCTCCCAAGGCCTGCAGATGTTCAAGACCTCGGAAAACATCACCTGCGTCTCCATCGCCCGTCCGCGCCATCTTGATCGCGCCGCCACCCCCGTCTCCGAGGCCCTCAGCGCCATGCTCGAATACCTCGAGAAACATCCTGCCCAGCCCCGCGCCGAACAATGGAAAGGCCTCGTCGCCCTGCGCCCTCTTTCCGCCGAAGGCGCCGAAGCCCGGCGCGACTCCGCCGTCGCCTCCGACCTCGCGTGGCTCCTCCATGAAGGCCATGTCATAGACTACGCCGGACGCAACCTCGAAGCCGCCCGCCGTCCGCAAACCCGGCCCGCCACGCCCCGCAAAGCCGATCAGCCAAAACCCGATCCCACGCCCGAGAAAACCTCTGCGGAATGAAATCCATCGTGGCCCATTCCGACGGCGGCTGCCGCGGCAATCCTGGAGCCGGCGGCTGGGCCTACGTCTTAACCCACGAGGCAAACCGCAAGGAAGACAGCGGCGGCGTCCCCGCCACCACCAACAACCGGATGGAACTCCAGGCCGCCATCGAAGCCCTGGCCTCGCTGAAGGAACCGTGCGCAGTGGAGTTTTTTACGGACTCGAACTATGTCCGCCATGGCATTTGCGAATGGATCGCCGGTTGGAAACGCAACGGCTGGCGCACCAGCGCAAAGAAGCCGGTGAAAAACGCCGACCTCTGGCGCACCCTTGATGCGCTGGCGGCGAAACACCGGGTCACCTGGCGATGGCTCAAAGGCCACGCCGGACACGCGGGAAATGAACGGTGCGATGAACTGGCGAACCTTGCAATGGACAAGATCCAAGGCGACTTCACCCCCGCGCAACTCAAGGAAGCTCTGCAAAAATTCGTCGCCGAAACGGAATGCGAACCGGCGCTGGAGCTTTTTTAGACCACCCCGTTCACTGCAATCTCTCCCGCCCCGACGGCCAGGCCCTCATCGTCCTCTCCGCCACCGGCCCCGCCCTGCCGCCGCAACAACTCATCGGGGAATGGGAGCCTGTGGGCCGGTCTTGACAACTGGTTGTCAGACCACTTAACGATGGCGGCTTTCATGCCTTCCGACGCCGATCAACTTTTACTCTCCGGCCGTGTCCGCGAGCGACCGGTTCAAGGCTGGCGAAGTTTACAGGGCCTTGTGGCCGCCAGGCTGGTTATTTGCAGCACGTCCTGTCTGTTCTCGGCCCAGGTCAAGGACCGCAATTTGAACCCGTCTCTTCCATGAGCGAACCGGCTGAGGCCAAATGCCTTCACCAATTGTTCGAGGAACAAGTGGAGCGCACTCCTGACGCGGTGGCGGTGGTCTACGAAGGGCAGCCAACGACCTACCGGGAGCTCAACACGCGGGCCAACCACCTGGCCGGCCATTTGCATTCGCTGGGTGTGGGGCCGGAGGTCATCGTTGGTCTGTGCACCGAACGTTCCCTGGAAATGGTGACGGGGATGCTTGGGATTCTGAAGGCCGGAGGTGCTTACCTGCCGCTGGATCCTCATTATCCGGAGGAGCGATTAAACTTCATCCTGAAGGACAGTCGCGCCGGAATCATCGTGACGGACGAATCGCTAACCCGTCTCTTCCGGGATCTGAATCCTTCGTGTTTGTTTGTCATGGCAGGATCAGGCGGCACATCAAATCCGTTCAATTTGCTACAGAACTGCAGCACCGCCAATCTGGCATATGTCATCTACACTTCAGGATCAACCGGCACGCCCAAGGGCGTAGCCATTGAGCACGCGAGTGCCGTTTCCTTTCTGCATTGGGTGCGGGAGACGTTCACCGACGAAGAACTCTCTGGAGTTCTGGCAGTGACATCGATCTGCTTTGACATTTCCGTTTTCGAAATCTTCGGTCCGCTCTGCTGGGGTGGAAAAATCATCCTTGCAAAAAGTGCCTTGCACGGAATGTCCGATCAGGATTGGTCGGGCGTGAGATTGATCAACACCGTGCCCTCGTTGCTGCAGGCCTGGTTAAAGACACGCCGGCCTCCGCCCTCAATTCTCACGGTTAACCTGGCAGGAGAGTTCTTAAAGCCATCGCTGGTGGATGCGATTTACCAGCAGTGGCCCGTGCAGCGTGTGAATGATCTCTATGGCCCGACGGAGACGACAATTTATTCGACGTGGACAACGCGGGAGCCCGGAAAACCTGCCAGCATTGGCAAGCCGATCTCCAACACACAGGTCTACATTCTTGACGTAAACTTGAAACCTGTGCCCAGCGGAACGCCGGGGAATTTGTATATTTCCGGGGCCGGAGTCGCCCGGGGGTACCTACACCGACCGGAGATGACAGCGGAGAGATTCCTTCCTGATCCCTTCTGCCCAAAGCCGGGAGAGCGGATCTACAAGACCGGAGACCGCGTCCGTTATCTCCCGGATGGCAACATCGAATATCTCGGGCGATTTGACCATCAAGTGAAAATTCGAGGCCATCGGATTGAATTGGGTGAAATAGAAGCGGTGGTGAGCGAGCATCCCCAGGTTGGGGAAGCGGCGGTCCTGGCAATGAACGAGGATAATGGGGAACAATCCTTGGTGGCCTTTGTGGTTGCCCGCGAGGAAACCAGTCTCACCAGTGCGGGGCTGAGGCAGTTTCTAAAGGAAAAACTGCCCGACCCGATGATCCCGGCGCGATTTGTGATGGTCCCGGCACTCCCCTTGGCTCCGAATGGCAAGGTGGATCGCAAGGCGCTTGAGAGGCTCGAGGGCCAACCGCTTCCCTTCGGAGAGGAATACAGGGCCCCGCGCACCAGGCTGGAATGCGAACTTGTCGAGATTTGGCAAACCGTTCTCCGTCGCGAACAGGTGGGCATCGAAGATAATTTCTTTGAAGTGGGCGGTGATTCCATCCAACTGGCGATCGTACATGCGAGGGTTGTCAAGGCGGCCGGCCGCGATCTTCCAATCACCGATTTGTTTGCCCATCCTTCGATACGTTCATTGGCCGGCCATCTTGAAGCGGGGGCTCCGGGGAATCAGGACGATGCCCGCACGCGGGCACTAAAACAGCGCCAGGCCCTGGCGGCGCGAAACCCCTCCGTGGTCCGCCGATGAGCCTGCCTCCGCACGCCATCGCGATTGTCGGCATGTCGGGACGTTTCCCGGGCGCTCACTCCGTGGACGAATTTTGGAAAAATCTGGCGGAGGGCCGCGAGTCCATCACGAGGTTCTCGGAAGAGGAAACGGAGTTTTCCATGGCGACGCCTGCCGCGCGGGCCCGCGGCGCGAAGTTTGTCCGGGCCCGCGGAATTCTTGACGGCGCGGATTTGTTCGACGCCGAGTTTTTTGGCATCCAGCCGCGGGAAGCCGAGATCATGGATCCGCAGCATCGCATTTTTTTAGAGTGCGCGTGGGAGGCCATTGAGGCGGCCGGATATCATCCCGGAACTTATCCTGGTCTGATCGGCGTGTATGCGGGCCTGAGCTTGAATTCCTACCTGCTCTACAATCTCAACCAGGCCACGGAGGCCGCCGCGAAACTGGCGGGAGGATACCCGGTCGGCGATTTTCCGATGATGCTGGGCAACGAGCGCGATTACATGACCACACGGGTGGCCTATAAGCTGAACCTGCGCGGGCCAAGCATGACGATTCAAACCGCCTGCTCGACGTCGCTGGTCGCCGTCTGCCAGGCCTGCACCGCGTTGCAAACCTACCAATGCGACATGGCGCTGGCCGGCGGGGTGTCGGTCACGCTTCCGCAGCGGCGCGAATACCTGCACGAAGAAGACGGCATGATCTCGCCGGACGGTTTCTGCCGGAGCTTCGATGCGGAGGCGGCGGGGACGGTGTTTTCGAACGGTTCGGGTGTCGTTTTGCTCAAACGCCTGGAGGACGCCGAGGCCGATGGCGACACCGTGCTGGCGGTCATCCGCGGGCACGCTCTGAACAACGACGGTTCCGAGAAAGTCGGGTTCGCCGCACCGGGCCTCAATGCGCAGGCCGCAGTGATCGCCATGGCGCAGGCAACGGCGGGAGTCGAACCTTCCAGCGTTTCCTATATCGAGACGCACGGAACGGCCACGCCGCTGGGTGATCCCATCGAGATCGCGGCGCTCACCAAGGCCTTTCGCGAGGGTGGTGCGGAGGGGCGGGAATTCTGCGCCATCGGAACAGCCAAGACGAATGTCGGACACCTTGATGTCGCTTCGGGAGTGACCGGGTTGATCAAAACCGTCTTGCAGCTTCAGCACGAAGAGATCCCGCCGCTGCTGCATTTTCATTCCCCGAATCCGCGGATCGATTTTTCCCAAAGTCCGTTTTACCCGGCGGATCAATCGCGACCGTGGCCTCGCGGCTCCGCGCCGCGGCGAGCGGGAGTGAGTTCCTTCGGGATCGGCGGAACCAACGCCCATGTGGTCGTCGAGGAGGCTCCGGATGCGGATACGATAGCGTCTCCACGAACCGCCCAACTCCTGCTGCTCTCGGCGCGTTCCGCTGCCGCGCTGCGCCAGATGGCCGACCGGCTGGCCGGCCATCTTGAAAGCCACCCGGGGATTGATCTGGCCGATGTCAGTTACACGCTTGCCGTCGGCCGTCGCGCCTTCGGATTTCGCCGTGCCGTGGTGGCGGCGAATGCGGCCGAGGCTGCGCGTATCCTGCGCGAGCCGGGGAAAGGTTTTGTATCCGCACCGGAAAATCCGGATCGCGCGGCGGCGGATTTGATCATCTCGCTGGATTCCTCCGTGGACCCGGTGGCTTCGCTGGCCCTGTTGGGCGACCTTTGGGTTGCCGGGGCTTCACCGGATTGGGCGGAGTATTTCTCTGCGGAAAAACGCCGCCGGATTCCCCTGCCGACCTATCCCTTCGAGCGCAAACGTTTTTGGATCGAGCCTGCTCCCCGGTCCGTTACGGAAAATGAAGAGTCCTCCGCTCCGGATGAGGAAATCGCGCCGTCAGTGGACCGCGGTGCACAGTTCCTGGAATCCCTCCGCCGCATGCTGGAGGAGCTTTCGGGCCGGAACGTGAAGGACGTGAATGCCGCCTTTAGCGAACTCGGTTTCGACTCGCTGTTTCTCACTCAGGTGAGCCAGGCGGTTTTCACCCGCTTTGGGGTGAAGGTGACTTTTCGCCAGTTGCTTGGCGAGATCTCCAGCCTGGCCAGTCTCGCCGCGCATCTGGACAGGACTCTCCCGGCTGACGCTCCGGTGTCTGCCTCGAAATCCTCCGGTTCGCGCTTGCCGGCCGTTCGCTGGGTTGGCGAAGGCGGGCCTGCCCTGGTCGCCTCCACCCGTTTCGGCCCCTACAAACCGCTGCAAAGTGACGCTGGCGAACTCACCGGCCTTCAGCACCGGGCCTTGGACGACCTGATTGCAAGGTATGTTCGCCGCACGGCTGCGTCGAAGAATTACACCGGCGAACACCGTTCCCACTACGCCGATCCGCGGGCGATTGCCGGCTTTAATCCGCTCTGGAAGGAAATGGTTTACCCCATCGTATCGGAGCGCTCGAAAGGCTCCACCATCTGGGATATCGACGGCAACGCCTACGTCGATTTGACGATGGGTTTCGGCACCTACTTTTTCGGACATTCCCCGGACTGGCTCATCGAAGCTGTGCAAAAGCAGTTGCACCACGGCATTGAAATCGGCCCGCAGTCCGCCTCCGCCGGAGCCATCGCACGCGATATCTGTGAGTTCAGCGGCATGGAACGCGCCACGTTTTGCAACACCGGCTCGGAAGCCGTGATGGCTGCGCTGCGTCTGGCGCGCATGGTGACGGGGCGCACCCGGGTGGCGTGTTTCACCGGTGACTACCACGGCATGTTCGACGAGGTGCTGGTGCGCGGTTCCTGGGTGAACGGCGAATATCGCGCCCAGCCCGTGGCTCCGGGCATTCCGGCTTCGTCGGTCGAAAACATGCTTGTGCTCGAGTATGGGACACCGGAGACGCTGGAGATTCTCCGCCGCCACGCCCACGAGCTGGCGGCCATTTTGGTCGAACCCGTGCAAAGCCGCCGCCCCGATTTCCAGCCCAGGGCGTTCATGAAGGAACTGCGCACGATCTCCGAGCGCGCCGGAGCCGCTCTGATTTTTGACGAGGTGGTGACCGGGTTCCGCTGCCATCCCGGCGGGGCGCAAGCGATGTTTGGTGTCCAGGCGGATCTCGCCACCTACGGAAAGGTGCTGGGCGGAGGAATCCCGATCGGAGTGCTGGCCGGAAAACGAAAATTCATGGACGGCCTCGACGGCGGTACGTGGCAATACGGGGACGATTCCCGTCCGGAAGCCGGGATGACATTTTTCGCCGGCACCTTCGTCCGCCACCCGCTGGCCATGGCGGCGGCGCGGGCGGTGATCGCTCATCTGCGCGAGCAAGGCCCGGGTCTGCAACTGCGCATGACCGAGCGCACTGCGCTTCTGGCGCGCACGCTCAATGAAAATTTTGGCGCGGCTGGTGTCCCTCTGCATGTGCCACATTTCAGTGCGGTGGCCGGCCTCGAATATGCGCCCGAACTCCCGCACGCCAGCCTGCTTTGGTATTACCTGCGCGAGAAAGGCATTCACATTTGGGAGGGGCGGCCGCTGTATCTGACCTCCGCGCACACGGACGAGGATTTTGACCGGATCATTTCCGCTTTCCGGGACAGCGTCAGCGAAATGCAGGAAGCGGGTTTTCTCCCCGGCAAAAGCCAGCCTGGACTGCCCACGCTTTTCCCCCGCGTGGATGCGGCTCCCGCCACCGAGGCCCAGCGCGAAATCTGGGCTTCCGCTCAAATGGGCCACGACGCCAACCGTGCTTTCAACGAATCAATCACAATCACATTCGACGGCCCGCTTGATCTGCCTGCGCTGGAAAAAGCCCTTCTCCACCTCATTCAGCGCCACCCTTCCTTGCGCAGTACCTTCAGCGCGGATGGCGAGCAGCAACTCTTCCGTCCGGCTCCCGAGGATTTCGATCTGTCCCCGACCCATGGCGACCTCACGGATCTTCAAGCCCGTTGCACCGCGCACACCTTCGACCTGGTCAACGGCCCCCTGCTGTTATGGCAGCTCGTCACGCTGGCGGAGGACCGTCACGCCCTGCTCTTCACCGCCCATCACATGATCTGCGACGGTTGGTCGCTCGGCATGATCGTGAACGAGCTTTCCAAAAGCTATAACGCCTTCCGAACCGCGCGCATGCCCATGTTACCGCCTCCGATGGCCTTCGGCGACTACGCGCGCGACTTGCATGCGCGGCTGGGAAACGACACCGACCGCGACTATTGGATTTCCCTTTTTCAGACCGGCGCCCCCGTTCTCGAACTGCCCATTGACCATCCGCGCCCGGCCCTCAAATCCTATGTCGGAGCCATGGAAACCCATGTCTTGGACGACGAACGATTTGCTCGTTTGAAAAAAGCCGCGCCGCAGCTGGGCGGCACGGTTTTCGCCACGTTGCTCAGCACCTTTGCCACTCTCCTGAACCGCTTGAGCGGACAGGATGACCTCGTCATCGGCGTACCCTCCGCCGGGCAAACCCTCGCGGGCTGCGATGAACTGGTCGGCCATTGCCTCAATTTTCTCCCGTTGCGTCTGCGCTGCGCCGGTGATCCGAATTTTCAGGACTTCGCCGGCGACGTGCAAAATGCCGTGCTCGATGCCTACGAGCACCAAAACTACACCTTCGGCAGCCTTGTGCGGGAACTCAAACTGCCGCGTGACACCAGCCGCCTCCCGCTCGTCTCGGTGATGTTCAACATCGACCGGTCCGGTTTTGATCAGTTGCATTTTGACGATCTGGCCTTTTCCATCCGCACCAACGCCAAACAGTTCGTCAATTTCGACCTCTTCTTCAATCTCGCCCAAAGCGAGGACCGGCTGGAAATCGAATGTGAATACAACACCGACCTTTTCGACCCCGCCACCATCCGCCGTTGGCTCGTTTCGTTTGAAACCCTGATCGAGGGTATTCTCACCGGAGGAGAAACACGGTTGTCGGCTCTTCCAGTCCTTGGAGAAGAGGAGAAACACAATCTGCTGATCGCAGGGAATGCCACCGCCTGCGACTATCCGCGCGACGAAGGCGTGCAAGCGCAGGTCTCGAACATTGCCCGCGCCCATCCGCAAAAAACCGCCGTGCGGTGTGGAGAGACTGGCCTCACCTACGCCGAACTCGATCACCGCGCGAATCAACTCGCCGCCCATCTCCAATCCCTCGGCGCGAAGCCCGGTGATCTGATCGGCCTTTTTGTCGAGCGTTCTGCGGAGATGCTCACCGGCCTGCTCGGCATTTTGAAATGCGGCGCCGCCTATGTGCCGATGGATCCGGCCTTCCCGGCCGAGCGTCTCGCCTTCATGGTTGAGGACGCCCACATGCCGTTGCTGGTCACCCAATCTGCGCTGGAAGCAAAACTCCCGACCCATGACGCGAAAGTCGTCCTGCTCGACCACCCGTTGCCCGAGCCTCCGAAAACCTTCGTCCCCGATAATCGCGGCGGTGAAAACCTTGCCTACGTGATTTTCACCTCCGGTTCCACCGGACGGCCCAAGGGCGTCCGCATCCCGCACCGTGCGTTGACCAATTTCCTTGGCTCCATGCGGCGCGAGCCCGGGTTGCAACCCGACGACACATTGCTTTCCGTCACCACCCTGTCCTTTGACATTTCCGGCCTGGAGATTTTCCTGCCGCTCACGACCGGTGCCACCGTGGCCCTTGCGGCCGGCGACATGCTCACCGACGGAAACCTCCTCTGGCAGGAAATGGAACGCACGGATTCCACCGTCTTGCAGGCCACCCCGGCCACTTGGAGGCTCTTGTTGGAAGCGGGGTGGACAGGTCGAAAAAACCTGAAAATTCTGATCGGCGGAGAGTCCGTTCCCCGGGAATTGGTCAATCAACTCCTGCCTCTTTGCCATTCACTCTGGAATGTCTATGGACCCACGGAAACGACAATCTGGTCCACCACCACCCGGCTCACCGCAGGCGATGGGCCTGTGTCCATCGGACATCCAATCGACAACACCCAGATTTACATTGTCAATTCCGCCCTGGCCTTGCAACCCACCGGCGTTGTCGGCGAACTCCTCATCGGCGGGGACGGACTCGCCCTGGGATACCTTGGTCAGCCGGAACTGACGGCAGAGCGTTTCCCGCTCAACCCCTTTCCAGATGCGCCGTCTGCCCGCGTTTATCGCACAGGCGATCTGGCCCGCTGGCGGCCTGACGGATCGCTCGAATGCCTGGGCCGTCTGGATCACCAAATCAAACTGCGCGGATTCCGGATCGAGCCCGGGGAAATCGAATCCGCGCTTGAGCGGCACCCCGGCGTGACCCAGGCCGTGGTGCAAGTCCAGGACGGCCGTCTGGTCGCCTGGCTCCAGACGGAGAACGGAGCCTTGGAGAATGGCACCGCCCTGTGGCAGGACCAATGGGACACGCTCTTCCGCACCGCCATCACCCAATCCGGCTCGACCAGTCTTGACCGGCTCGACACGGTCATCACGTCATGGGCGGGAATCGAGAACGCCGGGGATCAAGTCGCGGAATGGATCGCGGCCACCGTGGAACGTCTGCAAAGTTTGCATCCGGCGCGGGTTTTTGAAATCGGCTGCGGCACGGGCCAGATTCTTTCCCGCCTCGCGCCTTCGACGGAAACCTACTGGGCGGCGGATCTTTCCCGTGTCGCCATTGACGCGCTCCAGGAAAATATCACCCATCCGCAGGTTAAACTGTTTCACCGGGCCGCTGACGATTTCACCGGAATCCCGGAAGCGTTTTTCGACACCGTCATCATCAATTCCGTCGCCCAGTATTTTCCGCACGCACACTATCTGCGGCGCGTTCTGGCCGGGGCCGCCCGGGTCCTGCGTCCGGGCGGACGGATTTTCCTCGGAGACATTCAAGGAAAATCCCTCCTGCCTGTTCACCATGCGGAACTCCTCCTCTCCCGCGGGACCGACGGCATGACGTGCGGCACCCTTCGGGAAAAAACCGCCCAGCGCGTTGCGCGCGAAACCGAGCTTTGCCTCGATCCGGAATGGTTTGACTTTCTGGATTTTCCAGACCTCACCCATTCCGAAATCCGGCTCCGCCGCGGGAAACTCGCCAATGAAACAACCCGGTATCATTACGATGTCATCCTTCATTTCCATCAACGGCCCGCGACTGTGGAGATGCCAGCGTGGCGGGAAGGGAGCGACCTGGATCTTCTCCAGCTTCACGACCTGCTCAAGCAAGCCCCCACGAGTCTTGCCCTGAACAATATTCCCGATGCCCGCCTTGTGACGGCGCTGGCTCTATTTCAAACCCTGGAAACCGCGTCACCGGAAGCCTCCCTCCCCGTTTCCTCCGCCGCGCCCAACGGAGCAATCAGCGCGGAGGATCTCTTTGCCACCGCCATGGCATCCGGCTACCGGGCGCATGTTCGCTGGAAGGGAAATGGCCTGGACGGACGGCTCGAAGCCGTTTTCCTGCCGGATTCCAATCCCGCGCTGCCTCGGTGGCCAAAGCCCGCCTCCGGCATTTCGCCAGAATCCCTCGCGAATGTCCCCTGGCACGACGGCGCAGATGTTGCGCCACGCGGCCTCATCGAGGCCCTTCGCCGGGAACTGGCGGGAAAACTGCCCGACTACATGATTCCCGCCATTTTCCTGAAGGTGAATTCCTTTCCACTCACGCCCAATGGCAAGGTGGATCGCCGCGCCTTGCCGCAACCTCGCGTTCAAGGGATCGCCCAGCCCGCGTCCTCCACATTCACTGCTCCCGGCACGAGGGAGGAAATTCTACTGGCTGGCATCTGGTGCCAGGTTCTCGGCCTGGAGCGCGTGGGCCTGCACGACGACATCTTCGAACTCGGCGGGGATTCCATCTACATCTTTCAAATCACCACCCGCGCCAGCCGTGAGGGACTGAAGCTGGCTCCAGCCTTGATTTTTCAACACCGCAACATCGCGGAAATCCTCCGGCAGGCGGATCTCCGCGCGGAGGCCGGAAAGGATGATTCCCCCACCCCTTCGATTCAAAGAGTCAATCGCAATGCCTACCGCCGTCGATCCTGATCCACGGCTCGCGCCGGAAATCAATGCGGAGGCACCCGCTGAGGAAATTCTGGCCTTTCCCTCCTCTTTGGCCCAACAGGCATTCTGCTACCTTGAAAAACTTCAACCGGGAGCCACGCCCTTCAATGTGGCCGTGCGGCTGCGTTTGAAGGGCGTTCTCAAAGTCCCTCTCCTGAAAAATGCCTTCGCGATCATGGCGGACCGGCACGAAACTCTGCGCACGCAGTTCGAAGTGGATCAGGGCGAACTTCTGCAAGTTGTGCTTCCCTCCGTCACCCTTCCGTTTGAGTTTCTGGACATCAGCGGCCTGCCGGAAAGTCACCGCGAGACCGAACTGGTGACGCTTGGACTGCAGGAGGCGCGCAGGCCCTTTGATTTGGCTTGCGCTCCTTTGATCAACGTTCTCCTCGTCCGCCTCTCCGAGACCGAGCATGTGCTTCACGTCAACCTCCATCACGCCATATCCGACGGTTGGTCCATTGGCGTCATGAACGACGAACTGGCCGCAATCTACGACGCTCTGACCAGGGAAATGCCCTGCCCGCTGCCGCCCCTCGCCATTCAATATGCCGACTTCGCCGTCTGGCAGCGTGAGTTTCTGGCCAGCCCGGAAGTCCAGGGGCAGATGAAGTATTGGAAGACACGGCTGCAAGGTTCGGTTGATCCCGAACTTCCCACCGACCATCCGCGTCCTCCGGTCAAACTCTGGAATGGCGACATCGTTTCGGAATTACTCGCCATCGAACTCACCGACCGGCTGAAAATCATCGCCCGGGAAAATGGCGCGACCCTGTTCCATGTTTTTCTCGCAGCTTTCAAGATCCTGCTCCATCGCTACACCGACTCGACCGACATCGCCGTGGGCAGCCCGATCGCGGGCCGCAACCGGCCGGAAGTCGAACCGCTCATCGGCGCGTTCATCAACACCCTGATCCTGCGCACCGACCTTTCCGGCGACCCCGATTTTTTCACCATTCTCCAGCGCGTGCGCGACACCGCGCTGGAAGCCGTGTCCAACCAGGACATCCCGTTCGAGGCATTAGTCCGGGAGTTGAAGCCCGAACGCGACCCCGGCCGCAATCCACTTTTCCAAGTCAACTTCACCCACCAGCGCGCCTTCATCAAACCGATCGCCTTTGCCGGCGTGACACTGACGGGAATTCCCTCACTTTCGCCCGGCGCCATTTTTGATCTGCATTTTTTCACGGTCGAACGCGATGGCGTCTGGCGGGCCTCCTGCGACTATTGCACCGATCTTTTCGACCGCGCCACTGCGCTGCGCATGCTCGGGCATTTCCGCATGCTGCTCGCGGGCATCGCCGGCCACCCGGCCCGGCCCATCAGCGAACTGCCCCTGCTCACCGAGGGCGAACGCCTCCAACTCGGACAGTGGGCTGGTGAAACCACCGCCTATCCGCGAGACGCCACCATCGGATCGCGCTTCATCGAAATGGCGGAACGTTATCCGAAAAACATTGCCCTCGTTCACGGTGGCCGTGCCCTCACGTACCGCCAGCTTCACGCCTACGCCAGCCGCCTCGCCCTTGCGCTGCGGGAACATGGTGTCGGCCCGCGCGTCATGGTCGCCGTCGCCACCTCGCGCTCACCAGAGTTAATCGCGGGGCTCGTCGCCGTTGCCATCGCCGGCGGCGCCTATGTTCCGATTGATCCCGCCCACCCGGCTGAACGCATCCGCTTTCTCATGGATGATGCCGGTGCCTCCATTTTGCTGGCCGATGCCGGTGCCGTGCCGGATTGCGCGGATGGCAGCCATCGCGTCATCACATTGGAACTGCTGGACTCGTCCACAAAAACCGCACCCGTGGCCGTGCACGTGCCGGACCTCGCCGCGATGCATCCCGCCTACGTGCTATACACCAGCGGTTCCACCGGCCTGCCCAAAGGCGCGGTCATTCCGCATCGCGGCGTTGTACGTCTCGTCTGCGAAACGGACTATATGGACTTCGGACCGGACGAGGTTTTTCTCCAGGCCGCCCCATTATCCTTCGACGCCTCCACTCTGGAAATCTGGGGACCGTTGCTCAATGGCGGCAAACTCGTTCTGATTGATGCCGAATCCTCCGGCCTCATCCACATCGCGCAAGCCGTCCGCACTCATCGTGTCACCACACTTTGGCTCACGGCCGGGCTCTTCCAAATGATGGTGGACGAACATCTCGACGCGCTCGGCAGCCTGCGAAACCTTCTGGCCGGCGGCGACGTGCTGTCCATCGCCCACGTGCGCCGCGCGTTTGAAGCCCTGCCGGAAACCCGCCTCATCAACGGCTACGGACCCACGGAGAACACCACCTTCACCACTTGCCACACCATTACGGCGGAGGATTTGCAGAAGGCCTCCATTCCCATCGGCCGCCCCGTCGCCAACACCACCGTCTTCATCCTAGACCAGAACGGCCGCCAGACCCCGGCCGGCATTCCCGGGGAAATTTTCACCGGTGGCGACGGACTCGCCCTGGGCTATTTGGGCAACCCGAAACTCACTGCGGAAAAGTTCGCGCCAAACCCGTTGCCCGGCCATGAAGGAGAAACGCTCTATCGCACCGGCGATCGCGCCTGTTGGCGAACCGACGGCACCATCGAATTCCTCGGCCGCCGCGACCGCCAGGTCAAAATCCGCGGCGTGCGCGTCGAGCCCGGCGAAGTCGAATCCGTACTCTCCCTGCATCCCGCCGTCGGACGATGCCGGGTGGGCATCCGCGGCCGCACGGCGGGCAACAAAACCCTCGTCGCATGGGTCAGTCCCGCACCCGGTGCCTTCCTCGACCACACCGCCATCGCGGATTATCTCGCCGAACGTCTGCCGCCGTTTTTGTGCCCTGACGCCATCGTGCTGCTCGACACCCTTCCGCTCACACCCAATGGCAAGATTGACCTCGCCGCGCTGCCCGATCCCGCTCACGAACACCGCACCCGCTCCTCTCCTCCCGCCACGGAAACAGAGCGGCAACTGGCGCTCATTTGGTGCGAATTGCTCGGCACCGTCGCCATCGGTCGCGACGACAACTTCTTCCATCTCGGCGGACACTCCCTGCTCGGGCTCAAACTCTTTTCCCGCATCCTGCGCAGCTTCGACATTTCTCTTCCCGTGGCCACACTCTTGAAGGCCCCCACCGTGCGCTCGCTCGCCATCATCCTCGACGGCGAAATCCTTGCCCGGCAGGAGCGTGATGCCGACCACGGACACGCCGTACTCGCCACCATCCAGCGTGATGGACATCTCCCCCCGCTCTTCTGCATTCACGGCGGTGACGGCGGCATTATTTTTTACCACAACCTCGCTGCGTATCTGCCGCATGACCGGCCTTTCGTCGCGATTGAGGCTCCCGCGCTTAGGGCCACTGACGAAATCCGGGTGGACCGCGTCGAGGACACGGCCCGCGAATATCTGGCTCTCATTCGCAAGCGCCAAACCCGCGGCCCCTATTATCTCGGTGGCTATTCCTTCGGCGGCACGGTGGCGTACGAGATGGCCCGGCTGCTCCATGCCGAAGGCGAGGAAATGGCTTTTCTTGCCCTCTTCGACACTTTGAATCCCGCCGCCACTTTCCCGAAATTCACCTTGGCCGGGCGCGTACAAAGATTCTGGCACCGCCATGCCGACATTAGCCTGGGCCGGCGCGCCCACAAACTCGCAGCCCATGGCCTGGCCCGCACCCGCCAGCGCCTCTTTGCCACAGCCGGAAACACCGGCGAAGACCCATCCGACCCCAGAAGCCGCCAGCTCGGCGAAGCCCACCTCACGGCCCTCCGTGCTTACCGCCCCCAGCGTTATCCCGGCAAGCTCACCCTTTTCAAAGCCTCGATCGGCGATGAAATCTACCAGATCCCGGAGGACTGCGGCTGGGGTGATCTCGTGGAAAGCCTCGACACTATCATCATCCCCGGACGCCACCTCACCATCTTCGATCAGGAACATGTCGGACAGTTCGGCGCGGAATTACGCAAGCGCCTCTCACCCCGCGCGACATGACCGGTGTGGAACTCCGCGCCGTCTTCCTCGATCAAGACGCCGTCACCACCGCCATCCTCGCCCGTCTGCTGGACACGGGTGAAACCCGCCGCGCCGCCGCCTTCCATTTCGCGCAAGACCGCACGCGCTGGATCGTGGCCCGCGCCGCGCTGCGGATTCTGCTTGGACGCCAAACTTCCACGCCCGCTGCCCAAGTCCCGATTTTGTATGGAGAAAACGGCAAACCCTTCCTCTCCGGCCACCCCGTTCACTTCAACCTCTCCCACAGTGACGGCCAGGCTCTCATCGTCTTCTCCACCACCGGCCCCGTCGGAGTGGACCTCGAACGACACTCCCGTGGCGCGGAACTCACTGAGTGCATGGATGCCTTTTTACACCCCGCCGAAACCCACCGCCTTGAGGCTACCCATAACCTCGCCGCCCGACCCCGCGCCCTCATCCGCACCTGGTGCGCCAAGGAAGCCTATCTCAAAGCCCTCGGCCCCGGCCTCGCTCTGCCGCCGCAACAACTGATCGTGGAGTGGAAATCCGATCGGCTAGCCCGCCTGCATCCCCCGAACACCCCGACCTTACTGATTCACTTCCCCGATCCCCCGGCAGACTATTGCGCCGCCGTGGCCCTGCCCTCCGGCCTCACCTGTCCGGCAGTTGACCAGCTCGACATTCTCCCCGAACCTTGAATAGCGACACATGAACTCCATCTCCACCTCCGAGCCCAGCCGGAAAGGCCGGGAATTACCCATCATGCGTCTTCTCACCCTGATCATTTTAAGCGCGACAACTTGCCCGGCGGCGGAGGATGAGAAACCGCTCAATCCCTCGGTGACCACAGCCAATCAGGTGTTGGCCCGGGCGGGACTGCCGGCCCTCCCGGAGAACGCGAAGGAGTTGCAGTGTTATGCCTGGAACGGGCTGAGTGCCGGGATTTATGCCATGGTTGTTCTTAAGAAGGCGGATCTGACCGCGTATATGAGTTCGTTTCCCGCCGGTCTGGAAAAGGCCTCGCCGATTCCGCGAAATCTTCTGGCGCCACCGATTGCCAGCGCAGCGTGGTTCACGCCGGGCGGAATCACGGATGGCACGGTGCTTTACCGCGGCCGCATCGTGAGCGGTGCGCCGGAGATCTTCCGGCTCTATGCGGATGTGGAAAATTCGCGGGTCTATCTCTATTACACTTGGAATAACAAACGAACTTACCCGTAGGGCGTTCTCAAATCCCGGCGGATGCGAGAGTCAGCGTCTGTCCAGAATGGCACGAAGTTAAGGCGAGTTTGGGAAGACCTACCCTTGCTCCTGAACCTACCCCTACTCGCCGCTCTTCCCGGGGGTAAGTGCAGGCTCAAGTGTCGGTGTAGGTCGGAGATTCCGAACCAGCTTTTTTGTCCAAAATACTCCTTAGCTTCGTGCCATTCGTGTCTGTCCAGAAAAACGCAAAACCGGCGGGGGCTCTCCCTCCCCCGCCGGTTTGCTTTTCCCTCGTTACCCTGCTGGACGATTTTTAAACGGCTTTTTCGCCCGTCTCATCCGTGCGGATCCGGATGGCTTCCTCCACCGGGGATACGAAGACTTTCCCATCTCCGATTTTTCCGGTTTTGGCCGCTTTGACAATGGCCGCCAGCGCGCTTTCCAAAAGAGAGTCGCCCAGCACCACTTCGATTTTGATCTTGGGCAGGAAGTCCACCGTGTATTCACTGCCGCGGTAGATTTCCGTGTGCCCTTTTTGCCGTCCGAAGCCCTTGACTTCGCTC
>Ga0105048_10005327_pt1 | contig 20788 bp, 20 predicted proteins | sample MAT05_FD_78382 | JGI IMG/M metagenome (GOLD analysis project Ga0105048, IMG submission 78382) | Freshwater microbial communities from Lake Fryxell liftoff mats and glacier meltwater in Antarctica - MAT-05 | ecosystem: Environmental > Aquatic > Freshwater > Ice > Liftoff microbial mat | place...
GCGCGTCATCCGGAACGGGGCGACTTCGGCACCGCTGGCCATTGTATCGGCCCAACCGCCGTACGCCCGAGCTTGGCAGTGACGGGGATGGGAAGCGATACGAATTGAGAAGCCCACACGCGGCCCCGGTCTGCCGCGGAGACCTGGTTAGGCATCTGGCTACGGCGGTGTGGGAGCGAGTGCGAACACCAGCGACACCGCCGCCCCGACGACGATGCTGCCGGGGGCAAAAGCTCGCTCCGGCCCAGTGTCATCGCTGGGTGCCTCCCGAGAGGTGTGCCCCTCGCCCGACCCGCGCAAGACCTCGGGACTGATGTCCTCAATGCTGGTGACGGCACCGAGCGCTACGCCGGCCGCCCGACAGTAGTTCTCGGCCTTCTCGCGTCCGGCGGCGACCGCCCGGCGGCGGGCCTCGGCCCGGTGCTCCTTGAGCTTGGTCGTGCGGAACTCAACTGCGTCGATCTCGTTCGCCCCTGCGTCTACGACGCCGACCAGCAATTCTTCCATGCGGCCCAAATCGGAGAGCAGGACGTTGAACGCTACCTTCGCCAAGTAGCCCGTGGGCTGCTGTCGCCCGTTGGTGTACTCGAACGTCCGAGTGAGGGTGATCCGTGAGGCGGCCACATCCCCAGCTGCCCCGGCTTGCGTGAGGTAAGCCCGGACTCCCTTGACGGCCTTATGCGTCTCCTAGAAGGCGTCCTTCGGCTGCTTGGCCTGGCGGCTGACAGCGAACTGGAGCGATGCGACATCCGATTCGACACGGAGGACTGCCGAGCCGAATACCTTCACGCCGGACTGTAGTTTCGACTCCATCCGCGTCTCCGCCTCCGCAGCATAACTCAGGGATTCGATGTGGCGACGACCTTCGCCGGCACCGGGGCCGCTTTACGGGCGGCGCGGACGAGGGGGTCGGGGTAGATGCCGAAGAAGAGCGTGAACCCGGCGAGGGCGACGACCGCCATCCATGTCGGGACGGCACGGGTGCGGGCCGGCGGGCGGAGCGGCGAACGCAGGTACATCACGCCGACTACCCGCAGGTAGTAGTACGCCCCGACCGCCGCGTTCACGGCCGCCACCACCGCCAAAACTTGGTACAGGTGCCGCATCGTCGGCGTGTCGGCCGGGGCGGTGAACGCGCCGATGAACAGGAGCAGTTTCCCGGCGAACCCGGCCGTCAGCGGCAGGCCGATCAGGCTGAACAGGAACACCGCCATCGCCGCGGCCGTGACCGGGTGCGACTGGCCGATGCCGGCGAGGTCGTCGATCGCCTCGACCGGGCGACCCGCCGGGCTGAGATACAGGATCACCGCGAACGCCCCGACCGTCATCGCCCCGTAGGCGACGAGGTAGACGAGCAGGGCTTCGATCCCGCCGACGCCCGGGTTGCCGGTCGCGTCCGGGAGCGAACTCGCCACCACGAGGCCGATCAGCATGTACCCGCCGTGCGCGACGCTCGAATACGCCAACATGCGGCGGACGTTGTCCTGCAGCAGGGCCAGCACGTTGCCGAGCGACATCGTGACGACGGCGAGGATCCAGAGCAGCAGCGGCACCTGCGTCGCGGCGTCGAAGGGGATGTGGCGCGGGTCGCCGGTGAGCAGCCCGAGGACGCGGGCGAGGGCGACGAACCCGGCCACCTTCGGCAGGAACGCGAGCTGCGCGACGACGCCGGCCGGGGCACCCTCGTACACGTCCGGGGCGTAGAAGTGGAACGGCACGGCGGTCACACGGAAGCCGACCGCCGCGATCACCATGACGATTGCCACGAGCGCGAGCGGCGACAGGCGCTCGGCGTTCGCCTTCGTCAGCGCGTCCACGATCGCGGTCAGGTTCGTCGAGCCGGTCACGCCGTACAGGTAGCTGAACCCGAAGAGCAGCACGGCCGACGACATCACGCTCAGCAGGAAGTACTTCGCCGCCGCCTCCTGGTTCGTGCGGGCCTGCGACGGCAGGTAGAGCAGGATGTACGTCGGGATCGAGAGCAGTTCGAGGGCGAGGAAGAGCGTGACGAGGTCGTTCGCCCGGCCGACCAGCGACGTGCCGGCGACGGTGATGAGGAGGCAGCCGTAATACTCGGAGGCGTTCGTGCGATTGACTTCCGGCCACGTCACGAACAAGAACACAGCCCCGGCGATGACCGCGACCCAGCGAACGAACGCGGCGGTCGCGTCCGGGATGATCGGGGCCACCGTCAGCACGGCCGGCATCTGCGTCTTGACGACGCCGGCGAGGACCGCGGCGGCGATCACGCCGAGGAGCGACACGACGAACCAGAGCCACCGGCGGTTGAGCAACGTGCCGAAGAGGAACGCGACGCACGCCGTCCCGAGGAGGACGATTTCCGGCAGCACCAGCCGGAACGCGCCCTTGAGGGTGTCTTGAACCGACGGGTCGGACAGCGGGTTCACGGCGGGTCGTCCTCGGTCAGCGGGCGGGGGTGGCGCGGCGGGCCGGCGCTAGCGCGGGGCGACGCCGGCCACCCGGTCGCGGGCGAAGTCGCCGATGGTGGACAGCACCGCGACATCGGCCTTCATCGGGTCGAGCAGCGTTTGAGGGAAGACGCCGAGTACCAAGCACAGCACCGCCATCCCGCCGAACGTGATCGCTTCGCGCCGGCTCAGGTCGCGCGGCGGGTCGGGGCCGACGGCCGGTGGCTCGCGGTGCGGGTTGAAGAAGACCTTTTGCAGCATCGTCAGCATGTACCACGCGCTGAGGAGGATGCCGACCGCGGCGACGACCGCCAGCCCCTGCCGGTGGACGCCCGGGTTGCGGGCGTCGAACAGGCCGGCGAGCATCAGCATTTCGCTCACGAAGTTGTTCAACCCGGGCAGCCCGATGCTGGCGAGGACGAGGACGAACGCGAGGAACGCGAAGCGCGGGAAGCGGCCCATCAGCCCGCCGAACGGCCGCATCTCGGTCGTCCGGTAGCGGTCGATGAGGAAGGCGAGGAGGGCGAACAGGGCACCCGTGGCGACGCCGTGGTTGACCATGTGGAGCGTCGCTCCACTCAACCCTTCGGCGTTGAATGCGAACAGCCCCAGCACCAGGAAACCCAGGTGCGAGATCGAGCTGTAGGCGATCATTAGCTTGATGTCGCGCTGGCCGAACGCGCACAGCGCGCCGTAGATGATGCCGACCGCCGCGAGCGTGCCGATCACTGGCAGGCCGTAGGCGATGGCGGCGTCGGGCGTGAGCGGCAGGACGAACCGCAGGATGCCGAACGTCCCGAGCTTGGCGAGCAGGGCGGTCAGCAGCACGGTCACGCCGACCGGGGCTTCGCCGTACGCGCCCGGCAGCCAGGTGTGGAACGGCCAGACCGGCACCTTCACCATGAACCCGGCCATCACCGCGGCGAAGAGCCACGCCTGCAACCCCTGCTTGGCCGCGAGCGTCTCGGGCTTGCCGTTCAGTAAGTCGGCGTGTGCCGCCGTCAGCCCGCGCTGGACGTTCTGCATGAGTTCCGGCAGGGCGAAGGTGATGTCCCCGTTCGGGAGCGGGTTCGTCAGCACCACCCCGATGACGCCCACCAACGTGAGCAGGCTGCCGGCGAGGGTGTAGAGGAAGAACTTGCGGGCGGCGTCGCGGCGGCCGGACCCGGTCCCCCACCGGCCGATCAGGAAGAACGCCGGGATCAGCGTCAGCTCGAAGAAGGCGTAGAAGAGGATCACGTCGAACGACAGGAACGCGCCGACGGCCCCGCCCTGGAGGACGAAGAGCCAGCCGTAGAACGCGCCGGGCCGGTCGGTCACCGCGTCCCACGACACAAGGATCGCCGGGATCAGCATGACGCTGGCGAGGACCACGAGCCACAGGTTCAGCCCGTCCACGCCGACGTAGAACTGGACGTGCGGGCCGGGTACGTCGGTCGGGGCGTTCGAGAGGCTCAGCAGCGTCCAGCGCGTCAACCCGGTGCCCGACTCGCGGCTCCCGGCGACGCCCGGGTCGCCGGGGACGAACTCGGGCGCGAACCGCTGGGCCGTGAAGTCGCGGCCGGGGTCGATCGACTTCGCCCGCACCGCCAGCGCCTCGACGGCCCCGAACGCGACCGCGGCCGTCACCCCGAGGTGGAGCAGGGCGAGGATCAGCGCGACCCGCCGGGCGGCCCGGCCGAACGCCGGCACCACCAGCGCCGACGCCAGCGGGAGCAGCACGACCAGGAGGAGCAGGACGCGGAACGTCGGGTACATCGGGGTTCCAGGGTCCGAACAAGAGTCTCACGCAAAGACGCCAAGTCGCAAAAAGGCGAGCAAGGGGGACTTTTCTAAGATTCGTACTTCGCGGCTTGGCGTCGTTGCGCGACCTTGATTTACCGCGTCAACCGGAACACCACGAACGACAGGAACACGGCCAGCCCGAGCGCCATCGACAGGGCATAGAACTGGACCAGCCCGTTCTGGATCGGCCGGACCGCCGCCCCGACGAACCGCGGGACGGCCGCGACCAGCCGGGCGAGCGAGTCGAGGAACAGGTCGAAGACGCGGGCCATGAACGCCAGCCACTCGGCCGGCCGCACGATCAAGGCGTGGTAGACCTCATCGACGTACAGTTTGTTGCGCGACAAGGCGTACACCGATTCGGCCGCCGCCGGCACCCGCTCCGGGCCGCCCTTGCCGAACGCCAGGAACGCGAGCGTCGCCCCGCCGACCGCCAGCAGCGTGCTGACGCCGGCCATCCCCCAGTTGAAGTGGTGGGCGACCTCGGCCGCGCCGGTGAGTTTGGCGGCGAGGCGCAGCGACGGGGCGCGGCCGAGGAAGTCGCTGAACCAGTGCGTGAACGGCTCGACCACGATGCCCACGGCCAGCGCCCCGACGGCGAGGACGAGCAGCGGGACGGTCATCACCGCCGGCGACTCGTGGGCGTGGTGCCCGGCTTCTTCGGGGATGCGCGTTTCGCCCCAGAACGTCAGGAAGTAGGCGCGGAAGGTGTAGAACGCGGTCATGCCGGCGGTGAGCAGGGCGACGAGCAACAGGATGTAGAACGAGCCGGAGTGCGGGTGGCGGCTCTCGGCCCCCCCCTGCAAGCTCTCCAACACCATGTCCTTGCTCCAGAACCCGGACAGCAGCGGCAGGCCGGCGAGGGCCGCGGCCCCGCACAGGAACGTCAGGTGCGTCGTCGGCATGACCGTCCGCAACCCGCCGAAGCGCCGCATGTCGATCACGCCGCCCATCGCGTGCATCACGCTCCCGCTCGCCAGGAACAGCAGCGCCTTGAAGAAGGCGTGGGTGAACAGGTGGAACATGGCGGCGGTGACGGCGAACACCGGCGACACCGCCCCGAGCGTGCCGAGCGCCAGGAACATGAACCCGAGCTGGCTGACCGTCGAGTACGCGAGGACGCGCTTGAGGTCGTTCTGGGCGAGGGCGATGAACGCGGCGAGGACCGCCGTGATGCCGCCTGCCCACGCGACGACCACTTGCGCGTCCGGGACGAGCGCGAACAGCGGGGCGCAGCGGGCGACGAGGTAGACGCCGGCCGTCACCATCGTCGCCGCGTGGATCAGGGCCGACACCGGGGTCGGGCCTTCCATCGCGTCCGGCAGCCAGACGTAGAGCGGGAACTGCGCCGACTTCCCGACCGCCCCGCAGAAGATCAGCAGGCAGGCCGTGGTGAGCGACGCCGTGTCCGGCGGGAACTGGGCGATGTGGTCGAAGAGGGCCGTCAGGTCCGTGTTCCACCCGCCGAGCTTCCACAGCAGGAAGATGCCGACCAGGAAGCCGGTGTCGCCGAGGCGCGTGACGAGGAACGCCTTGCGGGCGGCGGCGGCCGCGGACGGCTTGTCGTAGTAGTAGCCGACGAGCAGGTACGAGCAGAGGCCGACGCCCTCCCAGAAGGCGACCAGCAGTAGGAAGTTGTTGGCCAGCACCAGCCCGCACATCGAGAAGACGAACAGGCTCATCACCGCGAAGTAGCGGACGTACCCGCGGTCCGGGCGGTGGTGTTCGTCCCGCATGTAGCCGCTGGAGAAGAGCGCGATCCAGGTGGCGATGAAGGTAATCATCGCCAGCATGATGCTCGACAACGGATCGACCGTGAGCGTGAAGTTGACTTTGAGGTGCCCGGCGGCGAACCACGTCAGCGGGGCGGAGACGAAGCGCGGGGCGTCGCCGGCGGCCGCCACCTTCGAGACGAGTACGATCGCCAGCACCGCCGACGCCCCGCACGCGGCGAGCAGCGGCCAGTGGGCGGCCCGCTTCAAGACGGGACTGCCGCCCATCAGGGCGGTCACGACCGCCGCCGCGAGGAGCAGGCCGAGGATGGCGAGGGCGAGGCCGATCGGGTCAGACACGGACGGCGTCCTCCGCAGTCGGGGCGGGCCGGCCGCCGGCGGGGGTCAGGACTGGGTCGGGGGTCTGGGGCACGGACACGAGCGGGTCGGCGTCGAGCGACGGCGGCACCCCGACCTCGCGCAGTTCCTGCCACCCCGACACGTCGAGCGACTTGCGGCGGCGGTAGAGCATGAGGAAGAGGGCGAGTGCGACGCCGGCCTCGCACGCCGCCACCGCCAGGATGAACAGTACGAACACCTGCCCGTGCAGGTTGCCGTGGTAGCGGGCGAAGGCGACGAAGTTGATCGCCACGCCCTGCAACATCATCTCGGCGCAGAGGAACATCGTGATGAGGTTGCGCCGGGTCAGGAACCCGACCAGCCCGATCCCGAACAGCGCCGCCGCGACGGCGAGGTAGTGCCAGAGGACGATCACGCTGCAACCCCCCTGCGGTGGGCGATGGCGATGGCCCCGATGGTCGCGACGAGGAGCAGGGTGCCGGCGAGTTCGACCGCGAGCAGGTGGTCGGCGTAGAGTAGCAGGCCGAGATTGGCGACGTTCCGGGCCGGCAGTTCGCCCGCCCCGCGGAGCAGTTGTACCTGTTCGCGGAGCTTGGCGACCTCGGCCTTCGCCTCGTCGGGCTTCCCCTTCGCCGGGTCGGTGATGGTGAGTTCAACCTTGTCGAGTGCGGACCGGCTCAACTCGCGGACGCGCCCGACCCGCTCTAGCACCGCTTTCGCCTGGGTATCGGTGCGGTAGGCGGCGAGGCGGCCGTGGACCGACCCGTCGCCGATCGTGCCGTGTTCCTTGCCGGGTGAGACGCCGGCCACACCGTCGAGCGTCCGCTCGATGCCTCCCACGAACTCCATCCGTTCCTGCCGCGACGTGCCGACCGCGGCCGGGTCGCCGTAGAAGGCGTCGTCTTCGAGCCGGCGGAGCTGAGTGGTCGCGTCGTCGAGGGCCGCCGCCTCGCCCGGCGTCATAACCGGGGCGGGGAGCAGGGCGGCCGGGGCCGATAGCGCGCCGCCGGCGGATTCGGCGGCTCCGACCGACTGTTGGGTCTGGTACAAGGTGAAGAGGATCAGCCCGACGAACGCGAACCCGGCGAGGCTGCCGAGGAGTGGTTCGCGGGTGCGGTCGTTTTCGTCGGACGGCCCGGCGGACTGCGATAGCATCAGCACGAAGAGGAACGTGACGATGATCGCCCCGGCGTAGATGATGACCGTCGCGGCCATCAGGAACGGGGCGGCGAGCAGGAGGAACAGCCCGCAGGTGCTGAGGACAACGAACGCGAACGCGATCGCCCCGCGGGCCGGGTTCCGCTGCACCGCCAGCACGGTCCCGAACCCGAGCGCCCCGGCCGAGAACAGGACGAAGAGTACGGTGCCGACGAGGTCGGGCATCGGCCGGCCGAACGCTTGGTACAGCCACGCCCCGAACACGGCGAGGGCCGCGACGACGGCCGCCGTCCCGCCCGCGACCGACCGCACCCGCGGCTTCGGCAGCAGGAGGAAAAACCCGGCGGCGGCGAGCAGCGCCGCGAGGGCGATCTGCCCGGCAACCAGCGGGTTCGGGGTGGTGGCGAAGAGCATCATGGGCGGCTCGTGCAACTTTTCACAAGCGAACCGTGTACTTATATCGGCGTGCGGGGCGGCGGCAGCGCGCCGCGGCGGAAATCCGCCATCCGCGGCGCGTCGTTACCGCGCGGGCGGGGGTTCCGACGCCACGCTCAGCCGCCCGCCCTCGGTGCGGACCGGGTCGGTGCCGGCCTTCGTGGTCGTGTCGAAGACGCTCAGCAACTTCTCCTTGTCGAACACCATCTGCTCGCGGCTCAGGCCGGTGAGGTCGTAAAGGGTCGTGAGTTCGATGGCGTCCACCGGGCACGCCTCCTCGCACATCCCGCAGTAGATGCAGCGGAGTTCGTCGATCACGAACGTCTCGGGGTACTTCTCGCGGCCGGCCCACTCGGGCGGCGACGGGGCGGCCACGATGTCGATGCAGTGGGCCGGGCACGCCGTCGCGCACATGAAGCACGCGACGCACTTGACCCGCCCTTCGGCGTCGCGGTTGAGGCGGTGGACGCCGCGGTAGTTCCCCGGCAGGGTCGGTTCCTGCTCCGGATATTGCTCGGTCATCTTCTTGCCGAACATGTGCCCGACGGTGATTTTGATGCCGTCCACCAGGGACGGCAGGTAGAGCTGCTCCCAGAACCCGAGCTTCGGCTCCGTCACCCAGCGCACGTCGGCGTCGGTCATCGGCATGGGAACACCACTGGAGACTTTTCTCTTGTGGCACAGGTCTCCAGACCTGTGCGATCAGGAAGCACAGGTCTGGAGACCCGTGCCACAAATCCATCGTCATCGACCCGCATACGTCACGCCCGCCGGGAGGCCGGGGGGCAGCTTCCGCACCGCCCGCTTCGGGTTCGTCACCGACCCACGCCACCGGACCGACAACAGGCCCGCCCCGACGAACAGCACCGCGGACGTGCCGGTGAGGACCAGCAGCGGCCAGTGGAATTGCTTCACCACCATCACGCAGAGGAGGTTTAGCAGGGCGAGCGGGAGCATCACCTTCCAGGCGAGGTTCATCAACTGGTCGAACCGGAACCGCGGGATCGTCCAGCGGACGACCAGGGCGACGCCGCAGTAGGCGAGCATCTTGCCGATGAGGATGGCGGCCTTCAATATCGCCGCCGCCACCGGGCTGCCGTCGAAGACCGTTTCCAGCCCGAACAGCGCCCACCCGCCCCAGAACAGGATCGCCACGATGAACCCGGCGGTGACGAGGTGGACGAACTCGGCCATGAGCATCAGCCCGAGCTTCATACTCGAATACTCGGTGTGGTAGCCGCCGACGAGTTCCTGTTCGGCTTCGGGAAGGTCGAACGGCAGGCGGCTCCCCTCGGCGTAGGCGCTCGTCATGAACAGTAGGAACGCAAGCGGCTGGAAGAAGACGAGCCAGTAGCCCGACCTCGCCTGCCACGCAACGATCGCCTCCAGGTTCAGCGAACCGACGATGAGGAAGACGCCGAGGACCGCCATCCCGAGCGGGATTTCGTAGCTGATGATCTGGGCCGACGAGCGGAGCGCGCCGAGGAGTGAATACTTGTTGTTGGCGCTCCACCCCGCGAGTATGACGCCGTAAACGGCGAGGCTGCCGAGGGCGAAGACGTAGAGGATGCCCACGTCGATGGCGGGCGTCAGCACGGCGGAGAAGTGGCCGCGGTACTCGGCCTGGGCGGCGTCGAACGCGGCGACGGTCGGCTGCGCGTCGGGCGGGGCGACGGTCCCCCCGAACGGCACGACGGCGATGGCGAGCAGCGCCGTGATGACCGCGACCGCCGGCGCGAGCAGGTAGAAGACCCTATCGACGTGGTCGGGGATCACCTCTTCCTTGAGGAAGAACTTCCCGCCGTCGGCGAGCGGTTGGAGTAGACCGTGCGGGCCGACGCGGTTCGGGCCGATGCGGTCCTGAATCCACGCCGACACCTTACGCTCGGCGAGCGTCAGGTAGCCGACGACGCCCAGCACGCCGCCCATCAGGCCGACGATCACGACGGCGGTAATCACCGGGTCGAACTCGGGCATCGGACATCCTTTGAGACCCCACGGACCGCCGTCCGTGGGCTTTCGTCGGTGCAATTCAAGCCGAGGACGCGCCGAGGTTGACGCCGTTCGGCGGGACCGGGCCGGTGATCGGGGCGAAGACCGGGATCGCGGCGGAGAGTTCGGCGCGGACCGCCGCCGGCTGCACCAGCCCGCGACGGCCGAGCAGGTCGAACGCCAGTTGGAGTTCGCCGCGGGCCTCCTGCGGCGGGCGGGTGCCGCGGGGGAAGGTTTGCGCCAGCCCCGCGTGGTTCACGAACGTGCCTTCCTTCTCGAAAGACGCCGTCGCGGGCAGGACGTACTTCGCCGAGGCGGTCAGCAGCGTCGGGAAGATGTCTTGGGCGACGAGCAGCGTCGGGGCCTTCCAGTCGGCCGGGAACGCCGCCTCGACGTGTTCCTTGATCGGGTAGCCGCCGGCGAACCACACCGCCGCGAGGTCGTGCCGCACCACGTCGGCGAACGGGACGACCGCCCCCTGGAAGTGCATCAACACCGCCTCGACGCCGCGGCGGTTCGGGCACTTCTCGGCGCGGATCGTGAACGTCGTCGGCTCGACGGCCTCGCCGCGGACGTTCTTCGGGTAGCGGTCGTCCGCACCAACAACGGGGACCGGGCCGAGGACGAGCCGCACGTCCTTCGACAGCCCCTTGAAGTAGGTCGAGAACAGGAACGCCTCTTCCACCGTGAGGAACGGCGACAGCACCGCGACCAGCCCGGGCGCGGCGGCGAGTTCCTGCTTAAGGCGCGGCGTCAGCTGCGCCCACGGCGACGGCTGGAAGCGGCCGTCGGTTTTCACCAGCGGGCGGATGATGCGCTCGCCGGAGTTGGCGAAGTGGTAGCCGTAGCGCCCGTCGTCGCACATGAAGTGCCCCTGCGCCTGCGGGTTCTCGCGCGGTCGGAGGCGGTAGACGATGTCCTTGTTCGTGTCGGTGTGCGTGCTACACCCGGTGCTACAGTGCGAGCAGACGCCGTCGGCGGTCTTGAGATACCAGACGCGCTGCTTGTAGAGGAAGTCCTTGCTCCCGAGCGCCCCGACCGGGCAGAGATCGACGACGTTCCCGGCGAGCTTGTTTTCGAGCGGGCGGCCGGGGAAGGTGTCGATCTCCTCGTGGTGTCCGCGGCCGACGACCGACAGCTCGGCCGTGCCGCTGATCTCGCGGGTGAACCGGACGCACCGGGTACACATGATGCAGCGGTCGGTGAACAGCGTGATCTTGCTCGACAGGTGCGGCTTGTTCGGCGGGGTGTTCTTGTCGTCCACCATCCGCGACTCGGACCGGCCGTACTGGTAGCTGAAGTCCTGCAGCTTGCACTCGCCGGCCTTGTCGCACACCGGGCAGTCGAGGGGGTGGTTGATGAGCAGCCCTTCGAGCGTGTCGGCCTGCGACTTCTTCGCCCGCTCGCCGGGCTTGCCGCCGCGCGTGTAGTCGGCGGGGTAGTTGAGGGCGGCGACCGCCGGGTCGCGCTTGTCGTACTCGCCGGTGACGACGATCGTGCCGTCCTTCACCGGCGTCTGGCACCCCGGCACGACCTTCGGCTGCATGACGACGGTGCCGTCCGGCTTGCGCTCGCCGATCTCGACGAGGCACATCCGGCAGCTAGCGACGACCGACAGCGCCTCGTGCCAGCAGTAGTGCGGGACGAACACGCCGGCCTTGTCGGCCGCCTGGATGCAGTTCAACTTCTTGGTGCCGATCTCGACCGGCGCGTCGTTCACATAGACCGTTGGCATGTCGCAAGCACCCTGCAATATCCGACCCGGGACCGCGGAAATCAGCGCGTCGTGGCGGCGAGGCGCTTCCTCAACTCGCCGGCCGACACCTCCTCGACGCCGTTCTGCGTACAGACTAGGCCGCCGCGCTGGGCCGCGGCGAACTCGAACGCCCAGACGCCTTCGCGGGTTTTCGCCCCGGTCAGTACGATCCCCTGCTTCTGGATCAGCCCGAACGCCGGCGACTCGGCCTGCCGCAGCGCCCCCAACACTTCCGGCACGCTCGGCATCCGCCCGGCCGCGAGGGAGGCGGTGTCGATGTACAGGCGGATGTCGTCCATGTCCTTCTGGCCGACCGTCACGTTGCCGACGGGCGCTGTCGGGGCCGGCGGCGCGACGAGTGCCCCGGTCGCCTTCGGCGTAACCGGCGGCTTCGGCGGCGCGGGTGGCTTCGGCAGGCGGGCGAGGTGCTGCTTAACTTCGTCGGCCGACGCCCGACTCGCCACGCCGTTCACGAGGACGATCCCGCCCTTGGTGTCGGATTCAACCTCGTAAGCCCACAGACCGGAGGCGTCATTCGTACCCGTCAGGATGATGACACGCTCGTCGATCGCGGCGGGGATGTTCGGGAAGGTCCGCACCTCCGCCTTGATCCGGTCCGCGTCGGGCATCCTGCCGTCGAGCAGTTCGACCTGCTTGATGGCCAGCCCGAGCTGGTGGAAGTCGTTCAGCGCGACGGTCCGCCGGGCCGCCTGGCGGACGTTCTGCACCGCCCCGCCGCCGGGGACGTAATTCGTGTTCGCGCCGGGCGCGGGGGCCGGGTCGGGGGCGGTATCCTTCGCCTTCTTCTTGCACCCGACCAGTGCGCACGTCATCGCGAGGATCAACAGTAGTCGCACGACAGCCTCCCCGGTCGCGGGCCGCGACTGATTTAGTGGGCACCGACCACGCGCAACGCCTTCGCGTATTTGCTCCGCTCGCCGCTCTTGATCGCCGCCTCGAACTCGTCGCGGAACTTGCGGATGGCCGTCTTGACCGGCCACCCGGCCCCGTCGGCCAGCCCGCAGATCGTCGTCCCGGGCATGATCCCGATCCGGTCGGCGACATCGACGAGGATGTCGAGGTCTTCGCGCCGCCCCTGCCCGCGGCGGAGGCGGTCGGTGATCTTCTCCATCCACCCGGTCCCCTCGCGGCACGGGGTACACTGCCCGCAGCTCTCGTGGGCGAAGAACTGGCAGGTGTTGTGGAGCACGTCCACCATGCTCGTCTGGTCGTCGATCACGGTGACGGCGGCGGTGCCGAGGCCGAGGCACCCGACCCGGCCGGGGCCGTTGAAGTCGAGCGGGATGTCGTACTCGGTCAGGTCGCTGTCCTTGAGCTTGGCGTTGACGTTCACGAACCCCATGCTCAGCCCGCCGGGGTTGACGGCCTTCGCCTTCCGCCCCTTCCACACCCCCCCGCCGTGCGTCTCGACCAACTCGCGGATCGTCACGCCCATCGGCAGTTCGACGCACTTCGGCTCGTTCACGTGCCCGGCGATGGTATACAGCTTCGGGCCGTAGCTGCCGGCGTCGCGGGGGTTCTTCGGGTCTGGCGGGACGCCGAGCGACTTGAACCAGTCGTTGCCGCGGGCCATGATCTGCGTGACACACGCCAGCGTCTCGACGTTGTTCACGATCGTCGGCTTGCGGAAGGCCCCCTCGACGGCCGGGAACGGCGGCTTGATCCGCGGCCACGCCCGCTTGCCTTCCAAACTCTCGATCAGCCCGGTCTCCTCGCCGCAGATGTACGCCCCGGCCCCGCGGTGCAGCACGACATCGAGGTCGAACCCCGACCCGAGGATGTTCGCCCCGAGAAGCCCGGCGGCGTACAGGTCGGCGATCGCGGTCTGGAGCGAGCGGAAGGCGTCGCCGTACTCGTAGCGGACGTAGAAGAACGCCTTGCGAGCTTTGAAGGCGTAGCACGCCAGCATGATCCCTTCGAGCACCTGGTGGGGGTCGCGCTCCATCAGGATGCGGTTGTTGTACGTACACGGCTCGGACTCGTCGGCGTTGACGCACAGGTAGATCGGCCCGGGGTGGTCCTTCGGGAGGAAGGTCCACTTCAGCCCGGTCGGGAACCCCGCCCCGCCGCGGCCGCGCAGGCCCGAGTCCTTGACCTGCGCGACCACCTGTTCGGGCTTGAGGTCTTTGAGTACCCGCGCGACGGTGGCATACCCGCCGTCGGCCCGGTAGCCGGCGAGGCGCGCGCTGCCCGGCTTGTTGACGCGGGCGAGCAGGACGGGCTCAAAATGGGCCATGCGTGTGATCCATCAATGCCCTGGGACGGCCGTCCGGAGGCTCTATAGGCGCTTGAGGTCCGCGATCAATTCGTCGGCTTTCTCCGGCGTCACGTCCATGACGTGCTTGTCGTCGCGCAGGCACGCGGGGGCACCGTCGCACGCCCCGATGCACTCGGCGAACTCCAGCGTGATCTTGCCGTCCGGGGTCGTCTGCCCGCAGCGCACGCCGAGCTTGTGTTCGCAATGCTCGATCAACTCGTAGCCGCCGCGTAACATGCACGCCAGCCCGCGGCAGACCCACAGCCGCGTCGTGCCGAGCTTCTCCCCCTCGCCCTTGAAGAAGGCGTAGAAGGTCATCGTGTCGTTGACTTCCGACGGCGCGAGGTCGAGCAACTCGGCGATCTCGACGACCGCCTCGTTCGACACCGTCCGCAACTCGTCGTGGACGAGGTGCAGCGCCGGCAGCGTCACCGCCTGCTTGCGAGGGTACATCGGGATGTACGCCCGGATGCGGTCCTTCATGTCTTCGGTCAGAGCGCCCATCACTTACCCCAAAGCCCGTGGCTCTCGTTTACCGGTCGAGTTCCGCCGCGATGATGTTCAGGCTGCCGAGGATCGCCGCGATGTCGGAAATCTGGTGGCCTTCGACCAGTTGCGGGAAGACGGCGAAGTGGATGAAAGACGGCGGCCGGGTCCGCGCCCGCCACGCCCGGCCGCTGCCGTCGGAGACGACGTAGAACCCGAGTTCGCCGTTCGCCGTCTCGGTCGCGGCGTACACCTCGTCCACCGGCGGCTCCCACTGCCGGTTCCACATGAACAGTTCGAAGTGCTGAATCAGCCCCTCAATGCTGCGGTAAGTGGCGGACTTATCCGGGATTGTCATTTTGTCGTTGAGCGTGACGTTCACCGGCCCGCCGGGGATGTTTTCTACCGCCGCCCGGATGATGCTCACCGACTCGATCATCTCCTCCATCCGGACGTGATACCGGGCGTAGCAGTCGCCGCCGGTGGCGCACACCACCTTGAATGCCCCCTGCAACTCCGGGTAGGCCAAGTACGGCTCGTCCTTGCGCAAGTCGCGGACTACGCCCGCCGCCCGCGCCACCGGACCGCTACAACTGGTGCTGATCGCCTCGGCCTTCGACAGCACGCCGATCCCCTTCGTGCGGTCCACGAAGATGCGGTTGCGGTTGAGTAGCCGGGTCACGTCGGCGTGGGCCTTCGGGAAGGTTCGGACGAAGGTGCGGATCAGCCCGACCACGTCGTCGGTGATGTCGTTCATCAGCCCGCCGACCCGTGAAAAGCTCGGGTGGAACCGCTGCCCGGAGGCCGCCTCCATGACGTTGTAAATCTTCTCGCGCTCGTTGAAGGCGTACAGGAACGCGGTCAGTGCCCCGAGGTCGAGAGCGGCCGCCCCGACGCAGAGCAGGTGGTCGCTGATGCGGGCGAGTTCGGCGAGGATGACGCGCAGGTACTTGCACCGCGGGGTCACGTCGATGCCGAGCAGCTTCTCGACCGTGTGGTGCCAGCTCACCTCGTTGGCGAACGGCGAGATGTAGTTCATCCGGTCGACGATCGTGACGTACTGGTTGAAGTCGAGGTCTTCGCCGAGCTTCTCGAACCCGGAGTGGAGGAAGCCGATGTCCGGGACGGCCTTCACGACCGTCTCGCCGTCGAGGGTGAGGATCAGGCGCAGGGTGGTGTGCGTCGCCGGGTGCTGCGGGCCGAAGTTCAGGGTGTAGAGGAACTCCTGGTCGGCCCCGGCGACATCTTGGTACGGCAGCGTTTCGACCGGCATCGGTGATCCCCAGACAGATTTCACCGCAGAGAGCGCGGAGTACGCAGAGTAAAAAACAGAGTGAATGGCCTGCCAGACTCCGTACCCTTTTCTTCTCTCTGCGTCCTCCGCGAACTCCGCGGTGAATCCTCTATTAGCTCTCGGCCCGCGTGATGGTCGGGAAGTTGTGCCGCTCCCCCAGCCCGCGGAGCGGGTAGTCCTTGCGGAGCGGGTGGCTGGTGAACTCGGACGGCATCAGGATGCGGCGTAGGTCGGGGTGGCCGTCGAAGACGACCCCGAACATGTCGTACACCTCCCGCTCCATCCAGTCCGCACCCTTCCAGAGTTCGACCACCGACGGCAGGGCCGGGTCCGGGTCGTTCGTGAACGCTTTCACGAACACCCGCCCGCCGGTCGTCAGATTCACGAGCGAGTAAACTACGGCGTAGCGGTCGGTCGCGTTCGGGTAATTCAGGTAGTCGATCCCGGCCACGTCCGAGAGGAAGTCGAACCCACAATCGGTCTTGAGGCACGCAAGCAGTTCGTACAGCACCGCCTGCGCATTCTCCGCCCCGACCACGACCCGCGCGTTGTCGCGGAACGCGCTGGTGGTGAACGCGCCGGGGAACTTGGTCGCCAAGACTTCCTGATAGGTGGGCATGCCGTACTCCCTGAACCCAGGGACCGCAGTCCCTGGGCTTTCGCTCTGAGCTAGTTCAACGGCAGCCGGAACCGCGAGGCGGTGGTGAAGTCGCCGGGGGCGACGATCGCCTCCTCCGGCCCCAGCTCGCGGGCCAGCGTACTCGGCCCCTCGTAGGTCGTGCGGTCGGCGAACTCGCGGGCGTCGATCGTCCCCGTGCGCTGAATCTTCTCCTGGATGTCCAGCACCGCCCGGATCAACTGTTCCGGCCGGGGCGGGCAGCCGGGGACGTAGACATCGACCGGCAAGAAGCGGTCGATCCCCTGGACGGTGGCGTAGGCGTCGAACACCCCGCCGGACGACGCGCACGCCCCCATCGAGATGCACCACTTCGGCTCGGGCATTTGCAGCCAGATGCGCTGCAGCACCGGTACCATCTTCATCACCACCCGGCCGGCGACGATCATGAGGTCGCACTGGCGCGGGCTGAACCGCATCGCCTCCGACCCGAACCGGGCGAGGTCGTACCGGCTGCTCGCCGTCGCCATCAGCTCGATCCCGCAGCACGCCGTGGCGAACGGCATCGGCCAGAGGCTGTGCTTGCGGACGAGGTTGGCAACGTAGTCGAGTTTCGTCACCAGGAAGTCGGGCATGAGACCGGTCAGCGCCACTGGAACACCCCCTTGCGCCAGGCGTAGACGTAGCCGATCACCAGGGTGGCGAGGAACACGAGGATTTCTAGGAACACGACGTTCCCGAACGCGGCCCGCCACGTCGGGTCGCCGCCGTCCGCGTAGGCCAGCACCGCCCACGGGTAGAGGAAGAGGAGTTCCACGTCGAACACGAGGAAGAGGATGGCGATCAAGTAGAACTTGATGTCGAACTGCATCCGGGCCGAGCCGATCGGGTCCATCCCCGACTCGTAGGGCATCTGCTTCACGCGGGTCGGCTTGCGCGGCTTGAACGGGAAAAGGTGGCTGGCGGCCACCGTCCCGCCGGCGAAGGCGACGACGACGACCGCGTAGGCCAGGATCGGGTAGTAAGCCGCCGGGTCGAACGCCGGCTCGATGCCCGCGGCGGTCTGGACCGGAATCGGTGTCGTCATGGGGCCGCACCTTTCGCCGCGGGCAAGCTTGCCGAGATTATAGGCGCGATTGTGAAACTTTTCACAAGCCCGGCGAAAAAACGGCCCCGGCCTCACCGCGGGGCCGCTTCCGCCCGCACGCGGAGATAGTAGTGAGGGGGGAACGGTCGTCAAGCGAATGTGCCCGCCGGCCCGGACGCGGGTCAGCCCTTGACCAGTTCGTCCCACAGCTTCTTGTAGCCGCGGAGGTACTCGGTGCCGGCGGCCACGTCGAACGACTTGCCGACCTCGCACATCGTGTAGCGGTCGTAGCCCGCCCCGCGGAACAGATGGAACAGTTCGCGGTACGGGTAGGTGCCCTTCGCGTCGTTCTCCAGGTCGTTGATGTGGCAGGAGCGGATGAACGACCGCAGTAGCTCGAACGCGGCCGCGACCGACTTGTCGCCGTCGAGATCGGTGGGGTTCGAGTTCCACGTCAGCCCGACTGCAGGGTGCCCGCAGGCGTCCATGATGGCGCGGGCGTTCTTGGGCACTGCCGTCACCGCCCCGTGGACTTCGACGCAGATTTCTACCCCCGCGTCGCCGGCCGCCTTGCCGCACTCGGCCAGCGCCTTGCCGATCTGCTCGAACGTCTTCTGCGGGTCGGCCCCTTTCGGCACCCCGTTCGGGCGGACCTTCACGCCGCGACCGCCGAGGTCTTTCACCAGTCCGACGAACCGCTTGCACTCCTCGATATTCTTCTTCACGACCGCCGGGTCGTCGGAGTGGAACTCGCATACGCTGCCGCACCCCCAGAACACGACGCCCGAGTCGGCGAACTGCTTCTTCACGTCCGCACGCTTCTCGGCGGTGAGGGCCGGTTCGACGCCGTGCTTGTGCGTCGTGCGGCACTCGACGGCCGCGATACCGACCTCCTTGCAGACTTTGAGGATCGTCGGCAAGTCCCAGTCTTTCGGCACGTTGTACGTCACGAGGCCGAGCTTGAACTTAGGTGCGGCGTCGGCCGCGATTGCAGCCGAACCGGGAAGCAGGTTGGCGGCGGTGGCACCGGCGACCCCCGCGAGGAATGAGCGACGGCAGAGCGGCGTCATGGCGAAGGTCCGGGAGGGTATGGGTGTCGCTAATCGAAACCCATCATGGCCGTTCGGTATCGGGATGCAAGCGAAAATTCTTTTCGCGCGGGGACAATAACCCGGCCCCGGCGCGCATCGGATGTGGTGAGAGGATGGCAGCCCTCTCGTGTGGGAGCGACTTCGCCGGGCCGGTTGGTGAGGGACTGGCAGCGTCCCCGACCCAGCCGGCCCGGCAGTCCATTTCCTGGATTCACTTCGACGTGTGATCGTGGGTGATCTTCCACCCGTCCGCGAACTTGCGAAGCACCAGACTGAACCGCCCGCCGACCGTCTCCTTCGTCAGCACTAATTCCCATTTCCCTCGAACGAGTGCGGCGTCGGCGCTCAGCACCTCGACTTCCAGGTCGTCGAACGCGAGCTTGCCCATCTCCTTGCCGTCCGCCTGATACGTCTTCACATACCGTTCCTTCGTGGACACCCAACCTTTGACGAGCTTCGACCCGGACGTGAAGGTCAACTCGTCGCTGTTCCAGTACCCGGCCATGAAGCCGTCGAGGTCGCCCGCGTTCCAGGCGTCCCGCTGGGCGTCGAGGACGGAGCAGATGCGCGGTTTGGCCTCGGAGTTTCGGATAGGTTCTAGCTGCATCCATATTCCCCAGCCGGCGAGTCCGAGAACCAGGATCAGGTTCAGCAAGCATCCGAGCGGTAGTAGTCGTGTGGGCCGGGCTCGCGGCGGGGGTTCCGGGTTTGGCGTGTCGCTCATGGGTTCTCCGGTGCAGGGGTCTGCCGAGTATACCCGGCCGGGTTTACCGCGGGGGAGGCGGCGACTAGAGTGAAGGATACCCCGGTCCCACGGAGTTCCCGCGATGCAACAGGCGCTCGACTGGCTCGACCGGAATCACGAAGGCATCGTCCGCGGGCTGGCGGAGCAGGTCGCCATCCCGAGCATCAGCACCGACGGCGAACACCACGCCGAGATCGACCGGACCGCCGCCCTCACGTCCGACCAGATGCGCGACGCCGGGCTGCAGAACGTCGAAGTGCTGCGGGTCGGCAAGTCGCTCCCCTACGTCTACGGCGAGTGGCTCGACGCCCCGGGCAAGCCGACCGTCTTCCTGTACGCCCACCACGACGTGCAGCCGATCAACTACGTCGAACACTGGTTGTCCGACCCGTGGAAGCTGACCCGCCGCGACGGCCGCCTGTTCGCCCGCGGGTCGGCCGACGACAAGGGGGCGATCAGCGCCTTCCTCGGGGCCATCGCCGCCTACCGCAAGACCTCGAACCAACTCCCCTGCAACATCAAGATGGTGGTCGAGGGCGAGGAGGAAGTCGGCTCGAAGAACTTGCTGAAGTTCTTCGAACTGCACCGCACGCGGATCAAGTCGGACGTGATCGTGGTGTGCGACACCGAGAACATCGAGGTCGGCACCCCGAGCATCACCTACTCGCTCCGCGGCATTGTCGGCTTGCAGGTTGAAGTGACGAGCGCCAAGATGCCGGTCCACAGCGGCATGGGCGGCGGGGCGCTGCCGGACGCGGCCATCGCACTAAACCACATCCTCGGCCGGCTCTACTGGGACAACGGCGCGCTGCCCGTGGACGGCCTGTACGACCAGGTCCGCCCACTCAGCGAGAAGGAGCGGCAGGGGTTCCGCAAGCTGCCGTTCGACGAGGTCAAACTGCGCCGCGAGATCGGCCTCGTGCCGTCGGCCCGGTTCGCGATGGAGGCGGGGTACAACGAGTACGAGCAGACGTGGCGGCGGCCGGCCGTGACCGTCATCGCCCAGGAGGCGAGTTCGATCAAGGGGGCGTCGAATCAGGTGCTGCCGAAGGCGACGGCGGTCCTGAGTTGCCGCATCGTCCCGGACCAGGAGCCGGAGGCGGTGTACGACCGGCTGACCGAGTTCCTGATGCGCGACCCGCCGTGGGGCGTCGAGGTGAAGGTAACGCCGCACGGCCCGCCGGTGAACTGGTGGATGACCGACCCGAACGGCCCGGCGTTCGAGGCCGCGCTCGGGGCGATGCGGGCCGGGTTCGACCACGACCCCATCGCCATCGGCTGCGGCGGGAGCATCGGCTTCGTCGGCCCGCTTTCGGACCTATTCGGCGGTGCCCCGGCCCTCTTGATGGGCATTGAAGACCCGGCGAGCAACGCCCACGCCCCGAACGAGAGCCTACACGAAGGCGACTTCAAAAAGCTGATGGCGTCGCTGGTGCGGCTGTTCGACAACCTCGGCAAGCTGACGCCGGCGCGGGTGAAGTGAGGGGAGATAAAGGAAGTGAGAGGAGATAAAGACAGGGAACGCGGACGACGCGGGATGAAACCCCGCGGATCAAAGACAGGA
>Ga0105048_10005328_pt1 | contig 20787 bp, 12 predicted proteins | sample MAT05_FD_78382 | JGI IMG/M metagenome (GOLD analysis project Ga0105048, IMG submission 78382) | Freshwater microbial communities from Lake Fryxell liftoff mats and glacier meltwater in Antarctica - MAT-05 | ecosystem: Environmental > Aquatic > Freshwater > Ice > Liftoff microbial mat | place...
AGTCGACAATGCCCCTCCAACAATAATTTGTCCTGCTGCTCAATCCATCGTGTTAAATGCATCATGCACCGGTGTGCTTGGTGACTATAGAAGTCTTGTTACGGCTACAGACAACTGCACGGCTACGGCATCCTTAATACGAACTCAATCACCTGCGGTTGGCACAGCCGTGTCCGGTGTTGGAACAACGTTGGTTACCATAACAGTAACGGATGTTTCAGGTAACACCACAAACTGCTCATTAAATGTAAATAGAATTGATACTTCGCTTCCGGTTATTGCATGTCCCGCTACCCAAACACTTACCGCTGGATCAAGCGGAACTGTTGCATTACCTGATTACAGATCTCTAGCAACACTAACAGCGCCTTGCTTCCCCGGAGGATCATCATCTATTATTCAAACTCCAGCGCAGGGTACTTTAATAAATACCGCAGGCATTCAATCTATAAATTTGGCTTATACAAGCCCATTGGGAGTTGCTGTTAGCTGTAACTTTAATGTTTCAGTCATTATCGCTACAAAAATTGATCTGTCAGCAACATCGTCAAATATGAGCGAGTTGGCCGGTACAATTACAATTCCTGTGACAATTCAAAATCCATCAGCTACCTCTGCAACGGTTGTTCAACTTGCTGTTTCATTGGGAAATGTTGCAAAGATTAATAATTACTCCACTCAAACTGTCACATTCCCTGCAGGAAGCAGCGCGACACAAAACGTGAATGTAACTATCACAGATGATCTACTCTGCGAGGGAAATAGCGAAATAAACTTTGTTTTACAAAATATATCTGGTGGCAATTCAGCGTATCTTGGGACTTCCAATAATTATCTTTTGACTATCGCCGATAATGACGCAGTCACAAACTCATGGCTTACAGATAATTTTGAATTGGGAACCATCAGTGGCTGGAATCAAAACAGTGCCAGCACTTGGGTTGCGAGTAATGTTAACCCTAATTCTGGCGCATATTCTTTGAGACATAATGTTTCAAGTGTATCGGGAGTTTCGTGGATTAGCAGAAATATAGACAAGAGAGTCCTTCAGGGCCTCAACACAATCTGGAGATTTAATCTGAATCATTACTTTACTGACCCTTCATCCGATGATAATTTCCTAGTATATCTTTCTTCATCCAATGCAAATCTCAATAACGCTCAACTCAATGGTTATGCAATTGGTGTTTCACCAGCCAACGCTACTGATCCTGACTATGTAAATTTATACAGAATTGAAAATGGCGTCATTGTTCAAACACTAATTAATACTAGTTTCGATTGGAATGCTTCGCACAGTGAGATTGGATTCGAAATCACAAGAAATACATCTGGTACTTGGACTATCAATATAGATAGTGACGGTGATTTTAATAATCTTGCTCCGCAAGGAAGTGCAACAGATAATACTTTCAAAGAACTTTCTTATTTCGGGTTAAAATATACATTTACTGCTGCAACTGCCGGAAATCTATCAATTGATGATATTACAATTTCTAGCTCCGGTTGTCCATGCACTTGGTATAGTGTTCAAAGTGGAAATAGTGATGGAAGTATTTGGTCTAAAACACCTTCGGGAAGTGCGCAACTAGCTAATTTTTCAGAATTCGATAATTTTATCATTCAATCGGGACATCAGGTTTCTATGTCGGGATTAATGTCTGCAAAAAACTTTACTTTATCAACGAATGCTTTGCTAGACCCGGGAAGTAATGATGCATTTATATTCGGTGATTTTACAAACAACGGAAGCGTTGTAAATGGCGCTGGCACAATTCATTTTAAAGGAAATTCTTCGCAAACAATAAGCAGCGCATCTGACATTACTCTTTCAAATGTCAATATTGATAATGACGGAAACAGCGTTACTTTTAATGGACCCGCAGAAATGTTAATTACCAATGCAATTCGTGTTGATGAGGGAACTTTCAATTCAGGAGATAAACTCACGTTGGTTTCTACAGCAACTTCCACGGGAGCTGTTGGAACAATTGCAAACTCTGCTGACTTTATCGGTGACATAACTCTACAGCGTCATATACCGGCAATGGGAAATTACATTTACGGTAGTTATATCGGATTTGGTTCTCCATTACTCAATCAAACTATTGCCGATTGGGATGATGATATTATAACCTCGGGTTTCGTGGGGTCTGATTATCCACCCCCATATCCATTCACCAATATTTACTGGTTCGATGAAACTCTCTCCGGTACGATCGCAAATGGATACGTGCCTGTAACTTCGCTCAGCGAGCAAGTCGCTCACGACAAAGGATACTTTGTTTATCTGCAAACTCCAGCTCAAATGGTTGACGTAAAAGGTGCGATTCAAAAACATAGTTTTGATACTTATCTAAGTTATACCGATTTCGGTCAAACCACAATAGATGGCTGGAATCTTCTAGTGAATCAATATCCTTCTGAAGTCGATTTCAGGTCAATGGCTAACAACGGTTCGGGTGTAAGTTCATATTCTTTGTTTGATGCTGAATCTAATAACTTCAGAGCTTACAATGCATTCTTGAACATCGGAACTGCTCCTCGCTACATCGCCTCAAGCCAAGCGTTTTTTGTCAAAGCTTCTGCCCCAAGTGCTTATCTGCATTACGATGAAACTTACAAAACAACTCAGGGAGTAGCTTTCGAAAGAACCGAGGAAGAAGAGGAAGAGGAAAATACTCCAAACATTGTTTTTGAAATCACTTCGAGCAATGGAAGTTTTGATCAATCAATACTTGCATTCAATCAGAACACTTCGTACAATTACGAAAACATATCAGATATTCTGAAAATAAACAGTAGCGACAATCTTGCCACTGAACTCGCTCTTTTATCTGCCGATCAGCAATTGCTCACACTCAACTGCATCCCTTTCGGAGAAACTTCTGTGCCCGTCTATGTTAAACTTCCAGCAGCCGGCAACTTCACGTTCAAAGTAAACTCAACAAATAATCTCCCTGATAACTTCTGTCTATGGGTTGAAGATTTGATTACCGGAACTACCATTCCTGTTGAACCCGGGCAGCAAATAATTCTGAATACTTCAACTCCATATGCCGGTAATAGACTTCTCATTCACACATTGCCATCTCTAACCATTATATCAAGTAATGTAGATTGTTTTAGCAACACAAATGGTGAACTTGCTGTTGCAGGAAGTTCCGATGCCTGGATAAATATAAACGATCCTTCGGGCATCGAATTATATGCCGGTAACGGACCAGTTCTATTGGCTGATATTACTGCCGGACTTTATGAAGTTACAATCTCATATCTAAACGATGTCTGTGCTTCAATTATCCGTACTGTTGAAATTCTTCAGCCTGCTGAAACTGTTGTTGCATTATCGGAATACCAGGTTGATCATTGCAATGAATCGGGCAATGGATCTTTTGTGATCGAAGTCCAATCTGCAAGTGAATATTCATACACAATTACCAATTCATCAGGACAAATAATTGATTTAGGATCATCCCAGGATACACAACTCATACTTTCTGATTTAACTCACGATACCTACGAAGTTCACATCGAAAATGGATGTTTCGCAAATTTAATAAGCGTTAATATCGCTGACCCATTTACCGTCGTAGCAGACATCTCCAGTGCTGAATCATTGATCGATATTACTGGCGAAAATGATCATTACGTTTTGATAGAACAAAATTCACTAAATGCAACATCATTCTACTGGTCAATGGACAACGGTATAGAATCAACCGAATCATCATTCGGCTATCAGTTTGACGAATCAGGACAATACACATTGATGCTTATTGCCTCCAATGATGTTTGCTCTTCATCGGACTTCATTCAAATAAATGTATCCGAAATTTTGAGCGTAACTGAAAATGTAATGACCGCTTTTGCGACTATTGCCAATACTTCCGAATTGCTATCGATCACTCTTAGCCAAACTCAGGGTGAAGACGCGTGCCTTATGTTATATGATTTGAATGGAAAACTACTTGAAACAAAAAACTCTATAGCCGTCAACGGTTCCATTATTAACACAGATATTTCAAACTATGCTTCAGGAATTTATCTCGCAGTGCTGACGCTAAACAACAAAACTCTTGTGAGTCATAAATTTTTCTGTGATTAACAATATTCAAAATACTAAACCTGACCCGACAAGCTTTCTTGTCGGGTTTTTTGTTGGTTGTATATTTGATGATCAGAAATCACTTCATGCAGGAATATGTAATCATTGTTGCCGCGGGCTCAGGCTCTAGAATGAAATCCGTTCTGCCCAAACAATTTCTTGATCTTGGCGGCCAACCTGTTGTTGCGCGCACTATTCAACGATTTTATGACTACAACAACTCCATCGGAATTATTCTTGTGCTCAATCATGATTATGTAGAATTTTGGAAAGACCTTTGTCGTACCATCAATTTTAACGTTCCACATCAAGTCATTGCCGGCGGCGTCGAGCGTTTTGACTCCGTGAAAAAAGGGTTGGCCGAAATAAAAAGTACAGACGGAATCGTTGGTGTGCATGATGCCGTGCGTCCTCTTGTAAGTAATCATACTCTAATTTCATGTTATCACATGGCAAAAGAAGTTGGCAACGCAGTGCCTGCAATTGCCATTCACGATACATTGCGACAAGTTGATGGGGGTATAAGCAAAACTGTTAATCGTGATCATTTTAGAGTTGTACAGACTCCTCAATGTTTTGAAATTAATCTCATGCGCACCGCATACAATCAAGAGTTTAATCCATCGTTCACCGATGATGCTAGTGTTGTTGAATCTGCCGGTATTAAAATCGTGCTGGTGGAGGGCAATAAGGACAATATTAAAATTACAACTCCCGAAGATCTTGCTTTGGCAAAAAGTTTGCTGTCGCAATAGAAAATAAATAATTGTCATGAATAAAATACTCTCAATACTCACCTTGTTTCTCACTTTGGCAATCCATGTTTCGGCTCAAGATTACGAACGCTTTCAAAGAAGAAAAGGAAGACAACAAGTCAAACTCGAAAGAGCCGAAAGACAAGGAAAAGTCAGTTCGGAAGAAAAGGCCGAGATCAACAATAGACAAGAAAAACTTGATCGCGTTAATCGTAAGGCGGTCCGAAATGGTCATGTAAACAATCGCGAACAGGCTAAGCTCAACCGCAATCTTCGCAAGGTTAAACGTGAAACTCGCAGAGCAAAAAAATAGCTTTTGTCAGTTCGATTCCATTTTCCTGTTGTGATTCGGTGTTTAAAACTTACCCAGATTTACTCTGTTTGAAAAGCGTTTCTTTACCGTCAAAATTAATTGGAATGAATGTTCTTATTCTAGGATCCGGCGGGCGCGAACATGCCTTCGCTTGGAAAATTTCTCAAAGTCCGTTGTTGTCTCAACTTTATGTCGCCCCCGGAAATGCAGGTACCAAAGCTGTTTCAGAAAATGTTGAAATAGATATATTAAACTTTCCGGAACTAAAGTCCTTTGTTCTTTCAAAAAATATTTCGCTGGTTCTAGTGGGTCCAGAAATTCCGCTGGTTGAAGGTATTGTAGATTATTTCAAAAGTGATCGTGATTTGAAAAACATTATGATTATTGGGCCATCAAAACTGGGCGCCCAACTCGAGGGAAGCAAAGATTTCTCGAAACATTTCATGCTGAAGTACAACATTCCAACTGCCCGTTATTCAACATTTACCATAGACACTCTCGAAGAAGGAAAAAAATTTCTCGAGACGCTCAAACCGCCTTATGTCCTAAAAGCTGACGGACTCGCTGCGGGCAAAGGTGTGCTTATTCCAACCGAGCTCGAAGAAGCTAAAAAATCGTTGGAAACTTTGTTGTTTGGCCAATTTGGAGAAGCAAGCAGTAAGGTTGTAATAGAAGAATTTCTTCCGGGAATAGAGATGTCTGCTTTTGTAATCACTGATGGTGTAAGTTACAAAATTCTTCCCGAAGCTAAAGACTATAAACGCATTGGCGTAGGTGATACCGGTCTAAATACTGGAGGAATGGGGGCTGTTAGCCCCGTTCCTTTTGCTAGCGAATCTTTTCTTAAGAAACTCGAAGAGCGCGTAATAAAACCAACCATAAATGGCTTGCGCAGCGAAAACATTCCATATGTTGGTTTTGTATTCTTTGGCATCATGGTGGTAAACGACGACCCTTTTGTAATCGAATACAATTGCAGAATGGGTGACCCAGAAACGGAAGTTGTGGTGCCAAGAATAAAAAATGATCTTCTCGAAATATTAATCGCCACTGCAAACGGCAAACTTGATTCTGTAATTATCGAAACTGACAAACGATTTGCAACAACTGTGATGCTCGTCTCGGGCGGGTATCCGGAAGACTATCAGAAAAATAAAATCATCCGTGAAATAGAAAATGTCAAAGAGGTTTTCACATTCCACGCTGGCACCACATCTTTAGGTAACGATATTGTTACTAGCGGTGGGCGTGTTCTAGCGATTACGGCCATAGATGACGAAATAAAAACTGCGATCATGAAGTCCATGACCGCAGCTCAAAAAATAGAATTCGATGGTAAATATTATAGAACAGATATCGGTCTCGATGTATTAAAGTTTATTTGATTTTACCCAAAATTCAATATTGAGCTCAAGCGAAATCCGCTATTGCTTTATTATTTTATTTTGTAATAGGTCTCATCTCCGGTATCATAGAAATAACTATTCTGAATATTCTTTTCAAAGAATGCTTTTAATTCATCCGAGCTAGTGAACTTCTCTCTGATATTTGCTGTAACAGGCGAAATAGTTACTTTAAAATCACCATTTGAAGTAAGCTTGTAGAAGTAGTAAGAACTATATTCCGAATCTTCTTTTAAGTTCAAAAACATTGATCCTTTCACATCAGTAAAATGCCCATAAAATTTTGTTATTGTCGGCTCACTACCCTCATAACCCGGCTCTGTTTTTACAATTTCCATCTGATCTACAACTCCTTTTTTTACTTCTATTTTGGTTCCATCCGAATCAGACATTTCCCATGTTCCTATAAAATTATCAGCAACTTTTATTCCTTGAGCACTCAGCGGAACTTCGCTATTGTATGGGCAAGCGGTAAATAAGATTGCAGTTACAAATAATGTAAACATCCAAGATAATTTTTTCATAATCGCTGTTTTTTATAATTAGATACCCGACAAATAACGGAATTAGTTTTGATTTACAGCTACGGAATTAAACGTAGTTACTTTTTGAAGAAACGAATATCGAATGAAGTTCCTTTTCCCAAGTTGGTCTTAATGTCCATCGTTGCGTCCAACTGCTCAACCAATGAATATACTAATTGAATTCCAAGAGAGTCTGTTTTCTCGTATTTAAAATCCTTTTGCAAACCAACTCCATTATCAGACACTTTTAAGTGAATTTCGTTTACAATTTCTTTGAGAACAAGCTTTAGTTTACCAGTCTTTTTGCCCGCAAATGCATATTTCAACGCGTTACTTATAAGCTCGTTTACTATCAATCCACATGGTATGGATTGGTCGAGGCTCAAATAAATCTGCTCCATTTCAGGCTCAAAGGACACAACCGTGTTTTCCAATCGATAACTCTGTATCAGATTCGATGTAATCGTAGTGAGATAATCTGTAAATTCTAACTTACTGAAATCTGCAGTTCTGTATAGTGTTTCATGTATGTATGCCATACTTTTTATTCGCTGTTGACTCTCTTCCAAAATCTCTTTGGTGCGCTCATCATCCACATAAGATGACTGCAAGTTTAGTATGCTTGATATTACCTGCAGATTGTTTTTTACTCTATGATGAACTTCTTGTAACAGCACTTCTTTTTCCTTTAGAGAGTCTCGCACCTTGCGATCGATCTCCTTTCTTTCGGTTGTGTCGTAAGCCAGACATGAAATCTCATTTAGCTGACCATCCATATAAATTGGATTTAAAAAAATCTGTATCCAAATAGTTTTGCCGTCTCCATCTTGAAGTGGCAACTCAAATTGTTGGTGTCTTCCTTTAAAGGTGTTATTAAATCCCTGTAATTGCCCTTGATAAAAGTCGGGATTCACATTTTTAATTAGTATGTCAAGAATGTTGTCTCCCAAAATGACATGCACCCCGTGATTGACATCCATCCATGTCACAAAGTTTTTATTTTGGCTTGTAATTTTAAAGTCTGAATCCACTGTGCAAATCATTAGGTTTTCCGTAGAATTCAAAATGGACTCAAGTTTTGCTTTTTCGGTGCTTGTCTCGCGTTGTTGAGCCTTTAACTTACCCTGTGTCTTTTTGTGCTCCTCAATTTCCTTTTTTAGCACCGTGTTGATCTCTTCTATCAATCTCAACCTTATCTGCTCCTGAACGAGCTGCTTGCGAGCCGTAACGTTGTTAAGAGTAATCTGAATGGATGGCTTGTTTTCGTAAACAGTTAGAATTGATTTAATTCCAACGTCTACCTCGTTGCCTTTGCTATCTATAATTTTAATCTCCTTATATTCTATTTCCTTTCCCTCACGAATATTCTCCAAGTCTTCTTTGATCTCTCCTTTGCATTCTGAGGTAATAGAATTGATGAATGTCTTATCGTACAAATCATCTTCTTCTTCGACCGAAAACAAAGTACACCCTGCGTGGTTGATATATTTTATTTTTCCTTCTGTAAGAATGATGACTCCATTGGGAGAGTTTTCTAAAAGATTCTTGAATCGGAATACACTCTGCTCAAGCGCAAATTCAGCTTTTTTTCTTGATGTAACATCATTGATAACCAAGGCAAGAACTTGCAACCCTTTATACTTGACAAAACTTCCTGATATCTCAACAAAAATAGTTTTACCATTTTTATCGAAGGTTCTTATCTCACTTCTATTCAGTTGTGAAATTTCAATCCCTCCTTTCACTCTTTTGGTATCCTGTGGTGTAAAGAACTCCGTGAGCTTTCTACTTATCACATCATTTCTAGTTGGATATCCAAACAATTGTGCAAACTGATCGTTCGAATCAATCACAAAATCTTCATGGCAGAATACTACACTGTCATTTGAAACACTGCTGAGAATCTTAAATCGCTGTTCGCTTTCCTGAAGTGATTTTTCAAATTGACGCATTTCTGATATGTCAATCAAAGTTCCACTGACATATGAAATTCCATCATCTGATTTTTCGAGATACGAATTTTCTAAACAACTAGCTGTAGTGCCATTCTTGCGTAACACTTCTACTTCAAAATTTATAAGTACCGGCTGTTTCTCCAACTGTTGCAAAAACTTCTTTCGCTCAGAACTTTTAAAATAAAAATCAGAAACATTTCTTCCTAAAAGTTCAAATGGTTCTTTGTATCCAAGTATTTGGGCAAAAGCCAAGTTGCATGACACCAGCTCTCCCGATAGTTTTGATTTATAAACACCGGCGAGATTTCTTTCAAAAAGTAATCTGTATTGGTCAATGGTCGAGTCTTGTGACTCTTTATTTATCTTTATAAGACAATACTTTATCCCGTCTTGTTTTATGAGAAAATAAATGATTCTGTTTCCGTGATGGATGAGTTCGTCTGAATAATAGGAAGCCTCATTTAAGCCTTGTCTAATAACTTCACTTTTTTCACGGGAAACGTTTTTTTGAAGCAGAACATCTATGGATGTAGTGTATAGCAATTCTTCCGGTAAATTGAAATAAGCTTGAAAATTTTTATTAAAATACCTTATCACCAGCGTCTCAAAATCTGCAACTGCGAGAATCTCGGTATTGCTACTGAGTAGTGCCGCAATACGCGGAGGAATATCTGATTTAATTGTCTTCAACTAGGGTTGAGGGTAGTCGTATTTTTTGGCCGTTAATCTTTACTGCCAATCCTGCTTCATACTCCATTTGCAGTTCGAGAGTTCCAATTTCGTCGTAATATTCCCAGCGGCCGTGCAATTCCCCTGCCAAATATTCTCCACGCATTTTTAATTGACCACTTCTATACCAGTATTTATGTTTGCCTATAGGCGATCCGGCCGAAAATTCTCCTTCAAAAGCTTTCTTCGCGTTGTCGTAATTCCATACCCATTCTCCATGCAGCTCTCCATCCAAATATATGCCCTCCTCTGTATGATCATTGATGGTTAGTTTCCATGGACCGTTCTTGGCACCATCAGTATAATCTCCTTCATTTATAACTACCGCCAATGAATCATATTCTATTGCATGTCCATCTTCCCTTCCCCTGCGGTAATATTCATCTCTGTGTAGCGTTCCATCTCCATAAAACCATCTCCATTGTCCTGTTGCTAAGTCTGATTTGTAAACTCCTGTCTGTTCTACTTTTCCATTTTGATGAAAATATTTCCACGGCCCCTCATGCAATCCTTCAATATATTCTCCTTCCGCTCTCGTTTCTCCAGAATTATAAAACAATTTCCATTTTCCAATTCTTCTTCCTAAACTATCCAACATTCCTTCTCCTACCAAAAGACCATTCTCATACAAAAAACCACTTATCTCTTTTCCCAATGAGTCAAACTCTCTAAAAGTCCCATGCTTTTTATCTTCTCTGTAACTTCCAGCCAATTTGAGAGTTCCATCTTCAAAATATTCCTTTCTTATATCCAGTACCGCAGATTCTCCATCGTCAGAAGCTAGAACTCCGTCAACATATTTTTCCATTTTTTCAAGATTTGCCTTTCGGTCAAAAAACTTGAATATTCCATTTCGTAGTCCATTGGCGTAGTTGCCCTCTACTTTAAGCGATCCATTTTCGTATAAGTCGCGCCAAATACCGGTTCTTTTATTCTGTGTATTATATCTGTTTATTTTTTCTGAATTATATATAAATCCATTGCGATATGAAATCATTGTTATTATTCTTCCATCCTCAGCAAATTCCGTGGCTTTGCCTTCCTCTTTGTTGTTTTTAAAACCAAAAATTTTTTGCAGCTCGCCAGTATTATAAAATGTTTTTGCTAAACCTTCTTTGATATTGTTCAGGTAAGTATACTCTTCAATCAGAATCCCTTTTTTGCTGTAAATTCTTTCTACGCCAAATTTTAAATCAGCTTGGTATTCTATGCTTCTTTCAAGCGTCGAATCTTCTCTGTAAAAAATCCAATTGCCCTCAAGTTTCAATTCTTTGCGGTTGCCTTCTGTTTTTAACCCTCCATCCTGATAGTAAGTTTTCCAGTAACCATCAGGCTTACCGTTGACTAGTGTGCCTTCGCTGCTAAGCGTTTTTGAATCTGGAAAATAATATTTTGTGTACTGCGCAATGCCATCAATCCCGCAAAACAAGCTGAGTGCAAAACTGAAAATATAGATGACTTTATGATTCATAAACTTCGAAGACAAATCTACTCGGTTTCAGGTGGAACGTTATCAAATGTCAAAAAGTGCTTATCAACTCATATAAATAATATATTCTTTTAAAAGAGATTAATAGTCTTTTAATAGTCTTGTTCATTCTGTGTATAAAATGATCTCTGGAAGCTTGTTTTCTGCTCTTATGCACATTATAATGGATTCGGCCAACATTTTATCAGAGTATGTTAATTCTATGAATCAGTTACTTAATGCTGTTGTCAACATAATGTGAATTTTGATGGGTGCTAGTAAGTTTTTATAAAACTAGTGCACCAAAATGTGTAGTGTTGCGCTGATAAATCTCTGAATAAAATTGGTTAATGGTGATGCTAACACCAAACGTTTGTATACCTGATCTAAATTTCCTGATTTCCAAATTTACTTACATTTAGTTTTAAGAGGTTTTACCACCATTATTTCGAACAATTGTCAATTACTCTGACATTCCTTATAATGTTGACCAATAGTTGTTTGGTGAATTCTGTTATTTTACCGGGCACGATAATTACCTTTGACAAATCAAAAAAAATGTTTAACTAAGAATGATACACATTGGAACCGATCATGCTGGATTCGAACTTAAAAAGTCGATTTTGGATCTTTTGATTAATGAAAAAATAGAATTCAAAGATCATGGCACTTATTCGACCGAACGTGTCGACTATCCTGATTATGCGCATTCCGTAGCAATTTCGGTTGAGGGTGATAAGGAGTCAATGGGTATACTTATTTGTGGTTCTGCTAATGGTGTATGTATTACAGCCAATAAACATCAAGGTATCAGAGCTGCTTTGTGCTGGAACGAAGAGGTTGCAAAACTTGCCAAACAGCACAACAACGCGAATATCATTGGTATTCCTGCCCGTTTTATAGATACAGAACTTGCAAAGAAAATGGTACTACTTTTTTTGAATACTCCTTTCGAAGGAGGCAGACATCTAACTAGAGTAAATAAAATTAGCTGTAACTAGAGTATGAATAAGTATTTGATTACTGCACTTTGCGTTTCATTTTCGGTTTTTCACGTGGATCATATGTTGGCTCAAAAGGATACCGTGGCAATTAAATATGCAGATCTAATTGATACCAAAGAATTACAAAAACACCTCACAATTCTCGCCTCAGATGAATATGAGGGACGTGAGACCGGAACCAAAGGCCAGAAAATGGCTGCACAATACATAGCGGAGTATTACAATTCTATTGGTGTACAACCCGTTGTTAATGGATCTTATTTTCAAAGTTATCCCTTAAAAAAAGAATCGTATAGCAATTCAATGGCATCTTTTAATAACGAGAGCTTTAAGTTCGTTCAAGACTTTTATACCATGGGTGTAGATTTTGAAACGCTTGAAACAGACGAGTTTATTTTTCTAGGTTATGGTATTGAAGATAAAAATTACAATGACTATAAAAAGTATGATGTAAAAGGTAAAGTTGTTCTTTGTTTGTTAGGCGAACCGCTTGACAAAGAAGGTAAAAGTCTTATTACCGGAACTCTCACTCCAAGCGATTGGAGCGCTGACTGGAGAACCAAACGAGAGATAGCACAGCAAAAAGGTGCCAAAGCAATTGTGATGATCAACATGCAATACGCCATGTATATTCAACGCGTAAAATATTGGTTGGAACAGCCCGCAATGGATTTAGAATATCCATCAAAACGAGAGATTACGGAACCCTCGATTGCGACTGTTTTTATTTCACCGGCCTTTGCAAACAAGTTGTTCAGTGCCAAAAAAGTAACGGTAGAGCAGCTTCAAAAGAATATTGCAATTAAGAAAAAATCAAAAAAAATTGTGCTTAGAGAAAAGCTCAGTTTTCACATGGAACTAAAGTCGGAGCGGCTATCTGCTGAGAATGTACTTTGTTTTATCGAAGGTTCAGATCCAGTATTAAAAAATGAAATTGTTGTTATTTCTGCGCACTACGATCACATTGGAATTGTCAATGGTCAAATCAACAATGGCGCTGATGATGATGGTAGTGGAACTGTTACTACTCTTGAATTGGCCAAGGCTTTTAAAAAAGCAACCGATGATGGTAATGGACCTAAAAGAAGCATTCTAATTTTAAATGTAAGTGGCGAAGAAAAAGGATTACTCGGAAGCGAGTGGTATGCAGCTTTTCCAATTTATCCATTAGAAAATACAGTTTGTAACTTGAATATTGACATGATTGGCCGTACGGATGATGCTCATAAAAAAGAAGAATATGTCTATCTAATCGGGTCCAATAAATTGAGCACCGAGCTTCACGCCATTTCCGAAAATGCTAATAAAACCTATACCAATCTCGAATTGGATTACACATACAACGATCCCGATGACCCCAATCGTTTTTATTACCGCTCAGATCATTACAACTTTGCTAAAAACAACATTCCTGTAATTTTTTATTTCAGTGGCGTTCACGCAGATTATCATAAACCGGGCGATGATGTTGAGAAAATTCGATTCGAAAAAATGGGAACAATCGGAAAGCTTGTATTTCACACAGCATGGGAGGTCGCAAATAGACCAGAAAAATTAAAGGTCGATGTGACAAATGATTTTAAAAGATAATACCAAAAGCCTGTATCAATTAGCTCAAATTGCGCATCAATAATGGCTTTGGAAAATACCGTTTTGATTGATGTTTAGCACAATCCATAGAAACGGAATTGGACTTATATCGCATAAGTATCCGTTGTAAGCCAATAGTGAGAAACGGTATCGGCCTATAACAGCCACTAACAAGGCACTTACCGCTGCAGGCATCCAGAACTAGTGCAAAATATATTATATGCAGCATTGGTATAATACATAAATCCATACTATAGAGGACTGTATTATATGTGTCGGTGTACTGCCGAACGGAAAGGTGTGACAGATCAATCTTCGCGTCACTCAATTACTACATACGCTCGTACTCCTTGATATTATACCAAAAAATCAAACCTGTTTTTGGACTAAAGTATATTTCATTTCGGTGTAAGATCACTCAAACTCATAGAGCGTAAAAATATCCTTGAATTTTTCCTGCGATATTTGTTTGCGAATTACTTGCAACGAGTCTTTAATTCCGTTGTTATTCCACATGAAACTACTTCCTGCATCCAAATAAATTATACGGTCAAATCCATAAATGTCTACCTCACCCAAATCTTCTAACGTATTGAGCCCATAAACATTTTTTTCCCTCAATAAACGATCTAGATTTTGATAAATACTTGGTTTGCCAATACTCTCAAAAGCCTCAAGATCGTAGTAATATGCGAAGTTTAGATGAAAGTTTGCAGGAGCAAATAGTATGAGCGTTTTTGGCGTTTCTATTTGCTTCAGTTTATCAATGGTCTCAGCAACATCGCGTTTGTTATCGGGATTAGGATTAAAAGAGATTGCCATAATGATGCAGGGAATTACTAACCCTGTTCGTGGCAATTTGATTAAGGCTAAAACATCGGCGGCCGCGCATGCAATTAATACACAAAATGCGGGACTAAAATATATGAGATACCTATCAATAAACACAGGCAGGTTAAAAGGAAGAGCTGACCATGACATTAAAAACATTCCCAATAACGGGATAAAAAACCAAAGAGTTATGTGTTTTACAAAAGGCCCCGCAGTGACTTTTTTAAGATAAATAAAGATGTACCAAAGTAATAGAATGGCCAGAAAAAAAACGGCATTTACCGGACTATTAGAAAACGACCAAATGCTGTTGTAGAGATCCTCAGCACGCGCGGGTGCTACCCATGTTCCATTTGAAGTTGTTTGTAAAAGTCTTGTTACAAGAATAGGTATCCAAGGCAGATAAAGAATCAGCATGCCCGAAAGCATTAGCATGATTGAAATGATGGTATTTCTGTTGATTCCACCGATCATTACAAGGGCCAATATTTGAATCGCAGGAACCACAAAACCCAGGTAATGTGTGTAGAGAATTGCTGTGTTAAGAAGTGTCCAAAATACTACTGTGCTTTTGCGACCCTGAGAGAGCTTTAAAAAAACAGAATAGGACCAAACAGTTAGCAAACAGAAGAGCGAATATGTGCGCGCCTCATGCGCAAACTGCATGTGATAAGTAGAAAAGGTAAACAATAATGAAGTGATGAATGCGGTGCCCAATCCCCGATAGTGACTTACTAACCGTAAGATTATTACTGCCGTTATGGAACTAAATAAGCAGGGTAAAAACCTTACAGACAAACTGCTCGTGCCGAATATATGAACCCAATAATGAAGTATGAGCTCAAATAGCGGAGGATTGTTACCCATGCTAAGTTCCTCAATTATTGTTGCCGGACTCAATAAACTGTGAAATATTGAAAATGGCTCATCATTACCTATTGAGTTTGACGTGAGATAGACAAGCTTCAAAGCAAAATTTATTGCAAGAACAATGAATTGCAGCATCAACCACTGAAAGTTCATTGATTGATACCTTAAAGAATACATAGTGTTTAGAGAGAGTGGTTTGTACTATTCGAGCAGAAGCTGTGCCACAAACATATCCAATAATTCTGTGTGATGAGCATAGTATTTTCCCGTTCCGGGGCCGTAAAATCCCGTGTGAATTTTTCTTATTTTTCCCGATTTATCAATAAAAATAGCCGTTGGAAATGATGTTATTTGACTGAGTTCAGCAAAGACGCTTGATGTCTCCGTCTTGTCGCCTCCGTAATACCAAGCATATGAAAGGCCCAATTTTTCGAATTGCTGCGATATTATTTCCTTGTTTTTATTAAAATCTCTGATGCGTTCGAATGCTACCGGAATTATTTGTAATCCTTTATTGCCATACTTGCTGTAAAGGTTTTTGAAAAATTTGCTTTCATCAGTACAGTTGGGACACCATGACCCAAAAATTTGAACAATAGTCACCTTATCCTTGAACATTGTTGAATCCAAAGTTACACTTTCTCCACTAAGGGATTTTACTCGAAATTTCAGCCGACCAGTATTGTTTTCAATTACCGTGAGACTATCAGGATTGCGCAAGGATGCTGTTGAATCTTCATGCGCAACCCATGGTTCTTTCCAATGTTTACCGCTGTAAAAAACCCCATTGACCAAAGAATCACCAAATCGTGTTGCCGTAAAATAAAACAAGTGACTTCCGTCAAAACACGACAGATAAATCTCCGACCCTTCAATTCTGCCCTCTAAGAATCGAAAATCACCTGATTCAGTCATAAATGTGCCCTCTGTTTTTTTATCCAGGTAGCTAATTAAACCAACAGCGGGCGTTTGGTCTTTGGAGCTGTTTGGCGAGAACAATGTTTCGTAAACTACGGAATAAACGTGGTCCTCATTTGCTTTCGGTTCGCTAAAAGATTTTAGGGAAGCTTCAAACGGAATTTGATAGATTGAATCTCTAGAGTGATCAGACCATGTACCACTAAGCAACTTGCTATTGATGATTTTACCATCCAAAACCGAGTTAAACAAAGGAAGTTTCACATGAAAATTAGCTCCCTTCCACTCAATTGAGTCTATAATTATTTCTTCCGAAGAATTTACAATAGTCCATTTTCCATCACCCGATATGTCGAGACGTGCTGGAATTTTGACTTCGCCAATGTCAAAGAGTAACTCCCAGCGACCAGCTTGAGTTATTGCGTTTTTGGTCTGTGAACCACATGACCAGCAGAGAGTTGCGCAGAGATATAAAAAAATAAATGCTAGTTTGATCATATTGGTGTGGCCGACTCAAGAGCCGCGTAAGTTGTGAACCGGACTAAGATATAACAACTACCAAAGCACGGATAAGCAAATATTTGCTGTTTGCAGGTTTTCTAATAATCGAAGAATTATCATGTTTTGTTTAAAGATAGTAGCTTTAGATTTACACTTTAAATTGTATACCATGGCGGCAATAGGTTCAAATATTAGATTTAAAGCAGGAAAAGATCTTGAGTTTTTTGGAGTTCTGCGTGCGCGTGTAGATGATTATTTTACATCAAATGGCATTTCAAAACACGCAAATAACCAGATGGTGATCAAAACGATAGTTTTGCTTGTAGGCTACATAGCGCCTTTTATAGCTATAGTGGTTTTCCAGCCGTCATTTATTATTGCCTTGTGCCTTTGGGTGGTTATGGGGTTTGCATTGTCGGGCATTGGCATGAGTGTTATGCATGATGCGAACCACGGGGCTTATTCGTCATCCACGAAAGTGAATAAATGGGTTGGGTATTCTCTCCTTCTCTGCGGAGGAACGGTAGATAACTGGAAAATGCAACACAACGTCTTGCACCACACCTACACCAATGTTAATGGGCTCGATGATGATATTGATTCCAAACTAATTCTTCGATTTTCGCCCCATGGCGAGCAAAAAGCTGTACATAAATACCAATGGTATTATGCATTTGCCTTTTACTCTATTCTCACAATCTACTGGGGCTTGTTAAAAGATATTGTTCAGTTTTTCCGATATAAGAAGTTAGGGGTGAATAAGAAATCAAATAAACAGAATGCTATTTGGCTTTTAAAGGTTTCCATTTCTAAAATTACGTATTTCTTTATCTTTTTGGCGTTACCCGTCCTTGTGTCGGACATTCCGTTTTATCAGATTCTGCTCGGATTTCTCTTGATGCACGCTATTGCTGGAGTTATACTTTCTGTAGTTTTTCAGTTGGCACACGCTGTCGAGGAAACCGAGTTTCCTTTGCCTGACGAAAATGGCAATATGGAAAATGGCTGGGCAATACATCAACTTAAAACGACAGCAAACTTCTCAAGAAACAGTAGATTGATTTCCTGGTATGTCGGAGGGTTGAATTATCAGGTAGAGCACCATTTATTCCCGCTTATTTGCCACGTGCATTATCCTAAGATCGCTCCTATTGTGGAAGCAACCGCGAAAGAATTTGGCATACCATACTTAGAGAACAAAACGTTTTTAGGCGCTTTGAAGTCACATGTTTCTTTACTAAGAAAGCTCGGAGTTCCGCGACTTAGCGAAATCATGGGCTAAAGAAACCTACGGTTTTTCTTTCTTAAAGATCGAATTTAATTCCTTGTGCTAGCGGAAGATGCGCCGTGTAGTTTATCGTGTTAGTTTGTCTTCTCATATAGACTCTCCAAGCGTCTGAGCCACTTTCTCGGCCACCACCTGTTTCTTTTTCCCCACCAAATGCACCGCCTATTTCTGCACCCGATGTACCGATATTGACATTTGCAATACCACAATCGCTTCCTGCAACAGAAAGAAATAATTCAGCCTCACGAAGGTTTGTGGTCATTATGGATGAAGATAAACCTTGAACTACACCGTTTTGAATGGCAATCGCTTCTTCTAGCTTTTGGTACTTCATGATGTATAGAATTGGAGCAAAAGTCTCGTGCTGAACAATAGGTAACGACGAATCTTTTACTTCAATAATGCACGGTTTAACATAGCAGCTACTTCCAAAATTTTCGCCTTGAAGTACTCCGCCTTCAACGATAATCTTACCGCCTTGTTGAATTGCCTCATCAATGGATTTCAGGTATAACGCTACAGCGCTCTGATCGATCAGTGGCCCAACATGGTTCTGTTCATCAAGTGGATTGCCTATCCTTAGCTGGCCGTAAGCGGTAGATAATTTTGATTTGACCTCATCAAATATTGATTCATGAATTATTAATCTCCTCGTTGTGGTGCAGCGCTGTCCTGCGGTTCCACATGCGCCAAAGACGCTGCCTATAATAGTCATTTTTAAGTCTGCATCAGGCGTTACAATGATGGCGTTGTTTCCACCAAGCTCAAGAAGACTTTTTCCAAATCTTTCAGCCACCTTTGCCCCAACAATTCTTCCCATTCGGGTGCTGCCTGTTGCGCTGATTAAGGGAACCCGGCTGTCGGTAACCATCATGTTTCCAACTTCGTGGTTTCCTGTAACGATACATGAGATTCCTTCAGGTAAGTTATTTTCTAGCGCTACCTGCTCCCAAATCTTCTGACACGCAACGCTACAAAGAGGTGTTTTTTCTGAGCCTTTCCAAACACAAACATCTCCGCAAACCCATGCCAACGCACTATTCCAAGCCCAAACGGCAACAGGAAAGTTGAAGGCTGAAATTATTCCAACGGTCCCAAGTGGATGCCATTGTTCATACATTCGATGCCCTGGCCTCTCGCTATGCATAGTTAATCCATAAAGCTGACGCGATAATCCAACTGCGAAGTCGCATATATCAATCATTTCCTGCACCTCGCCCAACCCCTCTTGAAGCGATTTGCCCATTTCATAACTGACAAGGGTTCCTAGATTTTGTTTATGTTCTCTTAGCTTATCCCCGAATTGACGAACAATCTCACCTCGCTTTGGCGCTGGCACTAGTCGCCATGTTTGGAAGGCCTCTTGGGCTCTTTTGATTACTAATTCGTAATCATCTTTCGTTGTTGTAGATACTGACCCTATAAGCGCTCCATCAACCGGAGAATAACTATCTAAGAGCGGACCATTGCCAAAATGTTGCTGTCCAGTCGAAGTCCCGTCATTCGTTTTGCCTAGTCCTAGGCGCTCTAAAGTCTCTGAGATATTAAGAAGTTCTGCTGTATTATTTGGCATGGTTGTTCTTGGATTTGGGGCAAATGTAAATACGATGATGCTGTGGATTGCATCGCCAGAATCAAAGTCTAGGATCTTCTTAAAGTTGCAGGCTGTTACAGGAAACTAACCCCTGTAAAATGGTGGGGCGCAGAGATGTGTTAAAAAAGAACGATTTTTCACGTGGAACATTCAACGGCCGAGAGCAACAAGTAGAACAGATACATCGGATGGATTTACTCCGCTTATTCGGCTGGCCTGGCCAATGGTTTCTGGTTTTATTTTAGTTAGTTTTAATCTTGCCTCCATGCTTAAGCTAGAGAGGCCGTGGAAGTCAAAGCTTTCCGGAATAGAAATATAGTCCAATCTTTGCAGTCTTTCGGCGAGATCTCGCTCCTTGGCGAGATAGCCACCGTACTTTACAACGATGTCAACTTGATCTACAATTTCTTCCGTAAGATCATCAAACTCAAAAAGGGCGGAGAATTCGACCCCAAGGAGCGGGGCAATTTTCGACAAATGGACGTGTGGCCTACCCAAAATACTCTCGAGCTTCACTTGTTGCGTTAATGGAGCGCTCTCGAGGTTTTCGAGGTAAGGATTAATCATTTCCGGTGTAATACCAAAAGATTTGACGGTTTTTGTTAAACTTTGGTAGCCCAAAAGTTTGCGTTCGAGACGGTTCATGCGGTCATTGGATGCCAAACCTATTTTGTGACCAATGGGCGTTAATCTTTGATCTGCATTATCTTGACGTAAAAGCGTTCGGAATTCAGCCCTGCTTGTGAACATGCGATATGGTTCATCGGTGCCTTTTGTAATAAGGTCATCTATGAGAACACCAATGTAGGCTTGATCTCTAGTGAGGACAAGGGGTTCTTGCTCCTTGACGCTAAGAGCAGCGTTTATTCCTGCGATCAGGCCTTGACAAGCAGCTTCTTCGTAGCCTGTGGTCCCATTAATTTGACCCGCGAGAAA
>Ga0105048_10005329_pt1 | contig 20787 bp, 20 predicted proteins | sample MAT05_FD_78382 | JGI IMG/M metagenome (GOLD analysis project Ga0105048, IMG submission 78382) | Freshwater microbial communities from Lake Fryxell liftoff mats and glacier meltwater in Antarctica - MAT-05 | ecosystem: Environmental > Aquatic > Freshwater > Ice > Liftoff microbial mat | place...
ATCCAATAGCGCTGGCGACCGCCAAGCATTGCAGGCTGAGGTCGGTCAACTCGTGTCTGAGCTGGATCGTATTTCGCAAACCACCGAGTTCAACGGCTCCAAGTTGCTCAACGGCACATTTGGCACGCAGCAGTTCCAAGTGGGTGCTAACGCCAACCAAACCATTGTGGCGGCTACTGCCAATCTGCGTACCAGCGTGTATGGCAACAACCAGAATACATCGGCCAATGGCGCGGGCGTAGGCGCAAGCGCCGCCGCTTTTGGTTCCAACGGCGTGTCTGGCGGCACGCTGGCAGTCAATGGCTCTTTGGGCGCCAAGAACATCACCATTGCTGCCAATGACACTGCCAAAGCCATGGCAGATAACATCAACTTGCAAACTGCGAACACAGGTGTCACGGCGTCTGCTCGTACCGAAGTGGAACTGAAGTTCGGTGCCACTGGGTCTTATACCTTCGAGCTGCGATCAGACAATACGCCTACTGCGCCTGCGCTGGGTCAGTCTCTTTCATTCAACGTCACGGCGCTCAATACCGCCGATGGCTTCTCTAACGCAATCTCTGCGATCAACGAACAATCTGCCAAGACTGGCGTGACCGCATCGTTGAACGCCACCAACGATGGCGTGATCTTGACTAATGCCACTGGTCAAGACATTACGCTTGCCAAGGGGGCTGCCGCAGGCGCCAGTGCTGGTGCTATCAGTATTCAGAAGCTGCAGGCGAATGGCGCCATTATTGGAGCGGCAGACACGTTGGCTGCAGCCTCTGGAGCGGACGCATCCACCGCCAGTGGTTATGTAGTGCTCGATTCTGAAAAATCCTTCTCGACCACCGCAACGACGACCAATGCGTTCAACACAACGCTTCCAGCCGATAGCGCATCTGACCTGCAAGAAGTCGCCAATCTGGATGTAACAACCTTCAAGAAGGCGACAGAAGCCCTTAAGACGGTGGATTCTGGGCTGGCGTTTATCAGTGGGGAGCGCGCCAAGCTTGGTGCTCTTCAGTCACGATTCGAAACAGCCATTTCTGCTTTGAACATTACGTCGGAAAATCTTTCGGCCTCTCGCAGCCGAATCCTGGATGCAGACTTTGCTGCTGAAACTGCCAACCTGTCACGCGCGCAGATTTTGCAGCAAGCAGGAACAGCGATGGTGGCTCAAGCCAACCAGATTCCGCAGGGCGTTCTGAGACTGCTCCAACAGTAAGCTATTGGGGCCTCTGCCTTTGCAGCACAATCCAATGGATTGAACGCGAGTCAGTTAAATCGCAAAGGATGCTAAGTGCAAGGCAGAAAAAAAGCCCCCATAGATGGCAGGCTCAACAAGGCTTTAGAAGACAGTGACTGGCCGCTTTTGGCGCGATTGTGCAAGCAAGCGTTGCGCAAAAGCTCAATGGACCTGCATGCCACGCGGCTACTAGGCCACGCACTTGAGCGATTGGGGAAAATTGAAGAATCGATAGAGGTTTACCGCCGTGGGGAGCAAGTGTGGCCCAAGGATGCGGAGCTTTTGATCAACTATGGCAACATACTGCTCAATCAGATACGCAATACCGAGGCGTTGCCTATTCTGGAAAAGGTCTGCGAGTTAAGACCGGAAAAGGCAATTTGCTGGCTCAAGTTATCGCAATGCTGCTACCAGATCTCGCAACACGAAAAAGGCTTTCACGCGGCTGAACAATCTGCGGCCTTGGCAACAGACATATTAGAACGCGCGGCTGCACTGACTCAAAAAGCGATCCATCGCCGCGAACTGGGGCAGGTTAAAGAGGCCGTACAGGATTGCCTGGAGGCCATTGCGTTGACGCCCAAGGATTGGGCTAACCACACGAACCGCCTTCTCTTCATGCTGGCCGACCCTGATGCCGATGCCGCCAGCTTGTCTCAAGCCGCCCGTGACTATGCTGAAATTCTTGAGACACCGCTGAAACCGCAGTGGCCCGATTTTGCTGCACACAGAGGCGACCCGTGGCAAAGGCTTCGCATCGGGTTCATATCGCCTGACTTTCGGGTGCACTCTGTCATGTATTTTGTTGAGGGACTGCTAGCCCAACTGGATCGGCGGCAATTTGAAGTCTTCGCCTTTTATTTATTCCCGCGCGATGACCAGGTTACAGCACGAGTCCGACACCATGCAGATCACTTTATCCGCCTAGCGGGCCTCAGCGCAGAGCAACAGGCTCAGACCATTCGGGCGCAGGATATTGATATCCTGATTGACTTGGCCGGGCATACTGGAAACAACGGGCTGCTGGCCTTGGCCCACAAGGCAGCCCCGGTACAGGTCTCGTGGCTGGGTTTTCCGGCAACGACCGGGCTGGACGCGGTCGACTACAAGTTCACTGACGAAATTACCGATCCGCCAGACGCCCAAGCTCAGTACACCGAGCAGCTTTACCGGCTGCCCACACTGTTTGCCTGCTACCGCCCCATGAGTCGCCACCCGCTGTGGCGCTACCAGCCGCGCTACTTGGTGCGCCCCACGCCAGCGATAGAGAACGGATTCATAACTTTTGGCTCTTGCAACAACCTGGGCAAGCTCACCGATAGCGTGCTAGCTTTATGGGGTCAGGTACTGGAGGCGGTGCCTGGGTCACGCCTGCTCATCGAAGGCAAGGGCCTAGACCAACCTGACTTTGCCAATGCCTATCGACATCGCTGTCAAGGCCTCGGCCTGGCTCCAGAGCGACTGGACTTGGTTGCTCTGAACTACGACAACCAATACCTGACTTATCACCGAATAGACATCGCGCTCGACCCGTTCCCGCTGACCGGCGGAACCACCACCTTCGATGTGCTTTGGATGGGGCTGCCGATTGTGTCTATGGTGGGCCAAAGCTTCAAAAGCCGTATGGGCGTCGGCCTGCTGACTTACTTGGGCCGGACCGAATGGCTCGCAGATACGCCCGAGGACTATGTGCGCATTGCGCGGAAGCTTGCCAGCGACGTACCAGCGCTGGACACGTTGCGATTGGGCTTGCGCAAAGAAGTGGAGCGATCTGCACTCATGCAGGAAGACATTTTCAACCGCCACTTTGGCGAGGGCCTGCGCGTCATGTGGTTGAACTGGCTTGCCAAGGCAGATTGCCCAGGCAATCCTGAGGCCCAGAACCAGGCGATCCAAGATTGGCTGCCACTCATGCCGCAAGAATGGACCAGCGCGCCCGCACCGGGGGTTGGGCTAAAGCCTGGCCAACGGATCACGCTGGCCGAAGCCCATCAGCGCCTGCAAAACTTGGTTGAAAAGGCTAAAACATCTGTACCACACGGGCACGCCAACACAACGGCGACCCAGATCACCGGTCGGCAATGGATTGATGTGACGGGACTGGCAGAACTAGTGCTAAATGCGGTACCGCACGACCCGGTTGCACTAGCCTGCCTGGCCGAAGTGGAGCACGCGCATGGTCACAGCGAATTTGCGGTCACCTACCTGCGACACGCCACGCAAGCGATGGGGATGGAGCCCTTCGCTGGGTAGACACCAACCGCTCCTCAACCCTTGCGGCGCAAAAAACCGTGGGGCGCAACGGTCACCTGAAGACGCCGCTCCATCTCGGTATCGACCTCGAACTCGGCATGCCCAGCCAACCATTGGTGGACGGCAGTCTTTGGGTTGTTACCCACATCCCAAGGGCGGTCAGCGAAGAACTTGGGCGGCATGTCCTCGACAAAGGTGTCGAACACCACGCAGTAGCTGCCGGGCGTGACCAGCGGCGCATAGGCGTCCAACTCACCCAACACATGATCGTGCGTATGCATGGAGTCCAGGCACACCAAAACGCGTTGGTAGCCCTTGGCAAAGTCGTGCACCTGCCGCACCACCTCGGGCGCTACTGCAGAGCCCTGGATCATGGCAATTCGGCTGGCCATGGGGTGGGACTCGATGGCGGCGCGGTTATGTGCGCGAATGTCAATGTCGATCCCCAACACCTTGCGACGCGAGGTGCGCGGGTCGAGCGTGGTGCCGGCCTCAATGGCATCACTCATATCCAGCAGCGCCAAAAGCGAGGCGCTGAGCACCAGCGAACCACCATGCGCAATACCCGTTTCGATAATGAGGTCCGGTCGCACGCGCCAGACGAGTTCCTGCATGGCCACCATGTCTTGGGGGTACTGGATGATGGGCCGCCCCATCCAGTCAAAGTTGTAAACATACTGCCGCTGCATCGAAGCCTGCAGCCAATCGCGTGATAGCGCCTTGAACGCGTCATCTTGCGCATAAGACTGCAAGCGGGCTTGCCGTTCTTGACTGAACTGTTCTGAAGGGTGCATGAATAACCTCTCACTTAATCAAAAGACCTTGCCCTGTAGGCATTTCCAACACACGGTAGCCATATTTGGCAAACCAAGGATCCTCCGCCAGCTTCTGTGCTCTGTAAGCCAACCAGCCATAGTCATCCAAAATTAAGGCCGCGCCGGGAACCATGCGCTCGAACAACACTTCCAGAGCTCCAATTTCAGCATCTGCATTGTTCATGTCCAGATGCATAAAGGCAATTTTTTGGGGAGCCACCTCCGCTAGAACCTCCGGCACCTTGCCCTGTGTGACAGTCACATTGTTGAAACCCACAAAACGGTCTTTGACTTGCGCAAAAAGCTGCTTGCTGTGCTCGGGCATGGCATGGTGGGGCAGTGACGGGTCGTGATCAAATAAATCGTACAGGTAGTAGTGGCGGTCCGGGTAATTTGCAAAACCCACCGTATCGCAAATCACCCGGACTGTGGTGCCCTTATAGCAGGCACACTCCACAAAGTCACCCTCTAGGCGCAAGCCATTGCGCACGCCCCACAACACCGTAGATATTCGCCAGAGCACCGCCTTTTCTATGTCTGTTTGGGCATGTTGGTTGAATGCCTTCATGAAGGGTTCATCATCCAAAAAGCCCAGGTTGCGGTGATAAGTGAATAGGTTGTCTCCCGCATAGATGCCAGACTGACCGGCAATCGCATCGATTGACTTTTGCATGCCCTGAACAAAGCCGGCGTTGTCACTCAAGCCAAAAAAAGTCGTACTTAGATGATTTCCCATAAATTGTTCCTTAGTTAAGTACTCGTTCAGTTCACCAGGCAGCACTTCGGTCCCACACCGATCGCGCAGTCACATCAAACTCGGTCTGCAGTCGTGCCACTTCAATGGGCGCAAAACTCTGTAGAGGGGCATCGTCAATCACTTCGACGCGACATGGGTGTCTTGCCGACAGCCATTCAATCCACTGTCCGTGGGTTGTTTGAATGCCGCTTGCTACGTTGTAAGTGTTTGCCTGCCCCGCTAATGCGATGGACGGCAGCCAATGCACCACATCGTCAATGTGGAGGTAGTCCTTGGCACTTGCCGGATGGCTGCTCAGCACCAGCAGGCCCTGCTGGGCCTGCCGCTGTATGTCGGCCACCAAATTGCCCGACCTTGCATCCATGCCTGGCCCCACTACGTTGGACAGGCGCGCAACACGTACCCCGCCCCGGCCGCTCGCATGACACAAAGACTCGCCCATGAGTTTGGACAAGTTGTACAAGTACGATGGGTCGCCAGGAAAAACTGTCAACGGAGCGTCTTCCGCAGTGCGCGAAGCACCCACATATACACGAGTGGAAGAGAGGTACAACAGCGATTCGAATTGGGCACGTCGTAGCACCTCGGCCAGCAAGCCTACATGGGCATCTACGGTATCGAACGGGCGAGAGCGGAAGTCTGCAGTGAGACCCACACAATACAACACATGCCCAAGCGGTCGCATGAACACCTGGGTATCGCCCCTTGACGGCGCCCATACTGTGTGCCCCTGGGCGCGAAGGTGCGACACCAATCGACTGCCAATGTACCCGGAAGCCCCCAGCACGGTGAAAGCGGATGTGGGCAGATTCACTGGCGCTCCCCAACCACCTGCAGAGGTTGTCCTGCATACACGGTGTACGGCAACAGTTCACCCCGAACAATAGAGCCAGCCGCCACAACACACCCTTTTCGCAGCACAGCGCCATCAAGCAATACGCAGTTGGCGCCGATCCACACGTCGTCCTCGATGACGATGCCTCCCTTGGTGGGCTGAAACCCTTGGCTTCGGATCAAGCGGCCACGCTCTGCGTAGGCATGATTGACCGGCGCAAAAGTGCAATTGGCGGCAATGGCAACGTAGTTACCGATGTGGATGCCATTGCCGGTATAAAGCACGCAACCGGCATTGACAACTACGTGCTCGCCCACGACCAGGTCACCGCTACCGCCTGCCGGTTTGATCTTGACGAAGCTGTCGATCACGGAGTGTGCGCCCACCACAATGCGTGTGCCGCGCAAAGAATCCTCAATGTCCGCGAGCTGCGACACTTTGGCAGAGGGGTGTATCTCGATCACTTAGAACACCTCCAGCTTTGGTACAGCAACCAAGAATTTTCCGCTCCACTCGCGTATGTAAGCTGATTGCTCCATCACCTCATCCCGTAGATTCCACGGCAAGAGGAGCACATAGTCAGGCTGACAGGTGCGAAGATACGCTTCGCCCACCACGGGGATATGACTTCCGGGCAAGAATTGGCCCTGCTTGGCTGGGTTCTTGTCCACCACAAAGGGAAGCAGGTCAGGCCGCACACCCGCAAAGTTGAGCAAGGTGTTGCCCTTGGCGGCGGCTCCGTATGCGCCCACCGTCACACCATCGGCTTGACACTGCAACAAAAAAGTGAGCAGCTCGCGCTTGATCCGTATGGCTTGGAGCTGGAAGTCTCTGTAAAAGCTAGCGGTGTGTATGCCAGCTGCGACTTCAGCAGCCAGTAGTTTCCCCACGTTTGCCGCGCCTTGGGCTGTGGCCTGCGGATGCACAACAGTGTCAGAGCGCCCGGCAAACACCCGCAGGCTGCCTCCGTGGGTGGTTAACTCCTGCGCATCCAGCAAAGCCAGACCATTTGCGGCAAAAATCCGCTGCACTGCAGTGAGCGAGAGGTAGGAGTAATGCTCGTGGTAGGCCGTGTCGAACTGACAGCCCTGCACCATGCGCAGCAGGTGCGGAAACTCGAAGGTGGCCACGCCGTGGGGCTTGAGCAGGCGGGCAAAGCCGCCCACAAAGTCGTTGATATCTGGAACATGGGCCAACACGTTGTTGGCGATCATCAGGTCAGCCTGCTTGCCGTCGGCAACCAACTCGTCCGCCAAGGCCACACCAAAGAAGCGTTCCACCACCTCTATCCCCTTGGTGCGTGCCGCTGCCGCTGTACTGGCAGTTGGCTCAATGCCATAGCAGGGAATACCCACAGCACGCACGTATTGCAGCAAATAGCCGTCATTCGAGGCGATCTCGACCACACGGCTCGCGGCCGTGAGTGCCAAGCGCTCCCGCATCGCAAGCACATAAGCTTGTGCATGCGCGAGCCAGGAAGACGAAAACGAACTAAAGTAGGCGTAGTCGTCAGTGAACAGCGCCTCACGGCCTGCGTGGTCTTCGGTCTGCACCAGCCAACAGGTTTCGCACACCAGAAGACGCAGCGGAAACCAGGTCTCTGGCGCACGAAGGGCTGCCGCGGTCAGATAGGCGTTAGACGGCGGGGCATTTCCCAGGTCCAAGAACGGCAGTTGCAAAGGGCTACCGCAGTGTCGGCACTTCACAGTCGAACTCCTTTAAATTCGTCGGTCAACCAGACCTGCCCGGCATCCCTTGCAGACATGGCGTCCATTGGCAAGGGCCAGCCAATGGCCAGCCGGGGATCGAGTGGATTCAGCCCTGCTTCGGCCGCTGGCGCATAGGTGGCAGAGTGGCAATACAGCAACGCAGCGTTGTCCGTCAAAGCCTGAAAGCCATGGGCAAAACCGGGCGGAATCAGGAGAGCGCAGTCGTTGTCGGCTGAAAGCTGCTCGGCGTGCCATTGCAAAAAGGTGGGTGATCCGTGGCGCAGGTCGACCGCTACATCCCACACCTCACCTTGTATGCAGCTGACCAGTTTCATCTCAGATTGCGGGGGGTGCTGGTAGTGCATGCCGCGCACGGTGCCGCGTTGGGCAGTGTGGCTATGGTTGATTTGGGCAATGGGATTATTCCAACCCGCAGCAGCCAACTCGATAGAGCAAAACACGCGGGAGAAGAAGCCCCGTTCATCACTCAGCTTGTGTCGCTGAATCCGCATGAGGCCTGGCAAAGGTGTGGCGACACAGGTAAAGCGACTCACTCTGTCACCTCATAAGCAGCGATATCTGCTTCGCAGAGCTCGCACGCACTTGCACCGCTGCGCTGCGCCAGATACCACGCCATGGTGCGACCGACAGCCTCACCCAATGACCACTGCGGCTGGATGTTTAGCACATGCCGAGACTTGGCAGTTTCAAGCGCTAGCCGGCTTGCTTCATGCGGGTTCTCGCTGTTATTTTCATAGCTCACCGCGCCGCTACCGTGAGCGCTGCAGGCCATATCTACCAAATATTGGACTGTGGCGGCTTCATGGGTATTAGGGCCAAAATTGTAGGCTCCGGCCAACGCTGGCTGCTCCCACAAAACCTCTACCAGGCGCAAATAGCCAGCCAAAGGCTCCAACACGTGCTGCCAGGGGCGAATGGCATGGGGGCTGCGAATAGACAAGGTTTGGCCAGCTTGCCAAGCACGCACCGCATCTGGGATGAGGCGATCCTCAGACCAGTCGCCCCCGCCAATGACATTGCCAGCGCGCGCGCTGGCGACGGCTATGCCTTGCTGCGCCAGAAACGCGTCTCGGTAACTTGCAATCACAATCTCGCTGGCGGCTTTGCTGGCACTGTATGGGTCATGTCCACCCAAGGCGTCGTCTTCGCGGTAGGGGTATGCGTGCTCTAGGTTGCGGTACACCTTGTCGGTCGTCACCATGACCGCGACCCGCGCGCTGTCTAAACCACGCAAAGCGTCCAACACATTGGCAGTGCCCATGACGTTCGTAGAAAAAGTAGCCAGTGGATCACGGTAACTAGCACGCACCAGGGGCTGCGCCGCAAGGTGCAACACAATTTCTGGCTGAACCTGTTGCACCAAGCTTGCAACTGCAGACACGTCACGGATGTCGCACAGGTGGCTTCGCATGCCGTCCGCGACCCTGGCGGTTTCAAAAAGATTGGGGGTTGTGTTGGGCGCTAAAGCGACACCTGTGACTTCGGCACCCAGGCGCTCCAGCCACAGAGACAGCCACCCGCCTTTGAAGCCGGTGTGTCCCGTGAGCAGCACACGCTTGCCGCGCCAGAATGTTGCGTTGAGTTGCATCACCACACCTTCCACGGGGCTTGGCCAGATTGCCACAGCTCTTCGAGCTGGGTTTTGTCCCGCAAAGTGTCCATAGGCTGCCAGAAACCAGCGTGATCAAATGCCATCAGTTGACGCTGCGTTGCCAGCGCCTCGAGGGGCGCAGACTCCCAGGGGCTTGCATCGCCTTCGATAAGGCCCAAGACCTGCGGCGACAGGACGAAGTAACCGCCGTTGATTTGCCCGCCATCGCCCCGAGGCTTTTCGGTAAAGCCAGTTACCTGTTCGCCATTCAATTGCAAGGCGCCGTAGCGGCCCGGAGGTTGTACGGCGGTAACGGTGGCCAGCTTGCCGTGGGCTTGGTGGAATGCGATGCTGGCGCGAATATCTACGTCCGCCACCCCATCACCATAGGTGAAGCAGAAGGCGTCTTCGCCTTGCAAATAAGGTGCTACCCGCTTGAGCCGCCCACCCGTTTGTGTGTCTTCACCTGTGTCCACCAGCGTGACCCGCCATGGCTCTGCGTGGCGCTCGTGCACTTCCATCTGGTTATTGGCCATATCAAACGTCACATCAGACATGTGCAAGAAGTAGTTAGCAAAGTACTCTTTGATGACGTAGCCTTTGTAGCCGCAGCAAATGACGAAGTCATTCACGCCGTGGGCCGAGTACGTCTTCATGATGTGCCACAGAATGGGTTTGCCGCCGATCTCGATCATAGGCTTGGGTTTGAGGTGGGTTTCCTCAGATATACGGGTACCTAACCCGCCGGCAAGAATGACCGCTTTCATCGCACATGCGCTCCAAAATTGAGAGATCGTCCCAATATACGCGGATAAATCACTAACGAAGGGGAACAACTGAATCGCATTCGCCATGCAATTCGATTTTTCCAAAAGCTCTTGTAAGGCAACTTCCTACATAGGAGTGACCGTTTTCCTGACACCAGATGCAGTCTCTTTCGGATTTAAGTTTTTGGCACTCCCGCTCAGAATTGGACCCATGGTGATTCACACGAATTGCCGCTCACACCAGGGGCCGAACATGACCAACGAACAACTGCTCAACGAGATCCGCGAAGCCAACATGACTTACCTGATGCTGGCCCAAAACCTGATTCGTCAGGACAAGGCTGAGGCGCTGTTTCGCCTGGGTATGTCAGAAGAGTCTGCAGACATGATCAGCGCGCTGTCTCCTGCACAAATCGTGAAGATTGCGTCGACCAACATGCTGTTGTGCCGCTTCCGTGTGGACGATGACATGGTTTGGAACCTGCTGACCAACCACACCGCCAGCAAAGTGGACAACGATGCAACTACCAAGCTGCACGCCAGTATTTTGATGGCTGGGCGTTTCGCCGAGGCCATGTAGGCCAGCATTTCACTTAATTTAGCAGGAGCAGCAGCACCATGGCCACCCAAAAAAGCGTACTGAACGATTCGAAACAAGTCGAACGCGCCGTTTCACTCATCCAACTGGGCGCTCGCCTGCAAGTGTTGGAGAGTGAGACCAATTTGTCTTATGAGCGTTTGCTGCGCCTATACAAGGAAGTGGCTGGACGCTCGCCCAGCAAAGGGCAACTGCCTTTCTCGACTGAGTGGTTTTTGACCTGGCAGCCCAATATCCATGCGTCACTTTTCCAGAACACATATGAATACCTGACCAAGGTTAGCGCTTTAGACGACATTGAGGCCATCATGAAGGCCTACCGTTTGTATACAGAGCAAATTGCCGCCTGCGGCGTGGAGCCGTTGTTGTCGATTACCCGGGCTTGGCGTCTGGTCAAATTCATAGACAACAACATGCTCTCCATGACCAAGTGCAGCAAGTGCGGTGGCCACTTTGTCAGCGAGGCCTACGAAAACAGCCGCCACTTCGAGTGCGGCCTGTGCACACCGCCCGCTCGTGCGGGTAAGGGCTCGGCAGCCGGTGGAATCTTGCTGCACTAAACGCTATACTTATAATAGCAGTATATTCAATATTAACGGGGGCTAGAGTCCGTTTTTGCTTATAAGCCCTCCGGGCGAACGGCATCTCCGAGTCGAGACCAAAGCAAGGCAGCCAAGCGCCCAAAGCAGACTCCAGTCAAATTGTTTAAGCACGTTTCGGCAACGCCGATATGATAGTGACCGGCCAATAAAAGCCCTTTTTTCAACCCTTGAAGCCACGGGCTTCCCTGTCACAATGCCTCTATGCTCGTAATCGTCGGCTGGCTTGTCATCTTAGTGTGCGTCTTTGGCGTATACATCTTTCACGGTGGAAACATCATGGTGATCTTGAAGGCGTTGCCTTTTGAATTGATCACGATTGGTGGCGCCACACTGGGTGCATTTGTTGCAAACAACCAAATGAAGGTCATCAAAGCCACACTAAAAGGCCTTGGTGAATGCTTCAAGGGGAGCAAGTACACCAAAGCGCGCTACATGGAGCTGATGGCGTTGTTGTTTGACATCTTACAAAAGGCCAGAAAAGAAGGCCTGATGGCCATTGAGAAGGATGTGGAAGAACCCCACGAATCCGAGCTTTTTAAAAAGTACCCTACCGTCGGCCATGACCACCACGTCGTGGAATTTATTACCGACTATCTGCGCATGATGGTGTCCGGCAACCTCAACGCGCATGAGATTGAGTCCTTGATGGACAACGAAATTGAAACGCACCACCATGAAGCGCATGCCGCCGTTGCGGCCATCCAACGCGTCGCCGGCGGACTGCCCGCGTTCGGTATTGTGGCCGCTGTGCTGGGGGTTATTAACACCATGGGCTCGGTCGGTCAGCCGCCAGCCGTTTTGGGCGGCATGATCGGCGCCGCACTGGTGGGTACATTCTTGGGGATTTTGCTTGCTTACGCATTTGCAGAGCCGCTTGCTGGTGTGCTTGAACAAAAGGTCGACGAGGGTGGTAAAGAGTTGCAATGCATCAAGACCACCCTGCTGGCCAGCATGCAGGGTTACAACCCTTCTACTGCTATTGAATTTGGGCGGAAAGTTCTTTACTCCACAGAGCGCCCGTCATTCGTCGAACTGGAAAGCTATGTGAAGGGCAAGAAGTAGAGCCATGGACACCTGATCATGGCAGGAGATGCCAAAAAGCTACAGCCCATCATCATCAAGCGGGTCAAAAAAGGAGGCCACGCTGTTCACGGTGGCGCTTGGAAGATCGCGTATGCCGACTTTGTGACGGCCATGATGGCTTTTTTCCTGTTGATGTGGCTATTGGGAAGTACGTCGGAGGGTGACAAAAAGGGTATTTCCGACTACTTTCAGTCACCCCTGAAAGTTGCAATGCAAGGGGGTAGCGGTGCCGGTGCCAGTACCAGTGTGATTAACGGCGGCGGAACTGACCTGACCCAAAGCACCGGGCAAGCCAAACGCGGCGACGGCGCGGACAAGCGTGCCAAAAAAATGTCCGGAGAGCTTAAAAAGGCAGAAGTCGCCAGGCGGGACGCGAAAATGCTGTCCGAACTCAGCGCCAAAATTGCCGCCGCGATATCCAACAACCCCAAGATGGCTGAGTTTGCATCGCAAATCCGGCTTGAAATCACGCCAGATGGTCTGCTGATACAAATTGTGGATGACCAGAAAAGACCTATGTTTGACAGCGGTAGTGCAGTGTTAAAGCCCTACATGCGGGAAATATTACGAGAAATTGGCACTGCGTTGCTGGACGTCGAAAACAAAATCAGCCTGGACGGACACACAGACCGCAGCACCTATGCAAACGCAGGGCGCGGATACAGCAACTGGGAGCTGTCTGCCGACCGTGCCAACGCATCGCGGCGCGAGCTTGCAAACGCTGGCATGCCAGATGACAAGTTAGCACGGGTGGTTGGCATGGCCTCCAGTTTGCTTCTGGACACAGCTGACCCTCTGAGCCCGAGCAACCGCCGAATCAGCATATTGGTGATGACCAAGGACGCGGAAGAGAGACTTCTGGGCGGTCAACGGGTCTCTGCAGACGTTGCGAATGAAATTGAATCTCCGTAAGCCAACGTGCCAACGCAACCAGCCCATTGATTCCAAGCAAAATTCGGTGATACTTAGCGATATGCAAAATTCACCCGGAAAAGGGTAATCTATGTCCAAAGAACTGCGCTTTTTAGTTGTCGATGACTTCTCCACCATGCGACGCATCGTGCGCAACCTACTCAAAGAGAGCGGTTTTGTTGATGCGGATGAAGCAGAAGACGGCGTCGTAGCCCTGCAAAAGCTTCGCAGCTCTACTTTCGATTTCGTCGTGAGCGATATCAACATGCCCAATATGAATGGGTTTCAGTTACTTGGCGAAATCAAGAAAGACGATAAGCTCAAACACATTCCCGTGCTCATGGTGACTGCTGAAGCGCGCAAGGAAGACATTGTGCTGGCGGCGCAGCAGGGGGCAGCAGGCTACATCGTCAAGCCTTTTACCAAGGCTACGCTGGAAGACAAGGTCAACCATATCCTGACGAAAACCGGATTGAAATAATTCGGAAGCACTGGGGGCCTTGCTCCCCCAAGATAAGCAGGTACTTCAACCTGCTTATTGGTCTTTAGTTTCAGAGGTCCCTTACGACAATGGTGGCAACTACAGAGCCCCACCATGGACCAAGGCAGTCAAGATCGCGACCTACCCGCTTCAGAACGCAAGCTTCAAAAAGCACGTGACGACGGTCAGGTTGGTCGCTCACAGGACCTGTCGCATCTCGCAGTGCTGGGCGCTGGGGCTGTCAGCCTGATGGTTCTTGCTCCCATATTGTTTGACCGGCTACAGCACAGCGTAGCTAAACAGTTGTCGTTTGACGCGACGACTGTCAAGCAGACCGCTAGCATGGTGACCCGTTTGTCTGACGCCACCAGCATTGGTGTTGCCGGCAGTGCAGCATTTGCAGGCATCATCAGCTCCGCAGCCATACTGGCTGCGGTTGCATCCGGTGGTTGGGTGAGTAGCCTGAAACCGTTAGTACCAGACTTCAGCAGACTCAATCCCTTGTCGGGCTTTGGCAACCTGTTTTCCAAAAAAGCAATGCTGACGGTACTCAAAATGGCACTCTTGACCAGCATCCTCATTGTTGTTGCTGGTCTGTTTTTAAGCTCTGGCTTTCAGACGGTAGCCACAATCATCCTGCAGCCGTCTACCTCCGCTATTCGGCACCTGACAGAGTGGATCACCAATGGTATGGGCCTGATGTTGCTGGTCGTGCTCATGGCTGCACTGGTTGATGTTCCTTTGCAAGCCTATTTGCACAAGGACGGCATGAAAATGTCACACCAGGAAGTCAAGCAAGAAGGCAAAGAGTCCGAAGGTAATCCGCAAATCAAGGCCAAAATCCGCCAGAAGCAGCGTGAAATGGCGCAAAAAAACAGCGTCAACGCAGTACCTAAGGCTGACTTCATTGTCATGAATCCGACTCACTTTGCGGTCGCAATTCGGTACGACGAGCAAACCATGGGCGCGCCACAGGTCATATCCAAAGGAACAGATTTGCTGGCGATGAAAATTCGGGATGTTGCCAAGCGCCACACCATCCCCGTCATTCAGTCCCCGATGCTGGCCCGCGCCCTGTACGCACACTCGGAGCTCAATCAGGATATTCCATCCAGCCTGTATACCGCGGTGGCGCAAGTCTTGGCCTACGTTTACAGATTACGAGCGGCCATGCGCGGCGAAGGCCCCAGCCCAGGTGAACTTAACCACCCCTTTGTTCCACCAGAGCTTGATCCGCAAACAAAAACTACCAAGGCTTCTCAGGCATGAACACCTCCCTCAAGTCCCTGCAGAAATGGTTCGGAACCAACTCAGGGTTGATACAAGGCGCGTCCGCCCCCATGCTGGTCGTGGCTATTCTTGCCATGATGGTGTTGCCCTTGCCACCAATGGTTTTGGATCTGTTCTTCACCATCAATATCGCAGTCGCCTTGATGGTGATGATGGTGGCGGCCTACATGATCCGCCCGCTGGATTTCTCGGCTTTCCCGTCGGTCCTGCTGATCACTACGCTGATGCGCCTGTCACTCAACGTTGCATCCACCCGCGTGGTGCTATTGGAAGGCCACACTGGCCCGGGTGCTGCCGGCGCAGTGATCGAGGCCTTTGGACACTTCCTGATCGGAGGCAACTTCGCGGTTGGATTGATCGTTTTCGCCATTTTGGTGGTCATCAACTTTGTCGTCGTTACCAAGGGTGCAGAACGGATTGCAGAAGTATCCGCACGCTTCACCCTTGATGCGATGCCCGGCAAGCAAATGGCCGTAGATGCCGATCTGAATGCGGGACTCATTGACGAAAAAGAAGCCAAACGGCGGCGCGCCGAAGTCGGCGAAGAGGCCGAATTCTTTGGCTCCATGGATGGCGCCTCCAAGTTCGTGCGCGGCGATGCAATAGCCGGTATTTTGATTTTGCTGATCAACATTTTTGGCGGCTTTGCCATCGGCATTTTGCAACACGACCTGACAGCGACCCAGGCGGCCAATAGTTACATCCTGCTTGCAGTGGGCGATGCTCTGGTGGCTCAGATTCCTGGCCTGCTGATTTCTGTGGCAGCAGCCATGGTGGTGTCGCGTGTTGGCAAAGAGAACGATATCGGCAAACAAATCGTCGGACAGATGTTTGTCTCGCCCAAAGTATTGGGTATCACCGCGACAATCATGTTCATTTTGGGAGTCATCCCCAATATGCCGCATTTGGTGTTTTTGACCATCTCGGCAGTACTGGCTTATGGTGCCTGGGCTTTGGCGCACAAACCACCACCGGCAGATCCACAAAGTGCAGTTGCCCCCCCAACGACGGATGGCGATGCCTCTTGGGACGACCTGCAACCCGTCGACCAACTGGGTCTGGAACTAGGCTACCGCCTGATCAGCCTGGTAGACAAGACACGCCAAGGTGACCTGCTGACGCGCATAAAGGGCGTACGCCGCAAGTTTGCGCAAGAGGTGGGTTTTTTACCCCCGCCCGTCCATGTGCGGGACAACCTGGAGCTGAAGCCAAGCGGTTACCGTATTACGCTGCGTGGTGTCATTGTTGGTGAGGGTGAGGCATTTCCGGGCATGTTTCTGGCGATCAATCCTGGCGGCATCACTACGCCGCTGATCGGCACTGCCACGACCGACCCAGCGTTTGGCTTGCCTGCACACTGGATCGACGAACAGCAAAAGGAAACGGCACAAATGGTCGGGTTTACCGTCGTTGATTCCGAGACTGTGATGGCTACGCATTTGTCACACTTGATGCAAGTTCAGGCATCCAAATTACTCAGCCGCACCGAGACCCAACAACTTGTGGAACATGTCGCCAAACTGGCTCCCAAACTGATAGAAGAAGTGGTCCCCAAAATGGTTTCCGTCGCCGTTTTTCAGAAAGTGCTGCAATTGCTGTTGGATGAATCAGTGCACATTCGCGATATCCGCACCATCATCGAGTCCATTGCCGAGCACGCCAGCAGCACAACCGACCCCGCAGAACTTGCCAAGCGTGTGCGTGTGGCTTTGTCCCCAGCCATTGTTCAGCAAATCTATGGGCCAACCCGCGAACTCAACGTCATCGCCATTGATCCTGGTCTGGAGCGCCTGTTGGTGCAAGCCTTGGGCAATGCATCTGGGCCAGCACTTGACCCTGGCGTTGCCGACATGTTGACACGCAGTGCGGCAGAAACCGCAATGAAGCAGGAAGAAATCGGTGTGCCAGCCTGCTTGCTGGTTCCAGATCAGATTCGCAGCGCCATTGCCCGCTTGGTACGCCGCGTGGCACCCCGCCTGCAGGTGCTGGCACACAGCGAAATACCTGAAACGCACACTATTCGCATCGGTCCGATCCTCAGAGGCGCAACACCATGAACATCCAACGCTTTACCGCCCCCACATCCCGCGAAGCACTTGCAAAAGCACGCATGGCGTTTGGCGACAGCACCCTGATCCTGTCTAACCGTCCAACTGAAAATGGCGTCGAAGTAGTTGCAACGGCCGAAGACACCTTGGCCGCGCTGGACCAGATGCCAAGCAGCCCGATTGCCAAGACCGGAGGGGCTTCGTCCATGCGCAGCGCCAAGGCCGCTCCGCAAGAGACGGCGACCAGGGTCGAAGACGACGCCACGCAATTGGCCATGAGTACGTTGTCCTTTCAAGACTATGTCCGTGAACGCATGCTGCGCAAGCGCCATGAAAGCAGCACAACGATCATTGGCCCAGAAACCCCGATTCCGGTACAGCAGCAAGAGCGTTCACGCGCTGTGGCATCCGAACGTTTGCACGGGAAGAAAGAAACTGTCAGCCCCAGGAACTTGCCAACCGCAAAACCAACCGCTCTGGCATTCCAACCAGCGCCTGTTCCTCAAGGCATTGTGGATGAGCTCCACGCCATGAAGGAAATGATGGAAGACCGCTTCAACACGTTGGCATGGCTGGGTCAAGCGCGTCAAAACCCGATCCAGGCCAACCTGATGCTGAAACTCATTCGGTCAGGCTACTCCCCGAATTTGTCTCGGACCATACTCGAACGGATGCCCGTAGAAATGAGTGCATCCGAGTCCATGCATTGGATCATGGACGTTCTGGAGCGCAATCTGCGAACCGACGCCGATGGCCCTGCCGTGCATGAGGAAGGTGGTGTATTCGCCTTGATCGGCGCGACAGGCGTGGGAAAAACAACGACCGCTGCCAAGCTTGCCGGTTTGTGCGCTCGCACCCATGGCGCGGGCAGTGTAGGTCTGATCACACTGGACACCTATCGGGTGGGCGCGCACGAACAGCTGCGCGCTTACGGGAAGATGCTGGGCGTCGTGGCGCACTTGGCCCATGACAGGGTTGCGCTTCAAGATCTGTTGGGTTTGCTATCCAACAAGAAAATGGTGCTGATCGACACCACGGGCCTCGCCCCACGCGATCCGCGTAAACACGAGATGATGGAGTTGCTCGATCTGCCCAACGTCAAGCGGCTGTTGGTATTGAATTCTGGAAGCCACGGCGACACCCTGGATGAAGCCGTAGCCGCATTCAAATCGGTGGGGGTGCAGCAAGCCATCTTGTCGAAAACGGACGAGGCGGTAAAGCTGGGGCCAGCAATTGACACCGCCATCCGCAACCAGTTGGTTCTTCGGGGAATTACCACCGGCCAACGCGTCCCCGAGGATTGGGAACCAGCGGTTGCTGCGAAATTGGTGCGCCAGTCCATGCGCACCGTCGGCGCGTCGGCTTACGACCCCAAGGTCAGTGATTTGGGTTTTTACTTTGGTCAGCAATCGACCCCTTCCATGGCCAAGGGGCGCCTGGATGCTTGACTACTTTTCCAACCAAGCATCAGGCTTGATAGGACTGGGTTGCCAGCCCAGCCCGCGCCTGGTTGCGATGGTTAGCCATGGCGATGAACAGGCAGAGTTACCCTTACTGTGGCAACTGTGCCTTTCACTCGTAAACTTTGGCTATTCGGTTACCGTATTGGATGCCACCACAGCGGAATCAGACACGAATCCGGGCATGGAGCAACTTCTTGAGAATTCGCTCTGGGAAGATGGCGGCCCGCGCGACACGCCGGCTTGGACCGTGCTTCCGAGCGCCAAAGGAATCCAAACCTTGTTGGGTGCGCCCTACCCCCTTGCGCGGAGCCTTCACCATTTGGGACTATTGCTGCCCGCCGAGAGCATTGTGGTGCTCTATTGCAAGGCCGACTGGATGGTGAAGTTAATTGGTGACCGGCATACCGAGGCTCTGCTTGCTATATCTCAGACCAAGGCGTCCTTGCTCACGGGCTACATCGCACTGAAACGGTTATTGATTATGGGCAAACTTCGGCCTACCATTGTCAATATGTTACGAGATCCCAGCTTGCCAGCACCTGCTCACCATCCAACGACGTCAGCGGGTTTGAGCGAATGTGCCAAGAGGTTTCTTGGCCATGAATTGAAAACGCTTACTATTGCCGAACGGCAAACTGACGTTGCACCCTGCGACGCTGTCCAGCGCTTGGCGCTTCGTTTGCTGGAAAGCGCTGTTCCGCTGGATGCGCAGGCACAGACAGCAACGATATGGCGCAACCCTTCCAAGGGCGATTCAGCGCAATTTGTGGGGAGCCATTGATGTACACAGTGAAGGGGCAGTTAGACCGCTCCGCACAAATCAAACAGTACCAGCCACTGGTGCGGAGACTGGCGCACTACATGATGGCCAAGCTTCCCGCTAGCGTGGAGGTAGACGACCTGATACAGGTCGGTTTGATCGGTTTGGCCGATGCCCTTTCCCGTTATGAAGCGTCCCAAGGCGTGCAATTTGAGACCTTCGCTACCCAACGCATTCGCGGTGCCATGCTTGATGAGTTGAGGGGAAATGACTGGATGTCACGTGGTTCTCGCAAGAGCCAGAAAGAAATCGAAACCACCATGCGGCGCCTCGAACACCGCTTGGGCCGCAGCCCCATTGAATCCGAAATCGCAGCCGAGATGGGTATGACCCTCGTGGAGTACCAAAGCTTGCTGGGCAAGGTGAGGGGCACACAGCTGGTGTACCTGGAAGATATGTCCCGCAATGGCGAGGACGATGACAACTTCTTGGATAGGCATGTTGCCGACAGCGAAGCCGATCCCATGAACATGTTGCGCGACCACAGATTGCGGGAGTCACTGGTAGCTGCTATTAAAGGCTTGCCCGAGCGTGAGCAATACATCATGAGCATGTACTATGAAAAAGACATGAATTTGAAGGAAATTGCTGCGGTCTTGGATGTCACCGAATCCCGGGTCTGCCAGTTGCACAGCCAGTCCATCGCCCGGCTTCGGGCCAAAATGCGTTCCCACTGAAATCCCATTTATCAAGGCGCTTGTCGAATGACTCCAACTTTTACGCTTGGTCGAGGTCTGGTAACCGCGGTAGTAGCAACCTGCTGTTTTGGATCACATTCTTGGGCGGCTGACTACGCTTACAAAGTCACCATGACACTGGTTGCGCCTAAAGGGTCGGCTGGCGAGAAACTCGCCACCAATAAGCCCACTACGACCAAATTGAGTCCCTGCATCGACACCTTGCCCGATCAGGTCAACGTCACCATCACTTACGATGCCGGGAAAACCGCCCTCGAGCGACGTGATCTTTACGTTATTTTGAACTCCCCGACCGGTACGCTTCACCCGATCAAAAAATTCACTTTAGGTTCGTCTCCAGTTATCCGGGGACCCTTTACACCGGCCACGTTAGTGGGTTCGGTCGAGGACAATATCTACCTTCGCTCCGCCGACAACTTGGGCCAAGGTAATCAGACAGAAACCTTGTTTGGTGGCTACATAAGTCTTGAATCTGTTGGAACGGGGACTTGGCAAGTAGTTTCTATCCTTGCAAACTCGGCTACCGTCGACTTTGAAGATCCAGCAACCTGGTCTGCTTGGGATGTGGCGACTCTTATAGTCGGTAGACCGTGGGCAGGCGCTTCCAAAAACAGCTGTGGTCCTGGGTTTGCGCCTTGAATGAATAGGGCTTACTTTTACAGCCCGCAAGGGCACTAACCCAGTTCAGGCCGAAAACGCCGCAAAGCTGCCCGAGCGACTTGCCGGACCTCCATAAACGCGGCTTCCAGCATAAGTCGATTTTTCCCCAGTCGTCGGAATAAGCACGCCCAGCGCGCAGTCAATATATGCGCG
>Ga0105048_10005332_pt1 | contig 20784 bp, 14 predicted proteins | sample MAT05_FD_78382 | JGI IMG/M metagenome (GOLD analysis project Ga0105048, IMG submission 78382) | Freshwater microbial communities from Lake Fryxell liftoff mats and glacier meltwater in Antarctica - MAT-05 | ecosystem: Environmental > Aquatic > Freshwater > Ice > Liftoff microbial mat | place...
AGCAATCGCTCTTCGTGGAAACCGTTCGCGGCGACGGTTGCTGCCGATAGCAGTGCTACGACTTCGCCCGGAGTGGGGTCGATCCGGATCGCGTGATATTCTTGCATCGGTTGGCACGCCGAGGGGAAGGAATCGGGGCGATTGCTATAACGCCAACAACGCTGTCTCTGGAGTTATGCTATGTCGCCGGCACCGCTACTGCAAAGTCGAGTCGAGAGCTTTCCGCTCCGCCAGGGGAAGGTACGCGATATCTACGATCTCGGCGACACGCTCGCTTTCGTCGCCACCGACCGCATCAGTGCGTTCGACTGGGTGATGCCCAACGGCATTCCCGGCAAAGGCGTCATCCTCACCGCGATGTCGAAGTTTTGGCTCGACTGGCTGCGCGTGCCGAACCACTGGCTCAGCGACGACATTGCCGATTTCCCCACAGCGTTCCGCGATCAGGCGGCCACATTTCGCGGGCGAACGCAACTCGTGACGAAGACGAAAGTCATACCGATCGAGTGCGTCGCGCGCGGGTACCTCGCCGGTTCCGGGTGGAAGGAATATCTCGAGCATGGCACCGTTTGCGGCATCCCCCTGCCCCACGGCCTCCACGAGAGCGAACGCCTGCCGGAGCCGATCTTCACACCCGCAACGAAAGCCGAGACGGGGCACGATGAAAATATCGCATTCGCGCAAATGGCCGCAATCATCGGCGAAAACGTGTCGAACGAGTTGAAGGAACGCACGCTCGAAATTTACCGTCGCGCCGCAACGTATGCCGAGTCGCGCGGGATTATCCTTGCCGATACGAAACTCGAATGGGGCACGTTGCCGAACGGCGAAATCATCCTGATCGACGAAGTGCTGACGCCGGACAGTTCGCGATTTTGGCCGAAGGAGTCGTACCGTACCGGAATCTCGCCGCCATCGTTCGACAAGCAATTCCTGCGCGATTGGCTGGAAACGACGACATGGGACAAAGCGAGCCCGCCACCGAATTTACCGCAAGATGTCATCGATAAGACAGCCGCAAAGTATCGCGAAGCCTACGAGCGATTGACCGTTCACAAGAATTGATCGACGACAATCTCGCGCACTCGCAACTCGGCCTTTCGCGGTTGAGAGGGTTGTGGTAAATCTTGCACAACTCGACGTGCCGATTCATCGAATAGCGAGACGTGATCCGTGTATAAACTTATTCTCTGTATGCGCTACTTGCGGACGCGATACCTCGCGTTCGTGTGTATCGTCAGCGTCATGCTCGGCGTGGCCACGCTCATCGTCGTCAACAGCGTCATGAGTGGCTTCTCGAACAAGCTCCGCGACCGATTGCACGGCGTGCTTTCGGACGTCATTCTCGACACCGATAACTTCGCGGGCTTTCGCGAACCACCCGATGAAATTGCGAAACGCATCCTCGCGTCGCCGGCCGGGTCGCACATCGAAGTGATGGCCCCGACGGTCGAAGTCGTGGCGACGATCCAGTTCCAGTTTCGCGGCATGAACGTCGTGAAACCGGTGAAACTGACAGGCGTGAATGCGGATGTGCAATCGAAAGTCGGCGGGTTCGGGCAGTTTATCTCCGGGCAGAAACATCTGGCGGTTCCGTCGTTCGACTTGTCTCCCGAAGCCTTGCGTCGGTTCGCACGAAATATCGAGGAAAACGCAGGCCTCGACGAAATGATGCGCGACAAGGCGGCACTCGACGCCGAGAAGCCGAGCGAGTCGGACTTCTTGGGTAAAGGGCCGCGGATTCAAATGCCGCTAGATGTGCCAGTGAATATTCCCGCACCCGATTTGCCTCAATTCGAAGCCCCGAAACCGATTGGCATCTTCGTCGGTCACTCGCTCGCGCACTTCCGGTACAAGAACCCGGAGACGGGACTGACGGAGGAAATCGCGGCACTCAAGCCGGGCGACAGCGTGCTGGTGGCGACATTGGCCGCCGATGAAATGCGGCCGGTCTGGGGTACGTTCGTCGTGGCGGACTACTTCAAATCCGACATGAGCGAGTACGACAGCCAGTTCGTGTATATGTCGCTTGCGGACCTTCAGCGGTTGCGGCGGATGGGCGACCGCGTCTCGCATTTGCAGATCAAGTTGAAGGATGTCACGCCAAAGAGTTTCACGTTCGTGAAGGCGAACGTGACCGATGAAATCCAGAAATTGTTCCGGCCATACGAAGTACGGGCCGCGACTTGGGAAGAGCATCAAGGCCCACTTCTGGCGGCGATCGACGTCGAACGCGGGATCCTGAACTTGCTGTTGTTCATGATCGTCGGTGTGGCCGGGTTTAGCATCCTGGCGATCTTCACGATGATCGTGTCCGAGAAAATTCGCGACATCGGCATCATGAAATCGCTCGGGGCCTCGAGCCGTGGTGTAATGGGAATCTTTGTCTGGTACGCGGTGCTGCTCGGCTTCGTCGGCTGTTCGCTCGGCACCGTTCTCGGCCTCGGCATCACCTACAACATTAACGCCATCGAAAAGGGAATCACCGTACTCACCGGTGCCGAACTCTTCCCTCGCGACATCTATTACTTCGACAAAATCCCGACGAACGTCGAATCGCTGACGGTGATTCTCGTCAACATCGGGGCGATGTCGATTGCCATCGCTTCGAGCCTGATACCCGCCTACCGTGCCGCACGCCTGCGACCGATCCAGGCACTACGCTTCGAGTAATCTCACACAATAGCCCAATGGGAGACGCGGATGTTACTCGTCGAAAATTTATTTAAGACGTATCGCCGAAATGTGGATGTTGTCAAGGTGCTCAGTGGCGTAAACCTCACCGTCGAAGACGGCGAGTTCCTCAGCATCGTCGGCGCATCTGGCTCCGGCAAAAGCACGTTGCTGCACCTGATGGGCACGCTCGATACGCCCGATTCCGGGGCGATTTACCTCGACGGGCGACGGATCGATCAGTTGTCGAATACGCAGCGCGACATCCTGCGCAACCGCACGTTCGGCTACGTGTTTCAGTTCTACCACTTGTTGCCCGAACTTTCGGCGTACGAAAACGTGTTGATGCCCGCGTTCATTCGCGAATCGACACTCGGCTGGTTGAAGACGCGGCGACAGTGGCGGAAACGCGCCGATGAGCTTTTCGAACGGGTCGGGTTGTCGCACCGCAAGACGCACAAGCCACGCGAAATGTCGGGCGGGGAAATGCAGCGTGCTGCGATCGCGCGTTCGCTGCTTCAGAATCCGCGCGTGCTTCTCGCCGACGAACCCACGGGAAACCTCGATGCGCGAAACGGCGATCAGATCGTGCAATTGCTGCGGAATTTGAACAAAGACGACGGCGTGAGCATCGTCATGGTCACGCACAATCTCGATATTGTGACGGCAACGGATCGCGTCGTAAAGCTCGTCGGTGGGCGTGTGGCGGAGGAACCGGCCGCACTGCACTTCACGCCCCGATTGCTGTCGGCGGTCGGTTGAGTATCATTTGATTATGGCGTTGTCTCAGGGGAACGGGTTCCCCTTTTTTCGTTTGGGGAGTCGGCATGTCCACCCGCGTTTGGATCAACGGTACTTTCTTCGACAAGCACGATGCAAAAATCAGCGTTTACGACCACGGCTTGCTCTACGGCGATGGCGTGTTTGAAGGGATCCGGATCTACGCGGGCAAGGTGTTCAAGCACGCGGAGCATATCGACCGGCTGTTCGATTCGGCCAAATCGATCGCGTTAAAAATCCCGCTGACTCCCGGCGAGGTGATTGCGGCAGTCGAAGCAACGGTAGCGGAAAATAAAAAAGTCGATGGCTACATTCGCCTCATCGTCACGCGCGGCCCCGGTACGCTCGGACTGGACCCACGCAAGTGCGAACCGCAGATCATCGTCATCGTCGACGACATTTCGCTTTACCCGAAAGAGCTATACGAAAACGGCCTCGAGATCATCACCGCGAGCACGATCCGCAACCACCCGAACGCGGTGAATCCGCGGGTTAAGTCGTTGAATTACTTGAACAACATCATGGCGAAGATCGAGGCGATTCGTGCGGGTTGCCTCGAAGCGATCATGCTGAACCACAACGGTGAAGTCGCCGAGTGTACGGGCGACAACCTTTTTATTGTGAAAAAAGGCGTGCTAAAAACGCCGCCGATCGATGCGGGGATACTCGAAGGTATCACGCGGAATTTCGTCATCGGGTTGGCGAAACAGCTCGATATCCCGTTTCAGGAAGCCTCGTTAACGCGGCACGATGTATACATCGCCGACGAAATGTTCCTCACCGGTACCGCCGCCGAAGTCATTTCGGTCACCAAGGTCGACGACCGCATCATCGGCACCGGCAAGCAGGGGCCGATCACCCGCCAGCTACGCGAACGGTTCCAGAAGCTCGTACGCGACTAGCTTTCATTGGCTTGCTGAACTGCGTATTTCGCGTGCGGTGATTTCCTCGGCGAAGAGTTTGCGGACGGTTTTCTTGGCCTTGTACTCGATGATCCACGGGAAAAACCGCGACAGGAACACGAGCAATTTGCCGTCGAAGGTGAGTGTGATTTCGCTCTTGCCTTTGATAAGAGCGTACAGCGTGGCGTCGGCCACTTGTTCGGACGTCATGCCGCGTTTGTGGTCGAGGCTGATTTTCGCCTTCGCTTCCAGCATATTCTGCGAGAAGTTCGTTTGCGTCAGCCCCGGATTGACGACAACGACATCGATATTGTCTTTCGCAAGTTCCGCACGAATCGCCTCGCTAAACCCCGCCACCGCGAACTTGCTCGATGCGTAAAGCGAGCGGGCGGGCAGGGCACGCCGACCGACGACGGATGAGATATTGACGATCGCAGGCGTCGTACCTTGCTTGAGATGCGGGATGGCCAACCGCGTGATTTCGCAAAGTGCGAAGTAATTCGTCTCGAAAATCGTGCGGAGAATTTCGGGGTCGGAATCCATGAAGTGCCCGGTTGCGCCGATGCCTGCGTTGTTAATCAGCACGTCCAACCCGCCGAATCGGTCGAGTGCTGTCTGCACCATCCGCTGACGATCGGCGGGGTTGCAAATGTCCGACGTCACGGTTTCGATCGTGCCGTTGGCCGCACGAATTTCGGTGGCGAGTTCGTGGAGCAAATCGGCCGAGCGCGCCGTGGCGATCAGCTTCGCCCCGCGTTTAGCGGCATCGACGGCGATGGCACGGCCTATCCCCTGCGATGCACCCGTAACCAAGATTCGTAAACCGTCAATTTTGCGGCGGGCCATGCTTCACCTGTGGTTTGTTTTCTACCTTTATGATTACGAAACGACCGACGGAAACGCGACCGGTAACGCATCTTCAACGAGCGAAGGTGTGCCCGTGTTGACGGTCGCAACGTCTGTAACGAAATCGCACGCATTGCAAAAGGTACGCCATGACAACCGTCGCGTTCGTGAATGCCAACGTCGTGTTGCCCGATGGCATCGCGAACCGGTGGAGTGTGTTGTGCCGTGATGGCCGTATCGAATCTGTCGGTGCGGATTGCACGATCCCTGCGGATGCGGAACGCCTCGACGTTTCGGGAAACTACCTCTGCCCGGGCTTCGTCGATATTCACGTTCATGGCGGGGGTGGCGCAGATTTTATGGACCTCACGGACGATGCATTTCGCACCGTGTGCCAAACGCACGCCCGGCACGGAACGACATCGCTGACACCCACGAGTACCGTTGCCTCTACTTTGGAATACAAACGATTTCTCGAACTTTGCTCGCGATTTCGTGAAATGTCTACGGGCGGTGCACGGGTGGTCGGCTGCCATCTCTACGGCCCGTATTTTCTACCGGCCGCGAAGGGCTGTCACCCGAATGCGGAATTCCTGACGCCGCACGCCAACGATGCCAATGCGTACCGCGAGTTCGATAACTCGTTCCCGTTGACGGTGACGATTGCGCCCGAACTGAGCGGTGCGGAGGAACTGACACGCGCCTGTCGCAAACGGGGTGTACGCGTTAATATCGGTCACAGTTACGCTACTTTCGAGCAGGTCGAAGCCGCAGTCGGTTGGGGGGCTACTCACGTCGATCACTTGTTTTGTGCGATGTCGGATCGCGCACGGTTACGTCAGCTACAGGCGTTCCCAATGCGAGCGGGCGTGATGGAAGCAACTCTGTTTTTCGAAGAGCTGACGACCGAGGTGATTGCCGACGGTAAGCACCTCGATGATTCGCTGTTACGGCTGGCTTTCAAACTAAAAAATGGCAAACTCGCACTCGTGACCGATTCGATGCGGGCAATCGATATGCCCGATGGTGAATACTGGTTCGGCCCCGAAGGCACCGGCGAGCGCGTCCGCAAGAGTCATGGTGTCGGCGTCACACTCGATGGAACTGCGCTCGCTTCCGCCGTCATGGGGATGGATCATTGCATTCGCACGATGATGCGCGCCACCCGCGCACCCGCACACGAAATTATCCACATGGCGAGTCTCACACCCGCCACGATTATTGGCCTCAAACGCGAACTCGGCAGCATTGAAGTCGGAAAACGGGCCGACTTCGCAGTGATGAATTCCGAATGGCAGGTTCAGGCCGTCTACTCCGGCGCGGAAAAGATCGCGTGACTACCGGAACCTGCTTGCATCCGCCTTCGATACCCGTCACGATGCACGTTGGGAATTTACTCCGCCACGACGACGCGAACCGGACTCGATAAGACAGCGGTTTCTCGAATGTCTGCTTCGGAGTCTTTTGTGATTATTTATCCGGCAATCGATATTCTCGGCGGGCAGTGCGTGCGGCTGCGGCAGGGTGACTACGCGCAAGAAACCGTGTTCTCGAACGACCCGTCGAGCATCGCGAAGAAGTGGGCCGAGTGCGGAGTGGATCGCGTTCACCTCGTCGATCTCGATGGCGCGAAAGCGGGGAAGCCGATCAACGCCGATGCGATACGCAAGGCAGTCCGTGCCGCCGGTGTACCGTGCCAACTCGGCGGTGGGATTCGTACCGAAGCCGACCTCAAAACGGTATTCGCCTGGGGCGTTCGCTGGGCGGTACTCGGTACGCGGGCGCTGCAAGATCCCGATTGGGTCTGCCGCATGGCGGATCGTTATCCGGACCGGATCGTCCTCGGCGTCGATGCCCGCAACGGTTACGTGGCCACCGAAGGTTGGCTCGAAACATCGAGCACGAAGGCAACGGAGCTCGCCAAGCGGGTCGAAGCCTCTCCACTCGCGGCAGTCGTTTATACGGACATTGCGAAAGACGGCATGATGAGCGGGCCGAACTTTGAGGGCCTCGCCGAGATGCAAGCCGCGATGAAACTGCCCGTGATTGCATCGGGGGGCGTTACGAATATGGCCGATGTCACCCGGCTGTCAGCGATGGCGTTGTTCGGCTGCATCATTGGCCGGGCGCTTTACGAAAATACGATCGATTTGCGCGAAGCCGTGCGTGTCGGTTCCCAACATTCGAAGGATGCAACGATGTAAGGCGACTCCTCTGACGCACACGACCGACCGCCTCTCCAGACGGAACGTGCCGCGCTCGCGCCACTGTGAGCCACCTGCGGTGAAGGCCCCAGCAATGGCTGCGGCCCGTTTCCCACGGGAGGTTTTCATGAACAAGCATATGGTCGACGACGTGCGCGATATTGCGCTCGTCGGGCATCGTTCTGCGGGCAAAACCAGCCTTGCCGACGCGCTCCTTTTTAAAGCCCACGCAGTCGATCGGCTCGGAAGCGTCGACGATGGCACCTCGGCGGGCGACATCGACGAAGACGAAAAACGCCACCATTTCAGCATCGTTACGCACGTCCTGCACGCCGACCACGGCGGCAAACACCTGAACATTCTCGACACGCCCGGCACGCCCGATTTCATCGGTGCGGCACTCGAAGCGATGTCCGCCGTCGAGACGGCTGTCATCGTGGTGTCAGCGGTGAATGGCATCGAAGTCGATACGCGGCGTATGTTCTTCGAAGCGGGCAAACGCGGCCTCGCCCGGGCGTTCGTCATCAACAAAATCGACGCGGACGGCGTACAATTTTCCAGCGTCGTCGATTCGATCCGAGAAGCGTTCGGCAAAAATTGCGTGCTCTTCAACATGCCGAACAATCTCGGTGCGAATTTCTCCGGCGTTATCGACATTGTTCACAAGTCGACCAACGTGCCAACGACGTTCCCGTACGATCAGCGCGAAGCCCGTACGCAACTCATTGAAGCCGTCGTCGAAGTCAACGAACTGCTTCTGGACAAGTATCTCAACGACGGCACGATCAGCGATGCGGAACTCGAAGAGGCGTTGCCGCATTGCTTGCTCATGGGGTACGTCGTGCCGATATTCTGTACCTCGGCGAAACGCGATCGCGGCATTAAGGAACTCCTCGAGGCACTCGAGAAGTACGGCCTTTCGCCGAGTGTCAGCCGCAAGAAACTCGAAGGATTATCGTTCGGTTCGAACGGAACGACAAAGCTCGCCGAGCCGACCGAGGCATCCGAATTCCTCGGGCACGTGTTCAAGGTCGTCAACGATCGCTACGTCGGGCACCTGAGTTTTATTCGCGTGCTCTCCGGCGTGCTGACGCCCAACCACACGATCATCGACTTGAACAATGGCAAGTCGATTCGCGTCGGTCAACTGCTCCAGATGAACGGCAAAATGCATGTGCCGATTCACGAAGCGGTGCCGGGGGACATCGTGGCGGTTTCGAAGGTTGACGGCTTGCATATCGGCGATACGATCGCGTTCCGGGCCGATGCGCCGATGGTCGCCGACATGCACTTTCCCGTGCCGATGTACGGCGTAGCTGTCATGCCGAAACATCGCGGCGACGAGCAAAAGATTGCCACGGGTTTGCACAAAATCGCCGAAGAAGACATGACGGTGAAGATCACGCAAGACCCGCAGACGCACGAAATGGTGATGTGCGGCGTCAGCCAACTGCACCTAGATATCGTGCAGGAACGGTTGAAGCATCGCTACGATCTCGACCTGATTACGAAGGAGCCAAAGGTTCCGTACCGTGAGACGATCGGCACGAAAGCGGAGGCCGACTACAAGCACAAGAAGCAGACCGGCGGTCGTGGTCAGTTCGCCGAAGTTCATATGCGATTGTACCCGTTACCGCGTGAGATCAAGACGCAGGAACAACTCGAAGCGAACTTCGCGAACAAGTCGAACTTCGAGAAAATGCGTTCCGTCCACTACGACCCGCTGATGAACTTCGCGATCATCGACCATATCGTCGGCGGTACGATCCCAAACAATTTTCTGCCCGCCATTGAGAAAGGTTGCAAGGAAATGATGGAGCGAGGCGTACTGGCCGGTTACCGCATTCAGGATGTCGCGGTGGAGGTCCACTTCGGGAAATATCACGACGTCGATTCAACCGATGCCGCATTTAAAACCGCTGCACGGCAGGCGTTCAAAAAAGCGTTTCTGACGGCGCAACCATCGTTACTCGAGCCGGTGGTGAAACTCGAAATCACGATCCCCACAAAGTACACCGGCGCGGTGTTGGTCGACCTGCCGACGCGACGGGCCCATATCGAGAATCAGGAAACGCTCTCCGCGGATGCCACGATCATTCACGCCCGCGCCCCGCTTTCCGAGGTTTCACGCTACTGCACCGTGCTAAGCGGGTTGACACAAGGGCACGGATCGTACTCGATGGAACTCAGCCACTACGACCCTGTTCCTGCGAGCGTCCAACAGCAGATCGTGGCGAAATCCGAGTTGAAAGACGACGACGAATAGCAAACGATCGCGCTCCGAGATGGACAATCGCGGGGCGTTTCAAATGGTTTCAATGGAGTTGCCGATGACGCTGCAAGAGATTCTCGACCGGCTGAATCGGTCGGATGTTGTTGTGGAGCGATTGCTCGAAGAATGCCGCAGCCCTGACAAAACCATATGGGAAATGCACCCGGAACTCTACACGTCGTTCACCCAAAAACTAATCGAGCAAGGGCACCCCGGTCGGGCGTTGGAACTGGCCCGCGAAGGGGAAAGGTATCTCAAAGATAACTCGCGGCTTCAATATCAACTCGCGCTTGCGGCGGTGCGCGGAGGCAGCACGCAATATGCAGAATCACTGCTTGAACCATTGTTGAAGAAAGTAACCGACCCCAATCCGGAGGCCGAGCTACCTACCGATATCGATACGAAATTGCGCATGGACATCATCGCGCTGAAGGGGCGAATACTTAAGGATTGCACACGACGCGATCCGACTCGAGCGAAGGAATCGGCTGAGTGGTACGAGAAAGCCGCAGGTTTGCCGGGCGTCGCTGCGATGCCAGACGGCGGTACGTTCCCGATGATTAACGCCGCCACGATGTGGCGTATCGCTGGTTACGAAGCAAAATCGAGCGAATTAGCGAACGAAGTCCTGAATCGAATCGCGTCGCGTGGCATCATCCCTTCGACCAGTGACATGTGGCTGTCAGCGACAATGGGCGAGGCGAACATGCTGCTCGGCCACACCGAGGAATCGACCAAGTGGTACAAAGCTGCGGTCGATATGGCCGTCGCTCAAGGTCGGCTCGGCGATCTCGCCTCGCTTCGAAATAATTATCATCTTTTAATGGACACCGTAAAAGGGGCCGAAGCGTTATTTCTCGACGAGTATCTGGGCAGCGTCATCGTTTTCAGTGGGCATATGGTCGATTCTCCCGAACGAATCGAGAAAGGGTACCCACACCGTTTCCCGAACAGCGAACCGCTGATTGCGGCTGTAAAATCAGCGATCGTGAAACAACTCGAAACGCTGAACGCGAAGGTCGGATATTGCTCGCTCGGCTGCGGCGGCGACATTTTATTCGCAGAGGCGATGATCGAACGCCAGGCCGAGTTGCACATCGTGTTGCCGTTCGCCCAACACGACTTTTTCCGGACGAGCGTCGATTACGGACAAGATTCCAAGGCGTGGCGGAAATGGCGTCGCAGGTTCGACGATGTTCTCGAAGCCATCGATAAACTTCCCGCTAGCAACGTACAACTGGCTACGAGCGAGCCGTACCTCGGAAGCGAAGGGCTGTACGCATTTACGAACCAGATGATACAGGGCCTTGCGGTGATGCGGGCACGCGAGCGGGTATCGGCACCGAAAGCGCTGATCCTGATCGACCGGACAATGTCCGGACAGGCGGGCGGTGCGGAATCGTTCGAGCAATCGTGGAGGGATGCCTGCCATGAGTCCGTGGAAATCGACTTAGGACCACTTCGAATTCAACACGCGCCGATCGTACCAAGACTCAGCGAAAAAATTGCTGCACCGGCCCCGATGGGCAGCCTCCAGCGACCGGTCAAGGCGATGCTGTTTGCGGACGTCGCAGGTTTCAGCAAAATATCCGAGTGGGATTTATCGCGTTTTCTGTTGGAATACAGCAATTACCTTCGCATGTTGTTCGCATCGGATATCGGACTCCAAGCGAAGTACGCGAACTCCTGGGGCGATGGTTTGTACGTTGTTTTCGACGATGCCAGTGACGCCACGGCGTTCGCGATGGAGCTCGTCGATCCGACTTTTGGCAAGCAACCGAAATGGTCCGAATACGATCTGGGCACGACGAATCCGTTCCGCGTGGGGCTTCATGCTGGCCCCGTTTTCGAACTGCCCAACTTGTTTCGCGAACGCTCCGAGTTTGCCGGACAACACGTAAACCGCGCGGCACGCATCGAGCCGGTGACTGTGCGCGGTTGCGCATATGCGAGCGAACCGTTTGCCGCGCTACTGACAATGCGATGTCAAAAACAATTCGCCGCCGAAGCCGTCGGCGTCCACTCACTCGACAAACAATACGACCGCGTCGCCCTCTATCGAGTGCGGCGTTCGAACTAGGATTTGTCGCCGAGGCGATAGAAACCGGACTTCAAATGATCGACGCGCTGATATGACGAGTCGAGGTTGAGCGTCGTTTCGGCACCGCCCAGAATCAGCAAGCCATCGGGGCGGAGGACTTTCGAGACGCGGCGAAGGATCGCCTTCTTGGTTTCGACTTCGAAGTAGATCATCACGTTACGAATCAGGATGATGTCCCACATCGGCATCTGCGGCCACGGCTGCGCGAGGTTGATTTGCTGGAACCGCACCATTCTGCGGATGTCGTCGCGGAGTATCCAGTGGAACCCGTCCTGACGGAAATATTTGCTCAACAAGGCGGGTGCCAGTCCGCGGCCCACTTCCAACTGCGTGTAACGCGCCTCGTCACTTCGCTTCAGCATCTCGGTCGAAATGTCCGTCGCGAGTATGTTCACGGTCCAGCCGAGTAACTCCGGGAAGTGCTCGCGGATGAGAATCGCGATCGTATACGGCTCCTGCCCGCTCGCGCTCGCCCCGCACCAGATGTTCAACTCGCGTTCGGGCAATCGCGACCGCAGCAGATCGGGCAACACGGTTTTCCGGAGTGTCTCGAACGGGTGGACATCGCGAAAGAACGAAGTCTCCGTCGTGACCATCGCTTCGATGAGATCGGCAATGTACGCCGTTCCGCCGGAGCTGCGCAATTTTTGAATGAACTCGGTCGCCGTCGTCAAACCGTGACGCAAAGCCACAGGCGTGAGTCGACTCTCCACGAGATATTCCTTCCCAGGATCGAGAACGATGGCTGTCCGTTCCTCGAGAAGTTTCACGACGAACGCATAGTCCTGTTCCGTCATCTTCGACCTCAGTCCTTGGTCCGCAACACACGACGTACGATTTCCGGGCCGATCAGAGCGAGGGGTATCACCTTGTCCGCGAGTCCTGCACGCGAGACGTTTCCCGGCATCCCCCAGACGACCGACGAGGCTTCGTCCTGAATCAGAACCTGACCGCCCATTGCCTTGATCGCTTCGCAACCGCGTAACCCATCCGATCCCATACCTGTCATGATGATTGCCAGCGTCTGCCCACCGAATACTTTTGCAACGGATCGAAACAGCGGATCGACGGAGGGGCGGCAGGAGTTTTCTTGCGGTTCCTTATCGAGAACTATTATTTGACGCAGCCCCTGTCGGACGACTGTCATGTGGCTGTCACCCGGGGCAATCCAGGCACGGCCCGGTTCGAGCATTGCCCCCGATGTCGCTTCTTCAACGACGATCTTCGAGTTCGCCGTCAGGCGGTTCGCAAGTTGTTTCGTGAACACGGGTGGCATGTGTTGCACGATCACGATCGGTACGGGAAGGTCGGCAGGCATGTTGCGGAAGAGTTCCAGAAGCGCGTTGGGACCGCCGGTCGAAACGCCAATCGCGACGATATCGACAACGCCCGACGGGGTAGGGCGGGGAAGCGGTGACACCGGCGTGTCAGCCGGGCGAGCGGGCGCGGATTTTGCGAGATTTGCCGCGCAGATCGCTTTGATTTGAGGGAGAAGCTGCTCCCGGATGATCCGTCGCGACTCCTCGATGCCGCCGCTGTTCGGCTTCGTGAAGTAACCCGCCGCGCCGAGCATCAAGGCGTCGAGCGTCGCATCCGCACCGCGTTCGGTGAGCGAACTGAACATCATCACCGGTATGCTGCGATGCGTTTTCTTCAACTCGGCGAGCGTCTTCAAGCCATCGAGAACGGGCATCTCCACATCGAGCAGAACGAAGTCCGGGTTTACCTGCGTCATCCTGGCGAGCGCGATCTGGCCGTTTGAAGCCGTACCCGCGATTTCGATCTCCGGATCGAGTGCAAGTTCGTCCGATACCGCACGCCGGACGATGGCCGAATCGTCGACGACGAGTACGCGAATCTTCCGCATCGTTCGCTCATCCCTGTTTGAACTGCGTCACCAGATTCTGAAGGTCGACAGCCATCCGCGTGAGTTCGTCGGCCGAGGTTTTCGTGTTCGCCGCCCCCTCGGTGGTGCCCCGTGCTGCACTGGCTACCGCGAGAATATTCCTCGCGATTTCGCTACTCCCTTTCGCAGCCTCGTTGACGTTGCGACTGATTTCCCCTGTCGTCGCGGTTTGTTCTTCGACGGCACTTGCAATTGTATTTTGAATGTCGTTAATCTGGTTGATAATGTTGCTGATATTCGCAATCGCCTCAACAGCCCCTTTTGCATCGCCCTGAATGGCCTCGATTTTGCGGCTGATTTCCTCCGTTGCCTTCGCGGTTTGTTTGGCGAGTTCCTTCACTTCGTTCGCCACCACGGCGAATCCTTTGCCTGCTTCTCCGGCACGGGCCGCCTCGATCGTCGCGTTCAGTGCGAGCAAGTTCGTTTGCTGTGCGATCGAGGTAATCACCTTGATCACGTTGCCAATCTCGGCGCTCGACGTACCGAGTTTCGCGACCGTGGCGTTCGTTTTCTCGGCGACTCTCACGGCGGATGTCGCCACGCGGGCCGCCTCGTTGGCACTCTTGGCGATTTCCTTAATGCTCGCGCCCATCTCTTCCGTGCCAGTCGATACCGTCGACACATTGTGGCTGACCTGCTCCGCTGCAGCCGATGCGACGTTCGCTTGTGAGGCGGTCTCCTCGGCGTTGGATGCCATCTGTTGACTGACCGCAGTCAGTTCGCGGGCCGAACTGGCGAGAGTTTGGACCGTTTCCTCGAGGGAAGACTCGATCCGCTTCAATTGACTGATGTCCGAAGCATACTTCACAACTTTGAACGGTTTGCCGGTCATGTCCAAGATGGGGAAGTACGAACCTTGAATCCAGACTTCCTTGCCACCCTTGCCGATGCGTTTGAACCGGGCGGTGTTCTGACGCCCGGCTGCGAGGTCGATCCAGAACTGGCGATACTCGGACGACGTAACGTAGTTCGGCTCGAGGAACATGCTGTGGTGGCGGCCGCGAATCTCATCGAGCCGATACCCCATCACGCTTAGGAAAATATCGTTTGCGACCAGAATTGTTCCGTCGATGTTAAACTCGATGACTGCCTGAACTTTGCCGATGGCGGCGATTTGTCCCTTGTTGTCGGCGCTATGTCGTTTGGCTTCGGTAATGTCGGTGGCATACTTGACTACCTTGAACGGTTTAGAGTTTTTATCGAGGATCGGGTTGTAGTTCGCTTGAATCCAAACTTCCTTACCGTTCTTCGCGATGCGTTTGTACTCTCCCGTCTGATACTCACCGCGACCGAGCCTCGCCCAGAGATCGCGATATTCGCTGCTCGTGCGCATCGATTCTTCAACGAACATGCTATGGTGACGACCCTGAATTTCGTTGAGTGTGTAACCGACAGTCCGCAGAAAATTGTCGTTGGCCGTGATGATCTCTCCATCCAGTTCGAACTCGATCACCGCTTGCGATTTGCCAATCGCCGTGATCTGCCCGGCGTAGTCGGCCTCGAGGAGTTGGCGGTACGACACGTCTTCCCACGCGACGACGTACCCGAGCGGCTGCGGGCTGTTGGCCGTAATTGCGTGGATTTTCGCTTGCAGAGTGACCTTCCCGAAGGTGAATTCAGTTGTATGCGGCATCGACTTGGGGCTTTTCAGGATCTTCTCCACGCGACGTTTGTCTTTGTAGAACGTGTAGATCGACGAACCGAGGATGTCGTCGACTTCCACACCGAAGGCTTCTTGAATTTCACCTTCGATCTCGCGAAGCGTTTCGATTGCCTTGTCGTTGATGTACACGATCGTCATGGACGTATCCGCGATCATAATGTTCGCCTGCACGTCGCCGAGGGCGGCGGCGAGAAACTCGGCGGATATGCCGTTCGCAGTTTCGGGATTGGCAACGGACACGGTTTGAATCTCCAAAGGGGGTATCGGCACGGGTTTCGTTGGGGTTCGCGGTGCCTTGCGGCTCGCGCGATTTGCGGGTGTGGCCATGGTGCGGAGCATTTCCGTTCGGGATGTCGTTTCCCACGTTGTGTTAAATGGCCTGGTGAGCGAACTCGCGGTTGCCTGTGGGGAGCGATACCGTTCGCTCGGGATCGAGTATCAACAGCAAGCGGTCTTCGAGCTTATAGGTGCCGGTAATCAATTCGCGTGCCGTGCCGCGAAGCGTTTCGGGCGGCCGCTCGAATGAAATTTCATCCAGTTGGAGCACGTCGCCAATTTCGTCGACGAGCAAGCTCACCGCGCCATCGTCGGTATGGACGACGACGTTCACCGGCTCAAGGTCGGCGGGGCGATTCGGCATATCCAACCGCTTTCGCAGGTCGATCACCGTGACGATCTGCCCGCGTAAGTTGATCAATCCGCAAACCACAGTATGCGCGAGCGGCACCCGCGTCATCTCCTGATAGCGCATGATCTCTTGCACCTTCAACACTTCCAGTCCGAAGTATTGATCGGCGAGCGTGAAGGTACAAAACTGACGCGTTTCGGCCATCGCTGCGGTCTCCCCGATCCGTTAAACCAACGCACTCTCAGCCCGTGGGCCAATCGAGAGATTCGTGGATTGAATCAGCTTTTCGATATCCAAAAACTCCGTCACCCGGCCGTGAACGATGGCGGTGTACAAAACGCCGGGGCGATTCGCCTGCGATTGCACCGCGATTTCGTCTTCGACGATGTCCAGTATGCTTTCCACGATCAGCCCGACCTGGCCCTCCGCACCGGCGTACACCACGACTTGCATAGCGGTCGTCCCTTCCGTGCCCGAGTCGTTCGATACGGATGTAACGCTTGCAATTTTCCGCCGCGTTCCGTTCCCATTTCGCGACGGTGGCTTCGCCAACCTGCGAAGCTCTTTTGAGACATCGATGAGGTGCAAAATTGCACCGCGGTACTGCACCACGCTCCGCGGCCCGGCCCGCTCGATGAGGTAAGCCGGGAACTCTTCCAGCCGGGCAACCATCGACAGCGGAACCGCCATCCGGCCGCCGCCAACCGTGGTGAACAACAGTAGCGAATAGCGTTCGGCGACGGCTTCACCGACTGAAACCGTGGTCTTGTCGGCGAGTGCCCGGCCCCGCGTGGCAGAGACGACATTTGCACGTTGCGCGACGCCGAGAATATCGAGAATGAGCGCGACGCGGCCATCGCCCATGATTGTCGCTCCGGCGAACACATCAATGCCTTTGAGATGTTTCTGTAGCGGCTTCACGACGATTTCTTCGGTATCGTGGATCGCATCGACGACGAGGCCGAACTGGCGATCGTCGGCTTGCAGCACGACGATGTTGACCTCGCCCGGCGCGTGTCGGGGGGCATCGATCCGGAGTTGCTCGTTCAGATACACCAACGGCAAAAGGTTCCCGCGTAAACGATAAACGGGGAAGCCGTGGATTTGTTCGATGCGGTTCGCGATCTGTTCGCCTTCAAGTCGAAGCAACTCGAGCAGACTGACCTGGGGTATCGCGTAGCGATCGCCGCCACTGGTGATCGTCAGTGCCGGGATGATCGCGAGCGTCAGCGGAATTTTCAGTTTGACCTGCGTGCCGTGGCCGAGGCGGCTGTCGATTTCGACCGTACCGCCGATCTTTTCGATATTCGTGCGTACGACATCCATCCCGACGCCCCGGCCCGAGAAGTTCGTCACTTTGTCGGTCGTGGAAAATCCAGGCAGGAACACGAGGTTGATGAGTTCGCGGTCGGTCATTCTCGAGGATTCTTCGACCGTGATGAGCTTCGAGGAAATTGCCTTGCTGCGAACCCGTTGTGGGTCGATGCCGCCACCATCGTCGATGATTTCGATGATGACCTTGCCTCCTTCGTGGAAAGCGTGCAGATGCAACTTCCCTTCGGGTGGCTTGCCGTTTCGCACGCGAATGTCGGGTTTTTCGATGCCGTGATCGACAGCGTTCCGGACCATATGCGTCAGCGGGTCGCGGATAGCCTCGATGATGGTCTTGTCGAGTTCGGTCTCCTGGCCTTCCATTACGTAACGGACTTTTTTTCCGCAAGCGATGGACAAATCGCGAACGACGCGCGGAAACTTGCTCCAGACGTTGCCGATCGGCTGCATCCGCGTCTTCATCACGTTGACTTGCAATTCGGTCGTCAGCAGGTTGAGCCGCTGCACGGTACCGATGAACGAATTGTCTTCGAGTGTACTGCTGTATTGCATGACCTGGTTGCGTGCGATGACCATCTCGCCGACCAGATTCATAAGCTTGTCGAGCAATCCGACATCGACGCGGATCGTGCTGTCGGCGACGGTCGATGTGCGGGGTTCGGCGACTTCGGTCAGCGGGGCTTCGTCGAGTTTATGTCGTTCGATAGTCGCGTTCACCGGCTTGCCGGCGAACTGCGACGGCGCGCCAATCGTCGACAAATTCGTCGCTGCCGGCGGGGGCGAAATCGTGCTGAGATTCGATTTGGGGGCCGCCGCACGAACGGTCGATTGGCTCGAAACCGTTCCGGATGGTTCGACTTCGTCGACACCGCCCGCGGCGCGTAGTCGTTCGAGTTTCACGATTGTCGCGTGATAGTCGCCGGTGCCTTCGTCGCCGTTCGATTCGATGCTTCCGAGAATTTGCCGGACCGCATCGACGACGCCGAGCAATGCGCTGGCGATGGCCCGATTGAAGCGAAAATCGCCCGCCCGAAGCCGACTGAGCAAACTCTCGGCCGCGTGCGCAACGCTTTCCAGTTTCGCCAAGCCAACGAAACCGGCAGTGCCTTTGATACTATGCAGCGTGCGAAACACGCGAGCCAACGTCTCGCGTTCGGTCGGATCGTCTTCGAGCGTGATGAGATCGCTATCGAGTTGCGCAAGGTTCTCGTGCGTCTCGAGCAGAAACTCACGGATGACTTCATTCATTTCGGAACTCGCATGTAACCCGCTACCAAAGGCGTTGCCTTGGGCTGATTTAACCGGCCATGCAGGTCGGAAAACCGGGCTTTGGAAACGCAAGCATTCACAGGTATCATCCCCCGAACAATTGGTCGACCACTCGCTTCACGGCGTCGCGGGGGAACGCTTTTGCGAAGATCGCCGCGACGCCCAACTTGCGAACGGGGTCGAGCACCGCGGGATCGTTTTCGGAGGTCACCATCATCACGGGGATGGCCGCCGCTGGCGGGTACTGTTTCAGGAACCGCACGAGGCCGAGGCCGTCCATGTTCGGCATGTTGTAATCGGTGACGATCAAATCGAACGACTCACGCGAGACGGCTGCAATCGCCTGCGTGCCATCGGGTTCTTCGACGAAATGCAAGAACCCGAGCGACTGCAACACCGCGCGTTCGTTGCTGCGTGCCGATGGCATGTCGTCGACGATCAGAACGCGGAGCGTGCTGCGGTCGCGCTTCGTCGGCAGGAGCAAACTTGAGTTACCCGATGGCCGGACGATCGACATCCCCGGAGACGAGCCACTTGCCTTCACGACGAGCGATTTTCCCGTCACGACGTTTAGTGCCTGAACGAGTTGCTCCGGTGTAAACGGCTTGTAAAGCAGTATCACCCGGTGCATCTGGCTCAGTGCCGTGTTGTTTGCCGCATCGCTATCGGTCGAGGATATCAGCACGAATCCGGGTGGGTGCTCTTTCACTTGCGTGCGGAGTTGCTTCGCGAGTTCGATGCCCGTCATATCGGCGAGGTGCATTGCACAAACGATCGCATCCGGCTTGTTCGTCAATGCAGCCTCAATCGCATCTTTCCCCGTCGCAACCACGGCGGCCGTGATAATATCTTGTGAGTCGAGATATTTCCGGATGATCCCCGATTGCACCCGCGACGGTTCGACCACTACCACCGAGAGTGAAGCCGGTTGTGCCACGGTTGTCGTCAAGGTGGAGCCATTCACGGCAACCGACGAACCCGACGCGAGAACCCCGCTGAGCGACGGCGCACCGGTACTGGCCACGACGGGACTGCCGCCCAATTGAAGCAGAATCGCCTCGAGTGCGGTGACCACTTCGCCCATCGACTGATAACGCTCTGTCACCGATTTTGCCATCATTCTGACGTAAACTTCATCGATAGCTGGTGGCACATCCGTACGTACCGCATCAATGCGAGGAACGACGCCTTCACGGTGTTTCAGCAAGATCGCCATGATCGTCTTGCCCGTGTACGGTGGTTGGCCGGACAGCAGGTAATACAGTGTCGCGCCGAGACTGTAGATGTCTGCACGGTGATCGATCGTCGTCGAATCGACGGCTTGTTCCGGCGACATGTAATCGACCGTCCCGAGCACGCCCCCGGCTTGCGTAAGGCCACTGCCTTCCGGACACGCGCCGCTCAATCGTGCCAGGCCGAGGTCGGTGACTTTGATCATGCCGGTAGTTTCGCGAAGCAAGTTTGCGGGCTTGATATCGCGATGGATGATGCCCTGCGCGTGCGCATAACCGAGACCGCGTGCCGCCTGGAGGATCGAATCGACCGCCTGCCAGACGGGCACCGGGTGCGACTTTTCCACGAGGGACGTGAGATCGCGACCGTTGACGAACTCCATTACGAGGAAGTGACCGCACTCGTCCTCATCAGCATCGTAGGCCATCACGATGTTCGGATGGCTGAGCCGCGCGATCGTTTCGACTTCGCGCTGGAACCGCTGGATGAACAAATTATCGGTGCAGAGATTCTTGGCGAGCACTTTTAATGCCACGATGCGCTTCATCCGGCGATGGCGTGCCTTGAACACCGTACCCATACCGCCCGCGCCGAGTTTATCGAGGATGTCGTAATTGCCGATTCGCAACTCGGCCTGACGCCCCTGGTGAAGCGCTTCGATCTGGTAATCGTTGAGCGTCCCTGCCCTCGTCAACAGACTGGCCAGACCGATCGCGTCCGCATCGGGGTGCGTCGCCGTCAACTGATCGACCTCCACATCCGACAGCAGTCGGCTATGAACGAGGTTCGACAGGAACTGATACCGCGACATTCCCACATTGGCAGAGGTGACATCCATAATCGGCACTCGCGTCGGCTTCTCAAATGCCCCGTGGTGTATGCGTGCCCTCATTACTCCGGTGCTGGGGAGAACACCGGGGACGACACCGAAGCGGATGGAGCGACGGTACGACACGTCACCTGCACGAGTGAACA
>Ga0105048_10005333_pt1 | contig 20778 bp, 21 predicted proteins | sample MAT05_FD_78382 | JGI IMG/M metagenome (GOLD analysis project Ga0105048, IMG submission 78382) | Freshwater microbial communities from Lake Fryxell liftoff mats and glacier meltwater in Antarctica - MAT-05 | ecosystem: Environmental > Aquatic > Freshwater > Ice > Liftoff microbial mat | place...
ACTCTGCCTCACCGATTTCGGCGAAACCGCAGAAGACGTGATCCGAAAGACTTTGCAGCAGCGCCGCTACGACTGCGTCGTCATCGGTGCGGGTGTGCGCACCATCGACAAGAACTTTCTGCTGTTCGAGAAAGTGCTCAACGTCGTGCATGAACACGCCCCGCAAGCGCGCATCTGCTTCAACACAGGGCCTTTCGACACGGCCGCAGCGGTGCAGCGCTGGTGCCCGCTCGGCTGACGCATTTCCGACTTGGCAATCCACGGTTCACGTGCTTCACGCACAGGTGGGTGCAGGCGCGGGCGCGGGCTCGGGCTCGGGCTCGAGAACAGGAATCAACGCGATGCCCAGCATGTGGCCGATGAATTGGCCGGCGCGTCGATCCACATCCGCCCCGGCGGTCTGATGGCACTGCTGGCGATGAAGCCTTCGCCGTTGTCGCTCCAGCGCGCCAGGCGCCAGCCGCGCCCGAATTGCGCCGCGCAGCGGGCGTCGGCGGCATCGCGGCTCTCGACATCGGCACCGCGAACGGGCACCGAAGCGGCGATCCGTGCTGCAAGCCATTGGTTCTGCAGGTCAGCGCCCACCTCGCGTGCCATGGCTTCGTCGCGAATCAGGCACAGCAGCGGCAAGATCGCGATGCACGCCGTGTCGCCCTGCTGCTCGTCACAGCCGCCGACGCGCGTGGCGGGTGATCCGCGGCAGGCCACCCAAGCCAGGCGCTGGTTCTCGTTCGAAGCGCGGACACCGAAAGTCACGCCGCGGCGGGCCGCTTGGTATGCAGCGTCGCTTGCGGCTGCCGCGGCGAGTTGCGGTGCCATCTTTTCCAGATAGGTCAGCTCCGGGTTCAGGTCGTCGAAGTGCGGCCAGTAGGCGCAGCCGGTGATCCAGCGCGTGGCGTCCACATGGTCCGCTGCGCAGGCGTAGGAAAGCGGCAAGCCGTCCGGGCCTCGCGCAGCCGATGGCGTCCAGCGCAGAGAAAGCGGCTCATCTCTGAGGTACTCCAGCAAAGCCGTGACGCCCCCGCCGGGCTCGATGGTGTAGGCCGGAATCATGTGCGCGAACCCATCAGCCAGGCTGCGGTCGGTGATGGTTGGCGACCGCGTCGTCGGCAGCGCACCTGTCTTCGCCAGCGTTTCGGCGATGAGCACGCGTGCCGCAGCCAGGGTGCGCGCCGCAGTCGCGGCGAAGGCCTCACTCCGGGCGCGATCGACCGCTTCCGGCGTGCGCAGCGCATAGGTCTGGACCACGACCTTTCGTCCCACGACCTGCAGCATGACACCTGCCGACGGATCGATGACGCGATGCCCGCGAAATCGCCCGTCGATCTGATCGCGCACGACGAAGGGTTCGGGTGTTCGCTCGGCCGCGCACCGTGTCAGTGGCCCGGCGCAGTCGGGCAGCGGCGCTGGCGCGATGCTGCCCCTCAACTCAGCCGTTAGCGGCCATTTTTCCAGCAGGGCCGGTCCGTCGAGCGGCTTGAAGCCGGGCGGCGGCTTGCGCTCTGCGATCTGCTTCAACTGGCCCGTGCTGCGGTCCAGTCGCCACACGGTCAGCTTGTCGCTCTCGCGATTCCAGACGGCCGCAAAACTGCTGCTGCTCAAGGTTTCAACGCCGGCCTCTGCCAGCAGCACGAGCGACGTGCCGTCCTTCGTGAGCCATGCGCCATAGATGACGGTGGAGGTTTCGCGAGAAGGTCCGCACCCAGGCAACAACAGCAGCAGAAAGGCGCACAGAAGCCATGCGCGGAGAAGCCATGTGCGAGGCTGGCGCGAAAAAGGTCGGAGGTCAGCCGCCAAGCCTGGGCGTGCGGTCACGTTTCGCGCATCCACGCCGTCTGCGCCAGCAGGTGCCTGAAGTGCAAGGCAGAACGGCTGCTGGCGTCAGCGCCGACCCGCTGTGCCGCGTCGCCGCATTCCTGGAACAGGCGGCCGCTGACGACCACGACAAGGTTCGAATTCAGCGAAGCGCGGCGCCCCCGCGCCACCGTCTTGGCCATGTGCTCGATGCGGTGTTCACGCCGGAACGCCGCACTCAGAGAGAGGTCGAGCAAATCGACCCGGCGTGCGGCCAGCAAGGCCAGCAAGGCCTCGTCGGTGCGGGGAAACTCGACCTGCAGTTCCCAGCCGGCCTGGCAGGCCAGGTCGGCGTGCAAGGCCGTGGCCAGGACATGGCCTTCGCCAGGCTGCGGCGCCAGCAGCGCAACGCACGGCTGCACGAGACACGGCCGCAGGACAGACTGCCGCGGGAAGGTCATCGCAGGCCAGTCGGGCCAGGCCGCGCTTGACGCCCATCGCCCACGACCGCCACAACTGCGCGGCCCGGGACTGTGGCGTTGACTGGCTTCGGCCGTGCGGGGCGCGCTTCCGGTCATGGTGTTCCTTCCTCGGCTGGCAGGTGTTCGGCTGCAGGCCAGGCATGTGTCGATCTGGCGCCGTCAAGCGGCGGCGCCGGGCAAGGGCTTGCCCGCCGGCTGCTTGGCCGGCGCCGCGCGCACGTGGCCCAGTTCGATGGCGATGCTGGCCTTGGCCAGCAGCGTGAACACCATCGCACCGAAGGCCCAGATGCCCAGCGACACGAGCAACTCCACGGCCGTGGGCGTGTATTCGAACACCTCGCCCAACGGCGTGGGAATGAACCCGGGCACGACGAGGCCCATGCCCTTCTCGATCCAGATGCCGACGAAGGCCAGTGCGCAGGCGATGTTCAGCGTCACCGGCGCCCGCCGCGTGCTGTGAACCGACAGCAGCACCACCGCAACGACGTTCATCGCCACGGCACTCCAGATCCACGTCCGCAGGCCGGTCAGGCCGTCGAGGCCGAAGAACAGGTAGCGAATCGAGCCGGCATGGGCCGACTCGTTGTAGAAGTCAGTGAACAGCTCGGCGATGATGAAGAACAGGCTGATCTGCAGCGCCACCGTCATGATCAGCGCCAGCATGTCGATGACGCTCTGCTGCACCGGGTAGGCCGTGACGCGCCGAATGACCTGCAGGATGACGATGATCAACGCCGGGCCTGAGACGAAAGCCGAGGCGATGAAGCGCGGGCCCAGCAGCGCGGTGTTCCAGAACGGCCGCGCCGAGTTGGCCGAAAACAGGAAGGCCGTGACGGTGTGGATCGAGACCGCCCAGAACATCGCCAGCACGACCACCGGGAAGTAGTGTTTCAGCGAGGGTTCGCGGCCGCAGTAGCGGCAGTACAGCACGTACATCGGCAAGGCCAGGTTCAGCGCCAGGTAGCCGTTGAGCACCACCACGTCCCATGCCAGCAGCGAAGTCGGCCAGTTCATGCGGCCGATGAACGGGATCAAGTGCCAGGCGCGCTCGGGGCGCCCCAGGTCGGCCAGCACGAACATCATGGCGCAGATCACGGCCGCCACCGCCAGGCCTTCGCCGATCTGCACCACCGCCTTCACGTCGACGCGGTGGAAGATGTAGGCCGGGATGACGAGCAGCACGGCCGCTGCCGCGATGCCCACCAGGAAGGCGAAGTTGCTGATGTAGAAGCCCCAGGAAACCTGGTCGCTCATGCCGGTGACGACCAGGCCGTGCCGCAGCTGCAGGCTGTAGGCCCACAGGCCGACGCAGAACACCAGTGCCAGCACACCGAGCCAGATCCAGTAGGCGCGGCTGCCGCGCAGCAAGCCGCGCAGCGAGTCGGTGAAGAAACGGATCAGTGTCATGACTGTGCCGGCAGGTCGTCGGTGTAGTACCAGAACTTGGGTTCGGTGCCGAGTTCCTCTTTCAGCCGGAACACGCTCTTGTTGGCCAGGATGTAGCGAATCTCGCTGTTCGGGTCGAGCAGGTTGCCGAACACGCGCGCGCCGGTCGGGCAGGCTTCCTGGCAAGCGGGCTGCTGGCCCTTGCGCGTGCGCTGGGTGCAGAAGTGGCACTTCTCGACCACGCCCTTGGGCCGCGGCCGGTTGCCGAGGTAGTTGGTGTTGGGGTTGATTTCAGCAGCCGGAATCACCGGCTCGGTCCAGTTGAAATGCCGCGCCTGGTAGGGGCAGGCCGTCATGCAGTAGCGGCAGCCGATGCACCAGTCGTAGTCGATGACGACGATGCCGTCGGGTTCCTGCCAGGTGGCGTTCACCGGGCAGGCCTTGACGCACGGCGCGTCGTCGCACTGCATGCACTGCACCGGCAGGTAGAACTTGCCGTCCACCGGCACGTCTTTCGGGTCGTAGTAGTGGTCGGACTTCTCGAGGTCCATCGAGCCCTTGGCCATCTCCAGCACGCGGATGTACTGCACCTGCGAGTCACGGCCGAGGTTGTTCTCCTTCACGCAGGCATCGACGCAGTCGCGGTAGCCCTGGCACTTGGAGATGTTCAGCGCGTAGCCGAACACCGTGTTGGGCAGCGGCGGCGTGTCTTCGCAATGGATGGCGACGCCGAACTTGCGCTGCGCCTTGCGTTCGATGCGTGCCAGCGCAGAGTCGATCTCGTCGCGGCTCATGCGCTGGTAGTTGTCCTGGAAGAAGCCGCCCAGCACGTCTTGCAGCGTGCTGCCGCCCCAGGCGGCGCGCGCGGCGCCAGCACCGGTGGCGGCCGCGCCAGTCACGGCCCCGGCCGTCACCAGCCCGGCCATGAACTTGCGGCGGTACTGGTCGAAGCCCTTCTCGGCGGGCTTCTCAGGGTCTGGCTGCGGCTGTTCCATTTTGGGTTCCTGGCAACGTGCGCTGCCAGGGCAGCAGGTGGGGCTCGGGCACGCGCTTCATCGGTTCCAGCCCGGCGCGCAGAGGCGGCGGCTTGCTCGCGGCGCGGGGTTGCAGCACGGGGTTGTGCGGGTCGTGGCAATGGGTGCAGGCGTAGATTTCGCGTTCGCCCTGCCACCCGGCCACACGCTTGCCGTGGGCGCCGAAGGTCCAGTCGCGCTGGCGTGCGCTGTGGCATTGGCCGCAGACCATGTACGACTGGTCGAAGTCAACCTTCGCACCGCCCACGGTGCGCAGCATGTCGCGGTCGTTGCCCTGGTGGCAGTCCAGGCACCAGAACCGGCCCTTGCCGTGCTGCAGCGCGGCCTGGTGCGGCGCGTTGACGAGCTTGCGCGGCGTGGTGTTCAGGGGCAGCACCTTGTGGCACTGGCTGCACGGGTACAGCGCGAGGTGCTGTTTGCGCGGGGTCACGGTGAAGGCGGGTGCGCCGACGTAGCCGCTGAAGACCTCGGGTTCGGTCGGCTGGGGGACCGCAGGCGGCTGGTTTTCGCGCAGCGGCCGGTGCATCGGGCCCTGGTAGCCGCTGCTGGCGGCGCCCGCTGGCGCCGCCGCTGCAGCATCGGCCGTTGCCGCAAAGGCCGCCGGCGCCGCAGCGATCAAAGCCCAGGCCACGGCCAGTCCGGCACATCGGAAGGAACGGGTCGGCATCGCGGTGGATTTCCGGTCGTCAAGGTGTTGCGGCAGGCGGGCAGGGCGCCCATCTCGATCGAGTGTGCGCCCTTCGATTCGTCTGATTTATGGGCTGGCGCACAGACCGATGAGCCATTGGGGCACATAACCGCGCGGCTGTGAATGAGCTTGCGGGGCGACGTGAGCAAGCGTTGAGGTAGATCAATGACGGCGCCTTCGCATGGGCGCGCGCGCAACACATCTGCTTCGCCCGGTTCATACTCTCCCCGCCGAACGAGGTAGGCGACGGTGATGGGCCGTGCACCGACGGCGCCACACGAGGCTGGAGGCTGAATGGAAGTCATAGGCTGCGACGTGTTGGTGGTAGGGGCGGGCGGCGCCGGCTTGCGCGCAGCCATCGCTGCGCACGAAGCCGAACCCGGTTTGGGCGTGGCGCTGATCTCGAAAGTGGTGCCCATGCGCAGCCACACGGTGGCCGCAGAAGGCGGCTCGGCCGGCGTCATCCGCGGTGACGACTCGCTGGACAACCACTTCGACGACACCGTCTCCGGCGGCGACTGGCTGTGCGACCAGGACGCGGTGCGCTACTTCGTCGAACACTGCACGCAAGAGATGGTGCAGCTCGAACACTGGGGCTGCCCCTGGAGCCGCAAGGACGACGGCAGCATCAACGTGCGCTTCTTCGGCGGCATGAAGGTGCAGCGCACCTGGTTCGCCGCCGACAAGAGCGGCTTCCACATGCTGCACACGCTGTTCCAGACCTCGCTGCGCTACCCCGCCATTCAACGCTTCGACGAATTCTTCGTGGCCGAATTGCTGGTGGAAGACGGCCGCGCGCGCGGCGTGCTGGCCATCGAGATCGCCACCGGCGCGATGTTCTGCTTCGAAGCCAAGGCGGTGATCTTGTGCACAGGCGGCGCCGGGCGCGTGTACCGGCAGAACACCAACGCCGGCATCGTCACCGGCGACGGCATGGGCATGGCCTACCGCCAGGGCGTGGCATTGCGCGACATGGAATTCGTGCAGTACCACCCGACCGCACTGCCAGGCACCGGCATCCTCATCACCGAAGGCTGCCGCGGCGAAGGCGCCATCCTCACCAACAAGGACGGCTACCGCTACCTGCAGGACTATGGCCTCGGCCCGCCCGACCCGTGGCCGCGGCCCAAGGCGATGGAACTCGGCCCGCGCGACCGGCTGTCGCAGGCCTTCTGGCACGAAGAGAAGAAGGGCAACACCATCGCCACGCCGCTCGGGAATGCGGTGCATCTGGACTTGCGCCAACTCGGCGCCAAGAAGATCCACGAGCGCCTGCCGCTCATCACCGAAGTGGCGCGCACCTTCATGGGCATCGACCCGGTGACGCAGCCGATTCCGGTGCGCCCGGCCGTGCACTACACGATGGGCGGCGTGGCCTGCAATGCACGCACCGAGACTTCGATGCCGGGCCTGTATGCAGCGGGCGAATGTTCCAGTGTCGGCATCCACGGTGCCAACCGGCTGGGCAGCAATTCGCTGGCAGAGATCGTGGTCTTCGGCCGTGTGGCGGGCGAGCAGGCGGCCGCCCATGCGCGGCAGGTGCCGGCGCGCGATGCGGCACAAGTGGTTCGGCAGGCCGAAGCCGGCGCGGCGCGGTTGCTGGCGATGCTGCGAAACGACGCCGGCGAACGGCTGGCCGGCGTGCGCGACGCACTCGGCGACAGCATGGAGGCCGGCGTCGGCATCTTCCGCACGGGTGATGGCATGCGCAGCACCTGCGCCACGCTGGCGGAACTGCGTGACCGCTACCGTACCGGCATTCGGCTCGACGACCGCGGCCGCGTGTTCAACACCGAATGGTTGTCCGCCATCGAACTCGGCTTCATGCTCGAGGTGGCCGAGACGATGGCGCATTCGGCCCTGGCGCGCAAGGAATCGCGCGGTGCGCATGTGCGGCTCGACGACTTCAAGACGCGTGACGACGGGCAGTTTCTCGTGCACACGCTGGCCACGCACTGCGGCGACGGGCCGCCGGCCATCACGCACGCGCCGGTGGTGATCACGACGTCTCAGCCCAAGACCCGCAGTTACGGCGGCGCCGGCGCGCGGGCCGTGTTGACCTGAGCCGCCCCATGCGTACCGAAGTGAAAGCCGAGATACCCGCCGATGCCGCCCGCGACATCACACACGTCAGCGCAACACACGACAGCGCCACGCGCAACCTCGAAATCGAGTGCCTGCGCTACCACCCGGACACCGACGCGCAGCCGCGCTTTCAAACCTACACGGTGCCGTTCCGCGACGACATGTCGGTGCTGCAGGGGCTGCAGTACATCAAGGACCATCTCGACGGCAGCTTGAGCTTTCGCTGGTCGTGCCGCATGGCCATCTGCGGCAGTTGCGGCCAGATGATCAACGGCGTGCCGCAACTCGCCTGCCACGCCTTCCTGCGCGACTACTTTCCCGGCAAGCTGCGCGTCGAACCGTTGCAGCACTTTCCCATCATCCGCGACCTCGTCATCGACCAGACCGATTTCCTGAACAAGCTGGAATCCGTCAAACCCTGGCTGATACCTAAAGACCCGCAGCCGCTGTCAGCCGGCGCGCAGCGGCAGACGCCGCAGCAGATGGACGCGTACTACGCGTATTCGCAATGCATCAACTGCCAGCTGTGCTACGCCGCGTGCCCGCAGTACGGGCTGGATTCGAGCTTCATCGGGCCGGCAGCGCTGGCCCTGCTGCACCGCTACAACGCCGATTCACGCGACCAGGGCTGGGCCGCCCGCGCCGACATTGCCAATGCCGAGGATGGCGTGTGGGGCTGCACGCTGGTGGGCTACTGCACCGAGGTCTGCCCGAAAGGCGTGGACCCGGCGCACGCGATCAACCAGAACAAGGTCAACAGCACGCTCGACTACGTCGGCCTGGGCCGGCTGTTGATGCCCAAGGGGTCTGCGGAGTGAGCAGACTCAAACCCGCAGCCCGCACCCATGTGCGGCCGATGACCGGCTGGTGGCGCAAGAACCCCTGGTTCGTGCGCTACATGGTGCGTGAAGGCTCGGCGCTGTTCCTGGCGGCGTATGCGCTGATGCTTCTTGCCGGCCTGGCTTGCCTGGTGCATGGCGAGGCGGCCTTCAACGCCTGGCGCGCGGCGCTGGCCACGCCTTGGTCCGTCGGTCTGCATCTGGCGGCAGTCGTGATCGTGGCCTATCACAGCATCACCTGGTTCCAGGTGATGCCCAAGACCGCACCGCGGCTGCCGTTCGACCCGCGGCGCATCACCTGGGCTGGCTGGGCGGCCACGATTGCGGTGTCTGTGATGGTTGTCGCGCTGGTGGCGTGGGCCAGGTGATGAAGCGATCCAGCGAACCGCTGTTCTGGGCGCTGTTCGGCGCCGGCGGCATGTTGTCTGCGCTCATCGGCCCGGTGCTGATCTTCATCACCGGCATCGCCGTTCCTCTCGGCTGGCTGCCGACAAGCGCGATGAGCTACGACGCCATGCTGGCCCTGGCGCGTCACCCGCTGGGCGCGCTCGCCGTGCTGGCCGTCATCTCGCTCTTTCTCTTTCACGCCTGCCACCGCCTGCTGCACAGCCTGCACGACCTGGGCTGCCACACCGGCACCACGGCGCGGCTGCTGTTCTACGGTGCCGCCATCGCGGCCACGGCACTTGCAGGCGGCCTGCTCTGGTTCGTGGGTTTCTGAACGCCCGCACGTAGCTGGCGCTTGCGCGCGGTCAATGCCCTTCCCGCTTCAGAAGTGCACAGTGGCCTGGGCCTGCCGCGCAAAGTGGTTGCGACTGGTCCCGTGGAGGTTGAGGTGAAAATTTCGTGGCAAGCCTTTGCGCCAGTGGCCGTTGCCGTCGCCATCGCGCTCTTCCCTGCCCCGGATGGCTTGCCACAACACGCGTGGTACTTCTTTGCGCTGTTCGCCGGCGTCATCGTCGGCTTGATGTTCGAGCCCTTGCCGGGCGGCGCCATCGGGCTCATCGGCGTGACGCTGGTCACCGTGCTCGCGCCCTGGGTGCTGTTCAGCCCGGCCGAGCTGGCCAGGCCGGGTTTCAAGCCTGCGAACGCTGCACTCACCTGGGCGCTGTCGGGCTTCTCGAACACCACCGTGTGGCTGATCTTCGGCGCCTTCATGTTCGCACTGGGCTACGAGAAGACCGGTCTCGGCAAGCGCCTGGCGCTGCTGCTGGTGCAACGCATGGGGCGCCGCACGCTCACCCTCGGCTACGCCATCGCGGTGGCCGACCTGGTGCTGGCGCCCTTCACGCCGTCGAACACCGCGCGCAGCGGCGGCACCATTTACCCGGTGCTGCGCAACCTGCCGCTGCTGTATGCATCGCTGCCCAACGACCCCTCGTACCGCCGCATCGGCGCGTACATCATGTGGGTCGCCATCGCTTCGACCTGCGTCACGAGTTCGATGTTCCTCACCGCTCTGGCGCCCAACCTGCTGGCGGTGGAACTGGTGAACAAGAGCGTCGGCGTCGAACTCGGCTGGACGCAATGGGTGCTGGCGTTTGCACCGGTGGGCCTGCTGCTGCTGGCGCTGGTGCCTTTGCTGACGTACTGGATCTACCCGCCGCAGGTGAAAGAGGGCCTGGAGGTGCCGGCCTGGGCGGGCGCCGAGCTTTCCAAGCTGGGAAGCCTCAGCCGCCGCGAGGTGACGCTCGGTGTCCTGGTCCTGCTGGCGTTGCTGCTCTGGATCTTCGCTGGCAGTGTGCTGAACGCCACCACGGTGGCGCTGATCGTGGTCACGTTGATGCTGCTGCTGCGCGTGGTGAGCTGGGACGACATCACGGCCAACAAGGCAGCGTGGAACACGCTGGCCTGGTTTGCCACGCTGGTGGCACTGGCCGACGGCCTGAACCGCACCGGCTTCGTCAAATGGGTGGCCGATTCGACCGCTGCGCACCTGACCGGCTTCTCGCCGACCACGGCGATGCTGGCGCTTGTGGTGCTGTTCTACCTGGTGCACTACTTGTTTGCCAGCGTCACCGCCCACGTCACCGCCATGCTGCCCGTGATGTTGGCCGTGGGCTCCAGCGTGCCCGGCATCGACATGGCGCAGTTCGCGTTGCTGCTGTGTCTGACGCTCGGGCTGATGGGCATCGTGACGCCTTACGGCACCGGCCCGAGCCCGGTGTATTACGGCTCGGGCTATCTGCCGTCGCGTGACTGGTGGTGGCTGGGCGCCGTGTTCGGGCTGATCTTCCTGCTGGTTTTCTTGCTCGTGGGCGTACCGTGGGTTATGTTCATCGGGCGTTGACGACAAACTCCTGTGGCCCTGTTTGCGCGCCGCTGCGGCGGTGCGCCCCACTGTCTGGAAAGGCGACCTCCATGCGTGCTTGCAATCTCATTGCCGCAGCCCTGTCGTTGAACCTGTTGTTCGCTGGCGCTGCCTCGGCGCAGCAGGCCTTGTCAGACAAGGCCGGCTGCACCGTCTGCCACTCGACCCAGAAGAACTCGATCGGCCCGGCGTATCACAACATTGCGGTGAAGTACAAGGGCAAGCCCGACGCGGTGGCGTTGCTGACCGAGCGTGTGCGCAAGGGCAGCAAGGGCGTCTGGGGCACCCTGCCGATGCCGCCGACCCCGCGCGAGCGCATCAGCGACGCTGACCTGAAGGCCTTGATCAGTTGGGTGCTGGTGCAGTAGCAGCAGCAGCAGCAGCAGCAGCGGCAGCGGCACCGCCACTCGGGGTGCTGCCAAGCGATGGTTCGTTGCCACAAGTCAATGCCGTGGCGCGAGCCCGCATGCAAGATGGCCAGGCCCCTGATCGAGATATCCATGCAAGAGCCCACTGATCTGTCGAACACCTTCGGCGCCGACCGCGTCGACGAGCACGAACGCGAGCGCCGCATCCGCCGTGTCTTCGAGGCCGTGGCGCAGCGCTACGACCTGATGAACGACCTGATGAGCCTGGGCATCCACAGGCGCTGGAAACGCCGTCTGGTGGCGCTGGCGGCGCCGCGTGCCGGGCAGAACATCGTCGACCTGGCCGGTGGCACCGGCGATGTCGCGGCGCTGATGGCCGGCCCCGACCGCCGCATCACCGTCGTCGACCCCAGCCTCGCGATGATGCAGGCCGGGAAGGCGCGCGGCCTCGTGCACGTCGCCTGGCTGCAGGGCAGTGCCGAACGGCTGCCGCTGGCCGATGCCTCGGTTGACACGCTGACCATTGCCTTCGGCATCCGCAACGTCACGCGCATCGAAGTCGCACTCGCTGAGGCGCTTCGGGTGCTGCACCCGGGCGGGCGCTTTCTGTGCCTTGAATTCTCGAAGCCGGCGCCCTGGTTGCGGCCGTTCTACGACGCCTTCTCTCGCCTCGTCATCCCGCGGCTGGGCGCCTGGGTGGCGCGCGTGCCCGAAGCCTATGTCTACCTGATCGAATCGATCCGGCGCTTTCCCGACCAGCAGAGCTTTCAGCGGCTGATCGAGCAGGCCGGTTTCGTCGACACGGGGTTCACCAACCTGAGCTTCGGCATTGCCAGCATCCACGTCGGCACGCGCCCGAATGTCGTTGACATGAAAGTCGTCAAATGATCGCGCTGCCCGCTGCCCGGAATGCCTACATTAGATGACGCTGCTCACCGACAGGAACCACCGAACATGAGCGGGAATCGCGCCACGACCAGCAACACCCGGTCGGTCCGCAATGGATCGCTGCAGGCCTGGGCGGTGGCCGGGCGCCCGCGCAGCCTGCTGGTGGCGCTGAGCCCGGTGCTGGTGGGCGCCACGCTCGGCTTCGGCCGCACGGGTGCCATCGACCTGACGGCCGCGCTGCTGGTGCTGGGCGCAGCGCTGCTGATGCAGCTCATCACCAACATGCAAAACGACGTGGGCTACACGGTGCGCGGCGGCGACAGCACCGGCACGCGAACCGGCCTGCCGCGTGCCACCAGCAACGGCTGGCTCACCGTGCGCCAGGTGCAAGCGGCCATCGCCGTGGCGTCGCTGCTGGCGCTGGGGCTGGGTCTCGTGCTGGTGGCCTCGCGTGGCTGGCCGGTGCTGGTCATCGGCACCGCATCGCTGCTGGCCGCACTGGCCTACATGGGTGGGCCGAAGCCGATTGCCTACACGCCGTTCGGTGAATTGACCGTGTTCGTGTTCTTCGGTCTCGTCGCGGTGATGGGCACCGATTGGGTGCTCACCGACGGCATCGGTGCCGTCACCTTGCTGGCTTCTGTGGCGCTCGGTTGTCTGGCGGCCGCTGCGCTGGCGGTGAACAACCACCGCGACATTGCGCACGACCGGCTCGTCGGGCGCCGCACCTTCGCCGTCACCTTCGGCGCGGCGCGTTCGCAGGCGCTCTTCACTGCGCTGCTGCTGGTGGCCTTCGGCCTGGTGCCGGTGTTCGCCCACATTGCGCAGGCACCGACGCTGCTGCTGCCGCTGCTGCTGGTGCCGCAGGCCGTGCAGCTGCGCCGAGCCTTCATCGCCTGCCCGCCAGGCGTGGCGTTCAACGACGTGCTGTTCCGCACCTTCAAGCTCGAACTGTGGTTCGCCGCACTGCTGTCTGCCGGTGCCGTGCTGGCACGCGGGCCGCTGTGAGCACCTTGCCGGGGCGCGAGCCCTCGATGCTGCGGCGCACGTTGCTGGGCGCCTGCGCTGCCGGACTGGCGTTGCCGCACGGGCATGCGACGCCGGCGTTCCCGACGCGGGCGGTGCGCATCGTCGTGCCTTACTCGGGTGGCGTCGGGCCCGACGTGGTGGCGCGGGCGCTTGCCGAGCGCCTGTCACAGGGATGGGGCCAGCCGGTGCTGGTGGACAACAAGCCTGGCGCGTCGGGCATCGTTGCTTTCGGCGAGGTGCGTCGCACGCCGCCCGACGGCCACACGCTGTTCCTGGCCGACACGGCAACCCTGGCAGTCAACCCGCTGCTGCACGCCAGGCTGCCCTACGACCCGGTGGCCGACCTGGTGCCGTTGACGCTGCTGTTCCGCGCCACCTTCGTGCTCTGGACCGGTGGCGGCAGCCGCTTCCCGACACTGGCGGCGCTGCTCGATGCGGCGCGGCGCGAGCCGGGCCGCGTCACCTATGCGACGCTGGGCAACGGCCACGCCAGCCACGTGGCGATCGAGTCCTTCGCGCGCGCCGCCGGCCTGCAGATGCTGCACGTGCCGTTCAAGGATGCCGGCAGCCTGATGGTGTCGCTGGCATCGGGCGACGTCGACCTGACAGCCATGGGCTTCAACACGATGGCAGGCCTGGCGGCGCTGGGCAAGGTGCGGCCATTGGCCGTGGGCGCCGCGCGCCGTTTGCCCGACCGCCCGGAGTTGCCCACGCTGCCCGAGGCCGGCGGCCCTGCGCTCGAGATGCACCCGTGGGCGGCGTTGGTTGCGGTGGCCGGCACGCCGGCACCGCTGCTGGCGCAACTGCATGCCGACATCACGCAGGCGTTGGCGTCACCGCTGGTGCGCGGCCCGGCGGCGCTGGCCGGCTTCGAGATCACGCCGTCGTCGCCGCAGGCGCTGCGCGCACGCGTCGATGCCGACATCGCGCTCTACAAACCACTGGTCGACGAAGGCCGCATCGCACGCTTATGAACACGGCTGCCCCACCCGACGCTGCCAGCCTCGTGCGTATTGAGTTGCAGGGCCAGGTCGGCATCATCACGATGGACCACGCAGCGCGGCGCAATGCGCTCGGTGCAGAAATGGTCGGCGCGCTGCTGGCGGCCCTGGCCGGTTTCGGCCAGCGCAAGGTGCGCGCGGTGGTGCTGCGTGCCGCCGCCGGCAGCCGCGTCTGGTCGGCGGGCCACGATGTCGACGAACTGCCGACCTCTGGCCGCGACCCGCTGGGCTGGGACGACCCGCTGCGCCTCTTGGTCCGCGAGATCGAGCAGTGCCCCGCACCGGTGATCGCGATGGTCGACGGCAGCGTCTGGGGCGGCGCCTGCGAAACCGTGTTCGCCTGCGACATCGTCATCGCCTCGCCGGCGGCCACTTTCACGCTGACACCGGCGCGCCTGGGCGTGCCGTACAACATCGGCGGCATGGTGACGCTGCTGAACGCTTCGAACCTGCGCATCGCCAAGGAGATGGTGTTCACCGCCAGGCCGGTTGAGGCCGATCGCGCCGAGCGTTTGGGGCTCGTCAACCATGTCGTCGCGGCCGACGAGCTCGAAGCCTTCTGCCTGGAAATGGCGCGTGACATTGCCGCCAATGCGCCGCTCAGCATTTCTGTGATGAAGGAGCAACTGCGCATCCTGGCCGGCGCGCGGCCGATGTCGCCGCAGGGCTTCGAACGCATCCAGGGCCTGCGCCGGCTGGTCTACGACAGCGCCGACTACCGCGAAGGCATCAGCGCCTTCAAGCAGCGGCGCCCGCCGCTGTTCAACGGCGCCTGATCCGCGCGATGATGGTGCGCCGCACAGCTTTGCTGGAGTGCCCCGCCGGGCACTTGTTCGACGTCATCGAGGCTGCCGAGCACTACCCGCTGTTCCTGCCCTGGTGCACGGCGGCGACGATCCTGCAGCGCGACGACAACAGCGTCTCTGCCGACCTGAAAGTGCGCTTGTTCGGCATCACTTTCGAAATGCGCACGCGCAACCCGAAACGCCGCCCCGAACACATGGCGATCCACCTCGAACGCGGGCCGTTCCGGCGCTTCGAAGGCCAGTGGGTCCTGACCGCGCTGTCCGACCAGGCTTGCAAGGTCGCCTTCGATCTGGACTACGAATTCGACAGCGCGCTGATGACCAACGCCGCGGGCCCGATGTTCGACCGCATCGCCAACACGATGGTCGATGCCTTCGTCGGGCGCGCGCTGGTCGCGCCGCGGGCCTGACCAGGAGGCTGCCCGAAGCCGGCACAGGTCGCGCCCGCTTCAATGCGCGACGGCGCAATGTCCAACAGCGCAGTGACCGACGGCCCGCAGATCGACGCGAAATGTTCAGCCGTGTACATGCGTCGTCAGACCCCTCGGGAACCAAAACCTCGGTATCCCGGCGCAGACACCTCCATGAGCGCAGTCCTAGTGAACGAGCCCCAAGCCCTTTGAAACGGCCCCAATCTCAGGATGGATCAACGGACCGGGCCACCCCCTTTGCACGCCCCCGAGCGGACCCGACGCACCGCTGACGTGGCAGTCCAACGACTGGCTGCCCGGAAGGGCGCTGGTCAATGTTCGAGCTGAGCGGGCGACGGCGGCAGGACGTTTGAAGCCGCCGTCGTCGGCGCAGGCCCGGCCGCGGCGGGCTTCGATGCGCTGGCCTCCTCATCGGGCACTGCCAGCCCCACTGGCGCACGCAGCTTGGCGTTTGACGCCCGCGCGCGCTAGACGTGAAACGACTTGATGTCAGCGAGCTCGACCCAGCGCAAGCCATTGCCACGTTCGAGCAACAGGAACCGGTCGACGACCGGCGCCGTGTTGTCATCTCCACCGTAAAGCTTTGCGGCCTTTTCGACACCGGGCTTGACCATACGATGACGCGTGTTGTTTGGATTGACATCGACCTTCTGGTACGACGCGGTATTGGTTGTTGGCGAGGAATAGATTCCACAGCGATTGCCGTTGCCCCGGCGCCGAACTTCCACGTAATCAGACTCCGTGCCCGCGAGGACGACAAAGCTGCCCTCGCCCTGATATTCCATCGCTCCGCAGACAGTGCGCATTTCCTGGAGAGATGAGTTGTTGCCGCGGTTGCCGTGGGTGACGCCATAGACGTGGACCAAAGGCTGCCCGCCCCGCTTTCGAGCGACATAGCTCGCGAACGTCACCGCCTGGCCTGCGAATGAATCGGTCCCGCTGCTCGCGTGCCAGCCGATCAGCCGATCGGCGGTTTCCGCGACGATCGCCATGCAGGTCTGCACAGAGGGAAAGCCGATCTTGTCCTCGTCGTAGCCGCACATCTTGGTATCGAGATAGATCATGAACGCTCCTCGGAATACTCAGCCTTTTGATCCTACGGCAGCCGCGAGCACGTACGCACGCAGACCGCGCTTGGAAAGCGCGGCACCGCAACAGGGTCGAGCGCTTCGCAGGCGCTGATGCCGACGCGGCGGTCGGCCTTGCGCTCCTGGCAGCCGTGTCGTGACAGGCCGCTGCGCTGGCACAAGTTTCGAGGTTCAGCTGAAGCTTGCTCTCGAACAAGCCCGGGGCGATGCCGGTCAGGTTTCGGCCCTGATGTGCCTCGATCTGGATCACTTCAAGATCGTCAACGACTGCCGCCACCCAAGGCGCGCGGCAAGATGGTTCTGCACCTCGGCGCGCCTGGCCGCTGCGGCCCCGGCCATTGACCCAGATGGCGTGCGATGCCTGCGTGTCAACCCATCAGATCGCCGCGGCCACCACCAGCCGCCACAGCGACGTGACCTCGGCCGCCCGGGCCGCGTGCAGGGCGTCTTCGGTGTCGCCCACCTTGGCGTGATGTGGCCGGGTGTCGAGCCGGCCCACCACTTTCAGGCCGGCGTCGGCAAACATCGCCATCAACGCCGAGCGCGTGCGCAGGCCCAGGTGTTCGGCCAGATCGGACAGCACCAGCCAGCCTTCGCCGCCCGGCAGCAGGTGCTGCGCCAAGCCGGCCACGAAACCGGCCAGCATGCGGCCGCCTTCGTCGTACACCGCGCGCTCGATGGGCGCACCGGGCCGGGCCGGAATCCACGGGGGGTTGCACACGATCAGGGCCGCCCGGCCACCGGGAAACAGGTCTGCGGCCTGCAGGCTGACCCGGTCAGCCAGGCCCAGGCGCTGCAGGTTGTCGGCTGCACAGGCCAGCGCACGGGGCTCCAGGTCGGTGGCCACCACGCGGGTCACGCCACGCCGCACCAGCAAGGCGGCCAGCACGCCGCTGCCGGTGCCGATGTCGAAGGTCACGCCGTCGGCGGCGCGGCAGGCGTCGGGCAGCGGCGCTTGGTCGACCAGCTGCACATATTCCCCGCGCAGCGGCGAGTACACACCGTAGTGCGGGTGGATGCGCTCGCCGATTGCCGGCACCAGCACGCCCTTGCTTCGCCACCCGTGGGCGCTGGCCACGCCTTGCAGTTCGCGCAGCGACACCACCGAGGAAGACGCATCGGCTTCCGGCGCGCCCCAGGCCGCGCTGCAGGCGTCGCGCCAGTCGGGCGCACGCCGCAGCGGGATGGTGAAGTCCGGCGCCAGGCCGATCAACACCGAGGACAACACCCGCGCGCGCTGGGCCTGCGCCTGCCGGTGGCGATGAAAAGCCGCGGGGTCGCCGGCCGTGGGCCCGGGCGCCGGGGAGCCAAGGCGTCGTTGCTGTCGCTGCTGGCGCTGAGATGGGCGGTCGATGCGGCGCGCCAGTGCCTGCAGCAACTGGCGCGCGTTGTGGAAGTCGCCGCGCCACAGCAGGGCGGTGCCGGCATTGGCCAGGCGGTAGGCGGCGTCGGCGGTGAGGGTGTCGTCGGCCAGCACCACCCGTGCAGGTGGTGGCGCGCCGCGTTCGCTGCGCCATTGCGCGCTGTGTACTTCGCCGTCTTCCGTCCAGGCCACCAGAGGCCAGTTCGCGTCGCCGCAGGCGGGCAAATCGATCTTCACGCAGGCTCCGGCCATGAGGGGATGCGGTGAGCGTAGCGCGTGGCTCCCGCACGGGGCCGCAGCACCAAGCAAAAGTGCGTTCGAACAACCTGCCCTCCGCTGCGACCTTTTGCGCAAGACGCGGCTGGCGGGCGGTGCCGGCAGCGCCGCCCCCGCCGCTATGCTTGCCGCACCACTTTCACGGGAAAGACGACTCGATGATCGCGATCGCTGGCGGCATGCTTGCCGCGCTGGGCGTCTTCTCTGCGGGCCTGCTGGTGGCCGCCGCGCTGGGCTGGACTGCCTCGGCGCCAGGGCTGACGCTGTGGGTTCTGTTCCCCGTTTTCACACTGGTGGGCTGGGGCCTGCTGGCCGCGGCAGGCCGCGACCCTGCGGCGCGTGTGTCCACGAAGCTGGTGTCCGTGCCGCTGCTGGCCATGGCCCTGGTGGCGGCCGTGGCGCTGGTGGGCCGCAGCGCCGGCCTGCTTGGCGCCGGGCAGGAGGGTGGTTCTGCGGCACTGTGGTACGTGCTGGTGCTGGCCGGCTTCGCGGGGTTGCTCGGCGGTGCCGTCTCGGCGCGCGCGCGCAATTAAGGTGCTTGCACCATGGCCTGCCGGTACACCCGGTAGGCAAAGACGTAGGTGAACACGGCCACTGCGGCCACGGCGAGCAGCATGCCCACCAGCAGCACCGAACCCACGCCCTCGCCGCGCCCGAAGACGACGCTCGCCGGCACCGCAGCCGCCATCGACACATAGACGCCACGCCGCTCGCCGAACGCGAGCGCCAGCGCGCAGAAGGCCACGCCGGCACCCACCCAGGCCGTCAGCAGCAGCCACAGGCGCCGCGCCGGCGTCAGCTGCTGCCAGTTCGCGTGCAGCGTCAGCGCCGGCGCCGCTTCCAGTGCAGGCTCGACGCGCACCCCCGCCTTGTCGATGGCCGGTGTCCAGGGGCCCTTTGCACCGCCCGCGTGGGCACGCAGGAAAGCATCGAGACGCCCCGAACCGGCCACCGCATCGGCCGTCTGTCGATTGGTCAGCGCATTGAAACCAGCCTGCGTGCGGGCGGCCTGGTCAGACCACTGGAGTTGGGGCATCCGGCCTTGCTGCAGCATCGACATCGCAGTGCGCCAGGTGTCGTCGCTGTCCCAGCCCTCGGATTTGCAGGCCATCGCCAGCTTCGATCGCGGCGGCAATGCGCCATGGCCCGGTGCTTGCGGCAGGCAACGCCAGTTCACAAACTGGTTGAACGAAATGCGCATCTGCACATGCAGATTGCTGGCCAGCACGGTGACGGGACCGGTGTTCTCGATCGTCAAGGCCCACATCCCCCGGCTGCGGCTCTCGGCTTCGATCCACACGCCTGGCGCTGACGGCACGAGGCGGTTGGCCCGGCCGGCGCTGGCCTCGACCTCAGGCGGTTCGGCACCGGCAGGCAGTGCGCGCAGCGTGGCGGTGAGCGCCTCGTCCCAAGCCAGAGGCAGGGTGTCCGGGCCGGAGATCCACTTCGACCCCGCTGCAGCGTCCAGCAGGCTGCCCACGGTCGTGACGGCCGGCGGCGGCCGGCCCTGCAACTGCTTCAGTTGAAGATCGAAGAGGCTGCGGCGCAGGTCGTTCAGGCCCCTGGTGTTGCCCGGCTGCAGCTGCCGGTAGGCCTCGAGCCAGATCCACGAACGGCCAGCCGTCACCGAAAGCCGCTCGGCACGCAGCGCCTGCATGGTCGAAGGCGACACCGGTTGCCAGCCGGACCAGGCCGCCATCGCACCCGCGCCGGCCACCACTCCCATCACCACCAGCGGCATCCAGCCGCCCGCCAACAGCCTGCGCCAGCCCGTGGCCGCGGGTGCCGGTGCGTGGCGACGCCGGGTCTCGATCGCACCCGGCCCTGCGGCTGGTGGCAGTGTCTTCCGGCCCCCGGCGAAGCGCGACCGGCGTTGCACCTCGGCCGCCGCGGCCGCGTCGAGCTCGGCCTCGGCCGCTTCCAGCAGCGGGGCGATGTCGGGCAGTTCCTGCACCACGACAAGGTGGCCGCAGCGCGAGCAGCTCGTCTCGCGCCCGGGGTCCAGCGCGGCGCCGCAGCCGCGGCAGGACCAGGCCACATGCCGACCCTGGTCTTGCGGCGATGGGCCCATGCCGTCGAGCCGCAGGCGCAGCGAATGCGCCAGGCGTGGCAGGTCCAGCACCACCAGCGCGGTGGTGCAGTAGCTGCAGGCCTCGTCCTTGGCGGAAGCCGCAGCGCCGCAGTTCAGGCAGTGCAGGGTGCGTCGCTCCTGCACCAGGGCCCGACGCTCGGCCGCACCCAACGGGCGCACGAGGCCACGCTCGGCCAGCAGGCCGCTGTGGCTGTGCAGGTGGCCGTGACGCTGCGTGCATTCCAGCGCCGCGAAGAGGCCGAAGCGGGTGCGGTTCTGCACCGCCGTCAGGGGCGAGTCGCAGACTGGACAGGCCGGACGCGAGACCCTGGCCGTGGCCAGGGGCAGGCCCGAGCCCTGTTCCAGTTCGCGCAGCAGACGCACCCAGCCCAGGCCGTCCAGCTGCACCGATTCGAGCGCGTCGAACCACACCAGACGGCAGCCGGCGCAGTGGTCCACAGTGACCGGTGCGCCGCGGTGCGTGGGCAGCGCCAGCGCACGCATGGGGTCCCTGCAGCGCGGGCAGGCGACGATGCGCCGCTCGCCCGCGTCTGCGCTGCGGGTGGTGCTGAAGATCGCGCTTGAAGCCTTCAAGGAGCGGATTCTGTTCGGAGCCCGTGCGGCCTGAGCTTCATCAGGCCGCGCGACTGCGCACTCCTGCACGCAGCGTTGCCACGGCAAGAACTGGCACACGGCATCAGCTGCGCACCCGACACCGTCCGGCAGCGTCCGACACCGCTCGGCCCGAGCGCGGTTCCTGCGCGAAGGTATCCCACAGACAGCTCCTCAGCGAGTTGCAACGGGGACAGAAATTCGAACGCACTTCTTTTTTCCCCTA
>Ga0105048_10005334_pt1 | contig 20778 bp, 20 predicted proteins | sample MAT05_FD_78382 | JGI IMG/M metagenome (GOLD analysis project Ga0105048, IMG submission 78382) | Freshwater microbial communities from Lake Fryxell liftoff mats and glacier meltwater in Antarctica - MAT-05 | ecosystem: Environmental > Aquatic > Freshwater > Ice > Liftoff microbial mat | place...
CGCAACGCATCACGCCTGAGCTTTGCGCGATGTTAAAAAAATACCATCCGTTGTGGATGAGCGTTCATGTGAATCATCCCCGCGAACTGACCACCGAAGTCCGCGACGCGCTGGGCCGTCTTGCTGACGCAGGCATCCCGCTCGGCAACCAAAGCGTGCTGCTCGACGGCGTGAACGACGATCTCGAGACGATGAAAGCGCTCGTGCAAAAGCTGCTCAGTTGCCGCGTGCGTCCGTACTATTTGTATCAGCTCGATCTCATCAAAGGATCGTCCCATCTCAAAGTGCCCGTGAGCAAGGGCATGGAAATCATGGAAGGACTGCGGGGATTCACCACAGGCTACGGCGTGCCGCAATACGTCATTGATGCACCCGGCGGCGGCGGCAAAGTGCCGGCAAACCCCGGCTACATCCTCTATCACGACAACGAAAAGGTCGTGATGCGGAACTACGAGGGAAAGGTGTTCGAATATCCCGAAGGCGAAGAGGTGGAGCAACCGGAGAAACACGAAGGTTGCACCAAGGTGGGTTGCGGGAAAGACTAGCCGGATGGCAGGTTTAGTTATTCGTCCGCGCGCACGGCTTTTTCACGGTCACGACTGGATTTATTCTTCAGACATCCTCAAGGCCTTCGGCGATCCCAAGGACGGTGATGTTGTTTCGTTAAAAGACGTGCGCGACCGAGCGCTGGGCAGCGCTATTTATAACAGCAAATCGCAAATCGTCGGACGCAGGTTTTGCCGTCAGAGACAGGAGCTGGACCGCGAGTTTTTTGAGCGCCGCATTCGTTACGCCGACGCCTATCGCGACCGTCGTGGTGTGGCAAAAACATTGCGCCGCGTGGTGTGGAGCGAGAGCGACGGACTGCCGGGCGTCATCGTGGATCGCTACGAATCGACGTTTGTTTTACAAACGTTAACACTGGCGATGGATATGCGGAAAGGCCTCATAGTCGAGGTGCTCGCGGAGTTGTTTCCCGGGTGCAGCGTCGTGGAACGCAACGACGCCCCCATCCGCCGCGCAGAGGGCATGGAACTCGTCACGGGGATGTTGCTGGGCGAATCCGCCCCGCAGAACATCGAGGCGATGGGCGTGAAGTTTGTCATCGATGCGTTGCAAGGGCAGAAGACCGGTTTTTACCTCGATCAAATGGACAGCTACCGCGAAGTGGCAGCGTTGGCGGAGGGCCGCAAGGTGCTGGATTGTTTCTCTAATCAAGGCGCGTTCGCATTGTTCTGCGCCAAAGCAGGAGCGGCCTCCGTGAATGCCGTGGAAATCAGCGGCGAAGGCGCGGCGGCCATCCGGCGCAACGCGGAATCCAACGGTCTGACGATCACTGTAAACGAAGCCAACGCGTTTGATTATCTGAAAGCCGCCGACGAACGCCGGGAAAAATATGACCTGGTGATCCTTGATCCGCCGTCGTTCACCAAGGGTAAGGACAAAGTGAACGACGCGATGCGCGGCTATAAGGAAATCCACCTGCGCGCCTTTCAAATGCTTGAGCCGGACGGATTGCTCGCCACATTCTCGTGTTCGCATCACGTGAGCAGCGAGCTGTTCCGCGAAATGATCGTCGACGCTCTGGTCGATGCCAAACGCTCTGCGCGTTTTCTCAAGCCGTTGACCCAAAGCGCAGATCATCCCGTCGTCGCGGGGCTTCCCGAAACGGAATATCTCAAAGGGTACCTCGTTGAGATGATGCCCGGGCGATAAGCGCATCGTCGTATCCGTGAAAATTTCCGAACCCGCCAAGCAGCCCCTCGGTTGGGTTCTCTACGACGAAACCTGCGGTGTTTGCAGCCGCTGGGTCCCGTTTTGGGCCCCGACGTTGCGCCGCATTGGATACGACATCGCTTCGTTGCAGAGCGATTGGATTCAGCAACGGCTCAACGTCACGGACGACAGCCTGATGCGCGACGTACGACTCCTGCTCGCCGACGGTTCGCAGGTTTCAGGCGCAGACGTGTATCGTTATTTCATGAAGCGCATTTGGTGGGCGTATCCGTTTTACCTGCTGGCTTGCGCTCCCCTGCTGCGCCGCATTTTTAATTTCGCTTACCGCACCTTTGCGGATAACCGCCACCGCTTTTCCCGCGCCTGCGGCCTTCCAAATCGCCCGGAAGACTGATCCTGAGCGCGTTTAGAACCCAACGGCACAAATCCAGCGATGCGCGTCACTTCGTTAAAATACCGCCGCCAGGAGGTTCTGCCATTCCTGGTTGCGCTCGTTCCTTTGCTCCTGCTCTGGTTTGGTGCGGCGACGAGATATGGACTGGAGATGGATGAAGGAATGGTCCTTCTCTATCCTCAACTGATCCTCGACGGGAGCGTGCCACAGCGGGATTTCGAAACTTGGTACACCCCGGGCAACCTCTGGTTCTTGGCAGGTGTTTATTCCGTTTTCGGCAACACCATTGAGGTCGCCCGGTGCGTCGGAGCGCTTTACCATCTTCTCTTGGTGCTCGGCATTTTCGTACTGGCAAAACCAGTAGGGCCCAAGGCCGGAGCCGTCGCAGCGCTCATAGCGGGATTGATGCTTTCACCGCTCGGCCTCACTCCTTTTGCGTGGCTTCTTGCCGCAGCCCTTCTGCTGTGGGCAACCGTCTTCACCATCGGATTGTGTAAACAGGCACCACAGTCCCGGTTCGAAACATTCCGGCCATGGTTGTGCGGAATTCTCGCGGGATCGTCTGTCCTGGTCCGACAGGATGTCGGCTTCGGCATGTTGCTCGTGCTCGGATGCACGGGCGTTTGGGGCGGTTCACGTAACGCAATTAAAGCGCTCCTCGGCTCCGCGCTGGCACTGCTGCCGCTGGCATTTCATCTCACGAAAGCCGGCTGGCAAACGCTCTGGGATAACCTCATCGCTTATCCGATCTTCCACGCTAAAAGCGGCAGAAGTTTTCCATTCTCGGCAGCGAATCAGGATGAACAGGGCCTGGTCTGCGCGTCGTTTCTCGCCGCAGGAACCGCCTTAATCCTCGCCCGATTCCTGCGCTCGCAGCGGAACTCGAATGACCGCCAACAGCGTCTGATCGCCCGGACCACGCTGATCTGGCCGCTTCTTTTTCTCACGTTCGTCCATCAAATGCTCCAACGGGTTGAGGAAATCCATGTCGCATTCGTGGCATTTCTTCCGCTCGCAATGCTTTGGCCGTGCGCTGTGCAATCGCGAAAAATAGAGCTTCCCCGCTGGATCAAACTCTCGATCTCAACGCTGCTTGTGGCGGCAGTGCTGATCCTTTGCGCTCAGGGAATTTTCTGGCTCGGCTGCCTGACTTCCCTCTCAAGGGCCTTCTCAGAAAATGCCCGCGGATGGTTCGCGTCGGCGGGTGACCGAAAATTCTATCTGCGATCTTTACCCCAACAACGCTCAGCCCAGGCAGTGGTTGATTTTCTCCGCACCGAATCCAAGCCCGGCGACCGGCTTGTGGTGGGCCCCGGAGATTTTTCCCGCACCATGGCGTGCGACACGTTTTTCTACTACCTGCTCTACGAACACCTCAAACCGGGCACCTATTTTCTGGAATTTAATCCCGGCTCAGCAAACCGCCCTTCCTCGCGTCTGGCCGATGATGTCGCGGACGCAGATTGGGTGATTCTTAATGCTTTCTATCGAACGTGGAGGGAGCCCAACCGCTCACACCTGCCCGGCGATCAACTAGCCGACGAAGTTTTACGCGAGCGTTATGACCAGGTTTTCAGAAGCCGCGACTACGAGGTTTATCGCCAACGTCATCCCAGCGAACCGCCCTGAGTAAGCGGTTTAAGAGGAAATCCGTTGACACCCCACCCGACAGACTGTTCTTTACGCCGCTTGCAAGCCGCTTCACCCATCGTTCGTGCCCTCGGGATTCTCTGCATCGTGCTGATGCTGGCTCTTCAGGCGCTTGGTGTGACGGCGGGGTTCCTCTGCAAATGCATTGACCAACTCGTCGTGTCCAACGCAAGCCACTGCCACCTCCAAGCGGATGGGCATTGTGATAACGAGAACAGCACGCCTGTCCAAGACGAGTGCCCCGATCATCTCGCGCTTAACAGCAAGGTCGCTTTTAATTCCGTAAATTCCGTCTGCGCGACACCCGTGGTTCCTGTCCTGTTGGAGCTGCTCCCAAGGGAATTTGCTCTCCCCGAAGTGCAGTGCATCTATTCTCACGCAAGCCTTCCCATGCTTTCGGAAAGTCCGCCGCCCCTGGGTGTTCTGATTTCCAGCACCCTCGTCCTCCTCGTTTGATACTCCCTGCGCAGCGGCACTCGCCTCTGCGCTCATTCGCTCCGCATCCGGTGGCACTGCGCCACGTATGCGTCCCCGTATTTTGCCATCCATCGATGCACTCATGTTTTTTCGCACCATCCTACTTTTTCACATCGCCACAAGCTTCACCGCCTCCGCCGCAAGCATCACGCTGCACACGGAGGAAGCCGTTGAACGCGCTCTGACAAACAATCCCACGATTGCTGCTGCACGTTTCCGAATTGATGAAGCGCGCGGGCGACTCCATCAGGCCGGTCGACTTGCCAATCCCGAACTGGAGCTCGAGGCCTCGCAAAACACCCGCACCCCGGAACAAAGCTACGGCGTTGGAATCAGCCAGGCCCTGCCGCTCTCCACACGGCTCCGCTGGGAAAAATCCATCGCACGCTCCGGGGTTGCCATGGCCGAAGCGGAGTTGCGCGATGCAGCACGCCGACTCAGGCGCGAGGTTCGCGACGTTTGCATCCGGATACTTGCCATTCAAAAACTTCAGCGCCTTCGCAAAGATCAATTCCTCACGAATGACGATCTGGCCCGAATCTTGAAAAGCCGCGCCCAGGCCGGCGAGGTTTCTCCAGCAGAAGCCGCGCAGATTGCTCTGGAAAGCACACAACTCCTGCTCGCAGCTTCCCAACTCGATGTGGAAAAAGCCGCGCTTCTCGGCGAGTTGCGCACCCTGCTCGGTCTCACCGAACCGGAAACCATCCAGCTTTCCGGCGAGCTTGCCTCACCCGGGGCCACACCTCGCACTTCCGTTGATCCAGCTTCGCGTGGCGATCTTCAAGCAGCGCAAATCCTGCTGCAAAGCGGTCGCGATGCCGTGGCGCTCTCCAAGGCGGAACGCTGGGGAGACGCGGATCTTGGAGTTTTTGCAGAGCAAGTCCGCGCCGAGGATGCTCCCGAAGGCTTGGAACGTGAACGCCTCGTCGGCCTCCGCCTCTCGGTTCCCATGCCCTTGTGGAATCGTAATCAGGGCAAAATCGCAGAAACCCAAGCCGCCGCATTTCGGATCGAAAGTGAGCTCCAAGCCCTGAAGCAGCGCGCTCAAAACGAAGCCGACGCTGCGCTCCATGAAATGCAGGTTCTCGCCCGCGTGCTTGGCGAAATGGACAACCAACTTTTGCCACAGGCGTACGAGATCGAAAAATTGCAACAACACGCTCACAGCCAGGGCCTCCTCCCCCTCAGCGACACCGTGCGCGCCCGACAGAACCGTCAGGCACTCCAGGTTCAGCGCTTCGAAACCCTCCGCGACTACCACCTCGCCCGCATCCGCCACCTTGCCGCAACCGGCGATCTACCCACTCCTTGATATGCTCCGATCACTCATCTGCCTGCTCATTTTCGTCACAACGGCATCCGCCGAAATCACCCCGGAACGCACTCAGAACTCGGTAATCCTCGATCCGGTCGGTGTGAAAAATTTAAAAATCCAAACCGTCGAAGCGGAGGAAACTCAATTTGAAGAAGCCTCTTTCGCACTCGGAACCATCGAGGCCATACCCTCCCGACGCGCAGCGGTAACCAGCCGCATCCCCGGACGCATCGCACGCATCCAGGTCAGCGCTGGCGACCGCGTGCAGGCAGGCGAGGTGGTGGTGCTCGTGGAGAGCCGTCAGGCAGGTGATCCCCCGCCGACCATCCCGCTCAAGGCACCGCTCGGCGGCACGATTACCAGCAGTGCCGCAACTCTCGGCCAATCCGTCGAACCCGATGCAACGCTTATGGAAATCATCGATCTCGACGAGGTGCAGGCCGTCGCCGAAGTCCCCGAGCATCTTGCAGGGAAAATCCAGCCCGGAACTTTCGCCCGCATCCGCCTGATCTCGCAGCCGGATCAAACCTTCGACGCCACACTCGCCCGCGTGGGGACCTTGTCCGACAAGGAAAACGGCACCCTCGAAGCAATTTTTGTCCTTCCGAATCCCGATCACAAACTCCGCCCAGGAATGCGCGCGGAGTTTTCCCTGGTGATCAACAAACGCGAGGGCGTGATGAGCATTCCACGCGCAGCGTTGCAGGGCGATCAGGCCGCGCGATTCGTCTATGTCGCCGATTACGAATTGCCCAACACCTTCGTCAAAACTCCCGTGGTAGTTGGTGCAATGAATGACCGTTTCGTGGAAATTCTCGAAGGCATTTTTCCCGGCGACCAGGTCGTCACGCAGGGCAGCTATTCCCTCGCCTTTGCTGGAAAGGGCAGCGTCAGCTTGAAGGATGCGCTGGACGCCGCGCACGGACATGAACACAACGCCGACGGCAGCGAGATCGGCAAGGATTCCAAGTCTGAAACATCCCGCGATCACGGCGAGTCCCACGGACCTTCAATGCTCACGCTCATTTCCCTGGCCGCCAACGTCCTGCTGCTTGCGTTGCTTTTCGTCGCACGAAAGAAACGCAACGCCACCGCCGGAGCCGCATCATGCTGAACAAGCTGATCCAACTCGCGCTGTACCATCGCTTCGTGGTGCTCCTCACGGCCCTGGTGATCATGGTTTTTGGCGTGCAGACCGCCCTGCGCCTGCCCGTCGAGGTGCTGCCGGATCTCACAAAGCCCACGGTCATTATCCTCACCGAGGCACCGGGACTCGCGCCCGAGGAAGTGGAGATCAACGTCACCCAACCCCTCGAGCGCGCGCTCATGGGCGTCTCCGGCCTGACGCGGTTGCGTTCCAATTCCGATGTCGCACTTTCGCTGGTCTATGCCGAGTTCTCATGGGGCACCGATATTTATAAAGCCCGCCAGTTCGTGCAGGAGCGCCTCGCCGGAGTGCGCGGTGAGCTGCCCGAAGGCGTGGAACCCTTTCTCACTCCCGTCGCTTCGCTCATGGGCGAAATCCTGCTGGTTGGCGTCAGTAGCAGGGATGGAAAAATTCCAGCCGAAGACGTGCGCACGCTCGCCGACTGGACCATCCGCCCGCGCCTCCAGAGCATTCCAGGCATCGCGGAAATCCTCAACATGGGGGGCGGCATCAAACAATTGCAGGTCCAACCCGACCCGCATCGCATGGCGGCGTTCGGTGTCACGCTCGACGAAGTCATCGCCACCGCCGAACACGCCGCAGCCAATTCCACCGGTGGATTTATCCAGAGCGGTCCGCAGGAAATCATGATTCGCAATCTCGCAATGAGCACGCACCCCGAAGATATCGCCGGCACCGTGGTGAAAAAATCCGGTGCCCGGTCCATCGCGCTCCGCGATGTCGCCGATGTCAAATGGGACATCGAACCCATGCGCGGCGACGCCAGCGTGAGCGGCAGACGCGGTGTCATCATGAGCATCACAAAAGCGCCAGGATTCGACACGATGCGCCTCACCGGGCAGATCGAAGGTGCCATCGCAGAACTCCAGAAAACGCTTCCGCCCAACGTGGAGGCCACGGTGTTGTTCCGTCAGGCCGACTTCATCGAAAACGCCATCGGCAATCTTAAACGCGCAATCCTCGAAGGTGCGATCATGGTCGCCGTGGTGTTGTTCCTTTTTCTGCTGAACTTCCGCACCACGTTCATCACCCTGATGGCCATGCCGCTTTCCTTCGGGCTCACGCTGCTCACCTTCCGCTGGTTCGGCATTTCTGTGAACTCCATGACGCTGGGAGGGCTCGCTGTAGCCATCGGAATGGTCGTCGATGACGCCATTGTCGATGTGGAAAATGTGTTCCGCCGCCTGCGCGAAAACGCCGCACTGGAGAACCCGCTCCCCCGGATCCAGGTCATCGCACGTGCTTCGGGTGAAGTGCGAAACTCCATCCTCTACGCCACACTCATCATCATACTCGTCTTCCTGCCGCTCCTTGGCTTGAGCGGCGTGGAGGGCCGCCTTTTCTCCCCGATCGCTGTGGCCACAATGCTTTCCATGGTGGCCTCTTTTGTCGTGTCGCTCACCGTTATTCCCGTGCTGTGCTCGCTGCTGTTGCATCCCAAGGAAGGACGTGAACACCCCGACGGACACGTAACACGCGGGCTGAAATGGTTGCTCGCCAACACGATTCTGCGCTTCGGCTTGTCTAACCCCGTTCTGCTGCTCTCGCTGGTCGGCATCCTTGTGTTCGCCGCATTTTCGCTCTACCCGCAGATGGGCAAGGATTTCCTCCCTACCTTCCGCGAGGAAACCGCGCTCGTCTCCATGACCACCGCACCCGGCACGTCGCTGGAACAGACCAACGAGGTGGCGGACGTCATTGAGCAGCAACTCCTCACCATTCCGGAAATCCGCAAGGTCGGACGACGCCTCGGACGCGCCGAACGCGGCGATCACGTCGTCCCGGTGTCCACCGCCGAATTCGACATCGATTTCCGTGCGGAAAAAGCAACCTCCGGGCCGGTCCGTTCGCGCACGGAAATTATCGAGGACATTCGCCGCATCATCCGGAGCGTGCCAGGCACGTTCTCGGTGCTCACCGGACCGCTCGCAGACCGCATCGGCCACATGCTCAGCGGCGTCTCCGCACCGGTTGCCGTGAAAATTTTCGGCCCCGATCTCGACCGTCTTCGTCAACTCGGCAGCGAGGTGCAGCAGATCGCAAAAACCATTCCCGGCCTCGAAGACTGCAAGCTCGATCAACAAGCCACGATCCAGCAACTCCGTATCGAGGTGAACCGCGAACGGGCCGCCGCCTACGGAATCGCACCCGGAAAAATCAACGAAACCCTCGCGCAACTCGTCGGTGGAAAACACGTCGCCGAACTCCGCGAAGGCCAGCGCGAAATCGATCTCGTCGTGCGCCTGCCGCTCGATTGGCGCGACACTCCTCAAAAACTCGCAGACCTGCCCATTGAGGTGCCCGGCCCTGACGGCACCGTCCAGCGTGTCCCACTTTCCCTTCTCGCCGACGTGCGCGAAGCGAAAGGTCCCAACGTCATCTTCCGCGAGAACGGTCAACGCCGTTTCGCCCTCGCCATCAAACCCAGCGCCCGCGACGTCGGCATCCTCGTCCAGCAACTCCAGCGCGAAGTCACCGAAAAAGTGCGTCTGCCCGAGGGCTACTTCATTTCCTACGAAGGCGAATTTCAGGCCCAGCGCGATGCCTCACTGCGTATCGCTCTGCTCAGTTCGCTGGTGCTAATCGCCGTCGCCTTCCTGCTCTACGGCTACTTCCGCACCATGTTCTTTGCGGTGCAGGTTCTCTGCGACATCCCGCTCGCGCTCCTCGGCGGCATCATCCTCACGTGGGTGATGCTGGACAATATCTCCATCGCCACCCTCGTCGGCTTCATCGCGGTCGCAGGCGTCGCCGCTCGCAATTCCATCATGCTCATCTCCCACTACCTGCACCTCATGCAGCATGAAAACGAAAGCTTCGGTCCCGCGCTCGTCATCCGCGGAACGCAGGAACGCCTCGTGCCCGTGCTGATGACCGCACTCTCCGCCGGCATCGGGCTCATCCCGCTGGTACTCGCAGCGGATCAGCCCGGGAAAGAAATCCTGCACCCGGTCGCCGTCGTGATCGTCGGAGGGCTCGTCACCTCCACCCTGCTCGGCCTCGGCGTCACACCCACGGTCTTTTACGCCTTCGGTCGCAAGGCCGCGGAGAAATCCATCCGCCTCGACGCACCCGCTTCCCACTGAATAAAACGCAAAACAACAAACACCATGAAAACAATGAAAACACATCACCACATCCACTGCCTTCTCCGCACCCTGCTGCTGGGGCTGCTCCTGTCCACCGCACCGCAGGTCATAGCCCACGGCAAAATTGAAATCGGCCCCAACCAGGGCCGCCTCATGAGCTTCGGAGATGCTCAACCGCTCCACGCGGAGTTCGTCCTCGATGGCGGCAACTTCATCGTAAGCCTCTACGACGAAGCCGCGAAAAAAGCGGTCGCCGTCAGCACCGAAACCCTCGTCGTCACCCACAAGGAAAGCGGGAAAAAAATCACGCCCGAGTTGAAGGACGGAAAATGGATCGTCGCCAAGCCGGAGGGCGAAGATTTCTGGTTCATCCTGCAACTTCAAACCGCCGGTGGTCGTAAAAATAGTGTTGCTCGATTGCATTTTCAAAGTAGCAAGTGTGGAAGTTGCGACAAGGCCGAGTGGCTTTGCCAATGCAGCGAGTAGTTCCAAATCCAAAAAAGAAAGAACAATCATGAAAACGATCCTGATCGCCGCTATCCCCGCGCTGCTCCTCCTCGGAGGCTGCGCAAGCACGAAACAAAGTTGCGGCCCCGCAAAAAACAACTGCGACACCACTAAAAAATGCTGCAAGCCTGATTGTAAAATGGCCTGCTGCGCCAAGCAGTAGTCGTCGGCTTTTCAAAGCCCGGTTCATCTGAAAAAAAAGAGCCGGTGGAGATTTTCCACCGGCTCTTTTTTTGCCGTCAGTGAGTGCGCTTACTGATCCAGCACACGAATTCGACGCGCGGCTTCCTCGGCATTTTCGCGGCTGTTGAAGGCGCTGATCCGGAACCAGCCCTCGCCCTTGCTTCCAAATCCGCTGCCCGGCGTGATAACGATGTTCGGTCCGTTCAGCATGTGGTCAAACATACCCCAGCTATCGAGTCCAGGCAGCGTGCTGACCCAGATGTACGGCGCGTTGGTTCCGCCGAAAACGGTGAGCCCCACCGATTCCGCCGCTTCGCGGAGAATGAGCGCATTGCCCATATAGTGTTCAATGAGCGCGGAGACCTCCGCTTTTCCCTCGGGCGAATACAACGCCTCGGCGGCACGCTGAACGATGTAGCTGACGCCGTTAAACTTTGTGCTCATGCGGCGGTTCCACAATCCGTGCAGCGCTTTCTTTTCTCCCGAAGCGGTCGAGGCCATCAGCTCTTTCGGAACGACAGTAAAAGCGCAGCGCACCCCGGTGAAGCCGCCTTTTTTTGAAAAACTGCGGAACTCAATCGCACACCCCCGCGCACCGGCAATTTCGTAAATGGAATGCGGGATCGCAGGGTCGCTGATGTACGACTCGTAAGCAGCGTCGTAGAGCAGGATTGCCTGATGCTTCAGCGCGTAAGCCACCCACGCTTCGAGCTGCGCACGGGTCGCCACGGCACCCGTCGGGTTGTTTGGAAAACAAAGGTAAACGAGGTCCACCGCTTCGGTCGGAACATCCGCAACAAAACCGTTCTCTGCCGTGCAAGGCAGGTAAACCAAACCTTCAAACGCCCCGGAATTATCGGCCTCACCGGTGTGCCCCGCCATGACGTTGGTATCCACATAAACCGGATACACAGGGTCCATCACCGCGATGCGATTGTCGGCACCGAGAATGTCGAGAATGTTGGCGCAATCACACTTCGAACCGTCGGAAACAAAGATCTCGTCGTCTGCAACGTCGATCCCCAGATCGCGAAACTCGTTTTGCGCGATGGCGTGGCGGAGAAAATCGTAACCCTGTTCCGGACCGTAACCACGAAACGTTTCCCGCAGCCCCATTTCATCCACCGCCTTGTGCAGCGCCGCGCGAACCGAGACGGGGAGCGGTTCGGTAACGTCGCCGATCCCGCAACGAATCATGCGCTTCGCCGCGTCGGGATTCGCGTCGTTGAAGGCTTTGACCCGACGCCCAATCTCGGGAAAAAGATAGCCGGCTCGGAGTTTCAGGTAGTGATCGTTTAAGAGTGCCATAATGGAAGGGGAAGAGAGGACACCGGAGGCGCATGGTCTATCAAGAAAAATGGCAGGCAACGCGGCTGCACCCGGGATCATCACGCCAAACACAACCTTGCCGGAACCGCCGGTTTTCAATAAAACCTCCCTCATCTTGGCCCGACTCATCCACCGTCCCGCGCACTCCGCATGAAGCCGCATCGACCGCTTCCCTCCGACGCCCGGCGCTCCCTTTTTTGCTACAATCTCGCGTTCCCCCTTCTGGTGGTGTTCATGCTGCCGAACCTCCTTCTGCGCATGGTGCGACGCGGAAATTACCGGCGGAAAATCGGCCAGCGTTTTGCACGTTACGACAAGGAAACGGCAACCCGCCTCGCCCGGGGCTGCCGCGTGTGGGTCCAGAGCATCAGCGTCGGCGAAACCATGATCGCCCTGCGCCTGCTTCGCGTGATGCAAGCGAAGGATCCCTCGCTCACCGCCGTGCTTTCCGTAACAACGTCCACCGGGCTCGACGTCGCAGAAGCCGCCGCGCTGCCCAACGTCGAAGTGATTTACACACCCATCGATTTGCCATGGTTTGTGCGCAGAGCCCTCGATCTCATCCGGCCCGCGCAGTTGATTGTCATCGAAGGAATGTGGGCCAACCTCACCGCCGGAGCTTTTCGACGCGGGATAAAAACCATCCTGCTCGCGCGCATGTCGCCACGTTCCGAACGGCGTTACCGCAAGCTGCGCCATTTTACGGGACCCGCGTGGCGGCTTTTCCAACGCATCCTCGTCTGGGAACCCGCCGACATCGACCGCTGGCTCGCGCTGGGTGCAGACCCTGCTTCGCTCATCTGCACAGGGGCGATTAAATTTGATTCCGAAGAAAATGGACATCCTTCACGCGAACGTGCAATCCGCGCGGAGTTAAAAGCGATGCAACTTCCCGACAACGCCCTCATCCTGCTCGGCGGCAGCACGTTTCCCGGCGAGGAAGCGCTGCTGGGCGAAATCATCCGTGACCTGCGCAAGGAAGGATTGCCCGCTTACCTGCTCGCCGTGCCGCGTCATGCCGAGCGCGCCCCAGAAGCCCGCATCGATCTGCAGCGCATCGGACTCCATCCGCTCATGCTCACCGAAGTGCGTGCGCAAGCCGGTGCCGCGATTGAGGACAGTCTTATCATCAACACCACGGGCGAACTGCGTGACTGGTATCGCGTCGCCGATGTGGTGTTCATCGGCAAAAGCATGTCGCCCGCAGCCGTTGGCGGACAAAACCTCGCCGAGCCCGTCGCCGCAGGCAAACCGGTTGTGTGCGGCCCGCACATGGAAAACTTCCGCTCGCTTGTGGAAATGCTCAGCTCCGTGCGCGGCATTTTCCAGGTCCCTGATGCCGCAGCTCTCCGCACGGTGATTTCAACGATGCTCAGGAATCCCGAAGAACGCGCCGCCATGGCCACGCGCGCACACACCGCCTTGGAATCCCATCACGGCGCCACCGAACGCACCGCAACCGCAGTTCTCACTTTTGAAAAATCGTCATAAAAAGCGATTTCGAGCTTGCCCCAACCCTGCGTCAACATCATATTCCCCCGCTCTTTCCACAAGAAAGACCCTATCGTCCAGCGGTTAGGACACCGCCCTTTCACGGCGGTGACACGGGTTCGAATCCCGTTAGGGTCGCCATTTTTTCTCTGAAAATGGTCTATTCCCCTGAAGGGGCGTGACGTTTGATGACCGTTTGTGATCGAAAATAGTCGTTCGTATCCACTTTTTCGCTAGGGAAAAAGAGATTGATGAGGGGCGTTCTCAATAAATGACATACGGGGTTGATTCTTCAACTTGCGTCCGCAGCCATCCGAGGAAGCCATTGTAATTTTGCGCCTCGATTTCCTGTCGTCTGAAAATAAACACGATCTTGGGGGTGACCGCGCTCATATCACCAGCGGCTGCTCTGGCTTTGATCCACAAAAGCTTTCCGTATCCGACGGGGAATCTCTAACGGAATAACTCATCAAGTTCATCATATTCCCTCCACTTCCATCTCCCGGACGATTCGACGCAGGATTTTTACAGTTCGAGCTTCTTACAGATGGATTGCCTGACGGGATACACCTTTTCGTTCCGCCATCGCTGCTTGTGTGATTGATTCAGTGATGCGAGTGCGGATGACCTCGGCGTCTCGCGGATGAATTCGCTGATGCTTCAGCTCAAGCAGCAAAGCAGCGAAGACAATCAGTCGGCGCTCGTCAGTCTCCGGTGTAGGAGTTCGTCCGTCTGATGGCGCGGTATCGGAGTGCTGTGGAAAACGTTCTTCGATTTGCTGCTGGCGAATTCCCAATGCCCGAACCCGTTTACGGGCGATACTTAAGGCCCCGCGAATTGCATGTACTATCCCTTGCTCAATGGCTTCAAGACTGCCGGATGCAGTTGCGTCGGCAAGAGTGCGATTGCCAGCGAGATGCCCTTGTTCGAGCAGGATCGCAGCTTCCCGGCGGATGTCCTCTGCTTCTGCTGGCTGCACGCCAAAGCACCCGACTTCGGGTCGGTTGCAACCCATATAATCGAGCAACGCAGCAATGAATTCCTTCCACGTGGTCCCGTGCCGCGCTGTCCCTCCAAGCACGAGCCACATTTTTGCAAGTTGATGTGTAGTTGATTTCCCCGCCGGTGGACGGGCGTCCGTTTGTGATGTTGTTTTTATACTCATTTCCCCACCCCATGTCTTTTCCGGTTACGAAGAGGCCGAAAGGCTGACGCGAAGCCGCTTTCCTCTTTGGGCAGTAAATTTTCCTTAACACGCACACCAAAAGTCCTGTTTCTCTTTTGATGGCACCTAATCTCGATCTCGCAATTGCGCTCAACCCGACGCCCGCGCTGCCCGCCCCGTTTGTGGAACTCGGCGCCGCGCGCATGAAAAGCCCCGAATACCAGGGATCCGACAAACGCCTGCGCGAGGCGGTGGAAAAAATGGCCGGCACCCGGCGCGAGGAAATCGAAGGCAAGGATCTTCGCCTCCCCCGCCGCAAGATCCTCCAAAGCCTCCAAGCGCATTTGCACGGGCTCACGCTCTTTGTGGACCATCCGCAAATCCCCATGGACAACAACGGGGCCGAACACGCCGTGCGTCCGTCCGCCATCGCCCGCAAGAACTTCTACGGCAGCGATGCAAATCTCGCAAAAATATCTGTCTCCTTTCCCCGCCCGCTCCAGAACGTTCCCGCAATTTCAACCGGCGAAACAGCAACCTCGCCGGGGTAGTAGTTTCCCGATGAAGTCATTCAGAATGGCGGGATCCGATTTCGATCGTTTCGAGCCAGGGTGTTCTGTTTTTGGACATCCACCGAGTGGAGGTGGAATCTCCCGAAATGCCGCTCGTCTTACGCTACGATCCGTTGGGACGATGCAGCCTTTGATAGACAGCTCTCGGGAAACTCAAGCGGGCAATATTTTGAAGTATTTGGGAGCGATCCAGTCCGGTGGCGGCGCAGTGGCAATCTCTGCCTGCTAGCGCGTAGATTTCAGATGGTCGTAGTTTTGCCGGATGACAGGGAGCACCGCGTTGTTGCCCTCGCATTCTTCGCGTGAGAGTTTGTCGGCTGCTGCCAGAATGCGGTCCGCCATGGCGTGGAGGCGTTGTTGAGCGACGGCTTGTCCAATTCCCGCATGGTCAAAAAAGAAACGCCAGTTCTTTGCGGACAATCTCCGAGGTTCTCTTTCTCCACCGACCTTCATGGCCATCTCGTGTGCAAGATCGGGATATGCCTGGGTGCTGACTAAGTCATAAAACGGCGAGAGCCGAATGGAGTTCCGCTCGCGAAGAAAGGAAAAATTTTTGCCGTGGGCGTCGTTGTTTCCAATCAGGACATTGAAGACCACCGCATCGAATAGGCGTAGCAAATCTGGACCGGGAATGGTGGAGATAGAACGGACAAGCTCGAAGCATCTCTTGAGGCTCGGGCCACCTTCCTGCTGATATTTTAGTTCTGGGGGCATTCCGAGAGCCTGGCAGAAATCTTCTTGGTGAACTCGCTCAAGGCGGCCATCTGGATGCAGGCGGCGGTCATATCGTTGCACTTGCAGAAACCGAATCCCGCCGGCCATCCCGATCTCGACATTGGCAGCTTCCAACCCGGCTTGGGTCGCAAGGCGCATGCAAAAGCATTCGTTCTCCACGAGTCCGGCCAAGTGAAGATTTTCGGGTTTAATGATGTGACTACTTGGACTGCCGTTGATCGGCAGAAAGAAGCACCCGTCACTGATTTTAAGTGCAAGTTTCCCTTGAGCGCCGGCCAGCGATAGCCGAATTCCTTTCTCACCGGCCATCAAGGGACGCCGTGGCAACTGCGCCAAACTTCCCTCCAATTGTCCTGTGCTGATCTCCTGATAAGTTGGATGAGCCGCCACGGGCAATTCTCCAGGTGGAAGGAGACTGACGGCACCAGCGCACTCGGCACCCAGTCGGGCAAGGAGGGCAAAGTCATTCTTATCGCTTACCCCGAAGGCCTTGGCGATCAGTCGGCGGCTCTCGTCCTCAGGCAGCACCCCGGCAAAAAACGGGCGGGTCTCATTCCGGCTGAATGGGTCGGGGCGCAGTGGAAGTGAGGCCGAGAGCGGCAGCGCCGCAGGCGAATCCAGCCATGCCGGGGCGTATTTAAAACGGGTGGTCCCGGATGCATCCTGAGCAAGTTCTCCGACCAAGTCCTCACCCAGGAAGACATTTAAAGTTTGGGTCGCCATGGCTATCGTTGGTCCCGGGGGCGAAACACCGGATCCATTCCGAGATTCTCCATGACCTTGAAGGTCTTGCCCACGACACAAGTTTCCTTGCCGTTCTCGAGATCGCTGATAAAGCGCACACCGGTCCCGGAAACCAAAGCAAGTTCAGCTTGCTTCATCCCCAGGCTCTTCCGGCGTTTTCTGATGATCAATCCAAGTTCTTTCGTAGTCATGTTCCCGAACGGGAATATGAACCAGAAAAGACGCGCTTCAAGCAAATTTTGTCCCGCTCGGTAACAATAGACAGCTTTCTGATCGCAAGCTAGTGGCAAGCACGCTCGCCGACCGATGCACGGGGATCCTTGCCATTATTGGCGAGATCGACGAAGTGTTCACAATTGCTCGCGCTACAACGTCGCCTGCTCAAGGAGGCTGGTTGGCTTGCTGCGGGCTGGAATGAGACCGCCATAAATCTGCGGCGCAGGCGCTCAAGGCTCTCAGGGCCTGATGCGCCAAATTATTTACACCAGCCAGTTCAAGCGGAAAACGAATCAAAGGTTCGCACCGTCCAGCCAGGCTCCATCACACTCCCAATCTACGAGGGCCGCATCCCCGGCTCACCGCACCATCCCGCTCGTCCGTAGCGTGCGCAGGACGGCGTCCTCAAAGGCTTCCGACGTCTTCGTCCGCGCAAGGCCAATCCCAAACCGCAGCGCAAACGCATCCAGTTGATCGAGAAAATCCTGCACCGTCTTTCGATAAGCTCGCAGCAACGCCGGGTCCGCAGTGATCTCCATGCTCGCCCCGCTCTCAATGTCGTCCAAGCGCACATCCCCGCTCACCGTCGGCGTGATTTCCTCATCGTCGAGCACGTGAACCAGCTCCACGTCGAAACGCTGATGCCGCAGCCGCTGCAGCGCATCCTCCCATCCTGCCGTGTCGAGAAAATCGCTGAGCACCACGACCAGTCCGCGCCGTTTTTCCCTTTGCGAAAACGCTGTGAAACTTTCGAGCAGATCCGTGACGCCCTTGGGCTCCAGCGGCTGACGCAAGAAGTGCAGCAACGTGTGAAAACGTCCGCGCCCGCGTTGAAATCCCAGGTCGTCCACCAGACCATTCACAAAAAACAACGCGTTCACGCGATCCAGATTCGCCAGCGCGATGTAGCCGAGCGACGCAGCGATCCGGCGGGCCTGATCAAACTTCGAGCGCCGTTCCGAGCCGTTCGTCCATCGCATCGAAGCGCTTGCGTCGATCAGCAGAAACACGTGCAAATCCTGCTCCTCCTCAAACAGCTTGATAAACAACCGCTCCACCCGCGCGTAAATATTCCAGTCGATGGCCCGGACATCATCGCCCCGCGTGTAAGTCCGGTAATCCGCAAACTCCAGGCTCGATCCCATCTGGCGCGAACGCCTTTCCGCGTGGTGTTGCCCGCGGAAAATCTTTCGCGAAAGCAGATGCAACTGCTCCAGCTTCGCGAGAAAGACGGAATTAAAAAGCTCGTCGCTCATGCGCATTCAGGCCCGGCCTCAAAAAGCCGCGTCAACACCAACTCCGTCCCTTCGCTTTGCAACAGGTAATCCACCTCATGAAACGCTTTCCGGATGAGATGCACGCCCAGACCGCCCGGACGGAAGTCGTCGAGTTTCCTTGGCAAAAAACTCGCGGGATCACCCTGCTCACCCAAGTCGCGCAGCCGAAAGCGCACCCCGTTTTCCATCTCCTCGCAACTGAGCGACATCGGCTGATCGATGGCATGGTGGTAGGCATAACGCATCACATTCGTGCAAGCCTCATCCACACCCAGGACCATGAGTTCTTTTTCCATTTCGCCGAAGGATTGCTCCGCGAGAAACGACCGGACAAAGCGCCGCACCTCAGTCAGTTGCACCGGATCGCTGGGAAATTCGATGGTCTGCTTCATGCGAATCCCAGCGTGAGAATGGTGAGATCATCCCGCGGTTCCTGATCTCCCCGATGTTTGCTCTCCGCCTCCGCCAGCGCTTCCGCGAGCGATGCCGGCGTGAGCCCGCCCTCCGCCGCGATGCGTTGAATCCCCTCGATGCCAAATTCCGCGCCCGCAAGATCCCGCGACTCGTTCAGGCCGTCGGTGAAAAAAATCAGGTTCTCCCCGCGCTCCATGGTCAGCGTGGTGCCGGTGTACCGAGTGCCCGCCATGATGCCGAGGGGCAGTCCGCCGCCGACCTTGTGCGTCACCGCAGCATTGACGGGCGGCATGTGCCCGGCGTTCGCGATTTCAATCGTCATCTTCGAGGGCGAAATGCGTCCGAGCAACGCCGTGATAAACATCCCGCGCACCGTGCCTTCACAAAGCGTGTTGTTCCACTGCGCAATCGCCTCCTCCGGCGTCACACCCGTCCGCACAATGAACCGCAGCGAACTCACCGCCTGCGCCATCAGCAGCGCGGCCGGGATGCCTTTTCCCGACACATCGCCGAGCACAAACCACACCGCATCCGGTCCGCCCACCATCACGTCGTAAAAATCCCCGCCAATGTTCCGCGCCGCATGATAATACGAACCGAACGAAAGCCCCGTGATCGTCGGCAGCGTCTGCGGCAAAAAGCTCTCCTGAATTTCCCGGGCCAGATCCAGCTCCACCTTCACCCGCTCCTGTTCCTGCTGACGCTGCAACGCGCGCACCTTGTCAATCGCCGTGGAAACGAGCGTGGCAAAGGCCTCAAACGCTTCGAGATCCACCTGATCAAACGCATTCTTGCCCAGCGGATTGAGCACCTGAATCACCCCGATCTCCTTGCCCCGGCGGGTCAGTGGCGAACACAAAATCGAGCGCGTCCGGAAGCCGCTTTGTTTATCCGCTTCACGATAAAAACGCGGGTCCTCATAGGCATCCACAACGACCTGACTTTTCCCATGCTCCAGCACCCAGCCCGAGATGCCCTTGCCCCTGGGAACCACAATCGGCGTCGGTAAAACGCCATCGGGTGCCGACGGACCGCGCGCCACCACCAGTTCCAGATCACCGTCGGAGGTCACAAGAAACATCGAACTCGCCTCGGCGTTCATCACGCGTTTGCCAACGTCCAGGATCGCGGGGATCAATTCGTTCATCTGCGTGAACTCGTTGATCAACGAACTCACCTCGACGATCCCCTTGTACGCCCCGAGGCTGCGGCGCAAGGCATCAATATCCTCGGTGCTGTTCATGAGTCGTGGAAAGTATCCAGCAGCATCACCGGCCTCCCTCATCCATCCGCGAAAACTCCGTCTCGATCAGCGCGTGAACCCTACGCAACTCCTCCTTCGGCACGTCCGGCGGCGGCACGGGCCAGCCGGAGTGCGACGAACGGCTGAGCTGCACCGAAAGCTGACGCAACAATTCCTCTTTTTCGCGTTCCGGCGAGGTGGCCACTGCGGCTTCGATTTCGTCAAGGCTCATTAGGCGGGAAAATAGCACCGCCTCACACACCGCCGCAAGCCGGCAAACACAATCGCCACGGCGCGAACGCGGCTTCCTTACCCCCGCAACCTTCCCGCCTGCCGCTCTCTGCTGAGGAATTCGCCCGGCGTGAGCAGCCCATCGGCACAGGCCAACGCGGTCAAGAGAACCGGCTTGTCCTTTGTGACATCGAAGAGCAGCGGCCAGTCAAACGTCAGTTCATCATCCTCGACGACCACCTTTACCCGGAGCGCAAGCCATGCGCTGGTCGCCAGAGGCGGTTTATCCACCAGATTGTCGCGCATCTCGCGCAGCACCCACGTCGAAACCACAAGCACCCAACCCTGTGCTGCGGCCCTATCGAAGACCCGACGCGACGCCCCCGTTTCGGCGAGCGCGGCGGCGAGCGCCACGCTGCTATCAAGGAAAATATTCAACGACCCTGCCGGAGTCGTTCGCCGTCCGCCTCGTCCTCGGCCAGCATCGCGGCGAGTTCTTCGCTGGAGTAAATACGCGGCTTCGGCTGCGTGCGCTCCTTTCTGAGGCGCATGGCGAGGAAACGGAGTAACTCCTCCTTCTGCTCGACGGACAGCAAGTCGGCTGCCGCTTCGATCTCAGTGACGAATGGCACTAAGTTAAGGAGCTTTTGGGAAGCTTGGGATGGGTTTTCTTTTTTAAACACCGAGCGGGATCAATGACTTTGGTTCTGCCTGTGCGGGACAGATGCAAGGCGGCTTTAAGTTTTCGGTGTTGGAACGCGGGTTGTTTGGCAACCAGGAGCGTTCTGGAAAAGCGGCAGAGGACTGCCGCAGTCCAAGACGCTATCGCGAAGTCCCAAAA
>Ga0105048_10005335_pt1 | contig 20776 bp, 20 predicted proteins | sample MAT05_FD_78382 | JGI IMG/M metagenome (GOLD analysis project Ga0105048, IMG submission 78382) | Freshwater microbial communities from Lake Fryxell liftoff mats and glacier meltwater in Antarctica - MAT-05 | ecosystem: Environmental > Aquatic > Freshwater > Ice > Liftoff microbial mat | place...
CGATCGCCCGCATGGTCGACGCCTGCGCCTCCAACGACATCCTCCCCTTCTACGGCCCCTTCGGAGACATCAAGGACGTCGAAGGCTGCGAGACCCAGTTCCGCTCGGCCTTCCTGCTCGGTTGCGTCGGCGCCTGGTCCCTTCACCCCGTCCAGATCGGCATCGCCAAGAAGGTCTTCTCGCCGCCGGCTGACGAAGTGCTCTTCGCCAAGAAGGTCATCGAAGCCATTCCGGATGGCCGCGGGGTCCACATGATCGACGGCAAGATGCAGGACGACGCCACCTGGAAGCAGTGCAAGGTGATGGTCGAACTGGCCGAAATGCTGTCGGAAAAAGACCCGGAACTAAAGGAGCAGTACGGCTTCTAGGAAGTACGAAGAATGTTTGCCGGGGCCGGCCAGATGAGCGAGGAGCGCTACATCCCGGCCGCCGGCAGGCCCGCGTTCACCGGGTTCTACGACTCGATCTCCGATCTGACTATGCGGGAGAGCCACTGGCACCCTCCTCTGGCCGATTCGGTGATCGAAGACCTGAGCGAGGGCAGCCGCATCGCCGACATCGGCACCGGCACCGGTCGCCTCTCGATCGAACTCGCCAACCGGCGACCGGACGTCAACGTCATCGCGATCGATGGCGATAGCGAAGCCCTGGCGATCGCCAGTTCTAAGCCTGGCGCGGAAGCGGTCGAGTGGCGCTCAGGCCTGGCCGACGACCTGCCGCTCGAGGACGACAGCGTCGAGCGGGTGGTCATGACCCTGCTGCTCCACCACCTCGGCCCGCGGACCAAAGCCGCAGCCTTGCGGGAGGCCCATCGAGTGCTGATCCCGGGCGGGCGGCTCCACGTCGGTGACTGGGGACGGCCCAACGGCGCGCTGGCCGGGGCCGGCTTCCTCGCCCTTCAGCTGCTTGACGGGTTCGAGAACACAAACGACCACAAGGCCGGACGACTACCCGGCATCATCGCCAGAGCCGGCTTCGGCGAGCCTGTCCTGGAAACCAGGATCTCCACCCTCTTCGGCACCGTCGAGGTACTCCGTGCCACGGCCTGAGAGCAGCTGATGTACAAGTCCGCCACAACCGCGCTGCGGGTCCGCTACAACGAGTGCGACCCGCTCGGTGTGGTCTTCAACGCCAACTACCTGCTTTATGCGGACATCGCCATCAACGAGCTCTGGCGGGAGCACGTCGGTGGTTACGAATCGATGATGGAGGGTGGCCTCGACCTGGCAGTGGTCGAGGCCAACCTCCGTTATTTCAAGCCGCTGCGCTTCGACGAAGAGGTTGACCTGGTCTCCACGGTCACCCACATCGGCAACAAGTCGATGGTCACCGAAGTGGCGATGAAGCTCGGTGAAGAGGAAGTAGCGGCGGCGGCCCTCACCCACGTCTGCGTCGATTCCGGGTCGAAAGAATCCCGGTCGATCCCGGATTCTGTCCGGAACGCACTCACCGCCTGACGGCTCAGCGCCGGTGGTGCTTCTTGCGAACCACCTTGAACTTCACGACTTTCTCGCTACCGGTGCGCCCGCTCGGATATAGCGCCCTCAGCCGCAAAGAGTGTTTGCCCGTTCCCACTTTGAATGAGTGAGGCGAGCGGCAAGTCGAAAACTTCCTGGCATCTAGCCGGCACTGGACGCCGGCAGCGTCACCCACTGCGAGAAACTTGAAGACGACTTTGCGCTTTTTCACCTTGCGCCCGATCCGGACGGTTTTTGCCGGTCGTTTCAGGATGCTGATGGTCGGGTCGATCCGCCGGCCGACCTGCACGGCGATGAAGTTCATGACCGCAGTGGTCTCCCCGGTCGTATCGGTCGGGTTGCCGAGCGCATCGTTGATGCCTTCGTGGTCGAGCGGCGATTTGAAGACCTCGAGCGGATCCTGCCCCAGTGCGTCCGCCATCTTCTGGTTGTCGTAGATCCGCGGAAGACGGGCTGCCTGGGTCACCAGCAGGTGACGTGGATCGGTCGAATCGGCCCAGGTCGTCGGCGATGCTTCCAGCCAGCGGCTGGTCACGGCATTTTCAGCGGGGGTGCCAAAGGCGTTCCAGATGAGCAGGTTGTTGGGCGTCGGGACGTTCCCCGTCTGCGTGGCTGAATCAACGACGTCGAACGCTCCGGCATCGAGCGGCACAACACCGAGGACCTGCCTGAGAGAAGCACCGAACTCGTCGAGGAAAGCCGGATTCGTCCCAACCAGCGAAACGAGGTGGGCCCCGGCCGAATGCCCCAGCAGTAACAGGGCGTCAGGGTCACCGCCCCGGGAAGCGATGTTGCGGCTGACCCAGGCGATCGATTCAGCGACATCACGTGGATGCTCGGGGAATTTGAGCCGACCGGGATCGAAATCGGACGGATCTGTTGAGATGACGTCGGGGGAAAGCCGGTAGTTGACGCTGACGAAGACGTATCCGGCATCGGTGAAGAGGCGTGGTTTGAAAGCCATCTTGTTGCTTTTGTCACCGTTCATCCAGCCGCCACCGTGGACGTAGATGACCACGGGTCGCAGATCGCCGGGCTGGGCATCGTCCGGCCGATAGACATCCAGTTGCTTGAGGTTCGGGTTGGCCTCGGATCCGGGGCCGTAAGTGATGTTGGCCTCGGTCGTGATCGCACGAGCCGGGGCCGCCGCAACCAGGAGCAGGACGAACGCTACAAAGAACGCGGCACCAGCCATCAGTCTGATCGTCAATCGTTCACTAGCTGGCGCCTTCGTTCCCATACTCAATCAACCGATTCCCGACCTGGAAGTAGCGGCCCGGGCGAAGCGCATCGCGGCAGCAGTCTCTCCGCGTCCGGCGGGATAGCCAAAGGAATGGTTGATCTGCCCGTGGGTCTTCGAAACCAGGCGGACGGAGCGGTCAACGTTCAGGTAAAGCCGCCGGGCCATCTGCTTCGCCTCCCGGATTCTCACGGCTACATCATTCGGCACCACGAAGAAGAAAGGCGGATCTCTCGGCCCCGCATGTTCCAGAGGCGATGCCAGGTGCCAGCGATCAAGGTCTTCGTTCTCCGCGGGCGTACCGAAGACATTCCAGTAAGACGGCTTCTGGTCTTCGGTGCGATAGGGACTGGCTGGATCGGTCAGGTCAGTCACGTTGAAACCAACCGAGTCGAGTGAAATCACACCGCGGATCTGATTCTGGCCGACCTTGACGGCCGCCAGGAACCTGGGCCTGGTCGCAAGCAGCGAAACAATCTGACCGCCGGCTGAATGTCCCATCAGGACCATCCGGCGACGGTCGCCTCCGTAGCGGCCGATGTTGCGGCTGACCCAGCCGATCGCCCGGGCTACATCCCTGGGCTGGTCCGGAAACATGACCCGACCGGGAACGAGGCTGTCCGCATCGCCAACCCGCGGTGAAAGCCGGTAGTTGATCGATACGAAGACGTAGCCCGCAGCCGTGAACCGCCGTGCTTTCCCGAGCACAGCCGACTCCTTGGTGCCCTGGTACCAGCCGCCGCCATGGACCCACAACAGAACCGGGGCTTTCCGGCGCGAGGCCCTGGCCGGCGAGTAGACGTCGAGCAAGTTCTTCGCGGGCTGGCTGAATGGTGTTGTGTACGGAACGTCGCTTTCGAGGACGTACGGAACTTCGCCTGCCAGCGCCGTCCCACCCGGCAGCGACAGGAAACAAAGCGCCAGGGCCAGGGTCAGTTTTCTGCCGCGCACTAGGAAGAAATCAGCCCGGCCACAAGCTCCGGGATGTGGGCCATAACCGGGGCCACGGAGTCGACGACCTCGTCCATGGTCAGCTCTTCCTGGCTGATTCCGGCGGCGAGATTGCCGACCGGGCAGATTGCGGCGTAGTCAATCTCCAGTTCGCGGGCGAGGATCGCCTCCGGCATGCCGGTCATGCCGACGATCGTGCAGCCATCCCGAGCCAGTCGACTGACCTCCGCCGAAGTCTCGAACCGCGGTCCCTGCATTGCGGCATAGGTCCCGCCATCGATGTGCTCGATCCGCAGCCCGTCCAACGCTGACAGGACGTCCATCCGCCAGGCCGGCGAGTAGGGAAAAGTGAAATCCGGGTGCTGGACCGGGTCACCATCACCGGAGAAAGTGTGCTCCCTGCCCCAGGTGTAGTCGATCAGCTGGTCGGGAATAACAAGGGCTCCGGGCACACATCCGGAGCCGATCCCCCCGACGCTGCTGACCGCAAGTATGCGGTCGGCCCCGGCATCGGCCAGCGCCCGGATGTTCGCCCGGTAATTGACCTGGTTCGGGGCGATCGAATGTCCCTCCCCGTGACGGGCCAAGAAAGCGATCCGGCCGTCACCGATCGTGCCGGTGACCAGCTGGCCCGAGGTCCGGCCGTAGGGCGTGTCAACGACCTGCTTGTCCTCGACTTCCAGCCCCGGCATCGAATAGAGGCCACTGCCACCGATGACGGCCAACATGCCGTTGACCGTCATCGGTGCCGCCTCCTCCGCCTGGCCTAGGCCAGGCGGTTCTTGAGTTCGTCGAGCTGTTCGGTCAACTCGGCGGGAAGTGAATCGAACTTGGCGAGGTGCTCCTCGAGCTGGGGCAGCTGCAGGCGCACAGCGGCATCATCCACGGTGAGGATGGTTTCGAGCGCGTCACTCGGGATGTTCAGGCCATCGGTGTTCAGGTCGCTGATCTCAGGCAGGAAGCCGAGCGGAGTGTCGAAAGTCGCACCCTCTTCGTTACAGCGGTTGAAGACCCATTCGAGGACACGGCTGTTCTCGCCGAATCCGGGCCAAAGGAACTTGCCGTCGTCGTCCTTGCGGAACCAGTTGACGTTGAAAATCTTCGGCAACTGGGCGCCTTCGGTTTGGCCGATGTTGATCCAGTGCTGGAAGTAGTCACCCATGTTGTAACCACAGAACGGCAGCATCGCCATCGGGTCGAAACGCAGTTGACCAACGGCACCGGCAGCGGCAGCGGTTGTCTCGGACGACATCGTCGCGGCCATGAATACGCCGTGGTTCCAGTCGCGGGCCTCGGTGACCAGAGGGACGACGGTCGAGCGACGTCCGCCAAAGAGGAAAGCGTCGATCGGCACACCGGCCGGGTCTTCCCATTCCGGGGCGATGGTCGGGCACTGCGAAGCGGGCGTCGTGAAACGAGCGTTCGGGTGCGCGGCCGGCTTGTCCGACTCCGGGGTCCAGTCGTTGCCGTGCCAGTCGATCAGGTGGGCTGGAGTTTCGTCCGACATGCCTTCCCACCAGACGTCGCCGTCATCGGTCCTGGCGCAGTTGGTGAAGATCGAGTTCTCTTCGATCGTCAGCATCGCGTTCGGGTTTGTGTCAACCCCGGTGCCCGGGGCAACGCCGAAGAATCCGGCTTCCGGGTTCACCGCGCGCAGGCGGCCGTCGTCGTCGAACTTCATCCAGGCGATGTCGTCACCGACCGTCTCAACCGTCCATCCGGGGATGGTCGGGATCAGCATGGCGAGGTTCGTCTTGCCGCAGGCCGAAGGGAACGCACCGGTGATGAACTTGGATTCGCCGGCCGGGCTGGTCAGCTTGAGGATGAGCATGTGCTCGGCCATCCAGCTTTCATCGCGGGCCATGACTGAAGCGATACGAAGCGCGAAGCACTTCTTGCCGAGCAGGGCGTTTCCACCGTACCCGGAACCGAAGGACCAGATCTCGCGGGTCTCGGGGTAATGGACGATGTACTTGTTCTCTGCGTTGCAGGGCCAGGAAACGTCAGTGTCACCTTCAGAGAGCGGCATGCCGACCGAGTGAACGCACGGCACGAAGTCGCCGTCGGAGCCGAGTGCGTCGAGGGCACCGGCACCCATGCGGGTCATGATGCGCATCGAGACAGCCACGTACGGGGAGTCCGTCAGCTGGACGCCGATATGGGATATCGGTGAGCCGAGCGGGCCCATCGAGAACGGCACCACGTACATCGTGCGGCCCTTCATCGACCCTTCGAAGAAGGCGTTGAGGGTCCGGCGCATGTCGGCCGGGGCCTTCCAGTTGTTGGTCGGGCCGGCGTCCGCTTCCTTCTCGGAACAGATGTAAGTGCGGTCTTCCACCCGGGCTACGTCGCCGGGGTCGGAAGTCGCAAGATAGGAGTTGGGGCGCTTGGCGTCGGAAAGCTTCTCGAACGTTCCGGCCGCTACCAGGCCTTCGGCGAGGCGGTTGTATTCCTCAGCTGATCCATCACACCAGTAGATCGAATCGGGCTGGGTCAGCTGCGCAATCTCATTTACCCAAGCGAGCAGCTTGGCGTTGTCAGTCGGCGCAGTTACCTCGGTGGTCTCACTCACGAGCGCTCTTTTACTCCTTGGTTGCAGCCCCGGAACAGAATGAATCCGGGGGTTGTTGGGGCCATTGGCCGCTCCTACACCGGTGATTGTTGCGCAGATCGCGGCGGAGCGGCGGTGACATCTGCGTGTTCAGTACCACGGCAAGCCCGTACTGGCTCTCAAGGCTTGGACAGGCGAAGGAAGTCCACATCGGCGGCTTCATTGAGAATCACGAGTTCAGCGGCCGCCTCGGTCCCGTCATCGGCGATTACGGCACAGGTGAACTCGTCTCCCGGAACCACCTCGACATCAAGCGGACAGACGACTTCCCTGACCGGCTCTCCGGTTTTGACTTCGACCTCAGCCAGAATCGCCGCCTGGGCTTTGCCGATGTCGATCACCGTGCTGGGCTCACCACAGCCGGCCGCCGCGGAAAGCGCAAACAGCGCAGCAACCATCAGGGGAATCCTCAGGCTTCGGGAAGTCACGGGCGCCACGTTATCCGAGCCTGCTCTCACCCGGTCGGCGGGATTCCTACCAACCGCATCGGAATAGTTATTCCAGAGCGGAACGAATAGATTTCTTAGGTAATGATCTTCTACGAATATGAGGCACGAAAGATCGTCGAGCTGGCCGGAATCCCGGTCACCAAGTACGGCTTCTGCCAAACAGCTGACGAAGCGCGGAAGGTGGCCGAAGAAATCGGAGGCCCGACCGTGATCAAATCCCAGGTTCTCACCGGAGGCCGCATGAAGGCCGGCGGTGTGAAGTTCGCCGATACGCCGGACGAAGCCGCCCGGTATGCCGAGGAAATCCTGAAGCTCGAGATCAACGGGCACATGCCGGTTGGCGTGCTGGTTGACCCCAAAGCGGAGGTCAAGCAGGAGTACTACGCGAGCGTCGTCTGGGACGGCACCGCCAAGAAGCCGCTGATGCTTTTCAGCGACATGGGCGGCATCGACATCGAGCAGGTCGCCGAGGAGCACCCCGACCACGTCGGCCGCGGCCACATCTCGAACCTCCTGCCGGTCGGTGACTACGAAGCCAAACAGGTCATCGCCGCCACCGGAGTGACCGCTTCGCAGCTCAACCGCGCCACCCCGATCCTCGCCAAACTGGCCCGACTCTTCCGCGAGAACGACATGATCCTCGCCGAGATCAACCCTCTGGCCGAGCTGACCGACGGCAGTTTCGTCGCCCTCGATGCCCACATGGAGATGGAATCCGAGGCTGAAGGCCGTCAGAAGAAGATCCTGCGGAAAGAACTCGGTATCGCCGAAGACGACACCCGCGACAGCTACGTGCCGTCCGAGTTCGAGAAGAACGTCAAGTCAATCGACGCATCTGACCACCGTGGAGTCATTCAGGGCAAGGATCACGGCTTCGATGGCAACCTCGGACTGGTCATCGGTGCGGGCGGCGGCTCGCTGACCCTGACCGATGCCGTTCGCAACCAGGGCGGCAAGCCAGCCAATTACTCGGAGATCGGCGGCAACCCGTCGGTCGCCAAGGCCTGTGGCCTGGCCAAAGAAGTGCTGAAGAAGGACGGCGTCGAGAAGATCGCCGTGATGATGTCGATCGTTTCCAACACCCGGGTCGACATCGTCGCCCGCGGCGTGATCAAGGCCTGCCTCGAGCTGGGCAAGGATCCGGCAGAGACGATCGCGATCTTCCGCATCCCCGGTGCCTGGGAAGACGAAGGCAACAAGATCCTCGATTACTACGGCGTCGAATACTGCGACCGAACCGTGTCTCTCTGGGATGCCGCCGGCCGGGCAGTCGCCAAGATCCAGGGACAGAGCTAATGCGCCATCTCCTCTGCTCGCACAAGCACATGCAAACTCAACAGACGGACAGCGGCTTGTTCCCGCGTCCGGGGATGGCTTAGGCACATGTCGATACTTCTGAACAAAGACACCACCTTCATCATCCAGGGCATCACTGGACGCGAAGCGGTCAACCTGACCAAGGAATGCCTTGATTACGGCTCCAAGGTCGTCGGCGGCGTGACCCCCGGCCGCAAGGGCCGTGAGGTCCACGGCGTTCCGGTCTTCGACACGGTCGCCCAGGCCGTTGAGAATCACGGCAGCCCGATCGACGGTTCAATCGTCACCGTCCCTCCCGGGTTCACCAAGGACGCAGTCATCGAAGCGATCGCCAACGGCATCAAGCTGCTGGTCATCGTCACCGAAAGAATTCCCCGCGGGGATGTCGCCGAAATGGTTGAATTCGCCGACATGCATGGTGCCCGCATCATCGGCCCGAACTGTCTCGGACTGATCGTTCCGGAAGTCTGCAAGATGGGCGGAATCGGCGGTCCCGCAAAGGACGCCGCCAAGTCGTACAAGCCGGGAGTCGTTGGCGTGATGTCACGCTCCGGCGGTATGACGACGGAGATCTCCTCCTCACTCACCGCAGCCGGACTCGGTGTCTCCACCGCGGTTTCGATCGGCGGCGACGCGATCATCGGATCGACCTACGCCGAGCTGATGCCCTACTTCGAGGCTGACGAAGACACGAAGGCCATCGTCATCTACACCGAGCCGGGCGGCCGCATGGAAGCTCAGCTTTCCGAGTGGAAGCAGGAAAACAACTCCCGCCTGCCGATCGTCGCTTTCATGGCCGGCAAGTTCATGGACGACGACGAAATGCAGGGCATGAGCTTCGGCCACGCCGGCACGATCGTCGAAGGCAAGGAAGATTCGGCGACCGAGAAGATCATCCGGCTCGAAGAGGCCGGCATCAAAGTCGTCGAGCGGATCGACGAGATTCCGGCAGCAGTCAAGGAAAGGATTCAGGCATGAGCCAGACCATGGACAGCATTTTCATCGACATCGAGCTCGACGAACCCGCCGCATCGGACCCCGCCCTCGCCAAAAAGCTGGAAGAGGTCTGCACCGTGGGCATCTTCAAGGCTTCTGACGCCGGCACCGAGATCGTTGTGGGCCAGCTCGACGAGTGCGTGCTGTGTTACCTCTGCGTCGACGCCTGCCCCGCTGGCGCGATGCGCATCATCAAGAAATACGAAAACTGATTGCCGCGGCCCTCAGGCCGCCGCTGAGTTCAAGAGGGCACCCAGCCGGGTGCCCTCTTTCGTTGGAAGCGAATAGCGCCTGGCTGCCGGCACTAGAATCGCCACCTGTGAACTTCATCGAAGATGTCATCCAGGGCTTTCCTTTCTCGCAGGAGGCCGTTATCGCAATCGACGAGAACGGCGAGCGCCAGGTCCACTGCTTCAGTCACATCTTCGCCCGCAGCCTCGGGCTCTCTGGCGCGATGGTGGAGAAGGGAGTGCGTCGGGGCGATGTTGTCTTGATCATGCTCGGCAGCCGGATCGAATGGGTGATCGCGATGCTGGCCTGTTTCCGCATGGGAGCAGTCGCCCTGCCCTGCGCCCTCCAGTTGACCCGGGACGACCTGGCCTGGCGGGCCGCCGAAACCGGCGCGGTCCTGGCGATCGGCGAAGCCGACTACCTGGCCGAACTGCCGGACGGCCTGCCGTACCTGGATACGGTCGACCTCGAACGGATCTTCGATGAAGACCTCGATCAGGCAACCCCGGCGAGAAGCGCAGATCTGGCTCCCGACGACCCCGCCCTGATCGTCTTCACCTCCGGCTCGACTGCCCGACCCAAAGGCGTGGTCCACAGCCAGCGGTACCTGTTCGGCCAGTCGGTCCAGGCGGAGTACTGGTTCGGAGTGCGGCCCGGAGACCTGGTCTGGTGCACAGCCGTGCCGGGATGGTCGAAGTCTTCACGAAACTCCTTCATCGCCCCCTGGCTGCGCGGTGGCAAAGCCCTGCTGGTCGACGGGCGCTTCGACCCCGAGACCCGTCTCGACATCGCCCGCGAGCAGGGAGTCAACGTGCTCTGCCAGGCGCCAACCGAATACCGGATACTGGCCCGGCGCACCAAGCTCGCACCCACCCCGTCGATTCACCGGATGGTTTCGGCCGGAGAAGCGCTCAATCCGGAAGTCATCGACGCCTTCCGCGAAGCGACCGGGATCGAGATCGCTGACGGATATGGCCAGACCGAGACCGGAGCGGTCACCGGCATGCGTCCGGGCGAGTCGCTCGCCGGTCGGGAAGGCTCGATGGGTCGTCCTCTGCCCGGCATCGAAACCCGGGTCATCGAAGACGAACTTCAGGTGAAGGTCTCGACCTCCCCCACTTTCTTCTCCCGTTACATCGATGGCACCAGCTTCGATGGCGAATGGTGGCCGACTGGTGACCTGGTCACCGAAGACAGCGAGGGTTACCTCTTTCACCAGGGCCGCAACGATGACCTGATCACCTCATCCGGTTACCGGATCGGGCCGGTCGAAGTTGAATCGGCGTTGATCACCCACCCAGCCGTGGCCGAAGCGGCCGTGATCGCCGCTCCTGATGCAGAGCGTGGCTCGGTAGTCAAGGCCGTTATCGTCCTGCGAAACGGCAACCCTGACCGGGCGCTGGTCGAAGAGCTCCAGCAGCACTGCCGTGAAGCGACCGCTCCGTACAAGTATCCGCGGATCGTCGAGTTCGTGGACGAGCTGCCAAAGACCGCGAGCGGCAAGATAAAACGGGCTGAACTGAGGGCCCGCCAGGTACAGGCTGATAAATGATCCAACCACGGAAGGCAACATGACCAGTCCACACGACCCGAATCACGTCGCAGCGTTAACCGAATGCCAGCAGGAGGTAGTCCGGAACCGAACCGGAGCATCCGCCCAGAACTCGCCGCGGACGGCCTCGTGAGCGATACCGAAGAACTCGAACGGCGCGTAGCTGAACTTGAGCGGCGCATGGCAATCCTCTTCAGCAATACGGGGGCAATCGACTTCGAGGAGGCCAGCCGGGGAGCCGAACTTCCTTCGGAGGAAGTTGCAGCCCTCGTGCGTTCAGGCGATCTGAAGAAGGCGGTAAAGCTTTACCAGAAGCAGACGGGTGCCGACATGGCCCAGACCATGGCTGCCATCAAGTCGCTCAATGCTGGCTGATCCCTCCGCCTACTATGTCTCGGAACTTTTCTTTGAAGCGCTCGGTGCGGCGATCGGGGGCGAACCGGACTTCCGCGAGGACCTGCTTGCCCGGATTCCGATCCATGTAGCGACGCTTGGCGAAGGCTGAGTTCGGTTTGCCGATTCGCCAGGCCCCGTAGATCCCGATCGGCACGATGAAGATGCCGACAACGCCGTGGAGCAGGCGTTCCTTAAGGAAGCAGACTGCGGCGAAAGAAAGGTTGGCGGCCGTAATCAGGATGCTTGAAGCGACCGCCCAGAACGAGCCGCCGCCGATTTCATAAGGACGTCCGCCGAACATGACCAAAGCTATGCAGAGCACCGCGACGACGGTGGCATCGATCGACCTCCTCCCCTCTTCGGCCCAGTAGACATCGTCCAGGTGGACCCAAAGGGCGAACTCGTCAATGGTCAGCCCGACCCCGATACCGAAGATCAGGGCGAAAATCTCGAACCACGGGCTGTAACCAAGGGTTGCGAAGGCAGCCGCACCAGCGGCCATCATCGTCACGATCCCGAAAACCAGATGGTGAACGTGGACCCCGCTCTCGCTCACCACGCTGCCGGGCCACCAGGACACTTTGTCGCTTCGCATGATGCGGGTGCTGATGCGGATGAAGATGAAAGAGCCGAGGAACCCGACCAGCATCAGAAACAGTGCCTGCTGGTTGTTGTCGACCAGCTGGTCGTTCCAGAAGTCGGTAAAGACGGATGCGAGAATCGGGTCAGTCATTCATTCTGATTCTGGCACCGCATCACCGCTGGTGCTCCGCCGGCTCGCCTTAGCGCCATAAAGCTCGCGGTCGGCCCGTTCGAGCGCATCGAACAGTTCCTCATCTTTCTCCATCTGGACGATGCCACAAGACCACGAGATGTCACTCAGTTCCTTGAGACGATCGATCAGCACTTTGCCCTCAAGCTTGCCGGTGGCGGGCATGACGATCACGAATTCATCCCCGCCGAGCCTTGCGATCAAGTCGGCCTCCCGTTTGTTCGCAACCCAGGCCTTGGTCAGCTCGGTCAGGATCCGGTCACCGGCGAAGTGCCCCTGTGAATCGTTGACCTTCTTGAAGTCGTCGAGGTCGATCGCGGCAACAGTCATCGGACGGCCGATGCGTTCGCTGATCCCGGCTACGGGTCCGATCGCCTCCTTCAGACCACGACGGTTGAGCAGGCCGGTCAGCGGATCCTGGCGGGCCAGCACCCGCAGGGCGTGGCTGGTTGCCAGCAGCGCTTCGGTGGTGATGACCATCGTCGACGAGAAGATCACCCAAAGCGGCACCGAAGTTGCTACTTCGGACACGATCAGGGCGAGGCCGAAACAGAAGCAGAGAAAGCCGATCAGGATTCGCGCCACCGCGGGTTCGAGATAGAGACCGAAGAAGACACAGAACCACAAGTAAGGCATGGCCGAGATCGCGGTGCCCAGCTCGGTCTTTGCATTCCCGATGAGGAAGGACAGGGCCAGGATCCCCCCGATCGCATAGACGTCGATCAAGGCATCGGACATCGGACGCCGGATCAATAGTGCGACCACTCCGGCAGTCACCGAGAGGACGCCGATCACCGCTGGCAGAGTGGTCGGAGCGACTTCGCTCACCGGGAATATGCCGGCGAAGATCGAGAGGAATCCGGCAACGATGAAGAGCGTTCCCAGCACAAGTTCGCGGGGTGGACCTTCGCCCTTCTCCCGGTCTTCGCGACCCCACGCCTCGGATAGCTTCGGCACGACTGCCAAGATAGGGCAATGAGCAACCGACTGGCAACCGAAACCAGCCCCTACTTACTCCAGCACAAGGACAACCCGGTGGACTGGCACCCCTGGGGACCAGAGGCTTTGGCCCTCGCGAAGAGCGAAGACAAGCCGATCCTGTTGTCGGTGGGTTACGCCGCCTGCCACTGGTGCCACGTAATGGAACGTGAGTCCTTCGAGGACCAGGCGACCGCGGATTACATGAATGAACACTTCGTTCCGGTGAAGGTGGACCGGGAGGAGCGCCCTGACATCGACGCGATCTACATGGAGGCAGTCCAGTCGATCACCGGCCATGGCGGCTGGCCGCTCACCGCTTTCCTCGATCCGGACGGCGTTCCGTTCCATGGCGGCACCTATTTCCCGCCTGACACTTCCCGTGGCATGCCCAGCTTCATGATGGTCATGGAGGCTGTGGTCAAGGCATTCGACGAGCAACGCGCAGAGATCAACGCCCAGGCGAATGACGTGCGCACCCGACTCGCCGCTGTATCGCTGATCAATGCCCGCGAAGGTGACATCGATCCTGGACTCATCGCCGAACGCACGGCAAAGCTGGTCGAAACCGCAGACACCGAACTGGGCGGTTTCGGGCCGGCCCCCAAGTTCCCGCCTGCTTCCACCCTCGACTTTCTGCTGGGCCGCGGCGAGACAGGAACAGCCGAAGTGACGCTTGACCGCATGGCCGCGGGCGGCATCTACGACCAGATCGGCGGGGGTTTTGCGCGCTACTCGGTTGACGATGTCTGGCTGGTCCCCCACTTTGAAAAGATGCTCTACGACAACGCTCTTCTGGCCCGGACCTACCTCCATGCCTGGCAGGAACTGGGCCACGAGCGATACCGCCGGATCGCCGAAGAGACGCTCGACTGGATGCTGCGCGAGATGCGAGACGGGTCCGGTGGCTTCTACGCGTCGCTCGACGCCGACTCGGAAGGTGAAGAAGGCCTCTTCTACACCTGGACGATCGACGAACTGCGGAAAGTGCTCGGCGACCGGGCCGACCTCGCGATCGAAACGTTCGGGGTCACGGCCGAAGGCAACTTCGAAGGCCGAAGCATCCTCCACTTCCCGCTCGAGCACCCGCCCGGTGAACTCGGACCTGACCTTGAGGCGATTCGTGAAGATCTGCTTGCGGCCCGGGTGAATCGGGTCTGGCCGGGGCTGGATGACAAGGTGGTGCTGTCCTGGAATGCCCTCGCTATCTCGGCCTTCGCCGAGGCCGGTGCAGTGCTCGGGCGAAACGATTATCTGGAGGCCGCCGAAACCTGCGCCGAGTTCATCTGGAACGAGATGCGTGACTCCCAGGGCTCGTTGCTGCGCTCCTGGCGCCAGGGCGACGCCCGCCTGAATGCCTATCTGGAGGATCACGCTTTCCTGCTGGAGGCACTGCTCCAGCTGTACGGGGCCAATTTCTCCGAGAAGATATTCAAACGGGCCCAGGGCCTTGCCGAGAACATGATCGACCGCTTCGCCGATCCTGATCGTGGCGGGTTCTTCACCACCTCCCACGACCACGAAACCCTGATCGCCCGGCGCAAGGACGTCGGTGACCACCCGATTCCGTCGGGCAGCTCCTCGGCCGCCCTCGGGCTGCTGCGGCTGGCCAACCTGACCGGCGAGAGCCACTATCTGCGTCAGGCCGAAGGCGTAATGAAGCTGCTTGCCCCAGCCACCGCACGCCAGCCCGATGCTTTCGGGCATCTGCTCCAGGCGCTCGACCTCTACCTGTCACCGGGCGGCGAACTGGCCCTGGTCAAGCCGGCCGGAGAAGAAGGCAACGAACGGCTGCGGCCGCTGCTCGACGTTTTCTACTCGCGCTACCGTCCGCGGTTCGTGATCGCGGGCGGACCCGAAGGCTCGACTTCGCCAGCGCTCCTGGGCGATCGTCATGCGGTCGGCAATCTTCCCGCAAGCTACGTCTGTGAAAACTTCGCCTGTCACGCGCCTGTGACGAACCCTGAAGAACTGAGAAAGGAACTCGATGCCATCAACAACTGAAGTCACAAAGGAGTATTTCGACGCGGTCGGTCGACAGGACCTCGTAAGCATGGCCGGAACCTGGGCCGCCGGCGGCTCCAGTCGTCTGGTCGGGCTGGCTGATCTGGACGCACCCCAGGGAGTGGTCGACTGGTTCGCCGAGCTGTTCGGCTGCTTCCCCGACTTTCAGCTGACGATCGACGAGACGGTGGTCGAAGGCGAAAAGGCCGTGGCCCGCTGGACCGCGGTGGCGACTTTCAATGGCGCCGGCACCTTCGAAGGCTTCAAGCCGAACGGTGCCTCGATCCGGATCGAAGGCATGGACATCCTCACGATCAGGGACGGTCAGATCCAGACCCTGATCGCATTCCTGAACGGACTCGACCTGGCTCGACAGATCGGAGCGGTGCCATCAGCCGGTTCGGCCCCGGACAAAGCAATGGCCGCCGCCTTCAACGCCAAAACAGCCGTCAAGGCGAAGGTTGGTGCGCTTCGTCGGAAGAGGTGATACTTCTCTGGTTTGGTCTACCGCGTTGGCGCCCGGACGACGATGCCGTCTACCGCGTTGGCGCCCGGACCGAATAAGGAACAGCCGACGGGTGGTTGCCCGGCAGCCAGACAGGCATCGCTCCTCCTTTGCTGCTCTGGGAGCAGCAAAGGAGGAGCGATGCTTCTGTTCGGCCCGGGCGGACCTTGGCGGCAACGCCATCGCTCCTTGTTGGTAGCGCCACGCGCTACCAACAAGGAGCGATGCCCGTTCTGGAGCCCGTTCGAGTCCCGATGAATCGGCCGCTCGCCAACCGGGTCAGAGGACAGGCAGGAAGCTTTCGATCTCGAAGGGGGTTACCTGGACCCTGTAAGCGTCCCATTCCTGGCGCTTCAGTTCGATGAAGCGGCGGAAGGTGTGCTCGCCCAGTGTCCTCAGGACCAGTTCCGAATCGGCGGCCAGCTCGATCGCTTCGCCGAGGGTGGCCGGCAACTGTTCGATTCCGCGCTGGGCCATTTCGTCGGGACCGAGGTGGTAGAGGTTCTCTTCCATCGGCTCCGGCAGTTCGTAACCCTTCTCGATTCCCTCAAGCCCGGCCTGGAGCATGCCAGCCAGGCAGAGGTAGGGATTGCAGGCCGGGTCCGGACAGCGCAGCTCGGCCCGGGCGTCGTCCGGCTCGCCACTCTGGTACTGGGGAACCCGGATCAGCGAAGAACGGTTACGACGTGACCACGAAAGGTAGACCGGCGCTTCATAGCCTGGGACGAGACGCTTGTATGAGTTGACCCACTGCGCGTAGAGCGGAGCGATCTCGCGAGCGTGGCGCAGCTGCCCGGCGATGAACGCCTTGCCGGTCGCGGAGAGTCCGGTCGGCCGGTCGGGGTCGAAGAACGCATTCACACCGTCTTTGGTCATCGACTGGTGAAGGTGCATGCCCGAGCCGTTCGCCCCGCCCAGTGGCTTGGGCATGAAAGTGGCGTGCCAGCCTTCCTGGACGGCGAATTCCTTGACCACGATCTTGGAAGTCATGATGTTGTCGGCCGTGGAAAGTGCACCACCGGCCTTGAGGTCGAGTTCATGCTGAGAAGGCCCGGCTTCGTGATGGGTGGACGCGATGTGAACGTCCATGCGCTCGAGCGCCAGGACGGTCTCACGGCGCACGTCAGAGCCGGCGTCAAGGGTCGTGAGGTCGAAGTAGCCACCTTCGTCCAGAACTTCGGGCACTCCGCCTTCGGGCCGGGCTGATTTGAAGTAGAAGAATTCGAGCTCGGGTCCGACGATGTAATCGTCGAATCCCATATCCGAAGCCCGCTTCAGGGCGCGCTTGAGGATCCAGCGCGGATCACCTTCGTAAGCGAGTCCGCCGGGCACTTCGATGTCGCAGAACATGCGGGCTACGGCGTCCACGCCCTCAGGCCTCCAGGGAATCAGGGAAAAGGTGGAAGGATCCGGTTTGGCGACCATGTCGGACTCTTCGACCGAGTTGAAGCCGGTCATCGAAGCACCATCGAAGCCGATTCCGTGTTCGAAAGCGCGTTCGAGCTCGGTTGAATTGATCGAGAAGCTCTTCAGGTGGCCGAGAACATCGGTGAACCAGAGGCGGATGAAGCGCACATTGTGCTTCTCGACTAGGGCGAGAACTTCACTTGTGGTCTGGGTTTGATCGGCCATCTGGCTCCTTTGAAGCGAGGGGAATTTTGGTTCGGTGGATGCGGAACCCGAAACGATACGCGACCGGGCTTGCAAGACGCCGACATAAGGGGTATAACTTACTTGCGGTAAGTACCTAGCTAAAAGTAAAGTAATGGCCCGTTAAACCAAAGGTAAAGCTCGTACGTACTACCTGAGGCCAAGAGTCACCAAAAGAATGGGAAACGAATCATCGTGACCGTAAAAACTGAAGTCTCCCGATTCCATATCCATGACGAACTGACTGCACCCGACGACAGCGCTCCGATCCTCAAGAGCATCCAGGTAGGTGGGCGCTCGGTGAACAAGCTGGTCGGAGTACTCGCCGGTTCACCCGCCGTGCTGAGGGCTTACACGCGAATGCGCGCCGAGCTCCAGCAGGGCGAACTCCCTCAGCCGACCCGCCACCGCATCGCTCTGGCAGTAGCCGAGCATCGCGGCGACAAGTACAGCGTCGCCCAGTACGCCAAGACCGCCCGCCAGGCTGGCCTTGGACTGGACGAAGTTTCCCGCGCCCGGAGCTTCACTTCTTCGGACCCGCGTGAAGCCGCCCTCCTGATCTACCTCAAGGCCGCCCTCGAGGCCGACGGCGATCCGCCGATCTACCTCCATGAGGAAGCACGTGAGGCCGGCTGGGACGACGAACAGATTCTCGAAGCCCTCGCCCATGTGGCGCTGGGTGAGTTCCAAAGCGTGATGGCCGCGGCAGCGGCCCTCCCCAAAGACCAGGCGACGCCAAAGGTTCTTCCCGCAGCCGCCTAGGTCTCTCCCGGAAGGGGTTCGACCTCCCTGCGAACCTCTCCCAATTCCCACTGAAAAGGACGGCCAGAAGGCCGTCCTTTTCAGTGCATCGATAAGCCGGCGGATCGGCAGCCTGCCCTAGTTGGTGATCTTCACCCTGTAGAGCAGCTGGGCCGAGGTGAAGCGGCATCCGTAAGGAACCGTGGAGTTGATCTTCATCTGCGGCTGCGAGTTCTTCATGTTCGGGCTCTTCGCACAGACGGTGCGGTCGCGGCTGGCCCGCCAGCTGTAGTTCAGATCCGGCAGAGGCCGGTTCGGGTTCGCCGGGTTCGGCAGAGTCCTGGAAGCCAGGGCCGGTGCCCATGTCGGAACGGTCAGTACGATGAAGTCGCCCTTCTTGACCGCGAGCTTCTTTTCGAGCGGGATCGCCGCGACATCACCGAGATACCGGTTGAGACCGATGACCGGGCTGCGCTTGACCAGCTTGTATTCCTTCTTGCCCGCGACGGTCCTGGGCCGGATGACACCGATTCCAGCTTTGGGAGCAACGCCGAAACGCGCCTCGAAGAAGTCACGCTGCGAAGCACTCGGCTTACCGAGGGCAATCATCCACTTCGTGACGTTGCCGTCGAAAGGAACGCGGTAGGGGCTCGAATCGCCGTCAACTTCAGCCTGGAAACCACTGACGATGGCGAGGGCGGAGCAGCTCTGGGGGCAGAGGGCTCCACGAAGAGACGCGTCTGCGCCGAGAACCGTGGACTTCTTGGCGCTGACCGCACCATCTGCGGCATTGGCGTTATCGGAAAAACTGATGACTACGGCGCTGGCCAGCAGCGCCACGGCGAGAATGGACGCGATCGCGATCCTTGAGATTTGCGAAAGTCCGGAAGAATTTACTGACATTGATTCACTGCTCCTTGTTTTACATTCAAGCGTTTTCCCACGTTCGGCTGGATCGCCGGGTAGAGACCGTGACGCAACCGGCCACGGTATAAACCACGCCCGATCCTTGAAGGATCGGTTTTTAGTTGAATGAAAATAACCGCAGATTCATCCCCTAGTGTAAACCAGTGGTTAAACGCGGCCTTTCAGGGCTTTGCCGGGGGTGCTATTTAGCTCGATTGACGACGGCGTATCGCACGTTGGCGACACCGGCGTCGATGAAATCGAGCGATTCAGCAGCGGCGTAAGTGAGGTCGAGCGCACGGCCGTCGATGTATGGGCCACGGTCGATCACTTTGGCCATCAGGTAACGACCGCGATAGCCGATCATCACTTTAGAGCCACAGGGAAGGGTCTTGTGAGCGACACCGATGGTGCCGGGACGAAGAGTGCCGCCACAGGCGACGCCGTTGCCGTAAAGGCCCGGGCCGTACCAGGAAGCTTCGGTTTTCTTCATTGTTTGAACCATCGACTTGGAGGTCGTCTTGTCGACCACACCGTCGACCGAAATGTCGGCGCTGTCCTGGAATTCCTTGACTGCGTCAGTGGTCTGCGCATCGAAGTCGGTGGTGAGGGCGCCGCTGAGAAGTGCGTTCGAGCGGGCGATTCCCTTGAGGATGCGGACGTCGTCGCCGGCCATGCCCTCGCGGAGGGTGCGGTTGCCGAAGCGCGGCGCCAGCTTGGAAGCCGGTGAAGCGTTGGTGGTGAGGCCGCCGCTGTTATTGACAGCAGCCGAACTCGAATCGGAGACGATTGCCGCGAAAGAAGCGAACGCGATGAGCGCGATGGCAGCGAAGACCGACCTATTAAGTTTTCCCAGCCGGAGGCTGTGGTCCATTCCTTCTTCTTTCTCTTTCCATTGCTTACGGGGTTAGCTGTCGGGCTCGCGCTGAAAGAGCAGCGCTACCTGGCAAAGGCCAGTGATTCGCCCCAAGGACCAAAATCCTGAGTGGGTCCCCCGATCTCCGTGATCTTGTGACGGAGATTCAGCAGAAGGTTCGAGCAGACTAGCAAAACTCAGGGCGGAATGTTGGCAAAAGTTTACAAACACGGTGTACAAAGCTCACATGAGCCTGAATTGCGGGACTTTTCCTTTCTCCGGCTACAATGTCCGTCGTGAGTTGGACGGCTGCGGGGGGAGAGAAATCCCTTCGAGGAAAGTCCGGACACCGAATGGTAGGACGGTGGGTAACACCCACTCGGGGAAACCCGCAGGAAAGTGCCACAGAAATACACAGCCGATGGCGCGGCCACACGTGAGCTGCGAACAGGCAATGGTGAAAAGGTGCGGTAAGAGCGCACCGGCGTCGTGGTGACACGGCGGCCAGGTAAACCCCGTCCGGTGCAAGACCAAACAGAATCGTCGACCCGACCAGGCGAGATTCAGGTAGGTCGCAGGTGCCGAAAGGCCCCTCCGGTTTGATCGACCGGCGAGATAGATTGTCGTTCAAGACAAAATCCGGCTTACAGACTCACTAAGGAAAGGGCCCCGAAAGGGGCCCTTTCTATTTGCAAGGTGCGCGCTGATCGCCCCCACCCCGGTCCAGGCCGGGTACCCGGCAGCCAGAATGGTTCCGGGTCGACTTCACCGCAGATACGGGGGCAAAGTAGACCCGGAAGGTCAAACACAAGAGGCCAGAATGGTTCCGGGTCGACTTCACCGCAGATACGGGGGCAAAGTCGACCCAGAGCAAGAGGAACCAAACGCGCGAAGCGCGGAGCAAAGCGACCAGCCCCCGGCGCTCGGCCTTAAACGCAGGTCAACAAAGGCCCGACCGCCAAAGGCGGGAGCATCAACCAGAAAGCCCCAAGACGCGGCCATAAACGCCGGTCCACGAAAGCCCGACCGCCAAAGGCGGGAGCATCAACCAAAGGCCAACCAAGTCTCGGCCGTAAACACCACGCAAGTGGTGTCCGGGGACGTCCTGCGCGCCGCTGCCGAGGAGTAAGCGAAGGTGCCGAC
>Ga0105048_10005336_pt1 | contig 20776 bp, 24 predicted proteins | sample MAT05_FD_78382 | JGI IMG/M metagenome (GOLD analysis project Ga0105048, IMG submission 78382) | Freshwater microbial communities from Lake Fryxell liftoff mats and glacier meltwater in Antarctica - MAT-05 | ecosystem: Environmental > Aquatic > Freshwater > Ice > Liftoff microbial mat | place...
ACGAATCTTCGACGCTGACTTGTTGGAAGTGGTTCGCAATGAAGCGGAAGGATCCGCAAACGGCTTGGCTATCCATGATGGAAGCGATGCGGCTCGGTAATTACGACCAAGCTGCTGAGATCGCTTCCGATTTAGACAACTGGCTCACGATCGGTGGGTTTCCACCCATTGTGGTGCCAGAACTTTCGCAGGGAGATGGGGATCCGCTCTCGGTTCCCTGCAAACTTCAACGCCAACTGGCGATGAAGGCGTGTGAGTTTATTCTGTTTATGGCTTAACATCTTTTGAAAGGTATTACTGTTATGGCAACTGCCAACACAACCAGACGTCCAGTCCATGAAGTTCGAATGGGACGCATCAAAGCTGCGATTTGGGAAAACAAAACGGAGCAGGGGATGCGTCACAATGTGTCTATCACCCGCATCGACAAAGATGGCAACACGCGGAAGGACTCGACTAGCTTCGGCCGGGACGATCTTCCGCTCGTAACCAAAATCGCGGACGTTGCACATATGTGGATCTACGCGAACGCAAGTACTGCGCCCGCAACGACCGATGAACCCGCGGATTTTTAGGAACGGCATCGATTCAAGCAACGTCGCATTCCGCGTTCTAATTGAGTCCCGTCATGTAAACGACGATTTGTGTATCTAGTCGGTTTCCTCTTCGGAAAAGACAGGTACCTCCAATCGCTCGAGTGTCGGATCATGTACTGATGAACAATCAACTGATCTTCCACAGTATATAGGTTCTTTGCACCACTGAACCTATCCACTTTCGCAGTCGCTCTTTCTAACACTCGCATCCCACGGTAGACGTCTCCACCGCCGGTAATCCCAAGCATGAAAACCAAACTCATGCGTTGGAGGATCGGTTGTGCATCCTCAGGTTTTGCATTTCTTTTTCGCAAACTTTGGGGATACGCAAGCAATGGCGACAAACACTCGTTTTTTCAACCAACTATTTCAGCGTAAGCCGGATTCACGGTACGCAACCTTTGACGAGCTCTGCACGGAAATGCTTAAGGAGAAAGACTGTTCAGCCGTGCTCTGGAAACCTCCAGCCAACATGTACGCAACGGCCCACCAGGATCAACTCAAGCTCAAGATCACCGGCGACCGAGCCTACGAACTGACGGACTGGAGTTTTGGCCAACTCTGCTCGTACGTTGGGGCAGATCGCAAGATCATCGAACGCCTTCAACTAGAAACCGCTTCACACGTTCTCTCTGAGATTTTCCCGTTTGGTGATCGGCCATTGCAGCTATACACGACAGGGCAAACCGTCCGATCACTCCACCGAATCAGTTATGAACGTTTGTTCAATGCAGATTTGCTGGATGTCGTACTGGATGAAGTCATGGATTTGACCGGTAGATACAGCGAACGTCCCGAATCGATGGGCTTCTTAGCGGGTGACCGGGACCTGTTTGCCTATTTGGTAGACGAATCGTCATGGACTCATTACTGGGGCGAGCGGTTCGCACCAGCCTTCGTGGTCTACAACTCCGAAGTTGGAGGACGAAGTGTTGGCATCCGTAGCGGCTGGTACCATTCCGGATCCAAAGGATTTATGCTCAACGGCGATTCATGCCCGGTTACCATCGTAGATGTGGAATCAAACATCAATTGATTCGAGAATCGTCGCTGGCGAACGACCAAGACTTGATCGCCGATTTTGGAATCTATGGATCGCATGCAGTTGGCTATCAAGTCACCGACGAACAGCATAAGTGGTAAATCGATCCAGGGGATGAATGGACCAGAGCGAGCGCTGCTGTACGTTGTTGCCGCTTGGACCGGGTTTCGGCGGGGCGAGCTCGCATCGCTCACGGTATCGGAGATCCAATTAGATGGCGATGAACCGACAATCGCAAACCCTTGATTTGTCAGGGTTTAGCGGCGATTGTCAGCAGATGGCTGACAAAAATGAAAGCTCCCCCAGGTGGGCTCGAACCACCGACACACGGATTAACAGTCCGTCGTGAACCTGACGAAAACACCGCGTCAAACGAGGTAGGAGAGTGTTAGGAGCAGCAGTCAGAATCAGCCGACACAAATGTAGCAACGCTTTGCAACGAGCAGTCCATATTGCCAAGTCCGTTAGATTCGTGCCTCTCGCGGTAGCTGGCAGTAGTCGCAGTTACAGGAGTCCATGCCACAACGAAAAATACGCTTGTGGAGCAGGGCGGAATTTCCAACGGTATCATCGTTTGAAGCACTCGAAACGCGGTCGCACCGTCACCTACAGAGAGAGTTGTGTGGAATCCTGGTCTCAACATTGACACGTTCTTTTATCGATGCCCATTTCAAATTCTAGAAGCTTTGTTTTTTGCTGCAGAGTTGACGGCCATTGCGGCATTTTTTCAGAAAATTAAATGAATCGTTCTCTTTGAACTGGCGATAGCCGTCGGCTGGGTTCCCTGGTTACGAGAAAAACTTGGTATGCTGAAAGATTGAAAGAGTTTTCGAATATTCAAAGGAGTTTGCTATGAACAAAGGCTTTCCCCGACGTCGTTTTATTATTGGCACCTCGGCCCTGACCACGGCGTGTGCGGCAGGGGCCGGGAAATGGCTTGAAGCCTTGCCTCCAAGCCCGATCCCACTTGCAGCTAGTGCGCCCGTTGTCTTTTCGCCCGACATCGAGCCATGGGTTCGATTGATCGAGGGGACGGATCGCCAAAAATTGATCGAAAAACTTGCTGTAGAGATTCGCGGTGGGCGTCTAGGCTTCCAGCAGTTTTTGAGCGCGCTGTTTCTTGCGGGAATTCGAAACGTTCAACCTCGTCCCAACGTTGGTTTTAAGTTTCACGCGGTGTTAGTGGTCAATTCGGCGCGTCTAGCCAGCCTCGCTTCGGCAGATCGAGAACGCTGGCTGCCACTGTTGTGGGCTGCGGACATGTTCAAGGCGAGTCAGCAAAAGGACGTATCCGAAGGGGATTGGACGATGCCTACTGTTGCCGACAGCCGGATGCCGGAATCGCATTTAGCGGAGGGGTCCTTTCGACAAGCCATGGATAGTTGGGATGAAGAAGCGGCCGACGCGGCTATTGCTGCTTGGTCACGCACCGCTTCGGAATCGGAACTCTTTGAGACGATGGCCTATTACGGTTCTCGCGACCTGCGCGATATAGGTCACAAGGCTATTTACGTAGCCAATGCCTTCCGCACCTTGGGCGCGATGAGTTGGGAACATGCCGAACCAATCATGCGCAGCCTCGCGTTTGCACTTCTCTGCCGCAGCAACGATCCAAATCCCAGCCAAAGCGATCTGGAACCGGACCGGGCTATCAAAAGCAACAAAGCTCGAATAGCAAAGATGCGAAAGGATTGGCTCTATGGCAAGGCCGATCCGTCGGCAGCAACGAAATTAATTGAGTCGTTTCACAATACAACTTCGGAGGATGCGGCCAGCTTGGTGGCCGAGATGCTTCAATCTGGCGTTAGTCCGCAGTCGATTTGGGACGCTCTGTTTGTCAGCGCAGGCGAACTGCTCATGCGGCAACCAGGAATCGTTGCGCTGCATGCGGTCACCACCACCAACGCTTTGGCGTACACGTTTCGAAGAGTTGCGTCGCCAGACCTTCGGCTGCAATTGCTTCTACAAAATGCATCGTACTTGGGGATGTTTTGCCAACGTGTCCAATCGGGCAAGCATCGACCTGACAAGGTTGGCGATTTCAACGCCGTCGCTTTACCCGAAGATAGTGATGCCGCATTAACGCAAGTGGTTCAGTCCATTGCCAAGGACAACGACCAGTCCGCACGAAGCTTATTGGGGCTACTGGAACGCGATCCGAACATGGCGAGGCCGTTCATCGATCGTGCTCGGCAGTTGGTTTTCTTGAAAGGAACCGATTCGCATGACTACAAGTTCAGTTCGGCGATTATGGAAGACTGTTTTCAATTGTCGCCTGCACTGCGTCCGAGGTATTTGGCGATGTCGGTTTTCAAGCTGAACGGGCCATCCCAACCAGACACACCACTGTTGCCTCGCCTACGGGCTAGCTTGGAATCGTAGCTGCTGTTGATATTTAGTTTAACGGTTAGCCGCAGGCGTACGTTAATGGTATCGAGTACGCCTTCGGCTGACTGTTAAACAAATAATGGAACGGTTTCGTGTTGATACGCGTTGGTTTCTACCTGGTCGGTGTTTTTACTTTGACCAAGGAGATGACGCCTACCATCATGAACTCTGCCAATAAGTTTGCGATACGAAACGCGATGGCGGCAAAGAGCGCAACCGGTTGCGGGACGATGCTACTGAGTAGCCAAGTGATCACAAGCTCTCGGACGACGGCACCGCCTGGCAACATGGATGCAAATCCTACTACGGCACCGAGCGACACGGCCGCGACACAGGCTGCCCAGGCTTGGAATGTCCATAGTCCGGGCGTGGACTGAATCCCCGAAAGCACGAGCCAGCCGGCGGTTCCATGGAGTATCCAGCCTAAAGCCATCCAGGCGCAGGTTCGAAGCATCATTCGCCAGGTAAAGGCTGCGCTAACCGAACGCGGCATTTTTCCGATCTTGCTCTTGGCCAAGATGGCTAGCAGTGCTCGAAACGTATGCGGCAAAAGGAGCAGCAACGAGCAAGGAATGCAGATGGCCGCTCCGAGGATGATCCAACGGGGTGGGAATTCCGGTGCAAAGAAAATGAAGATGCAGCCTACAATTGCACCGACGGCGACACTGGTCAACGTTTCCACAAAGATACTTACGACCGTGGGTTTGATTTCTATGCCATGAGGAGCCAGTCGTCCAACTCGCAATACGATGACCATGGCTTTGCCGGGAACGTATTTTCCGAGGTGTCCGATGAAATAGGCGTGCAAGCCTATCCAAAACGGAACGTTTTGCCCGAAGGCTCTCAGGGTTTGCAGCCATGCGCTCGCGGCTGGCATCATTCCGAAGGTGTAGACCAAGACTCCAGCCAAAAGCCATCGCCAATCCATCGCGGAAAAATCAAGATGTTCTCGATGTTCCAACACGTCCGAATAAGCCTTTCGGATGGTCAAAACCAGAAACACAAACACAACCATGACAATGGTCCATTTCAGGATGGGCTTGAAGCGAGTGAGTCCGTTCGAATCGCCTGTTGGTTTGTCGGTGGAACGGGTCGGAACGGACGTCGCTTCCTCTTTGGCCGGGGTTTGCATCATGAGCACATTTGGGTGGACGAACATAGAAATCTTGGCATGGTAGAGCCGATTGCCGTTTTACGATAAAATCAATCGGGAAATCCTGGCATAGAACGTTTGTTTGTCCAGGTCTATCCGAGGGTTGTTCGCTTTCATTTAACTTCTTTTACCGAAAAACCGCCTCGATGGCTCGATATATTTCTTTTGCAGTATTGCTGGCCATCATCATCGTGATCGGTGCGCTGTTCTACAAAGTCATGGTAGGCTTTTTTGTTCCCGTGTTCTTGGCGGCGGTGCTGGTGGTCGTTTTCAGGCCGTTGCACCGTTGGGTAAGAGCCAAAGTGGGAGACCGTGAGCACATAGCCGCAGGGGTTACCACTACGCTGATTGTGATGATGGTTCTCATTCCAACAGCCTTGGTACTGTCCATGGCGGCGATTCAAGGCGCCAGTTTGTATAGAAACTTCAACGCATCCAGCATCAAATTGGGGCTTGCACGACTTCGGTCCAACAACTTGTTTAATCTCGATTTCCCTTTCGCGAATCAAGTGCAAGCGATTCAGAAAAAAGTGGATGACATCCAGTTTCAGGTGGCCCAAGCACGAAGCTACCAAGAGTTGGTCAGCGACAAAGGATTATTGAAGAGCGACGTGACTGAGATTCGCGTTCTGATGGACCAACTCATTCCGCGATTGGTCGAGTCGACACGAGTTGATTTGGCGAACAGAATCGCTCGCCTACGAGACAACCCTTCCGCGCGCACCCGGCTTTCTGTTTCGTTCGATAATGATATGGAAGGTTTTTTTGCCAAGACGAGTGACGATCTAAAAGGGCTCTTCGCTTTGAAAGAGCAAGAATCGGAGGATGAGTTCCGAATCGAAAAGGATCGAGTTCGATCCAATATTGGACCGCAGTTGAGTGAGCTGAGCCAAATAGAATGGGGGATGGCTGTCGAAGCTCGGAGTTCACTGATCGAAAAGGGACTTGGGTGGAAAAAGGAAGTCGTTGAAATGAACGATTGCTTAAATGCTTTCGAGCCAAACGAGGACACGACCATGGCCCAGCTACAACGGGCAGTAGCGGAATTGGTGACGCAATGGCAGCACACGCGTGAAACGATTTCGGGTGGGCCTTGGAAAGGGGCGCTCATGGATCTTGTCAATCCTACCGACGAAGATGTTGACGCCCTCAACGCCGGTTTCTTTGCCTACATTCGGCCTAGATTATTAACATTTACAGGAGACTCCGCGGCGTTTTTGCTGAAGTTCATTATCAGCAGCAGTATTCTGCTGGTGTCCCTCTATTTCTTCTTATACGACGGGCCAGGTATGGTTCGCACGATGATGGAGTTGAGCCCGCTCGATGACCGTTACGAGCTTGAGTTGCTTGCACAGTTTGACCGCATTTCGCGAGCGATTGTTTTGGCCACTGTATTGTCCGCCCTGTTGCAAGGGCTGGTCGCAGGCATTGGATATTATTTCGCAGGCATGCCTTCGTTGATCCTTTTGACGGCGCTCACGGCAACCTGCGCCCTAGTACCTTTCGTGGGACCGGCCATTGTTTGGGTACCCGTTTGTTTGTATCTAGCTATCTATGAGGAAAACCTGATTGCCGCTGGGTTGCTTGCACTTTGGGGAATGTTAGTGGTAGGGACCGTGGATAACTTGGTCAAGGTGTTTGTGTTGCATGGCCAAAGCCAACTGCACCCATTGCTTGCGTTGCTGAGTGTGCTGGGGGGAATTCAGTCGTTGGGGCCGATTGGAATTCTGGTCGGGCCGATGGTGGTCGTTCTGCTGCAAACGCTGTTGGGGATTTTGAGAACCGAACTCACGCACTTCAAAAAGACCGAGGATCAAGCAATCGAATCGGGCGTTCCGTCAAAAGAAACGAAATCACTCAGTGGACTCATCCGCAAAGTGAAAGGGTCGGCGGTTAACAGCGAGCCTACCGCGATCACGAAAGAAGCCAATGTCCCTGATTTGCCCGCGATAGAATAGCGCCATGGAAACCTCTCGCCGAACGGCAGTATCTAGTTGCAGAGCTCCGCCTCGCGACCTACTCTCTTGCAGGCTCCGCCTGGGCTGCGCGACAATTAGCAGTTTCAATATTTCTTTCTGTTTTATATCGACTCATTTTTGCTCCGAACAACAATAGAGTTAGACAATATTGCTAGCCCATCCGTTCGGGGCTTGCCCTGGGCTGTTAAAACTATGCAATTGCGGGAGCAATTGGATTGCGCATCTATTCTTCCACTTCGCCTGATTGAACAGACAGGCAAACCGATTCATTTTGCTTCCGTCGGTTTTCAACCGGCGGGGCAGCATCTGTCAGCTACCAACGCGAAAAGTTCGCAGAGTGATCGCTCTCCGTCGGACTCGTCCGGCGGAAGATCCCATTGGCGACTCCTTGCTCGCGCATAAACGGACTCGAGGGAGTCCAATCAAAATCGTCTTTTTCCAACACCCCATCCCCATTCCGATCAAGCCGTTCGAAGTGCAGTGGATCACCCTGAAAATCTTCTTTGCTGAGGCTTTGGTCATCGTCCACTTTGTGTTTTGAAGCAATCCAATTCCAATCGTACCGTTGCTTGGCTGGACCAAACCAACCGCCACCCATCCCCATATCCGATCCGCGTAGGATTGCAGAGAGCATCCGAATGGCTTCCGGTTGTTGTCCTGCCTCGTACTTGGATTCGATACGTGCGAGTACCGTCTCCGCTTGCGATTCCAGAGGTCTATCGCAAAAGAGAACGTATAGCGCACCTGCAGGGAGTCATCGCCAATGAGCAATGATTTGCAAGCAAAGGATTGGAGTGAGTTTGAATCGGAACATGCCAAGCGAGATAGCCGAACTACAAATCCAACGCGTCGAGTTGATCGAGCAATGAATCTAGTTCATCCGGTTTGCGTTCTTGTTTCGGTGCAACGGCTTCTAGCGTCGCAGTGGCTGGGCTAAAATCAACTGCCGCTCGTCCTGCCAAAATCAACTGCTCGTTTCTCTCACGGGCGGCCGCTTCGGCGGGATCCTCGTCCCGTTCTGGCGCTCCAAACAATTTTGAGAGGTCAATCTTAAATCCGCCTGCATCAACGGGCGCGCCCGCAATCGCTGGCGTTTTGTGCTGTGGAAACATGATCGCATTCTCTGGGCAAACCCGAGAGCACGCCGGACAGCCTTTTCGGCAGTTGTCTGGCTGCTCCACCAAGATGGTCTCGCCGCGATCGACTCCATACACTCCGAACAAACAGAAATCGATACACTCCATGCAGTTCGTGCAGCGGCTGTAGTCGATCACCGGATACCAGCGCCGTTGCGGGTGCTCGTCCATTCGCAAGGGAACAATTCCAAGTGGTGATTCGTGCGAGGCTGGAGCGCTGGCATTGCCGTCCAATCGCCCGGACCCGTCCATGGACAAGGCTGTCGAATTGGTGGGATTCAAGAATCGATCGAGCGACAACAAATCTTTCTTGGGTGCATCGAGTTGTTCCGCCAGCAGAATGCGTCGAAACTCAGCCGCGAATACTTCACCTGAACTGCCGGCCCGCATGTCGATCGAATAAATCTTTCGCGACGGTCGAATCGCGATGTTAGCAACGCGATCGGCAGCCTTCTCGTCTTCCTTGTCTTCAGCCTCATCGTCGTCGTCATTGACGAGGTCCAGATTCAGCAGTTGCACCTCACCATGTTGGCCACGTATTTCATGGCGATCCAGAACCCAGAAACCAGCTCGATCGAAAAGCCAGCTCAGAATGGCGATGGGGCCGGACCACTCCCGCATCTTGAGTACGCTTTGGCTATCCGAGGCCAGATCGTATAAATGGGGGACGACCAAACTTGTCGTATTTGGAAGACTTGCCGCGATGGTCGCAATAGAGTCTTCGAGCGATCGCTTTTCAGGGCTGCGACTCTGGCCTTGGGAGACCACGATCAATAAACCGTTGGAGGTAGAACTTTCGATCTTTGCGCTTACCATTTTACTTATTCCTCGTTCGAATCGATCGTGTTGGCTTGCCCTTTGATGGTTCTTTGGGCAACATCCCACGCTTTTGCTAAGTGTTCCAAATACTGTGGCGGACTGAGCATCTCGCTCGCATCACCCTGCATTTCCATCAACCAACCTTCGCCGTATTTATCCACGTTAATACCTGACGGATCGTTGAGCAACTGCCCATTGATCCTGACAACCTTGCCGGTCATGGGTGCGTACAACCCGCTCTCGGCCTTTTTGCTTTCGATGTTGCCAAATTCCTGGCGGCTTTTCAATTCGGCTTGCTCTTCGATGCCGAACTCCAAAAAATAAATATCCTGCAAAAGTCGGACGGCATAGGCCGAGAAACCAAACCGGACGATTTGGCTGTCCTTTGGGATGGCCCACATGTGATTTTTTGCATAAAGTCGGTCGGTTGGGAATTCGGCTGCAAAATCCCCCATCATGAACGTGAGCGACTCGCTCATGTGTAACGAACCCCACGGAACTGCGCCTCAAAAAAGGCAGGCAACAAGCCATCCACTCGCAGCAATCCATCGACGGTCAATTCAACGCGATTGCAGTTTCCTGCTGCATCCGTCTTGAGCAATACATAGCCATCGTCGACGTACTCATTCCATTCGCTTTGCCATCGCTCAACGATGTTGGTATTAAACTTCGTCTCAAAATACTCAACGTCAAGATAGCCGCGCTTCAATTGCAAAATCATCTCGCGTATGAGGGATTGTTCCTCGGTTGGGACAAAGGCCCGGCCGATGGGTAGCCGATTCTCGTCGAGCAGAGCTCCGAGGTAGTTTGGCCATTCCGGTACGTTTTGATAATGAACCCCCGACATATGCCCGAAGCTCGCAATGCCCGTTGCGATCAAATCCGAACCTCGCCACAGGTTATCCCGATACGAAAAACTAACTTTAGAAGAATCTTTCACGACCGTGTAAGCGCTGCTGACTTTGTAGCCTGATTTCTGAAATTCTTCGAAAGCATACTGAACCCAATCCCGTTTCGTTTGCCAGTCGGCGACTGGAGCCGCTTGATGAGTCTGTAGCATGTCCTTGGAGTAGACCGTATTGAAAGGCAATTCCATTTGATAAATAGTGACACTTTCAGGCGAAAGCTCCAACGTTTGGCAAACGTTCTCGCGCCAGTTGTCCCATGTCTCACCGACCATGCCGGAAATCAAATCGATATTCACATTGGGAAAACCCGCGGCCACGATCCACTCCCAGGCTTTGTGGACTTCCTTAGATAAATGGGCACGACCGTTTTCCTCAAGGATGGCATCGGAAAAGTTTTCCACTCCAAGACTCAAACGGGTAACACCTAGATTGCGAAGCGCATGCACTTTGGATTCGCTGAGAGTGCCGGGCTCGCATTCGAAGGTAACTTCTTCGGCTTGGTCCCAAGAAATGCTCTTATGCAATCGGTCGAACAGTGACTGCAATTGTTTGACCGATAGAAAACTCGGGGTCCCGCCGCCGAAATAGACAAAGCGAATGGGTCGACCGCCCATCACCGGTTGTTGTGAAACCAGCTCGATTTCATGGGTTAGGGCCGAGACGTAGCGTTCGATTTCTCCCGCGTTGACGTCGGTAAAGACCTTGAAGTAGCAGAATTTGCAACGCTTGCGGCAAAACGGAATGTGCAGGTACAAACCGAGCGGGGTTTCAACCTCTTCGCCAGATGCCGACCGTTGTTTTGGCGGCGGATTCGCCATCGCAGTTTGAATCGCCGGCAACGCGTCTCCGGTCCATTGCGAAAAGGGCGGGTAGTTGGAAATGAAATAACTTCCAACTTCTGTTTTTTTTGCTTCGGTCGACATGGATTCGATTGGGTGGTAGCTTTTGATCGGTGTCGTGTTACGAAGGTCGCCAAAACCTTCGGATATAGTGTACCGTCGAATCCAAAATCGTGCAGAACCAATAGCGAATCATTCATGCAAACGCGGTGGGACGTAATCATTGTAGGTGGCGGTGCAGCCGGGCTCTGGGCTGCCGGAACCGCAGCTGCGCGTGGCAGAAAAGTCCTGATATTAGAAAAGAACAACAAAGCGGGCGTCAAAATCCTTATGTCGGGGGGGACGCGCTGCAACATCACCCACAACTGCGAAAGTCGCAAAATCGCAGATGCCTTTGGAAAAAATGGTCGAGTTTTGCTCTCGGTTTTAAGTCGACTGTCGCCCCAAGATGTAGTCCGGCAGATGGACCAAGAGGGAGTACCAACCAAAGTCGAAGAAACCGGCAAGGTTTTTCCCGCGAGCGACCGAGCTATCGATGTTCGAGATGCGGTCGTGCGACGGTTAGCACGAGAGGGTGCCAGTTTGGTCACTGGTGCCGCAGTCCAATCGATTCGACCACTTCCATTGGAAAGCGGTGGCTTCGAAGTTTCCGCCAAGATTCAAGGCCAATCCAGCGTGACCTTCGCGTGCGACTCCGTCCTGTTGACCTGCGGAGGACTCAGCTACAGCGGCTGCGGAACGACGGGTGACGGCTATCCATGGGCTCAAGCCATGGGGCATACGATTACTCCGCTTCGCCCTGCATTGACTCCCTTACTTTCCAACGACGCATGGGTTCATGAGTTGAGTGGCATCACTTTGGAGGATGCCGAGGTAACGGCACGCGTCACCGGACAGGATGGCAAGATTGCAAAAATGGAACGGGCGACATCCCGCGGCGGATTGCTTTGGACCCATATGGGATGTAGTGGCCCAACTGCCATGAATGTCTCTCGCTGTTTTTCGGATTTGCCTAACGAGCAGACGGCTGCCATGTTGATCGATCTATTACCGGACGTTTCCCGCGAGGCATGTGAGCAATGGTTGATCGATGTGGCCAAGGAATCGAACAAGACGATTACCAATGTGCTTAGCCAACGCATTCCAAAACGCCTTGCAACGGCCTTGGTCGCTTTGGTTGGCTCAAACAACGAAGTGCATACGGCGGAGATGTCCAAGAAAGTTCGAAACGGCTTGATCGAGCGACTCAAAGCGTTGTCCGTTCCGATTCAAGGTACTCGAGGCTATCCGAAGGCGGAGGTGACAGCCGGTGGTGTTGCTTTGGGTGAAGTTAACTTCCAGGACATGCAAAGCCGCAAAATGCCTGGCTTGTTTTTTGCAGGCGAGATACTCGATCTCGATGGACCGATCGGTGGATACAATTTCCAGGCCGCCTGGAGTACGGGCCACGCTGCTGGCTTGCACGTGTGATTTTTTGTTGCCGAACGCGCTCGCTTGCCCATCCGTTCGGGTCTTGCACCCGACGGATGCGTTTTGGCGTCCTACCATCGGGCGTCCGAACTCCCGTTTCCCTCGGCTTTGCCCGCCTTCGGCGGGCAAAGCCGAGGGGAACGGGTCGATTCGCGAGTGCCCGCCGTTAGTACGCCAAAACAAGGTTGGTGGGGGACGAGCCGCCAGAGCATTGCATTCCCAGTCGGAGCAGAGGAACGAGAATGCTGAAGCTTACGCCAACGGCTAACTGTTAAAAGAAATTCTTGCGAAATTATGCTTCATTGAACGGTATTGGGGTTAAACGATACTAAGGCTCGCTGCACGTACTTGGCAAGGATATCGGTTTCTAAGTTCACTTGGTCGCCAACTCGCAAGCTGCCCAGCGTTGTGTGACTGAGGGTATGTGGGATCAACGCGACACTAAAGAAATCGTCGTTTGCGTCCACCAAAGTGAGACTTACACCGTCAATCGTGACCGAACCTTTGCTGGCCATTTGCCGAAGCAAACCAACCGGCGCCTTAAAATAGAAATAAGACCACTCCCCTTCGTCGCGACGACGCTCGAGGGTGCCTTGGCCATCGATATGGCCAGTAACATAATGCCCGCCCAAGCGATCTCCAACTTTCAGCGACCGCTCGCAATTGGCCTGATGCGACAGCTCAAGTTTGCCAAGGCTCGTGCGAGAAAGCGTTTCTGCACCCAATTCGAACCAGCACTTCGTTCCGTCGATTGCCACAACTGTCAGGCAACAGCCGTTAAGCGCGATGCTATCTCCAATGCGTACGCCATCACAAATAGGGCCTAGGTCAAAGCCCATGCGTTTGCCGGTGCCTTCAATCACCGAGTCCACGAGAGTCACTTTCGCTTCAACCAAACCGGTAAACATGTTAGGCTCTCGTACTTATGCTTTGCTGGCGACAGGATTGGCCACGGTCATCAAGCGGGTCGCCTCCAGCAACTCAATAATCTGTTCCACGCTGAGTTGTTCGGCTCGAAGATTGGGAGCGAGACTAAGTTTTTCCAATATTTCGTCGATCTGCGCCTTGGAAAGATCGTCCTGCGTGGCCGTGAGCAGTTGGCTTCTCAAGAACTTACGACGATGAAAGAAGAGTGCCCGCAAACGAGAATGATAATACACGAGGTCAACGATGCGACTTCGCTTGGCTGGATTGGGCGTTACGCGGATGATGGCGGACTCCACTTTCGGGCTCGGCCAGAAGACGCTCGGAGGCAAGATGCGAAGGATCTCACAATCGCACAGGCTTTGCATCCAAATCGTTAGGGCGCTGTAGTCTTTGCAGCCTGGCTCCGCGATGATTCGCTGCGCCAACTCCTTCTGAATAGTAACCACCATGCGATCCGGAAAGGGGTCGACGGTGAGCAAGTTGCTGATGATGGGGGTCGCAATGTTGTACGGCAGGTTGGCTATCAGTTTGAACCGAGAACCGGGAATGCTGGCCAGCCGTTCGCGTACCGCGACCAAAACTTCTTCGCGCATGTGGTTCTTATTGCGAAGCGCATCGCAAGAGAGCATGGTGATATTGTCGGCACCTCGAAGCTCTTTTGCAGCCAAGGCTTGAAGATCGCGGTCGATTTCGACCGTAACGATCGCACCCGCCAAAGGCGCCATGAGCTTGCTCAAAGAACCCATGCCGGTGCCCACCTCAAGGATCACGTCGGTTTTCTGAATATCCGATCCCTTGACGAGGATATCGAGCAAATTGAGATCGATTAGGAAATTTTGCCCATACTTGGTTTTCGGATGGAGGCCCGCTCGTTCCAGGGCTTTGGAAATAAAAGACAGCGTTTGGCGTTCGGTCATGACTATGGCTTGATTTCGACGATCGCTTCAACTTCGACGGCCATACCACCCGGCAGGGCATTGGTACCCAGCGCGCTGCGAACGCCGATCCCGAGATCGTCACCCCAAAGGTCGACAAATAGTTGGCTGCATCCGTTGATTACGGCTGGCGACTGTCCGAAGTCATCTGTGCAACGGACCAGTCCAAGGATTTTCACCATTCGCACCACTCGATCCAACGAACCCAATCCGGCCCGAAGCGTTGCCAGCATCGCCAGACCTGTCTGTCGAGCTGCCACTTGCCCCTGCTCAAGGGTCATGTCTGCCCCAACACGTCCAAGAATGAGCTTGCCATCCGATTGGAGTGGTCCATGACCGGAAAGATAAGCTAAGTTTCCAACGATCAGCATTGGTTTGTAAAGACCAACCGGTTTCGGAGCAGGTGGCAGGGATAGGCCAAGCGATGCAAGCTTTTTATCAATTTCGGACACGGAACACTCTCCAGACGTTTCAATTCCAAACAAGGCGATTTCTCGAGTTTATACCATTAACTACCTTCGCGATCACGAGGAAACCCAAAGATCTTGGCGTACAATTTTTCCAGCGAGTCGAGAACCGTTGGCTCTTTTATTTGATTCCAAGCCCAACTGGATGGGTCTGCAAATAGAATTGCTACCGGAACCCCACGGGGTAATAAGGGCGCAAGTCTGGAAATCAAAGCTCTTTCTTTAACGCTGAGCCGGTGAACACGCACCAGTTGCCGTAAAAGGCCCCTTGGCTTCGACCTAGGCTTGTTACACCACAAAATGACCTGGACAGTCAGCCGCCAACTGGCAAGCAAGACCATCAGGGCGATTATGGCTAAGCCTACCCACCACCATTTTACGATGAGGCGGTCGTATCCTTCAATGCGGAGTATCGCAGAAAAACTAACGGGAAATGCGTCGATCATGGATGGCTAAGTTCTTAGACTGGACAGAGCAAAGTTTGCGGCGGTTTTGACCGATTGATCTTCATCTCTTATGAGTGGAAGCAGGATTTCTATCGCATCGTTTCGGTTGCGTCCGGTAGTGATCGCATAGATCGCTTCGATACGAACTTTTTCGCTTTTGTCTTGGATGGCTTCGATAGTAATATCGGAAAGACCGTTGTCCATGCCGAGAAATCGAACTGCGTGGATAGCGCGACTTCGTTTAACGGCGGATTGGGATTGAGCGTCCCTTTCAATGAACTCGACAAACCCAACTTCTGCGATGCGCACCATTTTGGCATAAGCCATCAGGTGTGACTCCGGCCAGTCGTCCAAATGCTTGATTAGCTCTTCGCACCGAAAATCGGAGAAGATAAATTCGATACTGCGTTGAACAGCTTGAGCCTGATGTGGATAAAGTTCAATCAATCTCTCCAACGCCGTTCGCAAACTGGATTTCCAAGGTGGGGGATCATACGGCTCCATACCAGGCGCATCAAAACAATCGCTCAGTACCATTACCACAATCTCTGGCTTCAACGATCTGAGACTGCGGATGGCGTTTGAGCAAGCGAGATCGACTCTAAAATCTCGGGTTTCGAGAAGTTTCGTTATGCCAAAAATAATTTTGTCGGGAGACGTGTCGGCTGCAGCCAAGAGTTGCACCAAGGCGCAGCGATGGACGAGCGGGACAGAGTTGTCGGCAAAATCCAGTTGCTCGATGCACTGAATAGGGATCTTCATCGCCAGGTTTTTCGTCACGATGGGAGAGATTCCAAACTTGATGAAATATTCCGCGAGCTGGACAGCCATGGCTTGTTCGGTCCTTTCCCCCAACTCTTGTACCGCCTCTGGGCTTGGCGCTTGGCTCCAAAGGACTCCTGCCAACAGTTCCCTAAATTGAGCTCGATGAGCGTGCTTCAGTTGCCGCGTCACGAACTTGAAAACCGGATTGCTACGCGTTGGTCGGAAGAGTTCTTTAAATGCTTGATCATCCCAATGGGATGCGCATAGCCAAGCGTCCACGATTTGCAAAATTCTGTGGTCGTTGAACAGCAACATCGATTGCCAGAGATCGGAAAGCAACCGTTCTCGGTTTGCGTTACTAGTCTTCCCCTTGTTCCGGCGAGCTTCCGCACCCAGCTTGCATGCCAAACCGAGCACAAGCTCGGCTGCAACAATTTGCTGTGGGTCATCGGGGGACTGGGCCGCGTGAACTAGATGATGAAATTGAGATGCAATTTGAAGCTTAGCGATGGCACACAACGACCTTTGACGTTTCTGCGGATTTCGGTCGCCAAGCCCCATCTCGATGGGAACGATCAACGACGAAACATGATTGGCAAGAAATGGCAGTTCGGTTTCGTTGCAGTTATCAATCCTTTCCAGGATGGCTGACATCTCAGCTTGCCCGCCGCGGTGAATCAAAGTCTGCAATGCAAGGTGACGCACCGACACGTTTGGACTAGCAAGAGCCCCACCAAGAACCTGCACGCTGGCAAGATTCGACCCGAGTCCCAGAACACGAAAAGTCTCGTAAAGCGGTGAATTTCGGGGTGTACTTGATTTCACGATGGTCTCCTTAGAAACGAATTGTCAAGAAATCTCATCGGAATACACGCAATGAATCTTTGTCCGATCGGGCGGAAGTTGCGTATCAGCGAACTCGCCAGTCTTGGAATTTGCGGATTGTAGGGTGGAATTTGCAGGTTGTAGGAATCAATCCGACCCAGGGCCGATTTCAAATACCAGCACTCAGGTTGAGCTTAGGCGAGCGGCAGAATGAGTCATACCCTCCCCTCGCTTCGCTCGACCCTCCCGGAGGGAGGGTGAAGTCACTCTCCCTCTGGAAGAGTCGGCCTGAAAGGCCGGAGAAGGGTTGCATCTCACTGGTAGTTTTCAGCCTGCCGCTCGCCCTAGTAGCCGCTGATCGCTCAAAAGCGATGAAAACCGCTGATTGCGATAGGACGAAAAAATGAGTGACATCCACCCCCATTGGCTATTGAAGGAGTTTTCTCGAACGGCTACGATACGTGGCCCCAAACGCGTTGCGTTTTTTCATTTCGTTTCGTTCTAACTAAACCCGCTGGCTATGTTCAATTCGCGTCGCCCCCCAAATGGAAAAAGAGTTCCCCGAAAAAGGGCGCGTCTACGGACTAAAATCAAGAAGCGCGATCCGCTATTAGTCGAAGGCAAACGCCCTCGGCCAATGTATGTGGATTACAAGGATATAGAACTGCTCACCAAGCTTGTAAATCGTCATGGCCGAATTGTTAGCCGACGTAAATCAGGTTGCTCAGCTGCCAGCCAGCATGCCGTTAGCCAGGCTGTCAAACGAGCTCGATTCATGGCGTTGATGCCGTACGTCGGAGAGTAATGCCTTCGGTTTTTCATTCTGAGCGTCGAGTCGAATTCTGCGAGACCGACGCTGCTGGCATCGCCCACTTCTCATCGCTTATCATATACATGGAGCAAGCGGAACATGCTTTGCTCCGGTCACTTGGATTAAGTGTCTCCGCTGCCAATGCAACCAGTCGTGACGACTCGCTAATTGCGCATTGCAGTTGGCCCAGAGTGAAAGTCGAATGTGAATTCAAATCGCCTGCCAAGTTTGAAGATGTGATTGCATTGCAAACTTGGATCGCTTCCCTTGGGACCAAGAGCGTCACCTATCAACATCGATTGTCCATCGGAAACGCGATTGTCGCCTCTGGAACGATAACCAGCGTGTGTTGCGCCCGTGTAAATGACAAACTCTCTAGTATTGAGATTCCATCGCAACTTCGCGAGCTATTGCTACCCTACGTAGCTTAGCAAACGTGCCATCACTGCTGTGCCGACTCGATTACCCAGATGCCGGCCAGCCGTGTCGTCAAAATTGAAATGGATCCCACCCTGCAATGTCAGCTACTTCTTTAGATTTTTCAGCCAATTCTTTTCCCTTTTTCTGAGCGTTCTCTAATTTTTTTTTCGCTTTCCCTGCGGGTTTGAAGAAGTTGCGAATCTTGTTAATCGCCCCCTGAAAATCGATTTTCTCACCTGAGGGATCCACAGCGTTTGCTGGTGTGTTGGAAACATACCGATATTCATTCACGTCCCCGGATGCAAAGCCGATTGGATCTTCGCTGACGAATCTGCCGGTGGATGAGTCGTAGTAGCGTGCACGATAGTATTGCAAGCCGGTTTCGCTATCAAACTCGCGTCCGGTGAAACGGTGGCGGGACTTGAAAGTCGGATTGCTTTCCGAAATTACGTTTCCATACGAATCGTATTTCAAGTGATTATCGTATTGGTTCTGAGTGACTCACGGTTCATGATGTGCGAGCAATTCTTGGAGTCGAATTCGAGCAAGTTGCCAACGTCGCTGAACGGTTCTTTCGGAAACACTTAGGATTTCAGCCGCCTCGGGCTGCGTTAGTTCTTGGTACCAGAGCAAATCAAACATCTGGCGTTCATCATCCGAAAGCAATTCAATTGCTTCATGAAACTCTGTCCAAACGATAATCTGTTGTGGATCATGCGTGTCGGTGCCAGGGTTCAGCCGATCCGAGGTAAAAGAATCTGTTCGTGAACCGTGTTTGGCTTGATGAGTACCATGCCCAAGTGGGCCTTGGTAGTGTCGACTCAGATCGACCAACTCTCGCCGAATAAGGGACGACGCGAATCGAAAAAAAATCCGCAACCGACGGGAACTTCACCGTGGCCAACGATCGATGCAAACGCATGCATGCATTTTGGAAGACATCATCGGTATCCTCCCACCGATGAACGTTTGGGAAATCTTTCAACATCTTGCTGGCTAAGCGGCGCAACCGGTCTTTCGCACTCTGCAATATCTCCAACCGCGCGTTCTCGTCACCTTGCCGAAGGCGTTCTAAACTCGTCGAGAGGTCTGGCGGTCTGGGCTGAAGCATAGCGATAGATTGTAGTCCGCGAAGGGAAATACCAATCGTAATCTCGACGATCGCAGTAATAATTCGCGGTCTAGCGAAATTTTCTTCCAAAATCACAATGGAAATTCCGAGGCCTGTAGAGCCAACGCATCGCCGAAGCCTGGCATATTTCACGATAAAGTGGTGTGTCCCCCGTGACTGCCCCCCCGTACTGCCCCCCCGTACTGCCTCCCGCCGGGAACAAGCTGGCGCGAACGACGTTCACTTCACGACTGACTCAACTCGCCGGCTTGTCCCGGGTCGGGTTGAGCGACTTGTTAGGTTGCGATTCCAGCTCGTTTTCGTGATTCTTGGGCCGACGCAAACCAAACGCTCCAACGATAATAAGAGCCATTCCGATGATGCCGATGACTCCTCTCGCTGGAATCGGAACATCGAAGACAACCATATTCTCAATGCGGATGGTCGTGATCATCGCAAGCATGCATTCACACCCAAGGACTTGTAGCACGATTGCGATTGTTCGAAGTAGTTGAGCTTATTGTCGAGGAGGTCATTGTCGAGAGGTTGCGCAACGTAGATGGCATCGTAGGCAATGCGTCCCGTTTCCGCGTCCTTGTATCGACGCACGCATCTAACGTGCCCAACGCCGGATGAGTAACCAATTTGGCACGGTATGTACTCGGACATTCGCTTCAGGATTGGTGCGAGCGCGGGATCGTCAGATCTAAGACGTTCATTTACGTGTCGACGCGTGCCTGCGACATCACACGACAGAATTGGCGCAATCCATTGATGGATGGCCGCAGCTTCCGTAGGTACGTCCACCGGAGCATACATCTTATCGGGCGGCCAATCGTTGCATCCCACAAACGTAAAGACAAGCAATGCAAGTATGTGTCGAATCACGGCAGGCCCAGTCGAGGACAGAACGTTACCGATCAGCGGGCGGCGACAAGAGATTTTCAACTGCGAGTTGGCCTGACTTCGCCGCTCCGTTGCATCGAATTGTTCTCTGCTTGATGTTGGCGACAGGGTGGCCAGATGCCTTGGTCTTTTCAAAACCAGCATGGAGAAAAGCCGCCAAATCGTCGCCGTGTTCCGCGAGAATTTGCCTGCGAATGTCATGAAGTTCTTTAAGTATCGGATTCGACATCGTTGGGGTCTCCTAGAAATTCGAAAGGTGTCGCAATCAAAAGACCGGCTAGCCCAAGTTCTTCGAGCAGTCGGTAGACACGCGGTAGCTCGTGGGCGTTCGCGATATGCGTGCAGTTCTGAGTCAATAGGTATTGTACTCCGGCGAGCGCAGCGGTGGCCACGTGCAGCGCGTCCAGCCTCGCGGATTCGGGCATGAGCGACCGTGAGATCAACGCGTCTGCAACCGCGTCCGCGTCTGGGTTTTCATCCAGAACTGGGATTCCAGCTAGCATTGCAAGTCGACGGCTAGCAGCATCAGGGTCACCGCGTGCCGCCTCCGCCAATACAATCTGTGACGTGACTAACTCGTACTTGATCGCCTGCTTGTCCATCCATCGTTTCGCTTGATCCTGGAGAACTGCCGTAGCGGGGTCAGAGGACGGGCGTGCGGTCGCATGGCTAACGATAGACGTTTCGATGTAAACGATGTCCATAAGTCTATTCTATCGCAGAGAAAACGAAACGAATAGCAATCTAAACGAATAGCAATCTATCCCAACTGGAGCGGGAAGAAATTCGATTAGAATTCCTGGGAGCGGAACGGAGGGATAGATTGTGCGTTG
>Ga0105048_10005337_pt1 | contig 20775 bp, 16 predicted proteins | sample MAT05_FD_78382 | JGI IMG/M metagenome (GOLD analysis project Ga0105048, IMG submission 78382) | Freshwater microbial communities from Lake Fryxell liftoff mats and glacier meltwater in Antarctica - MAT-05 | ecosystem: Environmental > Aquatic > Freshwater > Ice > Liftoff microbial mat | place...
CGCACCCGGCGCTGCCGCACACGAGCGTCGGGCGACCGGCAGGCAGGCCGCCGCCGGTGATTTCGTCCAGACCGGTGATGCCGGTGGGAGCCTTGCGGAGGGTCGCGCTGGCGATGGTCGCGGAAGCGCTCATCGTCGGCACGGATCGTAGTCGGTCGAGACGATGCCTTCAGTCATTTTTTTTCGCAGGACATTCCGCAGCGACATGTCCCAGCGTGGCGTCGCCATCGCGGGCCAGTCACGGTGACATACTCTTTCACGCGGAAAGCTTCCACAGACGTCACGCGGCGTCAAGCGGCGTCAGCAGCGTGGAGACGGCACGCGGTTTCGCTCGGCGAGCCCGGCCCTCACGTCATGGTCGACGACCGTCCGGCGAAGGCCGAACCGGCCCGCTCCTAGTCGGGTCCCCGCACTGCAGCCGTCGCCGCCCGGACGACTTGCAACAGCCGCTTCGCAAGGTCGGGCTTGTACAGCAACAGCTTCACGCCCACCTGCTCGGCATTCGTCTGCAATTCGGCAGTGATGTACCCCGAGGTGATGATGACGGGAAGATCCGGACGCAGCGCCAGCACGATTCGCGCGATGTCGACGCCGGAGAGCCCGGGCATGTTGAAATCGGAGATCACGAGATCGAACGCCGCCGGCGCCTCGCGGAGCGCCTCGACTGCCTCCCGGGCACTGCTGAAGCCGGTGACGACGCACCCGCCACGCGCGAGCAGCCGGCTCACGAGGGTCACGATCATCGGGTCGTCATCCACATAGAGCACATGGGTGCGCACGTCAGAAACCGTCTCGGGCCGCACGGCCTCCGCCGTGAGCGGCGTGGTCCGACTGGCTCGGTCGTCGGCCTCGATCGCCGGAAAAAAGAGCGCGAACGTCGTCCCCACGCCTGGCGTACTCTCGACCGTGATCGCGCCATCGTGTGTCTCGACGATCCCATGTACCACGGACAGGCCGAGCCCAGTGCCGTCGCCGCTGCCGCGCGTGGTGAAGAACGGCTCGAAGATGCGAGCACTCGTCGCCGCGGTCATGCCGATGCCCGTATCGCTGACGCTGAGGCGCACGAAGCGACCCGCCTTCAGTGTGCCCGGTGCGTCCAGTCCAGTGCCGACACCGGTCTTCCCCTGCTCCACCCGGATTGCGATGCGGCCAGCGTGCCCGACACCCCCGTCGCAATTCTCGAGCGCATGAAGGGCGTTCGTCGCCAGGTTGATCACGATCTGGTGCATCTGTGTAGCGTCAGCCAGGACGAGCGGCGCCTCGCAATCCAGCGTCAGACTCAACTCGACACCCGCCGGAATCGTGGCGCGCAGCAGGCGTGCCGCCTCGCGCACGGTGTCGGCGATCGCGAGCGGTGTCCGCTCGTGGGGCTGTCGCCGGCTGAAGGTCAGAATCTGCTGCACGAGTGTGGTAGCGCGCTCACTCGCCTCCCGAATCGCCAGCAGGCTCTCCGTCACATACGCGGTGTTCGTCACTGCGGCGAGCGCCAGCTCGGCGTTCCCGAGGATGGCGCTGACAATGTTGTTGAAGTCGTGAGCGATGCCGCCAGAGAGCGCGCCGAGTGATTCCATCTTCTGTGCCTGGCGCAGTTGATCGGCAAGGAGCAGCTGTGCAACGGCGGATCGACGCTGCTCGGTGATGTCGCGCCAATGCGCGACGATCCCACAACACCGACCATCGAGGCGCTGCGGCACCGCTTTCCGTTCGTACGTGCGCCCATCGCCGAATTCGACGATGTCGAACGCCTCCGTCTCCGGATCCGCCAGCGTCGCCTGGATGCGGGTCGTGTAGGCGTCGGGATCCCGGCTGTGGCCCGCCTCGGTCACGAGGACCTCGTGATATCTTGCACTGGCAACGCGTTCTGCCGACAGGCCCCAGATCGCTGCATAGGAGCGGTTGGATGCCGTGACGGTTCCATCGAGTCCGATCGCGACGATGCCATCGGGAGCCGAATCGAGTGTGGCGTTCAGCAGCGACACGGACGCCGACAGTGCCGTGCTCCGCTCTTCGAGAAGCAGCTTGGCATTCCGCAGATCCTGCTCGGCGCGGCGCTGCAAGACGAGGACGGCAGTCGAGGTCCGTAGCGCCACATGCCGCAACGCACGTTCCGACTCGTCGTCAGAGATGTTCCGTTCCGCACTCATCGGTGGCTGTCCGCTCGGATCATTCCTGTGACGTCCCGCCTCATCTGACCCGACTCGCCGACAGGATCTCGCTCGCCATCGCGGTGCCACGCACCCGCGCCGTGATCTTGGCGAAGGCCAGGTCGCGGCTGGTGGAGACGCCATCACTGAAGGGCGAATCGCCGCAGTCGTCGGTCGTGCCCAGCTGGGCGAGCGGGATGTACCGCGCTGCGTCGAGGACTGCGTCACGCACCTCCTCGGCGGTCTCGAGCCGTGCGTGCAGGACGTCGATCACGCCGATGAGATCCCTGTCCGCGTAGATGAGGCTCGGGGCCGCGGGTGCAATGACCGCCTGCTTCATCGGGCGCGTCGTCTGCTGCATCGCCTCGGCGAGAAACGAATCGGCGTAGCGCGGATTCCGGAATTGCCCTGACGTCAGTCGCGGCCACTCACGATCGTGTCCAGTGAACTGCAGCCGGAATCCATCCTGCGCCATCATGGCGAGGCCGTCCGCTGCACAGGTGTCGAAATCGTGGTACTTGCACTGTTCTCCGCCGGTGATCACCGGAGACCCGGTGGCCTCGAAGCGCCGGATCGTGTCGGTGATCGCGTCGCGATGGAGCTCGTCGAGCACGGATTCCGGCATCGTTCCCGCCCCGTGTGCCAACACGGCCTCGATCAGTGCGAAGGGACGGGGAATACTGCCGATGGGCTCAATGGGAATGCTGATGCCGTCATCGGCACTCATGCTCGTCACCGGTCGATGCTGCAGTGAGCCCCTCACAAGATACCGGCAGTCACAGGCGGTGGGCGAGGGTGCCAACCGTGACGCGGAGCGATGCTGCACCAGACGGCGACACGCATGAAAACACACGAAACGTTGCCATGGATGGAAGATACATTACGCAACTTTCTCATGACACTGGCGTCGTCTGATATAGCACCGAATGAGCGTGTGCCAAGCTGCGGTCAGCGTCGTGTCGTGCGGCGGTGCAGCCACGCTGACGGCCACGGGGCCTCATTCATTCGCCTCATTCACCGGCTTCATTCACCGGCCCCATTCACCGGCCCCATTCACCGGCCTCATGCACTTGCCTCACGCACCGGCCTCACGCACCGGCCTCATGAAATTGCCTCAGGCGGCGGAGCACGACACGGTTCGCCTCCGCCGGCGTGCGACGCTGGCGTCAGTGCGAGGTCTGCTGTTCGTGTGTTTCCGTCATCTGTGCCGATGACGCTTCAGCGGAGCTTGGCGCTGTGGCGATCCAGACGGCGGCAGCGCCGAGCAGTCCGGCCACCAGCGACGCGACGACGATCCCCAGCTTCGCCTGTGCCAGCAGCGCCGCATCGGGAAATGCGAGGCCGGAAACGAAGAGCGACATCGTGAAGCCGATGCCAGCCAGACACGCCACGCCGGCAACGCTCGGCCACGTCGCACCGGCAGGCAGTGCGGCGCCAAGCCGTGTGGCGATCCACGTCGCCAGCAGGATCCCGACCGGCTTGCCGACCACGAGCCCGAGCGCAACGCCGAGTGTCACGGGACCCATGAGTGCGCTGCTGCCGCCTGCGCCGCCGAGCGGCACGCCGGCATTGGCGAGCGCGAAGAGCGACATGATCCAGAAATTGACTGGCACGTGCAGAATGTGCCGCAGCTGGGCGAGGGGTGGCTGTGCATCCTCGACGGCGACTTCCATCGCGGCGAGCGCGCGCTGCTGTCCACCGTTCGAGAGGACCGGTCGGTCATCTTCACCCGTCGCGATCTCGAAGTCGCGCAACAGGCGATTGGCCTCGAGCTCGAAGCGCGCGGGATCGATCCGCGACCGCGCCGGCACCGTCAGTGCGAGCAGCACGCCCGCGACGGTCGAATGCACACCGGAACGCAGGACGAAATACCAGAGGATGATGCCGAGTCCGAAGTAGATGCTCTTCCACGCGACACCGGAAACGTTCGCGGCGACCAGAACGCCGAACACACCCGCCGCCGCCAGCAGATAGGCGACGTCGGGGGCGTGACCGTAGAACAGGCTGATGACCAGCACCGCACCGAGGTCATCGGCGATTGCCAGCGCGGCGAGGAAGACGGTGAGTGCCGGCGGCACTCGCGTCCCGAGCAGTGCGAGTACACCGAGGGCGAACGCGATGTCCGTGGCCGTCGGAATGCCCCACCCCGGCGCACCGGCGGTGCCGCGATTGAACGCCATGTAGATGAGCGCCGGTGCCACCATGCCGCCGAGTGCCGCGGCCAGTGGCAGCGATGCGGTGCGGAGGCTCGACAGCTCCCCCACGAGCATCTCGCTCTTGATCTCGAGTCCCACGAGCAGGAAGAAGACGGCCATCAGCCCGTCACTGATCCACTCGCGGAGCGTGAGGCCGAACGACGAGCCGCCAAAGGAGAGCGACAGCGGCGTCTCCCAGAACGCCTCCACCCCCGTGTGCCAGGAACTGTTGGCGAGCAGCATGGCCACCGCGGCCGCCAGCAGCAGCAGCACCCCGCCACCTGCCTGCCACTCGGTGAAGCGCTGCAGCGGCCTGATGAGACGCTGCGCGAGTACGGGCTCTGGGGTCGTCGGCATTCTGCATTTTAGCGCGACCGGCTCGGAGTCAGAAGCCGTCGACGGGCGACGGCGACATTACTCCGGCCTGCGTCCCCTGCGGCGTACGCTGTCGGTACGTACCTGAATGCGGCGTCGGAGCTGCTCCATCATCCCGATGTACCGGGCGCGCTGCTCCGGGGTCAGAAACTCGCTGAGCGCGGTCTGCTCTCGCTGCCGAACGTCGACGTGCCGCCGCTGGATGCCGAGCAGCGAGTCGAGCAGCCGGGCCGTGTCACTCGACCGGCTGCTGTCGCCGCTGGCGACGGCGAAGCGCAGGTCGCGACGGATCTGCATCTCCTCACCCGCCAGCTGCAGCCGCTCACCGGCGAATCGTCGGTTGACCTCGACCAGCTGCGTCGCCTGCACGTCGGTGAGGTTGAGACGCTGCCGGACGGTGCGGGCCAACGCTGTCCGCAGCGCCCGCTCTGCGCGCCGGCGGTCGGCCAGCGTCGGACCCTCCTGGTCGTCTTGTGCGGCCTCACGGCGCTCGCGCGCCACCTCTCGACGCTGCACCACGCCAGCGCTCTGCGCTGCCGACGACACCGGTGTGGCGGCGAAGAGCAGCCACGTGCCGACGAGGACTCCATGAAGGCGGCGCATCAGCCCCCCTCTCCGTCGAGCAGATCCGTACTCGCATCGAGTTCCGCCGAGGGCAGACCATCGAGCATGAGGATGTCGGCACGCAGGGCGTCGAGCTGTTCGATCGAGAGCTCGTCCACCGATGTACCAAGGCTGAGCTGCATGCCGGCCGAGGCACGATCCGCGCTGTCGATGCCCACGGCGGTGACGGCCTCCGGCGTATCGGCAGGACGCAGGCGTGACAGTGCGACGATCGAACCGCCACCGAGCGCGGCCAACACGGCAGCCGCTCTGACGAGCCGTGGCATGTTGCTGCGCTGGCGTGCGGCTCGTCGCACGGCCAGATCGTCGATGACGCCGACTGGTGCCGCAGAGTGCGGCACCGGCAGCGCGCTGACGATCGCCGCGACATCGACGGGTGGCACGCCGCGCATCACGCCGTGCACCGATCGGAGAAGCAGAAGCTCGGCAGCCAGCCCGGAGTCAGCGGCAATCGCACGCTTCACCGCGTCCAGCTCCGCTCCGGACAGGCGGCCATGGAGCAGGTCCACGAGCCGATCCTGTACCTCGTCCCGCGTCAACTCATGCATCGACATGCTCCTTCACGGCCTTCATCGCAGTGTGGTAGTGCACCCGGGCTGCGCCTTCGGTCGTGCCGGCGACGGCCGCGATTTCTCTGTATGACAATCCTTCCACCACTCGCAGCGTGAACACTTCGCGCTGCGTCGGGGAGAGTTGCGCCACTGCCGCGCGCACGCGCGCCTGTGACTCGTCGGCAACCACCCCGCCCAGAACATCCTCACCCGAGGTCAACCCGGCCTGCGCATCCTCGATCGCCACATGCAGGCGATCGTGTCGTGAGGCGCGCTGCCGATCCAGCACCAGGCGACGCGCGATCGTGAAGAGCCACGAACGCAGCGACGACTCACCGCGAAACGTCTCGAGCGCACCGAACGCCCGCACGAACGTGTCCTGCACCAGCTCGCCCACCTGATCCCCGACACCGAGACTACCGACGAATCGCGCCAGCGGCGGCGCGTGCCGTTCCACGAGCGCCGTTGCGGCCCGTTGGTCGCCCCCCTGCCAGCGGGCGATCAGCGCGCGATCGTCCTCTGCGTCGTCGCCGGCTCGGGTCATCTCGGTCATCAAGGTGTGGTAGGCAGACGGCTGGCCGCGGGCGATGTTAAGGCCTCGACGCTCCGGTCTCCCACGCCCACGCCCCGCCTCCCGTTTCGATGCCGACTGGTCCCCGTCCGATCCTCATCGCGCACCGCGGTCTGCCGCGCCGCCACCGCGAGAATACCCTGCCCGGCTTTCTCGCCGCCAGCGCGGCCGGTGCCGACGGGTGGGAACTCGATGTGCATCGGACCCACGATGGGGTGGTGGTCGTTCATCATGATCCGATACTGCCGGCACTGGCCGGCGCGATTGCAGGGCGTCGCATCGCGGACCTGTCCTGGGCGGAGCTGGCCACCGTGGTCGTCGGGGCTGGCGGCGAGCAGGTGCCGACGCTCGACGCGGTGCTCGACGCGGCACCGGCGGGTACGGCGATCTACGTCGAGGTGAAGGCGCGCGGCCTCGTCGCAGAGGTCCACGCCTGTCTCCGCCGACACCCCACGGTCACGTCGGCGGTGCACTGCTTCGACCACCGCGTGTCGCTCGAGACGTGTCGTCTCGATCCGTCCATGCCCGTCGGCATCCTCGTCGACTGCTACCTGATCGACAGCGCGTCCGCGCTTCGCGCAGCAGGTGCTCGCGACTACTGGCCCCATCGCGACATGGTGGACGAGGCGCTCGTGACGACGATTCACGACGCCGGCGGCCGTGTGATCGTGTGGACGGTGAACGACCCGGCGCAGGCCCGGCACCTCGCGGCAATTGGTGTGGATGGGCTCTGCACGGACGTCCTGGACGAGATCCGCCACGCGCTCGCGACGTGATGGCAAGGGCGCCGAGCCGCCGTGGCATGGCGGATCGGATGCTTCGGCCACATTCGGCGCGCTGATCACGCCCAGTCGCTTCTCCCCTGCAGGTCAGACCCGGCGACGATTCGCCCTCACTCAACGAGCGATGCCGATATCCAGGCCGAGATACCAGTTGCGCAGGGGCGCCGGCTCGAGCACCCGTCCAAACGCACCATTCACCGTCACGGCACCGACGTACGCGGTGTTCTGCGCATTCAGCACGCCCGCAAACGGCTCGAGGCGATAGCCGTTCCAGGTGCCCGTCCAGGCAACCCGGACGTTCGTGACGCCAGTGCCCCACCCCGGCACGCGCAGTCTGTTGAAGTCGTCGGCAAAGAGGGCGCTGGTCCACGTCTGGTCGGCATCGAGCGTGACGCCGCGCAGGGAGCCCGACCGCAATCCCACGCGGAGTTGCTGCGGCGGAACGCCGGGCAGTTGCTTGCCGTCCAGCGTGTCGATGCGCGCGCCCGTGGTCTGGCGATAGTCGGCGAACCGAAGGACTGACCAGGTGTACGCGGCGTTCACCGATGCGATGCGCCCGAGCCGGACGCTGGCGCCGGCTTCGAGGCCGGTGTTCCGCGTGCGGCCGGCGTTCTCGAAGAAGGCCGTGCCGTCGAGCACGCGCGACTGCACGATCGCGTTGCGCACGCTGGCGCGATACGCCGCGACGTTCCAGGTTGCAAGCGACGTGATGGCACCGCGCGCGCCGACTTCCGCGCTCACCGTGCGCTGTGGTCCGAGATCCGGATTGAAGCCCCCCTGCCGGTCAGGGCGCACCTGCAGCTCCGTCGTCGTCGGCGTTTCGAAGCTGGTGGAGAGATTCGCATACGGCGCGAATGCAGTCCAGCCCGTGACGGTGACGCCGGCGTGCCCGCTCACGGCGGAAAGCGTCCGGCTGCCACTGTTGTCGCCGCCGTTCACACCGCCATCACCACGAAAGTCGTCGCGCACCGCGAACCGCAGCCGGTCGTAGCGCCCACCGGTACTGAGCAGCAGGCGCGCCGTCGGTGTCCATTGTGCCTGCACGAAGGGCGCGATGCCGGTGACGGTCTCGAACTGGTTGAGGATCGTCGTGTCCGTCACGGACACCGGCCGACCGCCCGTGGCGCGCCGGTTGATGCGACGATCGCGCATCTGCTGCACGTCCAGGCCAGCGGAGAGACTCGGTGCCGTGGGCACATCACCAAATGTGTGGCGGGCGCTGAGACGCGTTCCGCCGAACAGGCGATCGAGCGTCGCGTAGATGCCCGTGACCGGCGTCGGTGTCCCCGGCGGCGCCGTGGAGAGTGCATTCCGCACCGCGCGCGAGCTGAGCCAGGTGGTGGCCACGACCTGGGTGCGTTGCGCATCGGAGCCGTGGTGGTACGACACGCTGATCTGATCCTGCTTCACGCGGCGGTCGGCACCGCGCCGGATGTTGAAGGCACTGGCCGAGTCACGCTTGACGCGGTACTCCGGGAACGTCAGTGCGCCCGGATTCAGCGCATTCGGGACCTCGGCCACCTGGGCTCGCAGCTCGATGCGACGATCGGCGCCAAGGGAGTAATCGATGGCGGCGTTCAGCTGGCGGAACTCCGCGGCGTTGTTCTGACGGAAGCCGTCGTACGTGGTCCGCGCGAGCGAGAGCGAGCCGATCGCGTTGCCGGCACGGCCAACGGTGCGCAGTTGCACTTTCCGCTGGCCGAAGGACCCCGCGAGGACACGTGCGGTCTGCGCGAACGGTGTCGGTGCGCGCAGGTCGTTCGAGAACGAGAGCACGCCCGCCGAGCCGTTGCCGTAGAGTGATGCCGTACTCCCGCGCAAGACCTCGACGCGGTCGATGTTTCCGAGCTCGACGTTCGTCAGCTGCGACTGGCCGTCGGGCAGCGTCTGCGGCACACCGTCGAGAAAGACCTTCACACCGCGCAGGCCGAAGTTCGCGCGCGCGCCGGCACCGCGGATGCTGATGCGCGAGTCGGTGGCGAAGTTGAAGCGGCTGGCGACGAACACGCCGGGGACTGACCCAAGTGCTTCGTCGAGGTTGACCGTGGGCTGCGCCCGCCGCAACTCGCGCACGCCGACGACTCCCACGGCCCACGGCACACGCTCCAGCGCGCGCTGGTCGGACATCACGCGCACGGTCACGGTCGTCAGTGGCTGGATCCGTGTCGAGTCGATGCGGGCGGAATCGCGCACCACGGGGCGCTGTGCGGCGGACGGTACGGCGAGGAAAGCGCAGGCGGCACTCAGCAGTGACGCGTCACGGAAACGAAGCACGGAACAGGGATGCGAGGAGCGTGGCGCCGCGGTGGCGGCGCAGAATGGTCATCAGCGCGGTGTGGCCGCGATGGTCGGTGTGAAACCCGGGCGCACGCGGTGCAACGTTGCCTGCTCGAAAGCAAACCCGGCGCGGAAGAGGAGCGGCTCACTCCACGCGGCACCGAAGAACGAGACGCCCACCGGCAGCCCTGCGACGCGTCCTGCCGGGACCGTCAGGTGCGGGTAGCCGGCCACGGCGGGTGCCGTGGAGACGCCGCCACCGACGTGGTCGCCGGTGACGAGGTCGATCATCCACGCCGGCCCACCGGTCGGTCCCACGAGCAGGTCGCATCGCGTGCGTTTCAGCACGGCGTCGATCCCGTCGCGGCGAGAGAGCTGCAGGCACTTCTCACGCGCCTTCCGGTATGCCGCGCTCGACAGTCCACCGCGCTGCTGCGCCTGCGTGAATGTGTCCTGACCAAACCACTGCAGCTCGCGCTCGTGATTGCGCTCGTTCCACAGGATGAGCTCCGCGAGCGAGTGGACCGGGACGCTCGATGGCAGCGCACCGAGATACGTGTTGATGCCGGCCTTGAACTCATGCAGCAGCACCTCGAGCTCCTCGCGTCCGTAGGCGTTCGCGTGTGGCACGGTGGCGTTGTCGACGATCACGGCACCACGGTCGCGCATCACGCGCACCGCGTCTTCCACCAGCGCATCCACCCGCACATCGAAGCCGAAGTAATTTCGTGCGATGCCGATGCGCAGCCCGCGGAGCCCGTCGGCATCGAGCGTGCGGGTGTAGTCGGTGGGGGCACTCGCTGGCACGCCGCGTGTGGCCGGATCAGCGACGTCGCGCCCGATCATCGCACTCAGCAGCACGGCGACGTCGCGCACCGAGCGCGCCATCGGGCCGGCGGTATCCTGACTGGCGGCGATCGGGATGATCCCGCTGCGGCTCACGAGGCCGACGGTCGGCTTGAGCCCGACGATGCCATTCAGTGACGACGGACAGACGATCGAACCATCGGTCTCGGTTCCGATGGCGGCGATGCAGAAGTCTGCCGCGACGGCGGCGCCACTGCCGGAACTCGACCCGCAGGGTGATCGGTCGAGCACGTGCGGGTTGCGCGTCTGGCCGCCCCGGCCGCTCCACCCGCTGCTCGAGTGGCTGGACCGGAAGTTCGCCCATTCGCTCAGGTTCGTCTTGCCGAGAATCACGGCGCCGGCGCTGCGGAGCCGAGCCACCACGGTCGCATCGCGCCGCGCACGATGATCGGCCAGTGCCAGCGATCCGGCGCTCGTGATCATCCGGTCGCCGGTGTCGATGTTGTCCTTGAGCAGCACGGGCATGCCATGCAGCGGTCGGTTGCTGCGGCGCGCGGGGTCGGCATCGGCATCGGCGGCATCGGCCTGCGCGAGTGCATCGGGATTCACCTCGATGACGCTGTTGATGCGCGGGCCGTCGGCATCGAGCGTGCGGATGCGGCGCAGATAGTGCTCGGTGAGCGCGCGGGATGTGAGGCGTCCGGCAACGATCTCGGTCTGCGCCGCGGCGATGCTCAGGTCATCGAGCGGCGAGGTCTGCAGCGCACGGCTGTCAGGCCTGGTCGTCAGCACGTCGAGCGCCTGCGCCAGCGGTGGCACCGCGGTGAAGGCAACGCCTGCCGCGAGAAAGTCCCGGCGATCCATGCGATCGGTCCCGTGTGGAGAGTTGCCTGGTGCCTTCGCGGAGTGTGCGTCGTTGCGGGCCACTTCGCCAGTGGCGGTGTGATGGGCACCGCGATGGCGCCAATGCAAAACGCCCCCGCGAGGCGGAGGCGTTTCAGATCCGAGGGGCAGCTGACTCAGTCGGCGGCGATCGCGTCGGCGGTGGCCGCAAGCGGCGTGACGCTGACCTTGATTCGGCGCTTGTCCTTCGGGGAGAACAGGACGACGCCATCGATCAGCGAGAAGATCGTGTAGTCACGGCCAAGGCCGACGTTGTTGCCCGGATGGACCTTGGTGCCGCACTGACGGATGATGATGCCACCGGCGCGCACGAACTCGCCGCCGAACTTTTTCACGCCGCGGTACTGCGGATTCGAATCGCGCCCGTTCCGGGAGGAGCCGACGCCCTTTTTGTGTGCCATTGATGCCTCAGCCGAGGGTGATGTCGGTGATCCGGACTTCGGTGAAGCCCTGACGATGTCCCTGCTTTTTCGCGTAGTTCTTGCGACGCTTGAACTTGAAGACGATGATCTTCTCGCCGCGGCCGTGCTTCACGATCTGGGCCGAGACCTTGGCACCGGAGAGCGTGGGCACGCCGGTCTTGACTGAACTGCCGTCAGATCCGAGGAGGACTTCGTTGAATTCGACCGATGCTCCCGCGTCGCCCAGGAGGGTCGGGAGGCGGTAGGTCTGGCCAGCACTCACGCGGAACTGCTTGCCGCCGGTGCGAATGATCGCGTAGCTCATGGATGTACGGCGTGTAAGGGTAATTAGCCCACTAAGTTAGCCGAGCAGTGCCGGAGTGTCAACGGCCAGATCCCACCGCCGGTCGCACACTCAGCGCAAGGAATCGGATGACGCCGTCAGGCGAGGGCGTACAGGGCCGTGACGTCACGCTGGGCGCCCTTGACCACCAGCTTGTACTCGTCGGGGCGCAACAGGGGGTCGTCCCGGAGCTCGAGCGGGAACGCCACCACCTTCTCCAGCCGGATGAGGATGTCGGGCTCCTGCTCCAGCACGTACATCGCCACGTCCGGATGCAGCTTCACCAGCATCGGATCCTTGCGACCCTCGACGCCAATGCGTTTCAGCGAGCGTTCCACCCGTCGGACGATCGTCTCCGGCGTGAAGATCCGTCCGGTGCCACTGCAGGTCGGGCACGGTTCCGTGGTTGCCTGCAGGTGGCTGGCTCGCACGCGCTGCCGTGTCATCTCGATCAGGCCGAGCTCGCTGACCTGGAATGCCTTGGTCCGGGCGCGGTCGTGGCCGAGATGGGTGCGCAACTCCTGCAGCACCCGATCCCGGTTGGCCCGCGTTTCCATGTCGATGAAGTCGCAGACGATGATGCCGCCGACGTCGCGCAACCGAAGCTGGCGCGCCACCTCCCGCGCCGCCTCCATGTTGGTCTTCATGATCGTCTTCTCGGGATCCTTCTTGCCGGTGTACCGGCCCGAGTTGATGTCGATCGAGACGAGCGCCTCGGTGGGCTCGATGATCAGGTAGCCGCCAGACGGCAGGTCGCATCTCCGCTTGAAGATGTCGCGGATCTCCGCCTCGACCTCGTGCTTGTCGAACAGCGGCTGCGTTTCCTCGTAGAGCTGCACCCGGTCCACCAGCTCCGGGCCGACACCGTTGAGGTACTCGATGATCTCGTTGTAGAGCTGGCGGCTGTCCACCACCAGCTTGTCGACCTTGGCGCTGAAGAGGTCGCGGATGATGCCGCGCGCGAGATTCGTTTCGCGGTGCACCAGCGCCGGCGCGCGCATGAACTGTCGCTTCCGGTTGATCCGCTTCCAGTTGTTGATCAGCCCTGTGAGCTCGCGCTCGAAGGTCTCGGCCGTGACGTCCTCACCGACCGTCCGTACGATCACGCCGCCCGCATCCTTCGGCAGGAAGGCATTGACCTGTTCCTTCAGCCGCAGCCGCTCCGCCCGTTCGCCGATCTTGCGGCTGACACCGACGCGCGACGCGAACGGCATGTAGACGAGGAACCGCCCCGCCATCGAGACCTGTGCGGTGACCCGTGGCCCCTTGGTCGAGATCGGCTCCTTGCTCACCTGCACGAGGATGGTGTCGCCTCGCTTCAGCACATCCTGAATCTGGGGCGCTTCCTTCCTGGGTGGACGGCCCGATGTCGGCTGCTCACTGCCGCGCGCCGCCGCATCCTGGGCCGCGTCGGCCGCGGCGTCGACGTCATGCAGGTCGTCATCATCATCATCGTCGTCGTCCGTCTCGTACACGAGATCGGACGCATGGAGGAAGGCGCTCTTCTCCGTGCCGATGTCGACGAACGCCGCCTGCAACCCCGGCTGCACCGCCTCCACCCGTCCGAGATAGATGTCGCCGACCATCCGGCGAGCCTCGGGGCGCTCGACGAGCAGCTCGACGAGCTGCTCGTCCTCGATGATGGCCACTCGCACTTCCCGTGCGGCGGCATTGATCAGGATGTCACGCTTCATGCAACGCCTCGCGGCACTGCGCGCAGCGACCCGGGATACACGCAGCCCGTGGGCTGACCATCGTGGAGACGGACTGTCACGCAATCACGTGAGAGCCACCAGCGGATGCCGCACTGCACGTCTCACCCGGTCGACCCAGCGTGCTTCGCCCGCACGACCGTGCGGCTGCGAGATCGGCTGCGACCGGTGGGCACCCACAAGGCACCCCGTGACACGAGTACGGCCCAGCGGGTCCGACGCCGCAACGCCAGCGTCGACCACCAGCCGGGGGACGACACACTGAATCGGGGGTCGCTCCGGCTCAGTGACGTGACACGGCACCCGCAGGAGCAGCATGTCACGTCGGGAAGCCTATATCGTTGTGAGCACGCGCGATAGCCCAACACGACGCTCCGGACGAAGTGTGTCTGACTGCGTCCATTGCATGCCGTTAATCAGGAGACCGCTCGACACGGCGTCGTGTGTGCGACCGCACGGCACTCGATCGGGATGCCGAATGCTGAACCGACCGATGTCAGCGGAACGGGCTGAAGACGAGCCAGAGCATCACCACCACCGCGCCCAGACCGGCCTGCCACTCGTTGTGCCGCAGGTACAGCGGCAGGCTGAAGCCACCCGAGCGGTCCGCGCCCGCGGGCCCCGCCCATGCGCCGAAGCGGGGCAGGAATGCCGGCACGTGTGCCTCGTATTCCCGGTACGCCGCTCCGTACACGTCACGCAGGAAGTCGCGCTCCCGCTCGATCGTCGGCTTGTAGACGACAAGCCAGAACAGGGCCACCAGGCCGATCGCCGCCCAGTGTGTACAGATCGCGAAGCCGAGCGCGAGAAAGAAGCTGCCGAGATAAAGTGGATTCCGGGTGTGCGCGTATGGCCCGGTGGTGGTCAGTGTCTGGTTCTTCACGATGTGACCGGTGGCCCACGCACGAATGGCCACACCGATGCAGGCCACGATGCCGCCGGCAACCAGCGTCGTGGGCGTCGTGTAGCGTGGCGCCAGCCAGAGGAACACCGCACCCATCATGAAGCCTAAGGGTACACGGGCGCGTTGGATGAACGACTGCGAGGAGTCGGCACTCACCCTGTGAGTTCCTTGACGAGATGCCTCGCGATCACGAGCCGCTGAATCTCGGACGTGCCTTCTCCGATCTCACAGATCTTGGCGTCACGCATGTAGCGCTCCACGGGGTAATCGCGCGTGTAGCCGTAGCCGCCATGGACCTGGATCGCCTTGATGGTGGCGCGCATCGCGAGCTCGGAGCAGAACAGCTTGGCCATCGCGGCCTCCTTGCCGTGGGGCCTGCCCTGCTGCGCGAGCATCGCGGCGTGGTAGGTGAGGTGCCTGCCGGCCTCGATCTCGGTCGCCATGTCGGCCAGCGGGAACGACACCCCCTGGAAGTTCACGATCGCCTGCCCGAACTGCTTGCGCTCCACGGAATACTGCAGCGCGGCCTCGAAAGCACCTTCCGCGATGCCGAGCGAGAGCGCCGCGATGCCGATGCGGCCCGCATCGAGCGTCTTCATGAAGTTGACGAAGCCCATCCCCTCGGCACCAAGCAGGTTTTCGGCGGGCACCTCGACGTTGTCGAAAATCAGTTCGCGCGTGTCGCTGGCACGCCAGCCGAGCTTGTCCTCCTTCTTGCCGGCGCGGAAGCCAGGGAGAGGCACCAGTGAGTCATCGTGGCCCACCCCAACGGTGCGCGCCGCCTCGAGGTCGGTCGTTTCCTTGGTCAGAATGAACGAGCTGATCCCCTTCGTGCCGGCGTTCGGATCCGTGACTGCCGTCACGATGAACACTTCGCCGACGCCAGCGTGCGTGATGAACCGCTTGGAGCCGTTCAACACGTAGTGCCCGTTCTTCCGGACCGCCGTCGTCTGCGTGCCACCGGCATCGCTGCCGGCGTTCGGTTCGGTGAGGCCGAAGCCGCCGAGCACCTTGCCCGAGGCAAGAAGCGGCACGAAACGCTGTCGCTGTTCGTCAGTGCCGAAGTAGACGATCGGCGATGTGCCGAGCGTGGTGTGGGCCGAGATCGTGATCGAGTGGCTGGCGCAGACTTTGGCCAACTCATGGATGGCGATGATGAACGCGATCGAGTCGAAGCCGGTACCGCCGAGATCTTCCGACCAGGGGATTCCGAAGAGGCCCAGGTCGGCCATCCGGGCGACATTCTCCCACGGGAAGGTGGAGTCGGCGTCGTGCAGCGCGGCGACCGGACGGACATGATCGTTGGCAAAGGCGCGCACCATCTCGCGCACCTGCAGGTGCTGTTCGTTGAAGTACTGCGCGTCGTCCATGAGTCAGCTGTTGGGGGCAGCCCGAGCCGGGCGCCCGTAGACCGGGAAAGTTAGCGGCAGGTCCGTGCCCGGGCAGTCGGCGCACGCGGCGACACCCGTTAGCGACGGAACGACCGGATCACCTCGAGAAACGGCTCGGCATAGCGTTCCAGTTTCGTGGGCCCGACACCGGACACGGCCAGCATCGCCTCGGGCGTGAGTGGGCGCCGCGTGGCGAACGCCGCCAGTGTCAGGTCGGGGAAGACCACGTACGAGGGGACTTTCTGCGCGTGCGCAAGCTGCGCCCGGCACACCTTGAGCGCGGTCAGCAGCTCCACGTCAGCCTCGCTCACCGCACCGCTCGTCTCCTTCGACTTGCGGCGTGCGTCCCGCGTCGCGCCCGGGTCGCGCGGCGTGCGATCCCGCGCCGGCGCGTCGCCCGACGAACCTCGCACCGACGGCGCCGACCGTCGTTCACCGAGACAGTTGTCGCAGGCGCCGCACTCGGCTTTCGCGGCGGGATCGCCGAACCATCGCAGCAGCGCCTGCCGCCGGCACGTGGTCGCGTAGGCGTAGCGCTGCATGGCCTCGAGCTTGTCGAACTCGCGCTGCCGGCGACGGTCCAGCGCACGCCAGTCGATCGCCACACGATCGAGTGACATCGCCGGATCCACCAGTCGCAGGCCACCTCCGACCCGTTCGACCTGCACGAACTGGCGCGCTTCGAGGCCCTCCAGCATCCGGAAGGCTCCGGCAAAGCCGTTGAAGCCAGGCGGAAGCCCGTCGAGGTCGATGATCGCGCCACGCGCCAGCTGACGCTTCGCCACACGCCAGCAGGCGCGCAGGAGCTCGCGCTCCATCTCGTGACTTGCGCCAAGTTCATCACGGATGCGCTCCGGCGTGGCGAGCAGCCGCAGGTTCACGAGGCCGGCGCTGTCCGGATCCCACCGCAGCACGCCAGCCTCCGCCAGCACACGCAGCCCCGACTCGACGGCCTTGGCCGACACTTTGCCACCGATGCCGACGGCGAGTTCCTCGGCCGTGGCTGCGACGACGCCGCCACGGTCGGCCTCGCGCTGGCATCGGCGGTGGACCTGCTCGATCAGCGATTTGTCCGGCAACGCCGACTTGATGAAGAACTCGTGCGTGAATCGGTCCGGAAAGGCGTGCAGCAGCACACAGCGGCTCGGCAGCCCGTCGCGGCCGGCACGCCCCGCCTCCTGATAGTACGCCTCGAGTGTGCCTGGCATGGCGTAATGGATCACCAGCCGGACGTTCGACTTGTCCACGCCCATGCCGAAGCTGTTCGTGGCCACGATGACGCGGATGCGTTCGGCCATGAACTGATCCTGCACGCGGCGTCGGCGGTCGTCATCGAGGCCCGCATGATACGCCGCCGCCGGAATGCCCTGATCGTCGAGGTACTGGGCGAGGCGTTCCACCGTCTTGCGCGTCGAGGCATAGACGATGCCCGTCCCGTCCTCCAGCGCACGCAACTGCGCGACGACCACGCCATCCTTCTCGCGGTCACCCTTGGCGGAGACGACGCCGTACGAAAGGTTTGGCCGGTCGAACCCGGTGACGATGATCTCCGGATTCTGGAGGTCGAGGATGCGGGCGATGTCCTCGCGCACCGGCGGCGTGGCCGTGGCGGTGAGCGCGATCGTCGGAGGGTTGCCCAGTCGCTGCCGCACCTCGCCGACCCGACGGTAGCTGGGGCGGAAATCGTGGCCCCACTCGCTGATGCAATGCGCTTCGTCGATCGCCAGCAACGCCACGCCGATCGCCTTCAGTTTTTCGGCCGTGTTCCCGACGTCGAAGCGTTCGGGTGCCACGTACAGCATCCGGATCTCGCCGCGCTGCGCGCGCACGAGCCGGTCACTGACTTCGGCGCTGGTGAGCGTGCTGTTGATGAACGCCGCGTCGATCCCGCGCCGTTCGAGCGCGTCGACCTGGTCCTTCATCAGCGAGATGAGCGGCGACACCACCACGGTGAGGCCGCGCGTGACCAGCGCAGGCACCTGATAGCAGAGCGATTTGCCGCCGCCCGTCGGCAGGACGACGAGCGTGTCCCGGCCGGCGAGCACGCTCTCGATGGCGCGCTCCTGCCCCGGCCGGAACGCCGGATAGCCGAAGCGCGCCTGCAGCACGCTGCGGGCGTCGTCGAGGGTGGGCGAAGTCAGCATGTCGGGACGTGATGGACGTTGGAAGCAGTCTGCCCTGCCCCCATCATCCGACGCCGGGTCAGCACCGCGTCATCACGGCTGCACCAACCGCACGCATCGTGACTCAGATGAAGCCGGCCTTGCTGGCCTGCTGTGACTCCCAGCGTGCCTTGAGGCGCGCACGCCGCCCCGCCATGTCGGTCTCGGCATCCGGCATGGCCATGACCACAGCCTCGATGTTGGCCATCGCCTGTGAGCCGACACGCTGCCGGATCTCGGCAAGGAACGGCTGCACCTTCGCGAACATGCCGATGATCTCGCTGTGCGCCGCAATGAACGACTCCTGCGTGATCGCGCCCTGCACCACCATCGATGCCGCCATGTCCCAGTAGCCGATCACCATGCGGAGCCAGGCGTTTTTCTCGGTCTGCATGAGCGCGAAATACTCGTCCACGTCTGCGGGATGGAACTCACTGATGAACCAGTCACGCGCCTTGCGCAGCAGCGGCTCGCGGCGGAGGTCGAACAGCTGGAGGTTGAGCTGGGCGGACTCGAAAGCGGTCGGCATCGGGGTCTCGGGGGCGTGCGGGGATCAGACGGCGCGGGCGAAGTGCCCGCGCGTGAATGACTGGCCGAACAGCGTGCGCACCCGGTCGGTGCTGACCCGCTGTCCGACTGAGAGCTCGTCGAGCATGGTGCGATAGCCGCGCACGATCTCGGCGACCGGATCACCGGGGACATTGAAGAGCAGGCGCAGGTGCCGCACGCCACCGCGCCAGAGCCGTGGCACGAACTCCCCCGCCTCGATCGGGCGTGAGTGCAGCAGTCGATTGCGGCAGGCGCTGTCGGTCGTGACCGGAAACGTGTAGCCCGCCGGATCGGTGATGGACACATTGGCGTGCTTCTGCACGCACAGGTCGCGGCAGGTGGTGACGACGCGATCGAAGGCCGCCGACAGAACGCAGTGCTCGATCGTCATCCCTTCGGGCCGCCCGAAGACGATCGCGTCGAAACCGGCGCCGCTCCATGGCGCGCTCGTCGCGAACATCTCCTCGACCGTCTGCTCCACCGACAGCGTCAGCCGGCGGGCGCCGAGCGCGAAGAGCGCGGCCGCGGTGTGCTGGTTGAACACGTTCAGCGCATAGTCGCCAGTGACGTCGCGACCCTCCAGCGCCAATTCCGCGAGCAGTCCGAGATGACCCGTCTGCACCGGCAGCATCAGGCCGAGGTACTTGTCGACGGTACGTCGTTCCGTCGGGCGCACGATGGTGGGGGTGCGCACGCGCAGCGTGACGTTGCCTGCGGCGAGTTCCTCCTGCAGCGCACGCACCCGCGAGAGCGGGGGCGCAGGGTGACGCAGGAAAGGATCGAACACGATCTCCGTCGCGCCGTGTGCGGCCGCAGCGAGCGCATCGTCGACCGTGTACACCTCCGCCAACAGCGCCATCGTGTCGGGCGTCGTGTGCACGGCGGTCGCCGTGATCGCCTCGACGATCCGCACGTCACGTTCCGCCATCCGCGCCTGCTCGGCCCAGTCCCGATGCACGAGGAGCTGATCCACGAGATCCTGACGCATGTGGTTGAGGGCGCTCACCGGCAAAAAGAGGTCGGCTGCCAGTGCGCTGCGATCGATGCTGCCGAGCACGAACGGTGTCTCACCGAGCCGGCCGAGCTGCTCCCGCAGCGTTGCATCGTCCAGCGCCCGCTTGCTGGCCGGCGCCAGCGCCACTTCACTGCGAGCGCTCACCTCGTCGCTCCCGCAGCGGGCGATCGCCTTGAGTGGGCCGCCGGCGCTGCCGAAGAGTCGCAGGTCGAGGCGATGCCGTCGCTGCTGCACCGTGAGCGGGAGTGCGGCAAAGCTTTCGCGCGCCGTCGCGAGCAGCGCCGCATGCGACGACCGCACGACCGTCCACCCCACGGGAATGCGCTGTCGGGCCGTGATCACCTGCGTCAGCAGGCCGTCGCGCTGCCAGACGGTGCGCACGGCCGTCACGGCAAAGCCAATTGCCTTCGTGCCACCTTCCTGCGGCGGTTCGAAGCCGATGCCGTCACCGGCTTCGATCGCGTGATCCACCTCGACCGTCACCGCTGTCGCAGTGCTCTCGATCACGCGGCCGATGGTCAGGCCATGGTTGTCAGGCTGCGCGCGCGTGATGTAGTCGCGGCCGGCACGACCGCCGTACATGCCGCCCGTGTTGCCACGACTGTAGATCTGCACGAGCGGCTCGGTCTCGGCGATGCTCGGCGGCGTACGGTCACCGCTGGCGAGTCGCGTCAGGAAGCTGCGGTACCCGCTCGTCACGGTCGCGACATACTCCGGCTTCTTCTTGCGCCCCTCGATCTTCAGGCACCCCACGCCGGCATCGGCGATGTCGGCGAGGTGGTCGTGCGCCGCGAGGTCCTTGGCGCTGATCAGGTAGCCGCGATCGAGCTCGGCACCATCGGACTCATCGGTGAGCACGTAATCCTTGCGGCAACTCTGCGCGCACGAGCCGCGGTTGGCCGATCGCTCGGAGATCATGCCCGACATGTAGCACTGGCCGCTGTACGAAATGCACAGCGCCCCATGCACGAACGTCTCGAGCCCCAGGTCGGGGACGGCGGCGCGGATCGCGCGGATGTCCTCGAGCGTGTTCTCGCGGGCCAGGACCACGCGTTCGACGCCGAGGCGA
>Ga0105048_10005338_pt1 | contig 20774 bp, 17 predicted proteins | sample MAT05_FD_78382 | JGI IMG/M metagenome (GOLD analysis project Ga0105048, IMG submission 78382) | Freshwater microbial communities from Lake Fryxell liftoff mats and glacier meltwater in Antarctica - MAT-05 | ecosystem: Environmental > Aquatic > Freshwater > Ice > Liftoff microbial mat | place...
ATTGCGTTGCAGTATTTCTATATCTTTCAATAACTTCGTTAATGTCCGAATCTTTTTCAATATACAAATCTCTATGTGGCACGTATGCTTCAGGTTGATAATAGTCGTAATAACTTACAAAATATTCAACAGCATTGTTAGGAAAGAAGTCTTTAAATTCAGAAAACAATTGTGCAGCCAGGGTTTTATTGTGCGAAAGTATTAAAGTTGGCTTATTAACATTTTGAATAATATTTGCCATTGAGAATGTTTTTCCTGTGCCAGTTGCACCTACCATCGTCTGATGTTTAAATCCAGCCTCAAGGCCCTGTGTTAGGTAATCAATTGCCTGAGGTTGATCTCCGGACGGTTTATAATTAGAGTGTAGCTGAAATGACATAAGATAATTTTACCACTCGTATACCTTAGCGCAAAGACTTTACTAAGTAACGGTGTGTTGCAGTTCTTTCTATATTTTATAGTAACAGAATGCCTCCACTTAAGTTCCTTGGTGGTTAAACTAAAAATTAATAAGTTACACATTTAATAACTTCTTTAATGTGGTTGGAAATTGCAAGTTGATTCATTGCACTATTGCATTTGTTTTAAGAATTAATACAGAAGTTAGCATACTACTTAATGCTGAGGCCTAATTTAAACTTCTCAACTTTATGCATTCGCAAACTTTACTCCATTCGTCATCTAAATAGCATTTTGGATTTTGAGCCTTGCACCTATTTCTACCATGAAAAATCAATCTTAGACTTGCATCATTCCATTCACTTTGGGGAAATGTCTTCATTAAATCTATCTCAATTTTTTTTGGGTCTCTAAACATAGTCAAACCCAACCTTTGTGAACAACGTATTACATGAGTATCCACAACAAAACCTTCTGATAACACTAAGGCTTTTTCCCATTCGTTTAAGATATTGACCTCATCAATATTTAGTCTAGGGCTACCCCTTTTATATAATGGTTTTGCAAACCACTCAGATATTACAACATTACCAACTTTTCGACCTACTCCAGGGAGGGTAGTAATATCAGCTAGATTAGTAGGCACTTGATTTTTAAATCTTTCAATAATAATTTTTGACGCCTCAATCAAGTGCCTTGCTTTAGTTTTATTATAATTGACTGTCCGAATTACTAAAATTAAATCTTCTAAGTTTGCTTTACTAAGTTCTTCAAAACTTTTATATTTTTGAAATAAAACCTTTGTTACTTTATTGGTTGCCTCATCAGTAGTTTGTGGGGAGAGTAGCACTGCTACAAATAATTGATATACGTTTATGTGATTTAGAGGAGTTATAACTTCAGGATAATCTCTTTTTAAAAGTTCTTGGACTTTTTTAATATGTTCTAATTTAGTCATTTATAATGATATCATGGGTATAAACATTGCTAGAACTTAAAGTTCAAGAATTTCTCTTCACATGCAATTCACCCAGTCGTCACACTAACTTCACCTTCATTTGTTTAATATAACAATAACAATTTAATTAAGTTAGACGTCGACAGAAATTAAATTGCAAAAAAAAGACTAGAATTATATTGAATTTAAAATTAATTTTAGTGCTTGTGAAAACAAGAGAAAATATTTATTAAAATTTTATTTATGAATAAGAAAAACTTGATGATAGCAGGAGCTATGGCTCTAGGTTTAGGCGCAGTAACTTTAGTACCAATAGGGTTAGTGTCCGCTCAAGTATCTACTCAGGCGAATACAACTTTTGTGGCAAAACTAGCTGAAAGACTTGGAATATCTCAAGACACTGTTCAAACAGCAGTTGACTCTACTAAAAAGGAACTTAAAACAGAACGAGATGCACAACGAACCGAGGCGATTGCTCAGGCTGTTACAAATGGTAAATTAACTCAAAGGCAAGCCGACATTTTAAATAAAATGGATGAGGCTCGTGATAGTTTAAGAGATAGTATGACAAAACAAGAACGTCAAGCAGAAAGAGAGGCTGATAAAGATTTAACAAAAGAAGAGCGAAAGGCAAAGATGGAAACTCAATTGGTAGATACTCTAAACCAATCAGGTTTAAATACGAATGCTGAAGAAGTCACTGCTACGATAGAAGCTGCTAAAAACGCTGATATATTGAAGGGTGGTAAGGGTGGCGGACCAGTCAGGGCTAGGGGAGAACGAGAGATATTTTAATTTAAGATTAATGAGTTATGAACTTTAACCACTATAAATAATGTTCTACTTCTTTATACTTCGAAAATTCTTCAAAATTCTTCGGGAGGGCTAAAGCCCTCCCAACTTCTTTCAACTAGGTTATCCTTATTATATTCCAAAGCTAAACTATTAAATTAAGTCCTTAGAAGTTGGAATGTAATGTATCTTAAGTGGAAATTTCTTGAACAATGAGTGCTGAGGGATTCGAACCCCCGACCCTTTCGGTGTAAACGAAATGCTCTAACCAGCTGAGCTAAGCACTCATTAAAGTAAGCAATTTTATCATATATGCAATTGAACGGCTATAGTTATTGGAGATCAAACTAATTAAACTTGCAAAAGGCTAGAGAATACGAGAAGATTTATATTAGTTAATTTAAATTTCAAATAGAAAAATATGGATATATCAATTTTCGCTCTACACTTCTTTTATATTGCAATATTCTTTGCAGCTGGAGTAGTGGTTGGTTCTTTAGGGTCAGAGAAATACAGAACAGTTATTAATAAATTCCTAAAAAGAAAACAATACTAAGATAGAATTGAGCTAGTTTTAATTATTAATTTAAAACTATTAAGGCATTAATTTTGCACGGGGTATTTGGTAATGCTGGTACATACTGGATGCAATGGCTCCATATGTCCCTTAAGAAGAAATTAAAAAATTAGCAATTAAACTAAATGTAAAATACATAAATATTAAAGGTGGTGTACATTTAATAACAATTCTGGTTACAAAGATCAATTTCTGTTATTAATTGATATTTTCAAAAAGTTATTAACTTAAAAGTAATTTAATGAAATAGCGATTTTAAATAAACTAATTAAACCCTATAGCTTAAATCTTGAAGAATAAAATTGATTTTTAAGTCATTTTAGATAAGAATGTAAAGTTGACTTCTATTTGGAGGTTGCACGTTTATACCTAAATATAATGTTAAGAATTAAGAAATCATTGACAATATTGATAATAGTTTTCATAACTTTTATAATTTTATTCCCGATAGATACTGTTATTAAAACGCTGAAATTAGTCAACCAAGTTACAGCCGCTGATGCACCACCAAATGGTTTTTACATACAAACAGGTAATCTTCTAGGGGGAGACGCTGTAAAGACTATAACCGGTCTGGGATTCAAGCCAGACTTAGTTATACTAAAACCCGACACTATCGCTGGAAATGGTGCAATATTTAAAACAAAAGCGATGACCGCGCTAGATGCCTCATATTTTGTGAACACAGCACAGTCCTCAGTGGGGGCAATAACATTAGAAGCGGATGGCTTTAGTGTAAATACAACTGTTAGTAACAATGTAAATATAACAACGACTTGGATAGCTTTTGGTGGTTCAAACTGCACCTCAACTGGAGTTTTTTGTATTGGATCTTATACTGGGAACGGAGTGGCAACGAGAGCTATTACGACTGGCTTTCAGCCAGATTTAGTATGGACAAAAAGAGCAACAGCAATTGATGGTAATTGGAGAAGCTCAGCGATGGGGACGAACGTTGGACAGTTTTTTAATGCTGCCATCCAAGATACTACTGGCATACTTTATACAACATTAGATGCCACTGGGTTTACTGTCGGTGCTACAAATAATGTTGCAGCAACGGTATATTATTATGTTGCATTTAAAAATGTTGCAGGAGCCATAAACGTAGGTACATACACTGGGAATGCTACAGATAATAGAAATATAACTGGAGTTGGATTTGTACCAAACTTTGCCTTCTTAAAGAATGCTAGTGTAGCTGTTGGTGGAGTTTTTAATACCGAATCAAATTATGGTGATAATACAAATTCATTTACTGATGTTGCCAATCTAGTCAATTCAATTCAGGGACTACAAAGTGACGGCTTTCAGGTAGGTACAGATGCCTCGGCAAATTCTAACACTATCGTATACAACTGGGCAGCATTTGGAGGGGCTGCAAGTCTAAGCTCAGGCTCGGGTACGTTTAAATCGGCCAGTGGAAGTTATACTGGGACAGGACAAAATGAGGTAATATCAAAACTTGATTTTTCACCGAATCTCGTGATAATTAAAGGTGACACTGCCCAAACTGGGGTATTTAGGACTTCTCAAGTAGGTGGTGATCTTAGTGCGTTACTAGATGCCGCTGCTGTTAGTATTGCTGGAGCAATTATCTCTATTAATCCAGACGGATTCAGCATCGGTACTTCTGCCACAGTTAATACCTCGGGAGTAACTTATTATTGGACGGCGTATGGTAATGCCTGGAATGCAGAAACTAATTCTGGTAGTTCTGACTTCTATATTGGGGCATATTACGGCAATGGTATTGATAATAGAAATATAACAAGACTTCCGTTTCAGGCTGATATGGTAACTATCAAAAGAAACTCTTCAACACCTGCAACCTTCAGGATTTCTAATATGGCTGGTGATATTAGCGGGTTCTTTGCCGCGACTGCCGATGCTGCTAACAACATCCAGGCGCTTCAAACAAATGGGTTTCAAATTGGTACTTCTACTAATGTTAATGCTGCTGCTAATGTAAATTTCTTTTTTGGATTTAAATCAGGTGCTAATTTCGCAGTGGGAACTTATAGTGGTACTGGTTCTAGTCAAAATATTACATCAGTTGGATTACAGCCAGATAACCTTTGGATTAAAGCTACAGGGGCGACTAGAGGCATATTAAGAACTGCCCAAGGTGCTGCTAACTCAGCCTTACCCTTTATAAATGTTGCTAACGTTGCTAATGCCGTCACTGGATTATTATCTAACGGGTTTACGGTCAATACTGCGGCTGAAACCAATACTGTAGGTACGAATAATTATCATTATGTAGCCTGGAAAAACAATTTTACGACAACATCTCCAACTTATAAAATGAAAACCGGATATTTTATGGGTAATGGAGCAGCTAAATCCCTCTCAGGTCTTGGCTTTATTCCTGATTTAGTCGTCATAAAATCTGATACTACTGCTACAGCAGCAATGTTTAAAACTAAATATATGCCACTATCTAACACGGCATTTTTTATCAATACCGCAGATAGCATAGCTGGATTAATTACCTTAAATAGTGATGGGTTTACCGTTGGTGGAACCGCTAACTCTCGTAATGTTAGGTACAGTTGGGTGGCTTACGGAGGCTCTGATTGTAGCGTCACAGGAGTTTTTTGTACAAGATCGTTTATTGGAAATGGTACTTCACCAAGAGCAATAACGACAGTGGGCTTCCAACCCGATTTGGTAGTAACAAAAAGATCAACAGCAGTTGATGGTAACTGGAGAAGTTCATCTATGGGTGTTAATATTGGGCAGTTTTTTTCAGCTACTATCCAAGACGCTACAGCTATACTTTATACAACACTGGACACTACTGGTTTTACGGTTGGGGCGACAAACAATGCCGCGACTGGAATATATTATTACTTCGCATTTAAATCTGCTGCCGGGTCTATTGCGGTCGGGACATATACTGGAAATGCAGTAGACAATAGGAATATTACAGGTGTAGGATTCGCACCAAATTTTGTGTTCTTAAAAAATGCGAGTGCTGCTTCTGGTGGTGCTCTTAATATTGAAGAATCTTTTGGAGATAATTCTAGTCTTTTTACTGCTACAGCAAATCTAGTTAATTCAGTTCAGGTGCTACAAGCTGACGGGTTTCAACTAGGAACGGATGCGACGGCTAATGCAAATACAAATGTTTATCACTGGGTTTCATTTTTAAGTGGTATCAGCAACTCTACAGGCAGCGACTCGTTTAAAATGGCAAGCGGCAGTTATGTGGGTAATGCTGGTATTAGTGTCATCTCTGGCATTCCATTTTCAGCAGATTTGGTTATCATAAAAGGTAATACAGCCCAAACAGGAGTATTTAGAACTTCCCAAATGGGGGGAGATTCTAGTGGAATATTAGATGGTGCTACAGCAAATATCGCCGGGGCTATTATTTCAATTAACAATGATGGGTTTACTGTGGGCACTTCGGCAACTGTTAACACTTCTAGCGTAACCTATTACTGGACAGCCTATGGAAATGCCTGGAACCCGGAAACTAACTCTGGTAGTTCCGATTTCTATGTCGGGGCATATTATGGCAACGGGATTGACAATAGAAATATTTCAAGACTACCTTTCCTATCTGATATGATTACTATTAAAAGAAATGGTACGACTTCAGGAACGTTTAAGACTTCTGCTATGGTAGGAGATCTAAGTGGGTTCTTCGCTGCAACTGCCGAAGCAGCTAATAACATTCAAGCATTACAAGCCGATGGCTTTCAAGTAGGTACAGCAGCAAATGTAAATACAGTAGCAAGTGTTTATTTCTACTTTGGATTTAAATCAGGAGCTAATTTTGCAGTAGGCACCTATAGCGGTACAGGTGCATCTCAGAATATTACTACTGTAGGGTTTCAGCCAAATAATCTTTGGATTAAGCAAACGGGTGTTACCCAAGGCGTATCTAGAACTTCTAATAATGCCGCTAACTCTGCGCTACCATTTGTTAATGTTGCAAATGTAAATAATGCAATTACAGCATTATTGTCTAACGGGTTTACCGTCAATACTGCTGCTGAAACGAATACTGCAGGTACAAACAACTATCGTTTTGTTGCTTGGAGGACTCCAGCAATAACTATTACCACTAATGGAACTCAAACAGCAAGCATTAATATTGCAACAACTAATAACTACATCGGAGCGCCATTTACCATAGTATCAAATATTGCGTCTATTAATGTTACAAGATTTATAATTAGTGAAACTGGTACAGTCGCAGCTAATTCTTATGTTACAAACGTAAAATTACTTTACGAAACGGCTGTGACCTGTACTTACAATGGTAACGAAACACAATTTGGAACAACACAGAGTTTTAATGCTTCTCAAAAGGCTACATTTGATAGCACCCTTGCAGTTGGAACATCACAAATATGTATATATCCTGTTTTTGATGTAATAGTCGGCCCGAGTAACGGACAAACTATAGAGATGGAGATATCAAGCGTTGCAGATATCGACCTATCACACGGGGTAATTAACGGGACATTTCCACTCGCTTTGGCAGGTACAACAACATTAGCATTAGTAAATACTGCACCTAATTCACCAACAGTTCTAATTCAAGAAAAAACAGACAATACTGTCATCTCAACTGGCGGATGGACTAATCAAACTTCAGTAAGATTTGAAGTTACTGCTAGTGACCCTGACACCTCCGATAATCTAACTTTATGTGTTGAATCTAAAAATATCTCAACTGGTTTTGTGAATACCGAAGATTCTTGTAGTAGTACTGTAGCATATTCTGGTACCCCGGTGTCCATAACGCATACCATTGCAGGCATTGCAGATACCAGCGAACACCATTGGCAAGTTAGGCTAAAAGATCAATTTAGTGTGTATTCAAGCTGGGTAAGCTATGGAGGGAATGCAGAAACAGTAAGAGATTTTGGAATTGACACTACTGCCCCTACAGGCGGTACAATTTTCGATGGAAGTTCTGTAGGTATTGATGCATCTTTTAACAATGGATCACTATCTCAATTATCAGCAAATTGGAGTGGGTTTAATCTTGATGTATCTGGATTACTAAATTATGAATACTCTATAGGCACTACCGTAAATGGAACAAATATTGTTAACTGGACAAGTAACGGAACAGGAACAAGCGTTACAGTTGCAGGACTTACACTTCAGAGTTCTCAAATTTATTATTTTAATATACGGGCAAATGACAACGCAGGTAACTTTTTTATTAAAAATTCTGATGGGCAAGTCGTAGCACCATCATTAAGCTTTTCTATCTCATCAAATTTTGTAAACTTCGTTAATTTAAATAATGCAAATAGTTATTCAGACACAAAATCTACAATTTTAACAACTTCTACAAATGCATATAATGGCTATGTGGTCAGATTATTTAAAACTGATTTCTTAAGATCTTCAGCAAATCCTACGAATATAATTACTGATTTTACTGGTGGAAGCTATGCAGCTCCTGCAAATTGGGCAAGTAGTACAGGATTTGGATATACTTCTGATGATGCCTTAATTCAAGGCGTTAACAAATTTAGTCCACCAACTTGCGCAGGTGGAGGGGTAGCCCCATGTTACGCTCCAATCTCTTCAACCGCGCCAGGAGACATCGTTGCAGACCACACTTCCTTAGTAACAGGTACACCAATTTCAAATCAAACATTTACGATTACATATCGAGTAACAACTCCGTTAACACAAGTTGCTGGCACCTATTCCACTGCATTAGTCTATACAATAATCCCTCAATATTAGTTTTTTGTCACCTAATTATAATGTATACTGTTATCAATTTGACGATTAATGGATGTTGGTCAGCTTTAGAGGATTTAAACATTATAATAGCAAATCATATTTTAGGAATTAATATACTTGAAATTATTAAAAAAACTACTCTTTTCAATATTTCTGATAATATTAACTGGATTATCTATAGTTGGAATTACGCACAAAGCAGATGAACTTAACAAACCCCAGAGCGTAATATCTCTAGGTTTAAATCCATCAATAATCGAACTTGTCTTAGAAAAAACTGGTGGAACAGAATCTCAAGTGCAAATATCTAATCTTACAAATTTGCCTATACCAATTAAGTTATCCAAGCAGAGCTTTACTCCAAAAGAAAAAATTGAAATAAATACGGAAGATATAAAGAGATTTGATGCCTCATCATGGATAGAAATAGATGATGATTATACAGACTTTATACTTCAGCCTAAAGAGTTTAAGGATATTAAATTTAAAATAAGCCCTCCAGACAATGCTGCGCCAGGGGGACACTACGCAACTTTAATCTTTGAACCTTTAATTCCACAAGGGCTAATATCTGATAAATCAGTTTTCATATACTCGAGAGTCGCCGCATTAGTTTTCATGCAAGTAAGAGGTGATATTAAAGAGGAGCTTAAGATTCAAAGTTTTAATACTGAAGCAATTAATAATCAATCAAATATTACATTCGACCTTACCTTGGCTAACTCAGGTAACACACATTTAAGACCCAAATATCAAATTAAAGTTACTAACTTTTTTAATGGAAATGTAGAAGACGAGGTGAACATTGCTGACGGAATAGTTTTACCCAATACTTCTAGGACTTTTAGCAGATTTGTAAATTTGAATACACTATTTGGTGTATATTCTGCCGAAGCTACAGTTAATTATGGCCGAGATGAGGTATCTCTTTCAGATTCAAAAGTATACTTCATCATAGTCCCATATCAATGGATAGTTTTGATAATAATTATTTTAATAATTACCTACTTACTATTATTCAAGGGCAAATCAAGAGTATTAAAGGCATTAGAAATTCTTAGAAAAGGATAATATTTTAAAAATATTTGATTAAATATATCCAATACTCTTGACTTTAATCTTTAAATAGTTAAGAATAATTCAAGAAATTATTTATTTAAATTTTAAACCTCTTTTCATGAGAAAACTACAATTACTTGCTTATTCTTTAAGCAAAAAAGGTTTTATAGTTGCTTTAGTATTAATATTGATATCTGCATTTGTATTACCAATAATGAGGGTAGACGCCGCTGTTTTAACAACTGGTAGCGTTACATTAAGTGATTCAAGAGTGAGTCAAACTGCAGTTAGTTACACAGTTCAATTTTCTGGGGTAACAACATCTTCAATAAGATGTATTAGAGCACAGTTCTCTGATGCTGCTACAGCAGGTTCGAAACCAACTGCTATGGATATTACTTCTCTTACATTGGGTGGTACATCAAACTATGTTCCTACACCAGCCAGTTGGACAGTTGCAAATAACAACACTACTGGAGTTGCTTCAATTACATTTGCAACCGGTGAGGTCCCTGCATCAGCTTCAACCAGAACTGTAGTTTTAAATGCAGTTACTAATGGCTCAACTGTGGCTACTACATATTTTTTACAATTTTCAACATTTAATAATGTTGACTGTTCTACTGCACCAGTAGATAATGGAACTATTGCATTCATTTATACAAATGGTCAACTAGTAACTGCAACTGTTGATCCTACGTTGTCATTAACAGTTGCATCAGTTGCATCAGCACAAACTGTTAATGGAGCTACAACAAATATAACTTCAACATCTACTACTATACCTTTTGGTGCACTATCCACAGCTACAAATCGAATTGCTGCTCAAGACATTACCATCGGCACAAACGCAGCAAGTGGGTACACTCTCACAACAAGATACACTGCAGCTTTAACATCAGGTGCAAATACTATAGCCAACCATACTGGTACTAATGCCGCGCCAACTACATTTACTGGTGTTGGTACAGCATCATTTGGATACACAACAAACGATGCAACTTTGGGGACAGGAACTCCAGGTAGGTTTGCTACAAATAATTGGGCAGCATTTACAACATCTCCTCTAGAGGTGGCCTTTAATGCAGGTGCTACATCTGAGACTATTAGGGTAGGTTACCAAGTTGGAATTTCTAGCACAACTCCTGCTGGAGCGTATTCTACTACTGTAGTTTATGTTGCTACACCTATCTATTAAGCTAATATATAATTACAACCTTTAAGGGCCACTCAAATTGAGTGGCTTTTTTATTGAAAACCATTATAATAGTTTAATCTAAACTCATTAACATTTAATATGAATTTTTCAAAATATTTAAAAATACAATTCAAATCTTTTACTAACATCGAAATACCCAATAAGTTTTTAAAACTAAATATAAAAATAGGTTTTGTGATTTTGTTAATTCTTGTAATACAAGCAATCCCTTTATTGGTCCCAAATCATTTGCTGGCTCAGGTCAACCAAGATTCTAGTATAAGTTTTGCAATATCACCTCCATCTTTTGACTTTTCTGCTAATCCTGGTGAAAGCATAAAAAATAGTATCAAGGTTGAAAATTTATCTAACACACCAATATCTATATCAGCCAAACCTGAAAGTTTTGTTGCATATGGTGAATCTGGGCAGGTATCTCTAACAGAGGACGACAGTTCTTATTCTATTCAAAAATGGATTACAATATCAACGCCTAAATTTAATATACCTGCTAAGTCGTTTGCATTAGTAGAATTCATTGTAAATATACCACTTAATATCGAGCCCGGAAGCCATTATGGGGCAGTAGTATTCTCAAGAGGGTCTGAAGATATTAATCCGTCAAATGGAGCTGGTATTGAACAGCAAATAGCAAGTTTAATATTAATAAAGATACCCGGCGATACTATTGAAGAAGCTAATTTAGAAAACTTTGAGACTAATCAAAGCCTATACACATCAACAGAGATAATGTTTAGCGCGCTAATAAAGAATACTGGCACTCTTCATTTCAAACCATTTGGTCAAATTTTAATTAAAGACTTTTTTGGAAATACTATTCAAACATTAGAAGTACCAGGAAAGAATATTTTACCTAACAGTAAAAGATCTTTTGAGCTATCAACTAAATTTGAGAATATAGGATATTACAAAGCAGAGCTACAACTTTTCTATAAAAATGGAGAAGGTAGAGTTTTTGGAGAATCATCATTTATTTCACTAAACTTTTCAAGAACTGTACCTACACTATTGTTATTGCTAGTAGTAACAATAGCATATGCAGTATTTAAAAAAAGAATTAATAAAGCTTTTAAAGTTATTTTAAAAGGTGAATAGCTAATGTATATACAAAGATCATTTATAACTAAAATAGTTTTTTTTGTAGTTGCAGTTCTTTTGCTTAGCAAACCTCTAAGTATTTCTGCTCAATCAATCAGCTTTATTGCAAATGTCGTAGATACTGAAATTCAATTTGTAGGGTTCACATCTCCAAACTCTATTGTTACATTTAAAGAAAATCTGCAGGTAATTGGCACAATAGTATCTGATAATCTAGGGTACTACTTAAAAAACTTTGGTGCGATTACGCCAGGAATACATAATATTTCTGTATTCTCCACTGACCCTTCAAACAATAATTCCTTAGAAGTAGAAAAATCTATACTGGCAATACCATTTCAGACTGCTAGCATAAGTTTAGATTTATCACCTACAATAAATATCCTAAATAATATACAAAATAATCAGATAATTATTTCTGGATACGGCAAACCAAATGAAAGTATAAATGTCTTTTTAAAACGTAATTTGCAAATCCAAAGTACTTATCCAGTTACTACAAACTCGAACGGCTACTATACTTACACTCTAAATACTGGTACTATTTCTAGCGGTTACTACCAAATTAGTTCAATTTTGCCTAATTTAGTCTTTGCCACTGAAAGTCAGAGTATTAGTTTGAATATTAATATACAAAGTAATCAAGTAATTGAATCGTCAAATCAAAGTGCAGACTCAGCAAATGGTGATGTAGGCAACAGCAATATGTCTAAACAAGAATTTATTTCGGGGTCAATAGGGGAAGTTTTTGGAGATTACAATAAGACTTTAGATAATAGTGGTGGCAAATATCTATACGAAAGCTTTTTAATAATGTTTCTATACTTATGTATTTTATTAATAGGTGGCCTAATAGTTTCATTTAAAAGAAAAAGATGGTAAATCAAAAAACATACAAATTACCCATTATAGTGTTTGCTACAATAATCCATGTAGTTCTATCTATAAGCGTATGGGGTAATACGAGAGAAGTTATTCAAAATCAGTCTCAAGAGAAGTTTTATAATTCTACGAGTGAATTTACTGATAACTTAGCATTAAAATTAAGATCATATATAAATATAGGATATGCTAATAGAGGGCTATTAACTAGTTTTCCCAAATTAAGTTTCGAGGAATGGGATAGATTTAATTCATCGTTAACTTTGGTTGAAGATTATCCAGCTATTAAAGAAATTCAATATATAAAATTCTTAGAAAATAAACTTGAATTTGACTCAAATATTAACTCTATATACAACCAAAATTATCAACAGAGTCTAGTAAAGGAGTTAAATACTAAACTAGATAATATTAGATACCCCATTAATTTAATTCTATATCAATACCCTGATTCAATAACGAATGTAGATATTATTGAGAATAAGATTGAACTTGAAGATTTAGAAAAAGCTAGAAGTCTTGGAAGTTTCGTTGCTTCAAATGAATATGAAATTTCAGAAAAAAGTTATTCTATCTACAATGTATACATACCTGTATATCAAAAAAATATTAATATTCAAAGTTCAACATATAGAGATGCTCATATTGAGGGATATATCAAATTGATATTAGACTTTAATACTATAATCGAGCAATCAATGAATGTTCAGTTTAACTCATATAATCTAAATGTTTTAGACAATGAGATTAATGCTAGTATATTCTCTAATAATGCTATTCAAAACACATCTCTAAGTCGTAATCTAGATTTTAATCTTGGAGATAGGACGCTAAATATTAAAATGAATAGTAATATAAATAGTGTTATCCCTGAAAGATTTGTTAATATTGTAGATATTTTCTTTGGATTTGTAATTGTTACAGGTATTCTTACTAGTCTATCCTTTTATTATTCCACTCTAAAAATCCGTACACTTTATAAATAAAAATACTTAAAGAGGTTAGATTTTATTTTGAAAAGGGTATGCAATTTATTTATGTTATGCGATAATTATCTCACCACGAAAGTGATGTGCTAGGATAGCTCAGTGGTAGAGCAGGGGCCTGAAGAGCCCTGTGTCGGCGGTTCAAGTCCGTCTCCTGGCACCATTTCGCATCTAATAAAAAGCTATAAGGTGTAGCTAATCTCCTTACACAATAATTAACAAACATATACTTTCTTTAATTATCGCATTCTCGATTTCATGAATAATGTAAATTCTAAAAACTTTGTCAAATACCAGATCCTTTCACATTCAAGTTAAATCTAGTAAAATCTTTAAATGAATGAAAATATAATTTTTCAAAATTCAAAAAGAGACAATTTATCCGGAGTTCTCTCTTTAGTTAATCAAGATATCAACACTCCGATAATAATCTTCGCACATGGATTTACATCTAGCAAAAATGGTTCTTCAAAAGATTTATCGATAGAATTAAATAAATTAGGTATAAATGCATTCAGATTTGACTTCTATGGCCACGGTGAAAGCGAGGGTAAATTTGAAAATATAACAATAAGCGAAGGTACTGACGATATTTTACAGGCAATTAAACTACTAAAAGAAAAGGGTTATAAAACAATTGGATTGTTTGGCACTAGCTTTGGTGGAACATGTTCAATTATAGCTGCTTCAAAAAGTGCAGATATTTCTTTATTAGCATTAAGATCCCCCGTTTCGGATTACTATACACGTGATTTAATCCAGAAATCTAAAGAAGAGTTAAAAGATTGGAGAGAAAATGGTTATCGTATTTATAAAAGCAGTGGGAAAGAATTAAAGTTAAACTACACCTTTTATGAAGATATGAAGCTCAACAATGGGTTCAAAGCTGGTGAAAATATAAATATACCTACATTAGTAGTTCAAGGTGATTTAGATGATTCTGTGCCTGTAATTTTAAATGAAATGTTTATAAAGACTGTGACTAATTCAAAATTGAAAATTATTAAAGGGGCAAACCATAGTTACAGTAATCAAAAACATAAAGAGGAGGCCATACAAATACTTCTTGATTTTATAAAAGCTAATCTTGGGTAATGATTATCTAGGTGCTTGGGATGGACTCTCAGAATTGGAATGACTATATTAATTACAATACACACTCCCACTGGAATATCAGCAACACTATTTTTAAAGCAACTTTATATTATGGTTTGGAAATATGCTCTCAAATTAATAAAGATTAAAAATCAGAACAGTTTTAGAAGATTAAATTAATGAATCAAATTTAAAGTATACTTTTTTAAGTTAATATTAGGGATATGTTTAGAAGTGACCCCGAGGCGATAAACTGAACAAGAAGTGATAAGTAAAAATGGGTTACAATTGTAGAGATTTACAGTTTCTACACTCACACGAGTTTAATTATTATAGTTGATCAAAAATATTTCTACCCGTTAATTCCTGATTTAATAAAATTTCCTGATAGTGGATCAATTGTTCTATCATGAACTCTATGATTAAACTGTCCAATATCATTATGTGTATGATTTCAAGTATAATATTTGTTTTATTCTTACACTATATCTAATTTCTCCTCTTTCTTCTGTCTTGTTTACTGAGTCCAGTATATTCAGAATTACTGAAATATTGATATAATAATATTTATGAATATATTATTTTTTTTTAATTTTGAAGTTCTTACAAATAGAAAAATCAAACATTTTTAATGTACTAAATCAAAACTATAATAAATGACTAACCAAACAGATCTAGAAAATTGGCGTAAAGATATTAAATTTAATGCAAAGCTGAATGATATCGAATTTAAATTCAATACTACTTGGGGTATCTTTAGCCCAACAGAAATTGATACGGGGACTAATTTATTAATTAAAGAATTAGATTTTCTAAAAGAGGATTTTCAATGCTTAGATATTGGCTGTGGCTATGGTCCATTAGGTTTGTACCTAGCTAAGAAATGCCCTGGAGGGATTATTCATATGGTAGATCGAGACTATATTGCAGTCGAATATAGTAAGATAAATGCAAAAAAGAATCTTGTAAATAACACAAGCATATATTTATCTAACGGCTTTAGTGAAGTTCCAAAAGATGAGAAGTTTGATTTAATCGTTTGCAATATACCCGCCAAGATAGGAAGGCAACTTACAGAGCTAATTTTGTTTGATGCCTCTAGTCATCTTAGACCAGATGGTCGTATTTATTTAGTTGGGATTATTGGGTTAAAGGAATTTATTAAAACTAACTTAACTAAGTATTTTGGTAATTACAAAAAAGTGGCGATGTCGCAACATTATTACATTGCTTATGCAGTCAAGTAATGTTCACTAAGAGGTATTAATATTTATTCTTTTAAAAGGTAGTTATTTTTTTGGTGTCTAATGCAAAAGTGAATCGCTCTATAATTTTCTTAATATCAATTCCTGATATAATAAATAATATGTCAGATAGATATAAAGTAAAAATTGTTGCATTAGTAATTCTAGAAAAGGATAATCAAATTCTTCTAACCAAAAGGTACAATACTGGCTGGGAAGATGGTAAGTACAACGTACCATCTGGCCATGTAGAAGAAGGTGAAATGCCTCTAAAAACTGCGATAAGAGAAACTATAGAAGAAATAGGGGTAAGTATTAATCAAGAAGATTTAGAACTTGTGCATGTTGATTTCTTTGATAATTATATTCATCTGTATTTCAAAGCAAATAAATGGTTAGGAGAACCTCAAATAATGGAGCCTGATAAATGCGATCAAATATTATGGGTAAATTATAATAACTTACCTAATAATCTAGCTGGCCACGGGAAAGAAACTTTGAAAGCAATTGCAAATAAATTGTATTACTCAGAATATTAAATTTAAAGTTTTTAACTCAGCTTCAACATCAATACCTTTTACTTGTGAGAAACCTAATTGTCATTATTACATGAGCCCACTCATTACGTGCTTTAGGTGAATATTTACAACAATGGTTAAATCTTAAACAAATCATCAACAAGAATTAACTCAACATTAGTCATCTTCTTAATCTCAAAAGATGCTTTATAAATTAATTCTGCAGAATCTTGTAAATTAATCTCAAAACTTTGAATGCTATTGTCCGAATTGAATATTATTTTACTTTGAATAATCTGATTCTTACCACTACACAACATTGAGTCTTCCCATGTAATATCATTTGTATTAGTTTGGTATAAATTATCTGGAATAAATTTATCAATGCTACTAAAGTCTAATGTCGCTGTACCTAGAGTCTTATTCTGTTTTTCAGAAAAGTACTTTGCACCATCTGAAATTAAAAGCTCAATTTCAGTATTATTCTCATCAAAAACATGTGTCTTAAATTTATAAGTACCGTCTCTATAAGATTCAAAAGTAATGGTCTTTTTAACAGCGCTATTAAACCTAAATAAATCTTCACATTGCTCGTAAGCTTGACCGTAATTTATTGTTGTAGTCGTTGAAGTACCATAATTGTCTTTTAGAAAAGGAATATCGGAAATATTCATGGCTTTTTCTAAGTCCTTATTAGTTAAGTTTTTTAATTTAGCAAAAACAGGCATCAATGCAGATTGAGGACTTACAGAGTAAATTCTTTCAAAAGTCTGAGCCCTAACTTGAAATTTATTTGATGAATCAAAACTAAATCCTATAAAAGCTACTAAACTGAACACTAAAAACATCGAAAATATCAATGGGATTCTTCTATTAATAAAGCCGAATATCATCCGTTTTTCAGGAAAAGCTTCTTTAAGAAACTTTTCCCGTAAATTATTTTCAAAACCTTTTGATGCTTTGGCATCAGAAAGATTAAAGTCTATTAAAACTTCATCTAAATTTTGTTTATTTATATTTTTAGAATTCATATGTTATTACTTATATAGTGTATTAAAGGTATACATTAAAGTTAATTAATATTCAGCAACTCAAGCAACTCTTTAATTTTGGCTATTCCTCTTCTCTGAGTCGTTTTAACATAATTCATATCCTTTTGTAACTCTTCAGAAATAATACTTAAACTCTTCTTTTCAACTAATCTCATAAAAAGAATAATTCTTTGTTTGGAAGGTAACTGTTCAACAAGGCTTGTAATCATTTTAATAAACTTATCTTCGGTATCAACTAACTTTGTATATTCCGACAAAGTATTATAAAAATCAAACTCATCAATCTCAATATTTACTTCCTTATATTTTCTTCGCAAATGTTGATTAAAGATATTGCCGGCAATTCTATATAAAAGAGCTTGAGCATTTTCAACTTCACGCCCATTCTTAATATATTCCGCAAATCCTAAAAAACTCTCACTTGTAAGGTCTTCAGCAGTTTGTTTATCAAAAACTTTATAAAAGAAAAAAGTGTAAATCTTTTTAAAGTTATCTTTGTATAGTCCCTCAAAAAACTTTCTATCCATAAATTTATTTTTTGTACACCACACTCACACTTAGAATGTGACTAGTCAAATATATATTACTTATTTTATTGTACATTATGGACAAACCGAGCAACAATTCAATGTTAATTATTTTAGCAGTAGCAGGCATAGCTATTGTAGGAATTATAGCATTAATCTTAACCACCAACAGATCAGAAACAGTAGCAGTAATGGATACTAAAGATACACAATCTAACATTGTTGAGTTAGCCCAAGCAAATTCAAATCTTTCCACCCTTGTTGCAGCTGTGGTCGCAGCCGACCTTGCTACTACATTGTCTGATTCAAATGCATCATATACCGTCTTTGCTCCAACAAATTCAGCTTTCGCAGCAATTCAATCTACAGTAAATACCCTTTTGCAACCTAGTAATAAATCTGATTTGCAAGATGTTTTGAAATATCATGTTGTTAATTCAAAAGTTCTCTCTTCTAGTTTAAAAGACGGGCAAATTATTACAACTCTTCTTGGCGATACTTTGAAAGTTAGGATAATTGGAGGAGATGTATTTGTAAATAACTCTAAAGTAGTAACTGCAGATGTCTTAGCAAGTAATGGGGTTGTTCATGTAATCGACTCGGTATTGGTTCCAGGTTCTTTCAAGAATATTGTTGGAACAGCTGTGGATACTAAAGATTTAACAACTCTTGTTGCAGCTGTTACTGCCGCAGATTTAGTGGATGAGCTATCAAGCAAAACTGCAAATTATACTGTTTTTGCTCCAACAAATTCAGCATTTGCTTCAATACAGTCAACAGTCGATACTCTTTTAAAACCAGAAAATAAGTCTCAATTAGAAAACATTTTGCTATATCATGTTGTTTCTAGCGAAGCTTTCTCTAGTGAACTTAAAAATGGTCAAGTTATTGAAACATTAAATGGTAGTAAATTAACTGTATTAATTGAAAATGGTGAAGTATTTATTGTAGCCAATAATTCAAGAGCTAAAGTTGTTTTAGCTGATGTGAAAACTTCTAACGGAGTAGTTCATGTTATCGACACGGTCTTGCTTCCATAATTTAGTTTAAGCCGCGGGAACTCTTAAAGCTATTTAAGTGTTCCCGCTTTATACTGTAAATCATTTAAAAGGTCCTCCAAATGTTGCCGTTAACCTAAAATTGTTGCTGTGTGGTCAAAGTAATCATAATATACATTAATTCTAAAAGTTTAGTAATCAACGTATCATCAATTGGTAATGCAGGGAATCCTCTTACTAACTCTTTGTCTAAAGCCAGTTAAGGTTATAGTTAAATTTCCTCAACTTTTACTGATCAACTTTTAACGTACCGTATTAAAAATGTTGACATTTGGGTACCCTCAAAGCTCATTCAGGGTAGCTTTAGAGTATATTTGTAATAGCAATTGCGCCTCTGGTTCCTAGCCCTTAGATGTCACCTTTGTCACCCTTCTTCAATGCTTAACCTATAACTGAATAGTTCCTGCGAGAATTTATTTAACATGTAAGCATAATCGACATAAAAACTCTAAAAAGTTTTTTCTAAAAAAATATTGTTTTCACAAACCTCATGTGTGTCTGTGAATAAAACGACCATTAAATTAAATACTGCAACCAACGTATATTTTTTAAATAGTAATATGCGCATCATATACGTGTACACTCTGTTGTACTAATATATACTTAATTATCTTATAGAAAACTTATGAACAACAATATCAATTCAGCTAGCAAAACTTCATCAAGGGCTAAGACTATAATTATTGTATTAGGTCAACATCGATTACTTTCTTTAAATCTCCATTTCCCAAGCACTAAGACTATAATTATTGTATTAGCTATTCTCTCAATATTGTTAATAATTAGTTTTATAATAATAAGAAAGCCTTTTAAAATACTAAGCTACAACGACAATCTAAATACATTTGTTAGCGGTAATCATAATGTAAAATTTAATTACCCTAAAGAATTTAAAGATCCAGTAGTCAATTATGAATCTGAATTAGAAGCTGAAATAGCAAGCTTTGAGAACTACCTCTCTATCTCATACTGGTGGTTTGAAGGCTTTTTCGGACCATTCAAATCTACAGAGACTGTTAAAACAAAAGACGGGAAAGAATGTAATCTTAATCTTCTTACACAAGGTTTTCAGAGTGAATATTATGGGATATTTGCACAATGTAGCGAAGACCCTAACGACTTTAGACGTATAACTTTAATTTGGCAAAACATAAGACCAAGTGAACTAGACAGTTCACTTGGAATTGTAAAATCTATTATCGAATCTATGGAATTTAACACTAATATTAAGATAATTTAGTTGCTTTGTTATTACTGTTTGGAATAAATCTTATTCTCTAAAGCATCTACTTATACTATTTCCTTATATCTTCATTGTCAAATTAACTTTTGCGATATAGCACCTTTTATATTTATCCGAATTTGTACTAAAATATACATGATTATCTTATAAAAAACTTATGAACAACAATCTCAATTCAGCTAGCGAAACTTCAACAAGCTCAGAAACACTTATAGCTAAAATGTTCGAAAACAATAGAAAAAGAAATAATCTTGAAAAGACCTTAATAATTGGATTAGTAATATTATTGCTAATTGTTTTAGGTTCAATTATCTTTATAATCACTAGACCCCATTAGCAC